>JAEEGH010006095.1_pt1 | contig 29723 bp, 19 predicted proteins | sample 9134181 | NCBI WGS metagenome assembly JAEEGH01 (sample SAMN16246544, study PRJNA631951) | gut metagenome | biome: gut microbiome; feature: rumen; material: DP-attached | host: Bos | place: Iran: Karaj | collected 2018-10 | reverse complement strand
GTCAGCTGTAAAATGATAAATCGTGTTGGCCTTAAGCGGCATGGTGTAACCGGTAGTGTTGCCATAGTAATACTGTGAACCGCGGCTACTGTTTGTGCCGTCGTAGCGCTGGAAGAAGCCAGAGTTGGTTCCGTTGAACTCAGACAAACGAGAATCGCCAACAAATGCGCGTGAATGCAAAGCACCACCCAACGTGTTGTTGCTCATTGTCCAGCCTGCAGGCGCACCATTATTTTCACTCAAAGCAAAGGTGCCATTATATACAGCATTCACCTCCTCAGTGTTGGCTGTCCAAACGGCAGTATTCAGAGCGGCGGTAGCAGCCTGCACTGTGGGTTTTGCATTAAGAGCTGTCTGGTCAATGGCCTCAGCTGCAGCAAGAGCAGCAAAAGCCTCTATGTTATTGTAAGGAGCATACTCACCTGCCTCGAAACCAGCTACATTGCTGCTGACAGCAGAGATGGCGTCGTTGAGAGCGGCATAGTCGTCTGCGTCGGCTGCTGGGATGTCACCGATACGCTCGTAACTGATGTTCTTGAACGAGAGCCAGTGAATATTGTTACCGGCAGCAATGTCGAAGTTCACGTTCAGAACACCGTCCGTGACATAGCCCTCAGCTGTGTATACCTTATGCTGGAAGCGGGCTTTTCCTTCCTGTACGGGAACAACATCACCTTCAGTCACGTCAACAGCAGTACCGCCATTTACATTCATGGAAATACCTGTAAGATCGGCTGCATCAGTATTTGCATCGATAGATCTTTCGCGTACCCAAACAGAAACGCTGTAGGTACCATTCTCAAGACCCTCCACCTTACCTGTCCATGTTTTCTCTGGCAATTCATTTCCTTCGCCTGCAAAGTACTCATAGAAGGGCACCTTGAAGTTAGAGCCATCATCCTCTCCTTCAATTGACCAAGTGTTGATATAAAGGGCTGCATCAAATGCATTTAGAGAGAAGCCGTCGTTCAGGTATGCCACAGCAGCACTACCGGCAGCAGCACGCCAGCCTGTGACAACAGTACCCAGTGTAAGGCCAGCAGCACTAGCATCGGCAGTACTCAAGGTGTTTTCGTTGTATGGAGTTTCAATAGCCGCAATAGCAGCAGCGAAGGTTGAATAGGCTGCGGCAGAAGCCAGATTGTGAGCCTCCTTCAAGTCATTGGCATTAGCAATGGCCACAGCGGCTGCAGCGTAAGCATCCTTAGAAGCTTGTGCAGCAGTAATGGCAGCAGTCAGAGCGTTGTAGTTGGCAATATTTTTGTTGGCCTGGAATGCTTCATCGGCAGCCGTCTGGGCAGCAGCAACTTCAGCATTCATCTTGCCTGTGACAAGCGTATATGCGGGGAAGTCTTCGCCAACGTATGTCAGATGCACATCATCGCAAGAAATCCAGTTACCCGTGCATCCCTCAAGAGCAAACTTAATGACAAGTTCTGACTTGTCGGCTAACAAAACAGTTGTAGAATAAGTATTTGAACTCGATATTTCCACTTTCTCTGTATTTGCATAGAGGAAATAGCCTGTACCAGCGACACCGTTCTTCTGCTCCTGGTTCTGAGCATTTGCAGTAATGGTGTACAAACCAGCAGGAAGCACAAGAGCATCGTGAGTAAGAGTACCATCGCTCAGATGACTTTGGGTTTCACCATTAGCTGTCCAACGTTCAACAAAATATGTGCCTACTTTTCCTGGCCAGTTATTGTTGTTAGCCACACCACCACCATTAACTGAAGTCCAACCATTGAGGTTGCCATCTTCGAAGCTGGCATTGCTAACAATACTGGTCAAGTCCACATTTGTGCCGCCATTAATCAGGGCAACAGCATTATCATATACAGCCTTTTTATTTATTGCTGCTGCTGCTGCTGTGTTAGCTGCAACCAGATTGGCTGTAGCAGTCTCAAGCTGTGCCTGAGTAACGTCGGAAAGGTCAAGATTGTTTGCTGAAATTGCATTCTGCAGAGCTTCCCAAGCATCAGCCCACATACTCTCCTCAGTGAAAGACGTTGCTTCACTCATTGCTGCATTGTAAGCTTTTACATAGTCAGCAAGTACCACTTCAGCCACAGTATGGTCACCGTAATATGTCAGTTCAAAATTATCCCAGATACACCAAAGGGCGGTGTTGGTTTCAAGTTTAGTACCTACTGTCAGTTCTCCTTTTGTACCAACATAAACATAAATGGGGTCTATTGCATATTTTCCCTGTTCGAATGATGCACATGCATCAGCCATGCTATTTTCTGATCCAGTCTTAAGAGGGAATGTTGCAGTTGTTGTGTTTGCATATAACACTGGCAAATGGTCATTGTCTGAGCCATCCTGGCGATAGAAGCCCTGTGCAGTAAGCCTGTAACAACCAACTGGTGCATTTGCCAAAGTCTGATATACATTGTATACACCATGATATTTCTCAGCACAATGTTTGTTGCTGTTACCACCCGTCAGAGCACAACCATCTTCGTTTGTCCAAGCACTTACGTAGCGGTTGTTGCGACCAAAGGTGTGGTCATCCATCAGGAACGTGGCATCAACAGGATTTTCAACAGTAGCAGCGGCCAAACTGGAAGCCATCTCAGCCGGAGAAATAAGTTTCCATTGTGATACTGTAGCTGTAGCATCAGTACCACTGACATCTACCGTTGTGCCATTAGTTGTCAAATAATTACCATTTGCGATAGTGTAGGTGTTCTCCTTGCCAGCAACAGCAGCGAAAGTGAAATTCGTTGCACCACCATCGCACCACTCACCAGTAAGATAATAGTTTGATCCGCCATTAGAGACGACAGATTCCAAGGTGTAGACACCTTCCGAAATCTTTGCCAATTTCCAATATTCACCATGATTAAGAACAGAAGCTCGGGTTCCCCAGCTATTACCCGGGCCCAACCACTTTCCATTTGATACATTCTGGATGTAGTAAGTTCCTGCATCCTGCGCTTGTACACCAATCATTGTCAGCATGGCGCACAATAAAAGAAATAGTTTTCTTTTCATGTTAGTAAAAATTTAGTTTGTAATTTTAGTTAATGTATATTGTTTTCTCTTATTAGTGTCTATAGTATCTATAGTGTATTGTATAGTATAATTATACGCTCGCTTATGCACATTTGCGCGTCAAAGGTACAACATATTCCGCACATGCGCGTGGAAGAGCTCGATTTTTTTTGAAAAATTTGCGCTTTTTGCTCATTTTTGATAAAAATACCTTGGGAACGACCAGTTTTTGGGGTGGAAAATGACTCGTTAAGTTGACGTTTTTCGAAGAAATACTCCCAAGAAGATTTTGAGCCCCTTGATAAGGGGCGGCTCTAAAGCGGGGATAAAACAAATTGCGTATTGTTATTTCAAAAAAGGAAAACGTTTTATCACAGCGATAAAATGCTTTTCTCTAGCTCTTGACGAATTGCCTGCTATCGTAAACAAGCTTCCATCGCAGACTTCTCGCAAGAGCTACCTGCTTTGCAGGCTCGCTGTAATAAAATCGAAAATCGCTTTCAGCGTAAAATCGCGTTCCGCGTAAAATCCATGCAGAGGGTTTATAAGCTATGAACAAGCTACACTTTATTACTTTGATAAAAAGCCAATGAAATGGCATTAAAAAGCTTTGATGACTCCCTCGTGGAAATAGTATCTCTCAATCTGAGATTTTGGCCAAGCACCAAAATTAACCAGAATGGCAATCGGGAATTGGGTTGCTCTCAAATATCCGAAAGTTTGAAATTGTTCCCTGTCCGTGAGTTTTGCAATACTCTTACACTCAATTATCACATTACCTCTCGGCATCTTCACCAAAAGGTCCATCTTGACAAAGGCCTCTAACGGCTCCCCATCGAAAAACGGATGGTAGATGAACTCCTTTACGGCATCAAACCCCTCCTTCTTGAGCTTCTTGAAGAGTGCTTCCTGATAGATATATTCCGGGAGTCCCGGTCCCAAATCTTCCTGAATGTAGTGCATACAACCCACGATGGGGTACACATAATCAACGAGTTGCTGTCGCAAAACCGGTTCTACGGGTAGTTTGTCGATGACGATTTTCATAAACCTGTATTGTCTGCTGATTTTTGAATCAAAAATTACATCATTTCATCTAATGAACACTCATTTGGTCGCAAAATTTCTTCTTATTGTGCCGAATTGCTTCAAACATCCGTTTTCAGCATAAAATGATAATCCTCTCAAGACTGAGCACGCGACGATAGATACTTATTTTATGCGTTTCTGTCCCCCGATAACGGGGGAACCGAAGGGGGTGTAAAGACCATTGAACATTTTCGTAAGCGATTGCGAGGTACGAGCAAAAGCAGAAAATGAAGCAATTTTACGCCGAAAGGCGATTTTCGGGAGACATGAGGGCAGCTCAGAGAGCCGGAGAAGACTTTCGTGGACATCTAGCCATTGGCATAAATGGAATCTATCTCATCAGCAATAACGTCATATAACTCTTCCACTGTCAAATCCTGTCGCAAGGCAAATTTCTCTTTTGCGGCGGATATCCTTTGTGCCACGTTGGTGCTCGTCATTCCTTGCGGCAGCGGAGCATGTTGGGCATCTGTCCTCAAATCATAGGAGCTGGGGTCAGATACCGTGAGAGGTTTGTCTTGGTAGTCTTTGTATGCCTTTTTCATGACACAATATTAACGATGATGCTGCAAAGGTAGTACTTTTATTTGAATTGGCCAAATTTGTTGCGCAAAAAAACTTCTGCTATCGGGCAGACTACTCATTTATTTTTACATAAAAACAGGCATCTTCCTTAGTTTTGTGGGCGCTGCAAGCACTCTGCAAGCACTCTGCAAGGATGAAGAAAAGGCCTGAAATGACCTCCCGAAATTTACAACCCGCTGATTATCAATACTGGCTTTCGCGGACGTTTCCCAAAAGTGCCCCCATCCTTAGGGGTAATTTTTTCTGATAAAGTTGGGCGCATTTCAAGCTTTCAGAAAACGCTTCGGCAAGAATGCCAGAAAATACGGAAACGTTTAAGCAGTTTCTTAGAATACAATCACATTTTCGGACATTTTTGTGCTGAAATGGGGAGGAATATGTTACTGCCAGAGATGATTTATCATAAAGGAAAACGTATGGTCCTAGTGATGAAATTATAAGGAGGAAAATATTTTGGTCCGAACGGAGCATAACTCCTTCTGTCTGCTCCGTGAGGACAGAATCGAAAACAAGCTTTCATTGCTGACCTCACGTAGCATCCGACCTGCAAAGGTCTTCGGACTCAAAATTTAAAATTGTTCCAGCTACGCTTTCACATAAAATTGCTCAGGTTTGCACCAGAGCATAAAATAATCATGCTTTCTGACTTGCATGTCGCAAAAAGTCGCTATCTTTGTGCCTAACAACTGTTTCGTCACATGAAAATCACTATCGAAAGACTTCCCCTTGAAGGCCCAAAGCGTCAAGCACTCATAGACTATGTCTATCCCATAGTGGGTTGTATGCATTATGTCCACTCTGACATGGGACCCGGACTTCCCGAATACGTTTATCAGGAGGCTCTCTTTCTACGTCTGAAGTCTCAAAAATTCGATGTAATCAAGGAATATCAACATCATCCCGTCTTCGAAGGCAAACCTTTGGAGTCCTTTGTCAAGATGGATCTCGTGGTACGTATGCCGCGCGGCAATGTTATCATAGAATGCAAAAGCATCAGCAATCTGGGAGAACACGAGCAATTTCAAACCTTCGGATATTTGAGAGCGACGGAGTTTCCCATCGCTATCCTTGTGAACTTCTCTACGTGGCCAAAAGCCCAGATAGAAAGATATTATTTTCACGAAGGTGATATCCGAGCATTTTAAGGTCGTCCCAAGACACTTAACAACGGATTATCATTTTACGCTGAAAACAGACGTTTGAAAGCGATTTTACGCCGAAAGGCGATTTTAAATTTTATCACAACGAGCCTGCAAAGCAGGTAGTTCTGACGAGAAGCCTGCGATGGAAGCTTGTTTACAAAAGCAGGCAACTCGTCAAGAACAAGAGGAAAACATTTCCTCGATGTGATAAAATATTTTCCTTTTGAGAAAAAATTAGTCGTCGAGCATTACGAAGGAGGCCCAGAAGACGGGAGAACTGTATTCGGGAGTGTTGCGGACTGCCTCCTGAGCCGTGCGGAAAGCCTGACGACGGGTCTGTCCGGAAGCCAGAGCTGTGTAGAACTGCGTCATCATCAGCTGTGTGGCACCGTCGCTGACGCTCCAGAGGCTCATCAGCAGAGTGCGGGCACCGGCCTTCTTGAAACCGCGCTGAAGACCGAAGACACCGTCCTCCTTCAATTCACCAAGACCCGTCTGACAGGCAGAAAGCACAGCGAGGTCAAGGCCACGGAAGTCGAGTTTGGCTATCTCACGTGCGGTGAGTACGCCGTTTTCCACACCGGCAGGCACCTTCTTTCCCGTGATGACATTATTGGCTCCGGCCAGAAGAAGACCAGAATAGCAGAGGCTGTTGTCGGCCTGCGATGATTCCTCACCGCTCACCTCGAGATAGCTCATCGTGTTGGTGCTGCGACGCACAGCGTCCTCGCTGAGAGAGAAACCGTGTGTGGCGATGTGGAGGAGCGAGACACCCTTGCCGCTGAGACCCTTGAAAGCCTCTTCCGTGCCGTAAACACCGTCGTATTTCTGCGTCTCTATGCCGTGCATGAGCAGTGTCTCATTGATTTTCTCCGCCTCGACAACAGTGCCGGGAAGGAATCCCACCTCGCGCTGTCCGTCGCGCAGGAAACCCTCCAAAGTGCGTGTGTCGGCAAGCGCCAAGTCCTCTAGGTCGAAGTCGACATCGGCCAAGTACTCGTCTGCCCTCTTGTAGATATCCTCGTATTCCTTGTTGGCTGCCTGTATCTCGGCAGGAGTGGCATTGTATTTGATACCTCCGAAGACGGCAGCGAGACTGATTGTTCCCGCAGCCCTGTCCTGCTGAGCAAGCAGTTTGGTGGATGAGACGCGATGCAGGGCATAGAGATCTCCTATGCGACGATGGTCGTATTTCAGATATTCAATGCCCCATTGATAAAAGAGTCCGGAAGGGGCAAACCATATATTCTCCACTCCATCCATATAGGGAATGAGGCGACCCCAGACAAACTGGCCCACCAGCGTGGATTCAAAGACCTGATTTATGCCTTCCGGCTTCGTGAGCGCCTGCGTCAGCGGCAGACCGTTGAAGCGCAGACGGTCGAGCTCGCCCTCGCTAAAGAGACGTATCAGCGTGGGAGCGGGAGCATCGTGACGTGCGAGCAGAGCCCAATAGGTGCGACCGTCCTCAGGAGTGTCGAGGTCGAAGAACTCTATTGCGGCATCACCGCTTCCCAGCGCCTTCACCACCTGCTTGAAATCGATGCTCATTGCTTCGGTGAAATCGCCATATTCTTTACATCCGCGCACCAGTTCGCGCTCCAGACGGCTGGCATTTGCCATTAAAGAAGGTATTTGCGCGCGCGAGTCCTCAGAGGGGCTGCGCCACGCCTGCTCTATCTCCTGACGTATGGCCACGAGACGGTCGTACTTGTCGCGAAGATCCGTGCTTGCCGTGCGGGCAAGGAGATTGCGGAAGTCCACCTCGGAATTGAGCAGGAGTCCCTTGGTGAAGAGCTGACTGTTGTAGGCATCGATGAGTGCTGAGTCGACATTCTCCATCAGACAGGCCATCGCAGGCGCTGCACGGAAGATATAGCTCTTCGTGCCCCAGTAGAGTTCGCGGCCGCGAGTGGTGAGGTGGGAGAAATTGCTCCTCACGTTCTGCATCTGCATGGTGAGTGCGTCGTGGAAAAGACGCTGCGCCTCATACTTCCTGCCCATACGGAGATAGAGGTTGGACATGTTGAACATCAACATGACATTGTCGGGGTGCATGTCGCCAAGGATGCGACGCTGTATGGTGTCGGCACGCTGATAAAGCACCACAGCCTGCTCAAGACTGTCGCGGCGCACCTCGTAGAGGGCCTGATTGGTGAGCATCTTGGCGAAGAGGGAACTGTTGGTGTTGCCAGTCTTTTCATAGTTCTCCACCGCCTCGCGGGAAGTGTTGAGGGCATCCTCGTACGCCCCGTTAGAGTAATAATATATGGACAGGCTGTTGAGCGCCAGAGCGCGGTCCTCCGCATGGCCGGGAATCTTCTCGTAGAGGCTCAGCGCCAGTTTACAGGTGTCGATGGCTTCCGGGAGCTGATTCATGTGGTAGAGGTATCCGGAAATGTCCTTCAGACAGGATGCCTCGCCCGCCATGTCCTTGCGCACACGGTAGATGGCCAGAGCCTGCTGTTCCAGAGCGAGGGCCTGAGTGTAGTTGCCGTTCGCCGCCATGATAGAAGACTGCTTGGTGAGCGACTGGGCAAAACGCACGTCGCCCCGGTTCACCTGCCCGGAAACAGTGGTCTGCAGCTGCTCGCTGATATTGGCAGCCTGCTCCAGATTACCCGTGCGTGTGTGAGCCGCAGATATCTCGCTCATACAGTTCAGATAGCCCGAACTGCTCTTTCCCTCTATCTTCTCGTAGATGGGTGCAGCGCGCTGCCACAGCCCGATTGCCTCCGCATAGCGTTCCATGTGTTTCTCGAAAGAAGCGGCATTGGACAGCAGACGGGCGAAGTTGAGACTCTGCGTCTCCTCTTTCGCCTCGTAGATGCCGATTGCCTCGCGAGCGTACTCCAATGCCTGCTCGTAGTTGCCGGCATTGGCCAGACGCACAGCGTGATTGCTGAGCAGAGAGGCATAGTGTATGGTGTTGGTCTGCATCTTCTTCATCGACTGCAGAGCGATTTTGCTGTATTTCTGCGCCTTCACCATATCGCCCGAGAGCGAATAGTAGAGCACGAGATTGTTCATTGCCTGCGCGTAGGCGGTGCTGTTCCTGGAGAGTATCTGCACGGCCTGTTCACCCAGTTCCACTGCATAGGCACGGTCTCCGGGAGCGTTGCGCGTGGCGTAGTAGCCTGCCATATTGCTCAGCGTGACTCCGTAGTGGTCGTTCTTCTTGCCGAGATATTTCTCATAGATTTCCAAGGCCTCCTTACATTTGGCGATGGCCTCGTCGTAACGGCCCTGCTGACCCTCTAATGCCGCCATGTGATTGAGCGTCTCCGCCACGTGGCTCCTGTTCTGCAGAGGAGCTGTGCGTCGCACCTCCTCGGCACGCCTGAGCTGACGCATAGCCTCATCGAGCTTGCCCTTGCGCTGCAGAGATACTGCGTAGTGGGTCAAGGCCACGGTGTATTCGTGTGTCTGCCGCGATTCCTCAGTGACACACATGGAAAGGTATCTCTGGAACGTCTGCTCCGCCCTCACCTGCTCTCCCTTGCGCGAAGCGGAAACGGCCTCCTCGTAGCAATGGGACAGTTCTTCCGCCACCTCACTCTTGGCATCGTAGAAAGCGCGACGCACCTTCTCGTAGCGGTCGGTGTTCTTCTCATCGGGAGAGACATTGTCCAGATAATATCGGAAAGCCTTGTATGCATTAGAATACTGGCGCTCCTTCAAGTACTGGAAACCAAGGTCGTGGTAATATGCCACACTGTCCACACCCTCCGCACGCAACAGGGCACAAAGGGGAAACAGCAGCGCGAGAACGGCAATGCGACGGCAATATGAGCGGAGAGATATCATTCAGTTTCCGGTATGCTGTCGAGGGTCTGTATGATACTGTCGAGGCTGCGGAAGACGGTTGCGGTGCCGTCCTCAGTCTGCTCCGCACGTTTCTTCTTGTTGTTGAGCATCTGGGCAAGCAGGTATCTCATGTACTGCTTGGTGACAGTCGTCACGCAGTTCTGCTCGTTGCGCTTCACATATTTCTCCAACGTGCCGGAATAGATACCATTTACCGTGTACATCTTCGACTCTCTGGGGTTGAGCAACACCACAGATGAATTCGCAGAAACGGTCAGGATGTCATCCTCGCTGAGCGTCTGTCCCTTAATGAGCTCCACACGCTCTTTGCCCTTGTGGAAGCGCACATTGCCCTCAATGTCCGATACAAGATAACTTACTTTCTCCTGCGCAAAGAGGCAGGGAGCCATCAAAAGCAATATCAAAATGATTACGTTTTTCATAATTCTATTGTTGTTTGTTGTATGTCTATTTTTCCTTTCATTTTTCCTTTCGTTTTTGCTCTGCTCTCGTAGCGGTATATCGACTTATCTGCCACGCGTCGCAACAGATGCGGCCAGGCATAGTCGCCTGTAATATTAATTATTACGGAGTAGAGCAGTCGCGCTGTGCCCAGAAGTGCCGTACACATTATCGCCCACTTCACGTCGAGGCTCACATTGTAGCGCATATAGAGCATGAAACTGGCTCCCACGAGTATTGTCACCACTGCAAAGAATATCACACTGGAGGTGACACCCATACGTCCGAGGCATTCCACACTGCCGAGACGGTGTCTCACCGTAGCGTCGAAGGCGAAGCTCTGCGCCATCTGGGTGAAGAGCGTCACCAGGAGCGACAGGAAGATAATCAGCCACGCGGGCAGTTCTGTAGGTGCCTGGTGTTCCACAAGCGTCTTGACGGTGTATGCCAGAACATGCAGGCCGGAAATGAGTCCGAGAGGAGTGTAGTGCATATCGCGCACCTCATCGGTTGCTCCCAGAAGAACAATGCGCCCCTTTATCAAATCTGCATTCTCCTTTATACGGTCGTGTGGCACCACGGGGAAGTCCACAGCATGGAAGTTGATGGTACAACTCATCTCTGCATCTCTGGCCGGTTCCTCACCTGTGTATATCTTTGCCATCTTTGCCGGCAGGGAATACACCCAATTGTCCTCCGAACGACGCAGCACACCGAAACGTCTCACTGTGCCTCCGTTCACGTCACGCTGCACATTGGTGAATCCCTCGTCGACACCACAGAGCTCGGCAAAGAAGGAATGGTCGGTGTCGCAAAACTGCTCCTTGTCATCGCTCCAGTCAGTCAGTTTGCACGACCACACCACAGGGGTCAATGTACCCAACGCAGCATCCATCAGCCGTTCGTTGCCGATACTGTCGTCGCGCACACCGTCGAAAACAACGTCAATGCCCAATACCGCAGGCTCCAAACTGTCTATTTCCGTGATAATGCCGGCCAGTTCGCTACGATCGTAAACATACGACATATCCACCAGCGTGATGAGGTCGCTCTTCTCCTTCTGCGCCTTGGATTTACTGATATCGTAAAAGATATCGGTCGTGGAGAAGTTGCTCAGCGAACGCGCCATCGGATTGAGAAATGCTACGCTGAAGGATATCTCTATCAGCGATGTTGCCAGCAACACCACCAGGACGGTCACCAGCAGATGATCGACAATATGATCCCACGCATATCTTGCGAACTGTCTCATCCTGTCTGTGTGAAATATTATTTCTCCTCACCAACGAAGATTGCCACGCGGCTCTTCTCGTTGTCACCGTAGGGCATCACGGTGTCGCCCTTGGAGTCCACCTTGATACGGCTTGCGTCAATACCTCCGTCGATGATGGCCTTTGCCACACTCTCGGCTCTGCCGCGAGCATACTCTGCATTTTTCTCCTTATTACCCGTACCGGCATCGGCATGTCCTGTGACTGTTGCCGTTGCTGTGGGATGCGACTTCATCCATGCGATGACATCGTTTATCTTGGAAACCTCGCTTGCCTCCACATCAGTCTTTGCGATGGAGAAGAAGACATCCTTCTGCAGCTGCTCGAGCTTCTTGGGCTGCACCACAGGAGCATCGGTCACCACCTCGGCTTCTCTGTCCTCTTCAAACTCCTCTACAGGGGCGATGAGTACGGGGGCGGTGTGGGGCTTCTTCTTATAGCCGAAACGATAGGCAAAACCGACTTGTGCTGTAATCTGCCAGTCGTCACAGTCGGACCTCTTGCTGTTGAAGCGGTCGTGCAGACTGTTGGCATCAGCTTCGATGTTCATACTCCAGTGCTTGTTAATCTTGTAGTCGAGCATGACACCTACACGCAAATTGTGGCTGAACTTGGTGCCTGTCCACGCATCGGTGAGCACATCTCTACCCAAAGTTCTGTTGATATCGCAGGCATCGTCGTTGTTCCACGCAGTGTTGAGACCGATACCGGCAATGATGTTGGTGCTCAGGGGGAAGTTCCTCAGCGAGGGAATAAATCCCAGCACGTTGAGCATCAGGTCGATGTTCGCCGTAATGTAGTTGTAGTCGTAGCGGTAGTCCCTGTCAGACTGCGCCAGACCGCCCTTACCCCACGCACCGTTCACATGGAAACGGGCTCCAATGGCACGGGTGAACATCGCACCGAAACTGGCGCTGGCCGTACCCGTGATAATATCCGACTGGGAATAATTGGTAAGAGTGGTCTGCATACCGCCCTGCAAGCCTACGAACATATAGGGATAGGGCTTGTAGTCCAAATCACCGTCGTCTTCCGTCTGAGCGGAAGCAGTCATGGAAACACACAGAGCCATGAGCAGCATGGCATAAAATTTTTTAATCTTCATAATTGTGTCGCTTTTTGTTTTTAGTTTTCGTGTGCAAAAATACGTTAAAATCCGTTCTCTTACAAAAAAAACAAGAAAAACACCACAAAAAATGTTAAAAATTACAATTTTTACCCCCAAAACTCTAAACTATCAACTCTAAACTCTCAACTTTTTCATACATTTGCGTCCACATTCAGCGGAATGTCGCTGTATTTACATAGAAAACTATTGGGGCTGACTGGATTTGACAGCAGACTGATAGTCAGTGTAAGCACGCAGAGAGTTGCCGGCCGCTCTCTATAATCAATGACTTGCAAAGATTTATCTGGCGAACGTGAATACGCTCTCGCTGCCTAACCGAAGTATAGTAGGTTGGCTCAATCTCGGCACCAGGTGCTGAGACGAGATGTCACCCCGGGACTAATCGCTCCGAAGCACCCGGATCCCGTGGCACAGCAAAATCGGAGCTGGCTCGTCAAGGCCTCGCTTGTCGGGTGAGATTTTAAGAGGATAAGGCATTGCTTGGTGGTCCAGGTCTTGGCAATGCACGAAAACCGAAGGCTGGAATAAGCGTGTAGAAAGCTCTGGTTGTCTCTGTTTGGACGAGGGTTCGATCCCCTCCAGCTCCACTACGGGTTTCCCACCGTCACATTACCACAGAACCGATAAGTCCAGTTTTCGCGGAGAAATGAAACGTTTCCCCGCCAGGGACAGTTCTGCAGCATGAAGCATGAGACGCGTTGACGGTGTGCCGTAGAGCCGGTCCCCTATTATCGGATTATTCAGCCCCTCGGGATGGGCGCAGTGCACACGAAGCTGGTGTGTGCGACCTGTATGGGGGAAAAGATGCACAAGAGCGTGCCCCTGTATATTATCCACCACGCGACAATGCGTAAACGCCTTCTTGCCGAACTGTTCCGAAACCATCTGACAGGGACGGTTTGTGATGTCAGGGCAAAGAGGAAGATTTATGTCGTATTCCTCACCCACCGGCATCTCTTTCTCAAGAAAAGCCTCATAACGCTTCTCCACCTGCCGGCTCTCAAAGAGGCGGTGCAGAGCACTCTGTTCCTTCGCATTTTTGGCAAGCAGCATCAGTCCGGAAGTATCCTGATCCAGCCGGTGTACCGGCAAGAACCCCGTAATGCTTTCCACAGACGGCAGGAACTCCTTACCCGGAACGGAAAGAAGGCCGCTTGGCTTGTCCACCAAAAGAAGCCGTTCGTCCTCGTAGACGGTAAGCAACTGCAGCACAAGGGCTTGGTAGGAAACCATACGCGGGTCGCTCTCCACATCCAAGCCCTGAAGCATGAATTCCAGAATCGGACGGCAGCGTATCGTACATGGCGGGCAAAACTCTCCCGTCGCAGCATCCCACTCTGCAACGGCAAGGGGTGTGAGACCGCGATGATAAGCCTCCTGAAGAAGTTTGGGCGCACAGCAGTCTCCCTGTCCGCTCATGCATTTCGAAAGCGGAACAAGGTCGGGAAGCGAACGCTCCTCACCGCGAGCGTTGAGGAAACGGTACTGACTGAAAAGCCACTGTTGCAAAGCCTGCGAACGAATTCTGCGCTCATGACGCAGGCGACATCCCTCCTCACTGCTGTGGGATGCATCGTTTCCCAAGAGTGTTATACGTCGGTTTATCTCTGATATTGCGGCTTCTTCCTGAAGGAAATACGAACCGGGATGCATAATATCAAAGACGGGAGGAACAAATCCCTCCTGAACGGTGCTGCCGCCAAGAGTTCCGGAAAAAGCCGCCAGAAAACCTCCGTCGTATAACAGCACACCGAGCGTCTTACCCTGCCGGAGCTCAGCCTGCCACTGAGGATGCGCACGCAAGCGCCTCATCACCGACTCCATCGCAGGACGACAGGCCTCGTCAAACGTAAATATCCTCATAGATAGAAGACGGATTCAGGCCCCATGTTGAAAAGCAGGTCCACAATGCTTAAATCGTCCAGGAATCCGTGACGCGAGGCAAACTGCTGATAATACGCCCCTTCACGACGGACACAGCCCTCCAATACTGCGCCCGACTCCCCGGAAATACCCAGCAGAGACAACACCGTGTCCTGCAAAGCTGCGTTGAAATCTACCAAAAGACGATAATTACCCTCGTCGAAGAAGGAACGGAAGTCCTCCTCGTAATAATCGAAGAACGGAGTCTGCCGATAGGAAGAACACAGGGCATTCCAATGCTGGTGACGCCAGGCGCCGTGCTCCGAAATGACAATGTCACGGGTGAGAGCACCGGAAGCGGGATGCACCACCGGTATGGTGAGCGCCAGCGCTCCGGACGGTGAGTCGATATAACAGCGGTTGCGCAGCGTCTGCTTCTGCCAGCGGTCATTTGCATCGCACACAAAAGAGAGGGGACGGGTGCGGAGCATCTGTCGGTAGTAGGAGACGGGAGCGAGATAAGCTGTGTGCATTGGCAGGTGATAGTAGGTGGCTGTTGGACCTGTTTTTCGGACAAAAGTAGGGAAAAAATCAGTCTTTTTCGAAAAAAACACGTTTTTTTACCCAAAATCTCTCAACTTTAAACTTTAAACTTTACACTTTGAACTTTTTTTCGTATCTTTGCGCCTGATATGTCCGAGGTTTTAATTCAGAAAGTTAACGGAAAACAGGATTTGAAGCGTTTCATACGATTCAATGCCGAGTTGTATAAGGACTGCCCCTGGGCGGTGCCCGACTTCATGGAAGATACCCTCGAGACATTCTCCCTGAAGAATAATGCCGCATTTGAGTTCTGCCGTGCGGAGTGGTTTCTTGCCTACAAGGACGGCCGTGTGGTGGGTCGCGTGGTGGCATTTATCAACGAGCGTGCCAACGCACGCTGGAAGCGCAAGAGCGTGCGCTTCGGATGGATTGACTTCATCGACGATGAGGCCGTGAGCCGTGCGCTGCTGGACACTGTAGCTGATTGGGGACGCGAGCACGGTATGACAGAGATGCACGGACCGCTAGGTTTCACCGACATGGATCCGGAAGGCATGCTGATAGAAGGTTTCGACCAGCTCAGCACAATATCCACCATCTACAACTACCCCTACTACCCAGTTCACTTCGAGCACTACGGTATGCAGAAGGAGACAGACTGGGTGCAGCGCCATATCGCAATGCCGAGTAAGGGCAATGCCGGATGGGAACGCTATACCCGTGTGGCAAGCATGGCAAGCAAGCGCTACGGGCTGAGCGTACACAGATTCAAGTCGAAAAAGGAAATCTGGGAAGGCGGATATGATTTCAAGTTCTTTGAGACAATAAATAAGAGTTATGCCTCCCTGTTCGGCTACAGCGAAATGACCGACCGCCAGATGAGGAGCTACGCAGAGCGCTATCTGCGCTTCGTCGACCTGCGCCTCCTGAGCATCATTGAAAACAGCAAGGGAGAGGTGGTGGCCGCAGCGGCATGTATGCCGTCACTGTCGCGTGCGATGCAGAAAGCGAAAGGACGCCTGTTCCCCTGGGGATGGTGGCACATCCTGAAGGCCCTCTATATCAAGCGTGACGAAACGCTTGACATGCTCCTTATAGGAGTGGTGCCGGAATATCAGGACAAGGGTGCCGTGACACTTATCTTTGCCGACCTCATACCGCAAATCCTAAAGCTGGGATTCAAATGGGGCGAGATACATCCGCAACTGGAAGACAACACACGCGGCCTGGGTATTTGGGATGTCTTCGAAAACACCATACACAAACGTCGTAGAGCATGGAAGAAAATGATATAAAAACACAGGATATCCCCGCTTCCGGTGAGACTGTGGCGTATAGCGACGAAAATATACGCCACCTCTCCGATATGGAGCATGTGCGCACCAGACCCGGCATGTATATCGGTCGTCTGGGTGACGGCAGTCAGGCAGAGGACGGTGTCTATGTGTTGCTCAAAGAGGTCATTGACAACAGTATCGACGAATTCAAGATGAATGCCGGCAAGCGCATTGAGATAGACATAGAAGACCATCTGCGCGCCAGCATCAGAGACTACGGAAGAGGCATCCCTCTGGGCAAACTCGTAGAAGCTGTGTCGATGCTCAACACGGGTGGTAAATACGACTCCAAAGCATTCAAGAAAAGCGTAGGACTCAACGGTGTGGGACTCAAGGCAGTGAACGCCCTCTCCAGCCGTTTCGAAGCACATTCGTTCCGCGACGGAGAGGTGAGACGCACCGTATTTGAAAAAGGCATACTGAAAAGCGATATCACTGAGAAAACCGATGAGGAAAACGGTACGTATGTCTTCTTCGAGCCTGATGATACACTCTTCAAGCACTACCGTTTCCAGGATGAATTCGTGGAGACGATGCTGCGCAACTATACATATCTGAACACGGGGCTCACCATCATGCTGGGCGGCAGGCGCATCGTATCAAGAGAAGGACTGTCAGACCTGCTCAACGACCGTATGGACTACGATGCCCTCTATCCTATCGTGCACCTCAAAGGGGAAGATATCGAAATCGCCTTCACCCACACAAAGCAGAACGGTGAGGAATATTACAGTTTTGTCAACGGTCAGCACACCACTTTGGGAGGAACCCATCAGGCCGCTTTCAAGAAATACATCGCAGAGGTGATTCGCGACTATTCGGGAAAACCACACGATTTCACCGATATACGCAACGGTCTCGTGGCTGCGATATCCATCAACATACAGGAACCGCTCTTCGAGAGTCAGACGAAGGTAAAACTCGGTTCGCTCACCACCATACCCGACGGCGGTATCTCCATCGACAAATTCGTGGGAGACTTCGTCAGGAGTCAGGTGGACAACTATCTGCACAAGAACACCGATGTAGCTGATATCATACTGCAGAAAGTGGCGGAGAGCGAGAAGATACGCAAGGAAATGGCGGGCGTGGCGAAGAAGGCACGCGAGATGGCAAAGAAAGCAAATCTGCACAACCGTAAGTTGCGCGACTGCCGCATACATCTCACCGACCCCAAGGGCGAACTGCGGGAAGAAAGCTGCATCTTCATCACCGAGGGTGACTCTGCCAGCGGCAGCATCACCAAGAGCCGCGATGTCAACACTCAGGCGGTGTTCTCGCTGCGAGGCAAACCGCTCAACTGCTACAAATTGACCAAGAAGGTGGTCTACGAGAACGAGGAATTCAATCTCCTGCAGGCTGCCCTTAATATAGAGGACGGACTTGAGGGACTGCGCTACAATAAAGTCATCGTGGCCACAGATGCCGATGACGACGGTATGCACATCCGATTGCTCATGCTCACCTTCTTCCTGAAGTTCTTCCCCGAACTGGTGAAGAAAGGGCATGTATATATCCTGCAGACACCGCTTTTCAGAGTGCGTGGACGCAAGGCAAAAATCAATAAGGCAAAGCTGAGTGCCATTGAAGCGGAACTCGCTGCCCGTAACACTTCGGACGATATCAGCGAAGACAAGCGTCCCCGCCACCTCAGTGTGACGAAGGACTTCGTGACACAATACTGCTACAACGAAGAAGAGCGCCAGCAGGCTATCGAAGACCTGGGGCCCGAACCGGAAATCACGCGATTCAAAGGATTGGGCGAGATTTCTCCGGAAGAATTCAAACACTTCATCGGTCCCGATATCCGACTCGACCAGGTGATGCTGCACAAGTCCGATCAGGTGGCAGAACTCCTGAACTTCTATATGGGCGACAACACCATGGACCGCCAGAATTTCATCATCGACAACCTCGTCATCGAGGAGGATTTGCCGGAAGAAGAGGAGGACGTAGCATGACGGTACTCTTTCCCGGTTCGTTCCACCCTTTTACAAAAGGTCACGCTGATATTGTGACGCGAGCCCTTGAACTGTTTGACGAGGTGGTGATTGCCATCGGTGTCAACGTGGAAAAAAACGCCCCGCAGTCCGATGCCACAGAGGCTCATTGCCGACTGAAAGCATATTACGCAGACAATCCCAAAGTGCGTGTCATAGAATATTCCGGACTCACCGCAGACCTCTGCAAGGAACTGCAGATAAAGGCCATCATTCGCGGTGTGCGCTCCATGAAGGACTACGAGTACGAGAAACAGATGGCAGATATCAACCGCCAGCTCACCGGTGTGGAGACGCTTCTGCTTTTCGCCAATCCCGCATACGAGAGTCTTTCGAGCAGTATGGTACGTGAACTTGCCCACTACGGCAAGGATGTCAGTTCAATGATTATCTAATTTATTATTTGCCATGAAACGCCTATTTCTCCTTATATCCGTTCTCTCACTGTCGCTACTGAGTCACTCTCAGGGGCTTTCCGAGACACAAATGCGCAAACTCTTCGCGGCAGCACATAACATCTACGGACTCTACGTAGATACCGTGGACGCCAAGAAACTCGTGGAAGATGCCATTCGCGGGATGCTGGAGCATCTCGACCCGCATTCCGCCTACAGTGATGCGCAGGAAACCAAGAAACTCAACGAACCTCTTCAGGGGTCTTTCGACGGTATCGGCATACAGTTCAATATGCTGGAGGATACGGTGCTTGTGATACAACCCATTACGAAGGGTCCCTCCGAACGCGTCGGTATCATGGCTGGCGACCGCATCATTTCGTGCAACGACACCGTACTGGCCGGTGTGAAGATGAGTCGCGATGAAATCATGCGCCATCTGCGCGGCCCGCGAGGCAGTCTTGCCCGTCTCGGAGTGAAGCGCGAAGGCATCAAGGAACTGCTTTATTTTGATGTCCGCCGCGACAAGATACCCGTTAATTCCGTTGATGCCGCATTCATGGTGACTCCGACCATCGGACTCATCCGTTTCAATAATTTTGCACAAACCACCCACCGCGAGATACTCGAGGCCATAGCCAAACTGAAAGCACAGGGAATGCAGTCGCTCATTCTTGACCTTACACAGAACGGCGGCGGTTATCTCAATGCCGCTGCGGAAATTGCCAGCGAATTCCTGCCAGAAGGCGATATGATTGTCTACACAGAGGGACGCAGCATACCGTCCCGCTCATTCCGCAGCACAGGCGGACAGGCATTTCAGACAGGACGAGTCGCTGTACTCGTGGACGAATATTCCGCTTCGGCAGCAGAGATTCTTTCAGGTGCCATACAGGATCAGGACCGCGGCCTTGTCATCGGACGCCGCACCTTCGGCAAAGGACTCGTGCAGTGGCCTATCGATATGCCCGACGGCAGTATGATACGTCTCACCGTGTCGCGCTACTACACTCCTTCCGGACGCTGCATCCAGAAGCCCTACGAAAAGGGCAAGCAAAAGGAATACCACATGGATGTGATTCATCGCTACAACAGCGGTGAACTGACCAACGCAGACTCCATCCATTTCCCCGACTCCCTGAAATATCACACCTTGCGCAAAGGACGCACCGTATACGGCGGTGGCGGTGTGATGCCTGATATCTTCGTGCCGCTCGACACCATGCGCTACACGAAGACCTATCGTCAGATTCTTGCAAAGAGCATCATCAACAACCAGAATCTGCGTTATCTGGATCACAACCGTGCATCACTCAAAGCCAAATATCCCGACTTCGAGACATTTCGCAAGAACTACACCGTTCCCGCATCTCTCATCGACGGTATCTACAAGGAAGCGGAGAAACAGAAAATAGAATGTCCCAAGGAAGAGCGCGAACAGACCACATCGCGTCTCACGCAAATGCTGAAGGCTCTCGTTGCGCGTGACCTCTGGGATATGAGCGAGTACTTCTCCATCATCTATGAAGACGACCCCATCGTCCTCACAGCCATAGAGAAACTGTCAGAATAAAACTGCTGCTTTCAGCCCTCTACCTTTAAATAAAGGTTGCAGTGACAAACGTCCTTCTCGCGATAGTCGCTGCAGGGACAATGCTTGTCCACGCTGTCGTTGTGGCAGGGGCACTCGCCGCCGTTGCGTTCCACACCCTTGAGAATGGCATTCACCACCTTGTCGCTGGGATTGAGTATCCATCCCTCTTTACGGAAAATCTGTGTCATATGATCAGTGTTTTACGCCCTTGACGAGCTTTTGTATACTGTTGAGCTTATTAAGTGCCTCCAAAGGTGTGAGACTGTTGATATCCAGCCCCAGGAACTCATCGCGAATGGCAATAAGTACGGGGTCGTCGAGCTTGAAGAACGACATCTGCACGCCGTCACTGCCCGAAGGAGCCGCAACGAGTCCTTTGCCCAAATCTTCACGTGTCATCGACTGTTCGAGCTGCTTGAGAATCACCTCCGCTCTCTTCACAATGCCCGAGGGCATGCCGGCCAGACGGGCCACGTGAATACCGAACGAGTGCTCCGAACCGCCTTCCTGCAGTTTGCGCAGGAACACCACCTTGCCGTCCATCTCCTTCACGGATACATTGAAATTGCGCACACGCGGGAACTTCGACGCCATTTCGTTCAACTCGTGATAATGAGTGGCAAAGAGTGTGCGGGCGTGCGCTCTCGGATTCTCGTGAATATACTCCACTATCGCCCACGCAATGGAGATTCCGTCGTAGGTGGATGTGCCGCGTCCGAGTTCGTCGAAAAGCACTAATGAGTTTGGTGAGAGATTATTGAGAATGTTGGCTGCCTCCGTCATCTCCACCATGAAGGTGCTCTCACCCAACGATATATTGTCCGAAGCTCCCACACGGGTGAATATCTTGTCCACCACTCCTATGCGTGCCGACTCAGCAGGAACAAACGAACCCATCTGTGCCATCAGCGTGATGAGGGCTGTCTGACGCAACAGGGCACTCTTACCGGCCATATTCGGTCCCGTGATGATTATTATCTGCTGGTCGCTGCTGCTCAGATATGTGTCGTTTGCCACATAGCGCTCACCGGCTGGCAACTGCTGTTCTATGACGGGGTGGCGACCTCCGTGAATATCCAGCACATCGCTCGTCTCCACAACGGGACGTACATATCTGTTCCTTCCGGCTGTGAGGGCAAATGAGAGAAGGCAGTCCAGACGTGCTATCTCATTGGCACTGCGCTGTATCTGTTCGGTATATTGTGCAAGACGGCTCACGAGGGCCATGAATATACGGGCCTCGATGCTCTCCATCTTGTCCTGCGCCGTCACTATCTTTTCCTCATACGACTTCAGTTCCTCCGTGATATAGCGCTCTGCCGACACCAGAGTCTGCTTGCGTATCCATTCTGCAGGCACCTGTGAACGGTAGGTGTTGCGCACCTCCAGATAGTAGCCGAAGACATTGTTGAATCCCACCTTCAGACTCTGTATTCCCGTCTTCTCTATCTCACGCTGCTGCATCTCCAAAAGATACTCCTTACCATGGAAGGCTATCTGGCGGCAGGTGTCCAGTTCCTTGTCCACACCGTCGCGTATGAAACCGCTCTTTGCCATCATCCCTGGAGGCTCCGGCACTATATGCTGGCGTATCATCTGGCTCACCTCTCTCAAGGCATTCTTCCCTTCGTCATCATTAAGACCGAAGCGTCCTTCAGACATGCGAAGCACCACATCCCATGCTTCCAGCGACGAGGCAAGAGCCAAAAGGTCACGGGGCGTCACACGACCGGTATTTATCTTGCCCACGATACGTTCCATATCGCTTATGCGTCGCATTTCATCGTATATCTCGTCGCGCAGGTCGGGATTGCGGAACAGTTCTTCCACCACATCCAGACGTTCATCTATGGCCTTGGGGTCTTTCAGCGGAAAGAGTATCCAGCGCACCAGCATACGTCCTCCCATCGGAGTCACAGTCTGGTCGATAATCTCCCTGAGCGATATGCCTCCCTCGCCCATCGTTGATACAAGTTCAAGGCTGCGTATGGTGAATTTGTCCAAACGCACATATTTGTCCGTCTCGATACGGCTGATATGGGTGACGTGGCGCAACTGCGTGTGCTGAGTCATCTCCAGATACTGCATCACCACTCCTGCCGCCACAATGCCGGCCCGCATGTGGTCTATGCCGAAGCCCTTGAGGTTTTTCACCTTGAAGTGCCTGCACAGCGTCTCTTTCGCTGTCTGCTCAGAGAATGCCCAGTCGTCCATCTCGAATGTGGCCGACTGATAATGCAGCGTGGCAAGCTTGTCGCGCCTTCCGCGCTCAAAGAGCACCTCTTTGGGATTGTATCCGGACAAGAGGGAACGCACGTGCTCGGGAGCGCCCTCGGAAACAAGGAACTCACCCGTGGATATATCGAAGAACGACACACCGATAGCGTTGCCCCCGAAATGCACGGCTGCAAGGAAATTATTCTTTCCCGCTTCCAGCACCACGTCGCTCTGCACCACACCCGGCGTCACCAGTTCCGTGATACCGCGCTTCACCAGTTTCTTCGTCAGTTTGGGATCTTCCAGCTGGTCGCAGATTGCCACCCGCATTCCTGCCCTCACAAGCTTCGGAAGATATGTCTCCAGAGCATGATACGGGAAGCCTGCCATCTCTGTGGACGGCATATTCTCCTTACCGTTATTGCGTCGTGTGAGAGTGATGCCCAACACGTCTGCTGCGGTCACGGCATCCTCTGCGTATGTCTCATAAAAATCCCCGCATCGGAACAGCAGCAGGGCATCAGGGTGCTTGGCCTTGAGGTCGTAAAACTGCCGCATCATAGGGGTTAGTTCTGCCATGTTTCTTCTATATTTGGCTACAAAGGTAATAAAAAACTTTTCCTTTTCTTTTTCTCATCTTTTTTTTTTGTACTTTTGCGGGCGAATTTATACATTATTATGGCAAAAGAATATAATTTTAGAGAGATTGAACAGAAGTGGCACCGCATCTGGACGGAGCAGAAAACGTATCAGGTGACAGAGAATGCCAATGCCCCGAAATACTATGTTCTCAACATGTTCCCCTACCCCAGCGGTGCGGGTCTTCATGTAGGTCATCCTCTGGGGTATATCGCTTCCGACATCTACGCCCGCTACAAGCGTCTGCAGGGCTTCAACGTGCTCAACCCGATGGGCTACGATGCTTACGGCCTGCCTGCCGAGCAGTATGCCATCAAGACGGGCCAGCATCCCGAGAAGACCACATTTGCCAACATCGACCGCTACCGCGAGCAGTTGGACAAGATAGGCTTCAGTTTCGACTGGGACCGCGAGGTGCGCACCTGCACTCCCGACTACTACAAGTGGACACAGTGGGCTTTCCAGAAGATGTACAACTCGTACTTCGATGAGACACTGCAGAAGGCACAACCCATAGAACGGCTTATTGAGAAGTTCAAGGCAGAAGGCAAGTGGCCCTCCGACGAAAAGGCACAGAGCGAGCTGCTGATGCAATACCGCATCGCCTACCTGGGCGAAACGATGGTGAACTGGTGTCCTGAGCTCGGTACCGTTCTGGCCAACGACGAGGTGGTAAACGGTGTGAGCGAACGCGGCGGTTTCCCCGTGGAGCAGAAGAAGATGCGCCAGTGGTGCCTGCGTGTCAGCGCCTACAGCCAGCGCCTGCTGGACGGCCTGGACACAATCCAGTGGAGCGAGAGCATCAAGGAGACACAGAAGAACTGGATTGGGCGCTCAGAGGGTACTGAGGTGGAAATCAAGGTGGACGACAGCGATGTGGCCTTTACCATCTTCACCACCCGTGCCGACACCATGTTCGGTGTCACCTTCTTCGTATTGGCTCCCGAGAGCGAATTGGTGGACAAGGTGACAACGCCCGAGCAGCGTGCTGCCGTTGATGAGTACATCAAATACGTGAAGAGCCGCACCGAGCGTGAGCGCATGATCGACCACACCGTCACGGGTGTCTTCTCCGGTGCATACGGTATAAATCCCATCACAGGCGACAAGTGTCCCATATACGTAGCAGAATACGTACTGGCCGGCTACGGCACGGGTGCCATCATGGCCGTTCCCGCCCACGACAGCCGCGACTATGCTTTTGCCAAGCACTTCAACCTGCCCATCATACCCTTGGTGGAAGGTGCCGATGTCAGCGAGGAGAGTTATGATGCCAAGGAGGGCATTGTGATGAATTCACCCGTAAGTCCGGACAAGAGTGTGAACTACGACGGCGAGAGCCTGAACCTCAACGGCAGGACTATCAAGGAAGCCATCGCTGAGACCAAACGCTTTGTGAAGGCGCACAATCTGGGTCGCGTGAAGGTGAACTACCGTCTGCGCGATGCCATCTTCAGTCGTCAGCGCTACTGGGGCGAACCCTTCCCCGTTTACTACAAGAACGGTATCCCTCAGATGATTCCCGAGGAGTGCCTTCCCGTTGAGTTGCCTCAGGTTGATAAGTTCCTGCCCACAGAAACGGGCGAACCTCCTCTGGGCAATGCTCAGGTATGGGCCTGGGACGAGCAGAACCGCAAGATTGTGGACAAGAGCCTCATCGACGAGAAGACCGTCTTCCCCATCGAACTTTACACCATGCCCGGTTTTGCAGGCAGCAGCGCCTACTATCTGCGCTATATGGATCCTCACAACGACAAGGCTCTGGTGAGCGAGAAGGCTGCATCCTACTGGCAGAATGTTGACCTTTACGTGGGTGGCAGCGAGCATGCTACGGGCCACCTGATATACAGCCGCTTCTGGAACAAGTTCCTCTTCGACCTCGGTATCAGCAAGAAGGACGAACCCTTCCAGAAACTCATCAATCAGGGTATGATTCAGGGCTGGTCGAGCTTCGTATATCGTCTGAGAGGCACCAACAAATTCGTAAGCTTCGACCTTCTGGACGAGCAGTATGACGATGCGAAGAAGAAGAGCCTCTACTTCTATCAGGGCGCTGAGGCCGACCCCGTATATGCCGACATCAGTATGGTGAGCGGCAACGTGCTGGATGTGGATAAAATCCGCGAGTGGACGGCAGAGTTCCGCGACGCTGAGTTCATCCTGAACAAGAACGGCCAGTATATCGTGAATCAGGCCATCGAGAAGATGTCCAAGTCGAAGTTCAATGTGGTGAATCCCGACGACATCTGCGAAAAATACGGTGCCGACACCTTGCGTCTCTATGAGATGTTCCTCGGCCCCATCGAGCAGTCGAAGCCCTGGGACGTAGCCGGTATCGACGGCTGTTTCCGCTTCCTCAAGAAGTTCTGGAGCCTCTATTGGGACAAGGACGGCAATCTGACCGCAGACGACTCAGAGCCGACTGCCGACAATATGAAGACGCTGCACAAGCTTATCAAGAAGGTGACTTCGGATATTGAGGAGTTCTCCTACAACACCAGCATCTCCGCCTTCATGGTAGCTGTGAACGAGCTCTACAGCCAGAAGTGCCGCAGCCGTCAGGTGCTGTCGCAACTGCCCGTTGTCATCGCTCCCTTCGCTCCCCACATCGCAGAGGAGTTGTGGAGCGCTCTGGGCAACGAGAGCAGCGTATGCGATGCCTCCTGGCCTGTCTTCGATGAGAAGTATCTCGTGGAGAGCACCGTCACGCTGGGTGTGCAGTTCAACGGCAAGGTGCGCTTCTCTATGGCATTCCCCGCTGATGCCAAGTCCGACGAGATGGTGGCTCAGGTGGTGAATTCCGAGGAGGCAAAGCGCTACCTCGAAGGTCACGAGATAGTGAAGACCATCGCAGTGCCCGGTCGCATCGTGAACATCGTGATAAAGTAACCCGTCGCTCCCCATACGATGTCCAGGCACATCATCATCGACTACAAGGAGGTGTGGGCCGAACTGCGCGATTTCATCATGATATCCATCGGTTCGGCACTCTATTGCGCCGCAGTGACTTTCTTCATGCTGCCCTACGAACTCACCACGGGAGGTGTGTCGGGTGTGTCGCTGGTCGTCTACTACTGTTCGGGCATTCCCGTGCAGCTCACCTACGCTGCCATCAATGTTGTCTTCCTTCTCGCTGCCGTCAAGGTGCTGGGATGGCGCTTCTGCGTCAAGACCATCTTCGCCGTCTCAATGTCCACATTGTGGCTGTGGCTGTTCCAGTTTTTGGCACGCGACCCTGTGACGCAGGCTCTGCCTCATCTGGTGGGCGACGAACTCTTCATGGCGTGTGTCCTGGGCAGTATCATCATGGGCGTGGGCCTCAGTTTCTGCTTTCTGGCCAACGGCAGTATGGGCGGTACGGACATCATCGCGGCAATGGTGAACAAATACAAGGATGTGAGTCTCGGCCAGATGATTATGTCGTGCGACATCATCATCATCTCCTCCTGCTATTTCGTGTTCAACGACTGGCAGAGAGTCATCTTCGGTTTCGTCTTCCTCATCCTCTCCAGCATCACTCTCGACTACTGTGTGCGTCGCCAGCACCAGTCGGTGGAGTTCAAGATATTCTCCCGCAATCATGCCGGTATCGCTGCTGAAATAACGCGTCACGGTTTCGGCGTCACTGTGCTTGATGGCAAGGGCTGGTGGACACAGACGGAGCGCAAGGTGCTTGTCTGCGTCGTACGCAAGAGTCACACCCGCGAGGTGATGCGCTACATCAAGAAGATAGACCCCTACGCCTTCTTCTCCGTCACCCGTGTGCAGAGCGTCTACGGCGAGGGCTTCGACACCGTCAAGACGCGCCTCGACAACCAGAAACCCATCCTTGTCTTCGTCACCTCCGACGAGCAGCGCCTGGAGAAGATGCACAATGCCCTCGACGAATATTTCGACCTGCGCAGCACGGAAGATATCGGCTGCGACATCAAGGACGCCCGCTATATCAAGCGCTTCTATGCCTTCAACGCATTCCAGGAGGAGGGCGGCCACATCACACTCATCACCGGCACCTACAACAATGTGGAGCAGGAGCACCACCTTGAAGGAACGGATGCCGTCAAACAACTCATTGCACTATGCGCACACTGATTATGGCGACGAACAACGAGCACAAGCTGCGCGAGGTTCGTCAGATAATGGGAGAGAGATACAACATCAAGGGACTTGCCGACATCGGCTGTCATGAGGACATTCCTGAGAACGGCAGCACGTTTGAGGAGAACGCGCTCCAAAAGGCACGCTACGTACACGAGCACTACGGTGTCGACTGCTTTGCCGACGACAGCGGGCTGGAGGTGGATGCCCTCGGAGGCGAACCCGGCATCTTCACGGCGCGCTACGCTGCCGTCAACGGTTATGGCGACGGTCACGACAGTAGCGCCAATATCCGTCTCTTGCTGGAGCGTCTGCAGGGCGAGAGCAACCGCCGTGCTCGTTTCCGCACAGCCATCGCCCTCATCAGGGACGGACGCGAACGCCTCTTCGAAGGTGTCGTGGAGGGTAATATCACCACTGAACTGCGGGGCACCGACGGCTTCGGCTACGACCCCGTCTTCTCTCCTCTCGACAGGGATATCACCTTTGCTGAAATGGGACCTGACGAGAAAAACCGCATCAGCCACCGTGCGCGTGCCGTAGAGGCTCTCGTGCGCGGATTATCCGAAGAATAGATATGCTATCGCAATGGCTGCCACCACACCGCAGAGGTCGGTGAGCAGTCCTGCTGCCACAGCATGACGTGTGTGGCGCACTCCCACGCTGCCGAAATACACGGCCAGGATATAGAACGTCGTATCCGTGGCTCCCTGGAAGATGCACGAGAGACGGCCCACGAAGGAGTCGGCTCCGTAGGTGGTCATCGCGTCCACCATCAATCCTCTTGCACCGCTTCCCGAGAGGGGTTTCATCAGCGCCGTCGGCAATGCTGCCACCCAGTCGGTGCGGCATCCCATCCAGGCCACTGCCTTCTCAAGGGCATCCACGCAGAGCGTCATCGCTCCTGAGGCTCGGAACACACCTATTGCCACCAGTATTGCCACCAGATAGGGAATAATGCGCACAGCGGTCTCAAAACCGCCTTTAGCGCCCTCCACGAATGCTTCATATACATTGATGCGCTTGCGCATTCCCGACACGATGAAGAGGCACATGATGCCGAACAGCGCCACGTTGCTCACCATCGTGCTCCACATGTTCATCGTCTCGCGGTCCACCTGCGTCGACAGCCACACGATACCGCTCACCAGCAGGCAGAGCCCCAGCATCGTACCCATCAGCACGCGGTTCATCAGGTTTATCCTCTGGTATATGCTCGTGATGACGATGCCAGACAGCGTTGCAACGGTTGTGGCAAGCAGTATGGGTATGAAGATATCGGTGGGTTGCGCCGCTCCGAGCTGTGCCCTGTAGACAAGTATGCTCACGGGTATGAGCGTCAGTCCGCTGGTATTGAGCACAAGGAACATTATCATCGGATTCGTTGCCGTATCCTTCTTGGGATTGAGCTCCTGCAGCGACTCCATCGCCTTGAGTCCGAGCGGCGTAGCTGCGTTGTCGAGCCCCAGCATATTGGCCGATATGTTCATGAAGATATGTCCGAAGGCGGGATGTCCCTTGGGCACTTCCGGGAAGAGGCGCGAGAAGAGCGGTGTCAGCATCTTGGAGAGCACGGCCACGAGTCCGCTTTTCTCTCCGATACTCATGAAACCCATCCACAGCGAGAGCACACCCGTGAGTCCGAGTGATATCTCAAAACCGGTCTTTGCACTGTCGAATGTGGCATCCACTATTGCGGGAAACACGGTGAGGTCTCCCATCAGCGCCGCTCCCACGGCAAACACCATCGCCGTGAGGAAGAAACAAATCCAAATGTAGTTCAGTACCATATCGGGTGCAAAGATACGAAATTTAGTTGACAAGATGACAAGATGACAAGATGACAAGATGTTACTTTTTGGTAAATGGCTGAATTTTCACGCAAAAATTATACCTTTCACACTTGCGTTCGCTCTGCTACGCCCCATTGCCCCGAGTCACGGCAGGATATAGTTCTTACTGCTTAGACTTACCGTATTGGGTTGGAAGAACCCCGAACATCTCCTTGAAACATTTGGTAAAGTAGCCTGGAGTAGAAAAACCAACCTTTGCAGCTATTTCATTAATTGGTACTGTCGGTCTTGACAGTATCATCTGGGCCGCTTTCTTAAGGCGTATGTCGCGCATGAATTCCGAGGGCGACAGTCCCGTGAGCATATGCAGTTTACGATAGAGGTTCATACGGCTCATACACATGTCGTTACTGAAGCGTGCCACGTTATAGTTCACATCCCTGATATTTTTCTCCACCAGAAGCACAGCTCTCTGCAGGAATTGCCCGTCAATCTTCGACGCGCGGAGTTCGTCAGGATTGAGCTCTATTTCCGTAAGCACAATCTCTTTGCGTTTCTTTTGCAGTTCATACAGCATGAGGATACGCCGGCGCAGCGTGCGCAATCCCCACAACAGGATGACGGCAAGGAGGATGAAGAAAAGGCGGGCCCACCAGGTTTCCCACCAAAACGGCTGCCGGCAAATGGTCATCACCTCTGTCGGGTCACCCCAACAACCGCCGTTGTCGGTGCATTTCACCGTGAGTTTGTGCTCTCCCT
>JAEEGH010006094.1_pt1 | contig 29730 bp, 24 predicted proteins | sample 9134181 | NCBI WGS metagenome assembly JAEEGH01 (sample SAMN16246544, study PRJNA631951) | gut metagenome | biome: gut microbiome; feature: rumen; material: DP-attached | host: Bos | place: Iran: Karaj | collected 2018-10 | reverse complement strand
CATAATCCTGCCAACCTGAAAGGCGTAAACGCTGTGAAGGAGTTGATGCCTGGCCTTCCCCAGGTGGGTGTGTTTGATACGGCATTCCATCAGACCATGCCTCCGAAGGCCTATATGTATGCCATTCCTTATGAACTGTATGAGAAGTACGGCATTCGTCGTTATGGTTTCCACGGCACCAGCCATCGCTATGTAAGTGCTCGGGCTTGTGAGTTCCTTGGCATTAAGGCTGAGGGCACGAAGATGGTGACCTGCCACGTGGGTAATGGTGGCTCTATTGCTGCCGTTGTCGATGGCAAGTGTATCGATACTTCGATGGGTCTGACTCCGTTGGAGGGCCTGATGATGGGCACCCGTGCCGGCGATATCGACGGTGGTGCCATCACCTTCATCGAGAAGAAGCTCGGTCTGGATGCCGACGGTATGTCAAACCTGCTCAATAAGAAAAGTGGTGTCGCCGGTCTGACTGGTGGCAGTTCTGATATGCGTGATCTGGAGAGTGCAGCCAAGAGCGGTGATGAGCGTGCTAAGCTGGCTCAGGATATGTATTTCTATCGTATTAAGAAGTATATCGGTGCCTATGCAGCTGCTATGGGCGGCCTTGATGTGGTCGTATTTACCGCTGGTGTCGGTGAGAACCAGATTAGCATGCGTTCTGAAGTCTGTAAGGACATGGAGTTCCTCGGCATCAAGTTCGATGAGTCGAAGAATAACGTCCGTGGTGAGGAGGCAATCATCTCTGCCGACGACTCCAAGGTCAAAGTTGTCGTTATCCCCACCGATGAGGAGCTGATGATCGCCACCGATACGATGAATCTGTTGTAAACAGATATTGTTTTGAGATATAGAAGGCGGCCCAAAATGGTCGCCTTCTTGCATAGATAGATATATTTGTATCAAGAAAAGTTGCGAATTATCATAAAAAAATGTAATTATACTTTAAATCTCAGATAAAAGTATTACCTTTGTCCCCTCATATTGTTTTTGATTAGGTAGAATAGTATAGTTTGATATGAAGAGATTTGCGTTTATAGTATTGGTCTTGGCCTGTCTTGTATCCTGTAAGACAGACCTGACTGATATTGAGAGCCGTATTACTGAAGTGGAGAATCAGGGAAAGACATTGGACAATAGGATTAAGCAGTTGAATGATGAGAGCCAACGCCTTTCTGCTGAAATAACAGAACTTCAGAAAAAGAGTGATGAGTTGGCAAAACGGAGTGATGAGTTGTCTAATCGCAGTGATGAACTTGAAGCGTCAAGTAAGGAGTTATTGGCTGAACTTGATAGCTTGAGAAAACGAAGTCTGGATTTGGCGGAAGAGATCTTAGCCCTGCAAAAAGAAGGACAGGCTCTCTCGGATTCATTGGACAATCTGGATATTGAGAACAACTTACTTGTAGAGGAATGGAATACTCTTCAGGACCTGATAAACCTGTCGCAAGAGGAATTGGACAAGCTGGAAGCCAAGATCAATCAGAGAGATCCGAAGTTGCTTCACTTTGAGTTCCTGGCTTCTGAGAATCCCCTGCAACTGGTTGAAGATGCTGAATGTGAGATTATTGGGGACAGTGTCGTAGAGTGTAGGGTTCTGAATGTCATGAGTGCAAAGTCGCTTATTCCCCGATTCAGCTTTATTGGTGACTATGTGACGATTGGTGGCCAGAAAGCTGTCAGCAGTAAGACGGCATTTGATTTCAGCTCCGAGCGCTCCCTTGTCGTTTATTTTGGAGACCAGACCAAAGAATACACAGTTATTGTCAGTGCCTATACGGGCCTTCCTACACTGTGGGCAGAGACCTATGGCCGTATGTTAAGTGAGGCCAATCATTATTATAAGGCGACTGTCAGTCTTGTGGACAATGCAGGTTATGGCGGAACAGGAGGTCTTTCTGAAACTTCAGCCAGGATGATGGCACAAGGAACTCTTCGCTACTACACGAAGCAGGTTGACTGGTCAGGTCATATAGAATGGGGTAAGAATGACTATAAGTTGAACTTTTCTAATGCCGTATCGTTGTTGAACATGCCGGCACACAATGACTGGCTGATGGTGCCTAATGTGTACGATATCACCATGCTGCATAACCAGACGGCTTTCTATATGAGCGAAATAAGCAAGCTTGATTATACACCACGTTATCATTATGTTGACCTGATGTTTAATGGTCGCTATGCTGGTACGTATATGTTGGGTGAAACCCTTGACGGCAGTTCTTCGAGAGTCAATGTCGGTAGCGATGGCTATGTTTTGAGTATCGGCTCTAACACGGTGGGTTCGGCATTTGCAACAGCACACCTTGAGCGACCTGTAAGCATCTTGTATCCTACATCCCAGTCGGCATCGGTAGTTAATTATATCGTTAATTTTGTGAGTGAAGCAGAAAGTGTTCTTTTCTCTTCAAACTTTGCTGATGAGACTTATGGATGGCGATACTATATGGATGAAAATTCTTTTGTCGATTGGTATCTGATTAATGAGATCGCAAAAAATCAAAGTGGCGCATTCAATTCCAGTTGTATCATGAGTTACAGACGTGGCGGTAAGCTGAAGATGGGACCGGTGTGGGACTTCGAAAAAGCATTCGGTGATGCCGGTTCAACAGGTTCTTCTGGATTTATCATCAAAAACGTCAGCTGGTATAAGCGTTTGTTCATGGATCCTGCTTTTGTGGCCAAGGTGAAGGAACGCTTTGCCTATTATTATGAACATCAGGAGGATATCCTCAAGAGTATCAACGAAAACGCACAGTATCTGAAGTATGCTATTCAGGAAGATGACACGAAATGGGATACATTCTTGAAATATAAGGCTTCTGAAGAGAATACCTGGGTATTGTATCAGGGACAGGTTAGCAGTATGAAGAGTTGGCTTACTGAGCGTATGAGATGGCTCAAGGACCAATTTGATGCCATGTAAAAAGAGAGGTAATCATGAAGAAGAGTATGAAAAGGATACTGTTCATGGCTTTTGTGCTTCTGGGGTTTGTGGCCTGTAAGGAAGATCTCACAGAATACTACGACCGTCTTGAAAAGCGGGAGGCGAGCAATGATCTGTTAGAGAAAGCCAATGCTGAGCAGGAAGCTGAGAATGCCAGACAGGAAGCCGAGAATGAGACTCTGGCTGCCCGTAATGAAGAAAGGGACCGTTGGAATGCTGAGCAGACACTGAGAAATGCAGAGCAGGCCTTAAGAAATACCGAGCAGGGTATTCTGAACGACTCCATGTCACATGTGATTGACTCGCTGTTGAAGGAGAGGAATTTGGTTTATGATCAGAACGTAGATCTTGGAGAGCAGTTAGGGCATCAGGCTCAGAACAATGCAGATCAGGCAGCCCGTAATGGCCAGCTTCGACTGATGTGGGAGGAACTTCAGCATAAGATTGACAGCCTTGAGAAGATCTTGGACGATCGCGTGGAACCGAGACTCCTGACGATGGAGTTCGTGAAGGATGATAACCAATCGCTGAAAGAGAACGTCAAATGTAAGATTGTCGGTGACAGCATCATTGAATGTTGGTTGCCGGGGCTCTTAAATGAGAAACTCTTGAAACCCCGGTTTACCTTTGAGGGCACGATGGTGGTGATCGACGGCTTTGAAGCCGAGAGTGGAAAGACAGAGATCGATTTCACAAGACCGCGTACGGTGGCAGTCGCTGTCTCCAACAAAATCCAATATTATACGATTTTTGTCCATTCCTATACGGGACTGCCACAGATGTATATCACGACCGATGGCTATAAGGAAGTGATGTCTAAGGAAATCTATCTCCCGGCTACCATGCATCTGAGGGAAGACGTGAGGACGCGTGCTGCTGGTGATGTGATAGAGTCGAGGGTCAATATCAAGGGACGTGGTAACTCCAGTTGGAAATTCCCCAAGAAACCGTTCCGTCTTAAATTCGACGAGAAGATTTCCTTGTTGGATATGCATAAAGACAAGTCATGGGTGCTGCTGCCGAACTATAACGACAAGTCAATGTTGCGTAACAGCCTGGCTTTTTACATGAGTAGCATCAGCAATCTTGACTACACGCCTGAAAGTCATTTCGTGGAACTGATCTTCAACAATAAGCATTGGGGGACCTACCTGCTTTGTGAGAAAGTGAAGATTTCCAATCATCGGGTGGCTGTAGGAGATGACGGTTTCTTGTTGGAGATAGACAGTCGGGCATCAAGTGAGGCAGATTCCCGTTATTTTGTTGTGCCTCATTTGGAGAATGTCGTCAACATCAAAGATCCAGATGTGGCATACAGTGATGCTAATTACAATTATGCGAAGGATTTTGTGATTAAAGCCGATAATGTTTTGTTCAGTAGCAAATTTACTGATCCGAATACGGGTTGGCAGGCATATATGGATATGGATTCTTTCGTCGACTGGTATCTTATTCACGAAATAGGTAAGAACCTGGATAGCAATTTTGATACAAGTTGTTATATGCATCTTGCCCGTGGCGGCAAGTTGATGATGGGACCCGTCTGGGATATGGATGTGGCTTATGGTAATATGGATCAGGCCAATCAGACATGCTATCATCCAGAAGGATTCCATATTAGGTATACTCAGTGGTATACTCGCTTGTTCAGAGATCCTGCTTTCGTGAGAAGAGTAAAAGAGCGGTTCAATTATTTCTATAGGCATCAGAATGATATTCTGGCCAATGTCAATGCCGATGCGCAGTATCTGAAATTATCTGCCCAGGAGAATGAAAACGTATGGCATCTGTTTAATGTCAAGACATGGCCTAATTATAACATCTGGGGCAGTTATCAGAATGAGGTCCAAGAACTGAAGACATGGTTCACCACCCGTATGGAGTGGTTAAAGACAGAGTTTGATAAGATGTAATCTGATATGCATATCTAAATAATAGGGCTAACGTGAAGTTGGCCCTATTATTTTTATATGAACGTCTTATAGAGTGTGCTTGGGTTGTGGCGGCCTTCGAGGACATCTATGATTTCTTCTTCTGTGGAGAGGTTGAAGTCGCCGGGGATGGTGTTCTTGAGGGCTGCGGCTGCTAAGGAGTAGTTCAGTTGCATCTGCTTGTCATCGGGGAAAAGGTTGATAGCATGGAGCCAGCCGCCCATGAAGGCATCACCTACGCCGACGGGATCGATGACATCAGGGATGTCCATGATGGGTGATTGCAATAGTTCGCCATCCGTCCAAAGTAGTCCTGTCAGGGTGTGATGTTTTGACGATACGATATTGCGCATACCCATCATCCAGTTCTTCAGGCGAGGATAGGCTTCGTGCAGTTCGTCGAACCACTCGCGATACTCATCCATCTGCATTTTGAAGCTAGAGTCCACTGCCGTGAAAGGCGGCTGCGGATGCTGGCTCAGCCAGTCAAACTCTATAGCATCACCGAACATCATATCACAACGGGAGAGCATTTTGCTCAGTGTTTCACGGGGAGTCGCACCTTCATATTTCCACAGGTTCTTGCGATAGTTGATGTCGAAACAGACGGTGACACCCAACTCGTCAGCGATGTCGAGGGCCTCAAATGTGGCATCTGCAGCCTGTTGCGAGATGGCAGCCGTGATGCCCGACACGTGGAAGAATTTGCAGTCTCTCAGTATCTCCCGCCAGGGAATCATACCCGGCTTCAGGTCGTAGTAGGCGGAGTTGCCACGGTCGTAGATGACCTTGGCTGCACGCATGCCGGCGGCAGGCTCGAAATAGTAAGTGCCGATACGTTGTCCGCCATAGAGTACGTGGTTGGTATTCACACCTAATTGTGCTAGATTCATCGCTCCAGCATGCCCCACAGGGGTGTCTGGCAGGCGGGTAATGTAGGTTACATCCTCTCCCTGTGTAGCGAGTGAAACGGCTACATTCGCCTCACTGCCGCCATACTTGCAGGTAAACGTGTCGCCCTGAGTCAGTCGCAGGTGGTCGTTCTTTGAAAAACGGAGAAGTAACTCCCCGAATGTTACAATCTTATGTCTGTTCATATCTGTTTTTGTGAAATTACGGTTTACTCTCGCCTTCGATGTACTGCGACATCAGCAGGTGGTCGCCATCGTAGACGACATAGGTGAAATGACTAATCCAGTCGCCGAGGATGATCATCCGCGCCTTCTTGGTCAGTTGCAGATCCAGTTCGATATGCCGATGCCCGTAGATGAAATAATCGACATTGGAGTGATACTGGATGTACTTTTTCGTATAGAGCACAAGGTGTTCCCGCCCTTCTCCCATATAGGCAGGCTCCTCGCCGTTGGGCCGTTTCATGCGAGAGTGCTTGGCCCAGTTCAGTCCGAGACTCATACCCCAGCGGGGGTGTATCGCAGAAAAGAGGAACTGGCACACGGGAGAGTGGAAGATGCTGCGGATGAACTTAAACGACTTGCTGGGGTCGCCGAGTCCGTCACCGTGAGCCAGAAAGAACATCTTTCCGTAGATTTCCGTTGTTTCAGGCTTCTTGTGCAAAATGACGCCACATTCCTTTTCCAAATATTCATAAGCCCAAATGTCGTGATTGCCTGTGAAGTAATGCACTTCGACGCCCATGTCCGTCAGTTCTGAGATTTTCCCCAGAAAGCGGGTGAAGCCTTTGGGCACCACATACTTGTATTCGTACCAGAAGTCGAACATATCGCCCAGCAGGTAGATTGCGGCGGCTTTCTCCTTGATGCTGTCGAGGAACCGCACAAGCCTGCGCTCCTGCATCCTCTGGTGGGGTATGGCCAGTGACCCTAAGTGGGCGTCGGAAAGGAAATATATCGGTTTCATCTTTTCACCTTTTCAACTTTAATCGAATCCTAATTCTACTCTTGCTTCCTCGCTCATCATCGACTGGTCCCATGCTGGCTCAAAGACGAGATTCACGTTTGTCGATTTCACGCCTTCGACGCTCTCCACCTTCGTGCGTACATCTTCTAATATATAGTCGGCGGCAGGACAGTTGGGGGCAGTAAATGTCATTTCCAACTCCACGGATGCATCTTCCTGCACGTCAATCTTATAAATCATTCCCAGGTCATATATGTTGACGGGAATCTCCGGGTCATAGACGGTCTTCAGCACATCCACAATCCGCTCTTCTATCTTGGTTTTCTCTTCCTGTGTCATAATCGAGTGCAAAGATAAGCATTTTTGCTTAATTATTCGTCACTTTGCCGAAAATTTTGCGCTTCTTATCAACAAAGCCCCTGTTCGTGGAAGGAGTAATACAAGCCGTCGGTGACGATGACGTGGTCGAGGAATTTGATGTTCATCACTTCACAGGCACGGTTGAGACTCCTAGTGAGTATCTCATCATTTTTGCTGGGGGTGAGATTGCCAGAGGGATGGTTGTGGCAGACGGCGAGGATGGTGCAGTTCGCGAGGACGGCCTCCCGCATGATGATGCGGATGTCGACGGAGGTTTCTGTGATGCCGCCATGAGAGATACGCACTTTCTTGATGAGACGGTAGTGCTGGTTCAGTAATAGTGCCCAGAACTCCTCGACGTCAAGATCCTGCATAACAGGGTGCATGTGATTGTAGATACGGGTGGCAGTGCCGAGGTCTGGTCTCTCTTCGGGAGTTTCTGCCTGACGGCGCTTGCCCAGTTCACAGGCTGCAAGGATGCTGATGGCCTTTGCCTCGCCGATACCATTATATTGGCAAAGGTCGTTGATGGACATCTTCCCCAGCGTGTTCAGGTTGTTGTTGCAGTCGGCGAGTATCCGTTTCATAAGATCAACGGCGCTCTCTTTCTTTGATCCGGAGCCGATGAGGATTGCCAACAACTCGGCACTACTCAGCGCTTCAGTACCGAAGCTTGCCATTTTCTCGCGAGGGCGGTCTTCTTCTGCCCATTGATTGATGTTGAGTTTCTCCATAGTGTTTAATTTAAGTTTTAAAGGGTTGTTATTTGTAGAACGTTTTTTCGAATGCTTGGAATTCGTCTTGCTTCAGCACACATCGTTTCCACCACGATTTGATGAAGCCGAGCCCGTAGCCCATCAGTTGGACGAAGGACGCTGGGACGGATAGGATTCCCACCCGCAAACTCCGGTTTTTGATGGTCGAGTCGATGCAGATCAGCAGACTATATAATATAATAGGTATCCAGGGGGCGAAACACATCCAGTAGAACTGGTCGCGATCGACGTAGTGCATCAGTGCCCGTCCTACGGCAGAGATGAGTATCAGGGCGATGACGCCTACGGTGAAAACCGTCGGCAACAGGTGGACAAGCTTCATCGTACCAGGATGCCGCTTCTCAAGATTGATGCGGGCGATACCGCTGTTATACACCTGTCGGAAGAACTTCTTGAAGTCCGTGCGCCGCTTGTGCCACACCCAAGCGTCAGGGAAGAGCCTCGGACGGTAGCCTGCCTCTACGATGCGGTAGGAGAAGTCGATGTCCTCACCAAAGCGCATCTTCGTGAAGCCGCCTAACTGCTGATATACATCGCGACGGATGCCCATGTTGTACGAACGGGGATAGAACTTGTCGAGCTTGGCCTTTCCGCCTCGGATGCCGCCGGTGGTGAAGAAAGAGGTCATCGAATAGCTGATGGCCTTCTGTACTGGGGTGAAAGATGGATGGGATGCATCCGGTCCGCCAAAGGCGACAATCGGAGGTACGGTGGTGCGGTGGTACGGTGGCGCGAGATTACTTTCATCCTCTGAACATTTCTCGTACCCCCGTACCTCCGTACCACCGTACCCCCGAATTTCTCTATCTACTGCTTCCAGATAGCCTTCAGGCAGCACAACATCGGAATCTAAGATGATGAGCCATTCGCCACTGGCACGCTCGGCACCGTAGTTGCGGCTCTGCCCGGGACCGCTGTTGGGCTTCATGAAATACTTCACTTCCAGTCTGCCGATGAATTTCTCTGTCACCGATTTGCAGTCACGCTGCGAACCGTCTTCCACGATGAGCACCTCAAAGTCCTTCAGCGTTTGCTGGCAAAGACTCTCAAGCAATTCTTCGACCTCGTCAGGACGATTATAGACAGGAACAATGATAGAGTATTTCATAGTGTTTCTAAATAATTGGCACGGATTACACGGCTTTTTTCAAAAGACACGGCTTGTTTGCTGTGTTAATCCGTGTAATCCGTGCCGAAAAATTATTCCTTGACGCGCTGCAGATAGCTGCCGTCACGAGTGTCAACCTGAATGAGGTCGCCTTCGTTGATGAACAGGGGAACACGCACCTCAACGCCAGTTTCTAGTGTGGCGGGCTTCAGGGTGTTGGTGGCGGTGTCGCCCTTGATGCCGGGCTCAGAGTGAGTGACGCGAAGAACGGTCTTCACGGGCATCTCTGCATAGAGGATGGTACCGTCGGTAGTATCAGAGACGACCTCCACGATGTCGCTCTCCTTCATATACTCATGCCCGATCACGAGTTCGTTGTCAATGGGAATCTGCTCGAAGGTCTCCTGGTTCATGAAGATACGTCCAGACTGATCCTCGTAGAGATACTGATAGGGGCGACGCTCGATGACGACGTCTTCCAGTTTCTCACCGATATTGAAGCGGCGCTCCAATACGCGGCCGTCGCTAACGTTCTTTACCTTGATGATCATAATCGTGTTACCCTTGCCTGGCTTACGGTGCTGGAAATCGATGCACACCCAGATGCCACCGTCCATGCGAATGGCGGTGCCTTTTTTAATGTCTTGTGAATTAATCATATACCTATAAATGTTACTTTTGTATCGTTTTCGGGTGCAAAGTTACTGCTTTTTTGGAAAAAAACATAAAAAGTTGCACTAAATTTCTCATATTTCTTGCGTAATTCAAAAGAAATGAGTACTTTTGCACCCCAAATCGTTGAATTTGAACAAATAAATAAGTATAAAAAGCAATGAAGAGAACATTTCAGCCGCACAATCGCCGTCGCGTCAACAAGCACGGCTTCCGTGAGAGAATGGCCACCAAGAATGGTCGCCGCGTACTGGCTGCCCGTCGTGCTAAGGGCCGCAAGAAGTTAACGGTTTCTGACGAGCGTCACGGAAAGTAATTCCTGTCGCCAATCAGTGAAATTTGAACGAAACAGAGTGAAGTGGAGAGCAATCTTCACTTCTTTCTGTTTTTATGCCTTTATTTTTTGGTTTTCTCCTTACTTATTCGTACCTTTGCACATGAGAAATCAGAAACGAGATGAAAGTAAAGGAATTCTTCGGTAAGTTTGGGAGTGCCTTTCTGTGGGGTAACCTGTTGGCGATGCTGATTGTCATCGTGCTTTTGGCACTGGGTGTGAAATACGGACTCGACTGGTATACCCATCACGGTGAAGGCGTCAGGATACCTAAGGTGGAGGGCATGGACTATGGTAAGGCCCGCAGTCTGTTGGAGGCCCATGGTCTGAACATCATGGTCAGCGACTCTGGCTATAACAAGGCGATGGCAGCCAACAGCGTCCTGATACAGAATCCGGGTGCTGGTACGACGGTGAAGTTGGGACACACGGTTTATGTGACGGTTAACTCCCCCTCGTCGCCTTCATTTGCCATCCCCGATATCGTCGATAACAGTAGTTTCCGTGAGGCAGAGGCAAAGTTGATGTCCCTGGGCTTCAAGCTCACGCCTCCTCAGGAGGTGGCTGGCGAGAAAGACTGGGTTTATGGTGTGCTCTGTCGTGGACGACGTGTCTCTGCTGGTGAACGTGTCTCTATCGACCACCCGTTGACCCTGATGATAGGCAGCGGGGAATATGATTCCGACGAAGAAATCGATTATATCGAACCCGAGTACCGCCTGATGGAGAGCGGTAACGTGGACGAGTTTGAGGAAGTGGTAGAGTGAGAAAAATTGAAAAATTAAAGAATTAAAGAATTGAAGAAGAGGATTGGACTACTTAGATGACGAAGAACTGGAACTGATGACCGATGCTGATGCTGATGAGCAGGCGGATGACGGTCAGCTCTATGAACACTTCCGTATAGAGGTGGACAAGGGGCAGGACTCTGTTCGCATCGATAAGTTCCTCTCCGAGCACCAGCCGCACTCCAGCCGCAACCGTATCCAGAAGGCAGCCGACGCAGGTTTCATCCATGTCTGTACGGCCGAGGATATCAAACAGGGACGCAGTGCCCGGCCTGTGAAGAGCAACTATAAAGTGCGTCCTGGCGATGTCATCACCTTGATGCTCGACCGTCCGCACTACGACACGACCATCACTCCCGAGGATATCCCCCTCGAGGTGGTCTATGAAGACGATGATCTTATGGTCATCAACAAGCCCGCAGGCATGGTAGTCCATCCCGGTTGTGGCAATTTCAGTGGCACGTTGGTCAATGCCATCGCCTGGCACCTGAAGGATCTGGCCACCTATGACCCTAACGACCCGGAGGTGGGACTCGTCCATCGCATCGACAAGGACACCAGTGGCCTGCTTGTTGTGGCGAAGACACCAGATGCGAAGACCTCGCTGGGTAAACAGTTCTTCAACAAGACCACCCACCGCAGCTACAATGCACTGGTTTGGGGTAACTTCGTGGAGGACGAGGGGAGGATAGAAGGTAATATCGGACGCGATCCAAAAGATCGTTTGCGGATGGAGGTGTTCCCTCCCGACTCGGAGATTGGCAAGCCTGCCGTCACTCATTACAAGGTGCTTGAACGCTATGGCTATGTCACCTTGATAGAGTGTATCCTCGAAACGGGGCGCACACATCAGATCAGGGCTCACATGAAGCACATCGGCCATCCGCTGTTCTGCGACGAGCGCTATGGCGGAACGGAAATCCTCCGTGGTGAGCGTACAGCCAGTTATAAGGCATACATCCAGAACTGCTTCAAGCTCTGTCCGCGACAGGTGCTCCATGCCCGCACTTTGGGATTCGTCCATCCCTCGACGGGCAAGCAGATGGACTTTACTTCTGAGTGGCCTGACGACATGACTGCCCTCATTGAAAAGTGGCGCAAGACCTACCCCCAACCCCTCCCAAAGGGAGGGGAGTTTGAATAGACTCAGAATTATATATAATCACATATAAATATGGAAAATAGGAATAATATAAGTAATCAAGCCCCCCTCCCCTCGGGAGGGGTCGGGGGTGGGTTCCGGACCATTGCCATCGTCTGTGGTGGCGACTCATCCGAGCACGATGTCTCATTGCGTTCGGCACAGGGACTTTACTCCTTCTTCGACAAGGAGCGTTACGATGTCTATATTGTTGATATCAAAGGTCAGGACTGGCATGTTGAGCTGCATGACGGCACGACAACCAAGATTGACCGTAACGATTTCTCCTTCGTCGAGGACGGCAAGGCCAAGTTATTCGACTATGCCTATATCACCATTCATGGCACTCCGGGTGAGAACGGCCTGTTGCAAGGTTACTTCGATCTGATTGATCTACCATACAGTACCAGTGGTGTGTTGGTTGAGGCTATGACCTTCGATAAGTTTGTGCTCAATCAGTATCTGCGCAGTTATGGTGTTAGCGTGGCCGACTCCCTGTTGATTCGCAAGGGTTACGAGGAGTTGGTGAGCGATGATGAGGTTGAGGAACGTATCGGCATGCCCTGCTTCGTTAAGCCTGCTGCAGACGGATCGTCGTTTGGCGTATCCAAGGTGAAGAACAAGGACCAGCTGGCTCCAGCCATCCGCAAGGCGATGTTGGAGAGTCCTGAGATTATGGTCGAGAGTTATCTCGAAGGTACGGAGATTACCCAGGGCATCTACAAAACCCGCGAGAAGACCGTCATCTTCCCTATCACCGAGGTGGTGACGAGCAACGAGTTCTTCGACTACGACGCCAAGTACAATGGTCAGGTGAAGGAGATCACGCCGGCACGCATTGCTCCAGAGATTGCCGACCGTGTGTCGAAGATCACCAGCCACATCTACGACATTCTCCATTGCAATGGCATCATCCGCATCGACTATATCATCTCTCCTGAGGGTAAAATCTCGATGCTTGAGGTGAACACCACACCGGGTATGACTGCCACCAGTTTCATTCCCCAGCAGGTGCGTGCCGCCGGCCTTGAGATGAAGGATGTCCTTTCCGACATCGTCGAAAACTCTTTTTAATTGAGAATTGAGAGTTGAGAATTGAGAATTATGATTACCCTAATCCCTTGAGTTGTGCTACAGAGGAAAGAGAATATTATTTTGGCAAAGACGGATGCATTTGGTGATCGTATTCTCAAACTTTATCAGTATCTGATTAAAGAAAAGCAAGAGCATGTACTTTCTAAACAAATACTGAGGAGTGGGACTAGTATTGGGGCAAATACCGCAGAGGCTCGAAATGCTCAAGGAGAAAAGGATTTTATAAATAAACTGAATATTGCATTAAAGGAAGCGGATGAGACAGAGTATTGGTTGAAGAAGTTACAATCTGGTGAGTACATTACTCCATGTCAGTATGAGTCAATGCATAATGACAACGAGGAAATCATTAAGATTCTGACAAAGATAATAAAAACGATGAAACAAAAAATCTTATAGTTCATGGAGTCAGGTAATCATAATTCTCAATTCTCAACTCTCAATTCTCAATTGTCAGAGTTCGATGAGATTCGGCCTTATGAGCCGGAGGAGATGAAGCAGGCGTTCGAAGACTTGCTCAACGACCGCCAGTTTAATGTGCTGATGAAAGGCTTTGCCCCGTGGCTGCCGAAAGGCGTCCGCAACGGACTGCTGCGGCTTGCCTTCATAGGCGTCAAGACACCGCTCGACTTCCAGTTGCGGTTTATGAAACCCATTGTGAAGTATATCATCCACAAGCATACCGATGGCTGTACATTTGACGATACAGCTCTTCGGAGGTACGGTGGCACGGTGGCACGGGGGTACGAGAATACCTCTGCCGCAGACATTTCTCGCACCTCCGTACCCCCGCACCCCCGCACCTCCGAACGTTTTACGTTCGTCTCGAACCATCGTGACATCGTGCTCGACTCTGCCTTCTTGGATTTGAAACTGGTTGAGAAGGATTATCCAACCACTGTTGAAATCGGCATCGGCGACAACCTCCTGATCTATCCTTGGATCAAGAGGCTCGTCCGTATGAACAAGGCCTTTACCGTTCGCCGTGGTCTTTCCCTCCGTGAGACACTCGCTGCCTCACAGCTCATGAGCCGTTACATCCATTTTGCTGTGACACAGAAGAGGGAGAACATCTGGCTGGCGCAGCGCGAGGGTAGGGCGAAGGACTCCGACGACCGTACCCAGGAGGCTGTGCTGAAGATGCTGGCGATGGGAGGCGACCTTCAGGAACTCAATATCGTGCCCCTGACGATCAGCTACGAGTACGACCCCTGCGACTATCTCAAGGCTCAGGAATTGCAACAGAAACGCGATAACCCTGCCTTTAAGAAGTCCCGCCAGGATGACCTCGACAACATGAAGACGGGTATCTTTGGCTATAAAGGTCGTGTACACTATCATTGTGCATCGCCCATCAACACATGGCTCGAAGAACTCTCCGCCCTTCCCAAGACGGAGTATTATAAGGCTGTGGCAGAGCGGATGGATAAGGACATCCATCAGGGCTACGAGTTGTTTCCCTGCAACTATATCGCTCTTGACGAACTGCGTGGCGATGCTGCCAATGCCGCTCACTATACGAAGGCCGACAAGCAGCGCTTTGAGAACTACCTCGCAGGTCAGATGGTCAAGATCACACTCGACAACAAGGATGAGGCTTTCCTCCGTGAACGCATCCTCACGATGTATGCCAATCCGTTACTCAATAAACTTGCTGCCGTATGAAGTCCTTTCTTCGTCTGATAGTAATCATAATTCTCAACTCTCAACTCTCAATTCTCAATAGCTCCTGCACTCAGGACGGATACGACAAGGGCGAGGGTCAGTATTCTTATTTGCGTGGTGACTTCGTTGAGGCCTATATTGGAGCAGACAAGAATATGGTCTCTCTCTTGACTGATGAGGGTGAGACACTCCCTTTGTCACAACCCTATACCGCCAAATGGATTACCCGTTCCGACACCGTCTATCGCTGTATGTTATATTATAATAAGGTACGCGATAGCAAGGGACAAACTGTGGCTGAACCCATATCCGTCGGTGAAGTGCCTTGTCCGGTGATTATCCCTTTGTCAAAGCTTGAAGTGGAGATGAAGACTGACCCTGTGAAGTTCGAGAGTGCTTGGATGAGCAAGACGGGTAAATATATCAATCTCAGTTTTGCCCTGAAGACCGGCACGACAGAAGATGAAGAGGCCATTCACTCCTTGCGGGTCGTACAAGATACAATTTTGACGAATCCGGACGGCACCAGCACCAGCTATCTCCGTCTATATCACGACCAGGGCGGTGTGCCGGATTACTATTCCACACAGGTCTATGCCAGTCTCATCACCTCAGAGATCCTTGCAGATTCCGCCTGTATCTCGATCAACACTTACAAGGGAATTATCACGAAGGCTTTCCAGATAAAGAAGGAATGATGAAAATCAGAATCGTCCTGTTCGTCTCCGCAGTCCTCGCAGTCTTCTGCTTTTTCCAGTTCTGGTATCCCTACCATTTCTTCTATCACGAGCAGAACCAGATCTTCCTTTGGGAATGGGAATACATATCAGGATATTTCCAGAAATCGGGAGGGCTGGCATCCCTGATGGGCGATTTCCTGACACAGTTCTACTATTACCTGTATGCCGGGGCGACGATCCTGACACTCTGCATCGCACTGGCTGGCTTCTTAATGTATCAGACGCTGACGAACCTGAGAGTGAATCCCTGGGTAGCCATGGCATTAGGACTATGTGTCATCGCATGGTTGACCGTATGCCATTTCAGCACCAGCTATAAGTTGTCATCTACCATTTGTGTCATGGGCTGGCTGCTATTCTTTTGGGCAGTCTCTGCCATCCGGGCCAAATGGCTGCGTCTGACGTGTTTCCTCGTCCTGCTGCTCCCGTCATATCTGCTCTTTGGCACTCCGAAGACAGAACGCATTCAGCCGCCGGACTTCGTCTTGGAGAAAGATTTCGCCGTCGATAATGAATATCGTTTCGGCAACTATGACAAGGTACTCGACATCGTCAAGAACTCTGACGGCTGGACAGCGCAGATGCAGTTCTTCTATAATCTCGTCTATGCCCAGCGTGGTCAGCTGCCTGAACACTTGTTCGACTTCACCCCCAACAACCTGGGCACATTTGAGAAGATCGGTCCTGAGACACCCCGTCTGACCATCATCAACATGAATGAACTCTATTGGGCCTTGGGCGATATGACCTTTACAGAGCGTGCGGCGATGATGACCAATGTCTTTGCACCTGAGAACCGTAATGTGCGGATGATGAAACGTCTGGCAGAATGTAATATCGTGAGTGGCGACAGTATCGCTGCACAGAAATACCTCCGTATACTCAACAAGACCTTCGTCTATAGCCGTTGGGCAGAGACGACACAGCAACAGCTGGCTCAAGGACAGCTTCCTCCCTATCTGGCCCAGAAGAGGCCGTTCGTCAATGATCGCGACACCATCACCGTCAGCGATAATGCCCACTTCCTGATGATGCAGTTGCTGGATCACAATCCGGACAATATGATCGCACTCGACTATATCCTCTGTAGTGATCTCCTTTTGAAAGACATCACGAACTTCAAGCGTGACTATGACCGCTACTGCGCTGACAGGGCACGACTGAAGCCCCTGTATCAAGAGGCCTTGTGTATTTGGCTGGCAGGCACCCAGGCTTCACAGGAAGAGTGGCAGCAATATATCAAGATGAACGATGTGATGCAGCGGTTTGTTGAGTATAACAATCAGCGTGGCAATCCCCGCTTCAAGGGGACTTATTGGTATTATTTTGACAAGATAAAAGCCCCAGAGATATGAAGCCCCTACGATCCCTATTCTCCCTAATCACCCTACTCACCCTTCTTTCCTGCACGCCTACTCCGGAGAATGTGCAGAAGAGCAATGTCCTGCCGCCGATCTATCCGGACTACTGCGATGTCACAATCCCTGAGAATATCGCCCCGCTTAATTTCCTGCTTCGTGCCGATTGCGAGGCCGTCGAGGTGAAGGCTGGGGATTTGAGTATCAATGCCAGGGGCAATGAGGTTGTCTTCGATATGGACGAATGGAAAGAAATGCTTTCTCAGAATGCAGGTAAAGAGATAGAGGTTATTGTCTCGGCCCTGATTGATGACCAGTGGATTGAATATCGGCCATTCCGATGGCAGGTCGTCAAGGACAAGATTGATCCCTATCTCACCTATCGTCTGATAGAGCCCGACTACGAGATATGGAACCAGATTCAAATCCAACAGCGTTGTATTGAGAACTTCGACGTGAACGCCCTTGGACATTATGAACAACTGGAGAACCGCTGCATGAACTGCCACACCTTCGCCAACCAGGATCCTCAACTCTCGATGATGTATGTCCGTGGTCCTGGCGGTGGTGCCATCCTCAATCAGAATGGCCAGCTAAGTAAGTTGAATATCCCGGGCAGCGTCTATTACGGTTTCAGTCCTTCTGGACGCTATATCACTTATTCCACCCAGAAGATTATCCCTGCTTTCCACAGCAAGCCCAGCAAGCGCCTCGAAGTCTTTGATGCTGGGTCAAATGTCTATGTGGCCGACATGCAGGAGCATCGCATCATCTCTTCTCCATTGCTCTGTGACAGTCTGAAGTTTGAGACCTTCCCCACCTTCTCGCCTGACGGTAAATACATCTACTACTGCCTAGCCGACAGTGTCGCCCTGCCTCGTGACATCAAGAAACTTCAATACCGCCTCGTCCGTATTCCCTTCGATGAGGCCACTGCCACTATCGGTTCAAAAGTGGATACCCTTGTTGGGAATGTTGCTGTGCCACAGCAACAAACAAAGCGCTCTGTCTGTCATCCCCGCCTTTCTCCTGATGGCCGCTATATCCTCTACACCGTTGCCGACTATGGCACCTTCCCCATCTGGCATCCGGAGGCAGACCTTCAGTTAATGGATCTTCATACAGGCGCCATTGACACCCTCGCCATCGTCAACAGCGAGAAAAGTGACACTTATCACTCGTGGTCATCAAATAGCCGCTGGTTTGTCTTTGCCTCGAAACGCGACGACGGTCTCTATGGCAAACCTTACTTCTGCTATATCGACAAAGACGGCAAAGCCCACAAACCTTTCTGTCTGCCGCAGGCGTATCCGACCTTCTACGACAATAATCTGAAGTCTTTCAATGCCCCTGAACTCGGCAAGGGAAAAGTTCCCTTTGACGTCAACGATGTCGCCAAGGCGATGAAGCAGGAGAGTATTGTTTTCTCCCCCTGAGTAGGGGGAGTAAGAGGGGGTCTGAGCAAACGCATTGTCTGAGGCTGATCAGACCACCCCTGCCCCTCCTAACTTAGGAGGGGAATTTATTTCACTTTCGTTTCTATGCGCTTGTCGGAAGCGATTTCGATGCCGGCTTCGTAGGCATCGAAGTCCACTTTCGTCTTCGTGAAGTCGGGCGTGTTGAATGAAAAGAGACTCTTGCTATAGTATTCCTGGGGATTGCGCTGAGGCAGCAGGAAGGGCTTCGACAACTGTCCCTTATCGTCGATGCTCGCCAGATAGAGGCGGCTGTAGAGTCCGTCGTCACGTCGGCTGGTAAAGACAATCCAATGAGAATTCACGTTCCAGTTATGGTAACTGTCGGCCTTGTCGCTATTAATCTCATTCATCTCGCGGGCTTCTCCCGTCTGCAGATCCAACAGCCACTGGTCACTCTCGTTGTGCCAGATGGAGAAATAGCCGTAGTCCATCAGCGTGAACAGGATATACCTGCCGTCGTAGCTGGGACGAGGCCAGGTCAGACTCTTCCCCATCGCCACGGCGTTGAACAGCGTGTCCACCTGTTCTCCAAACTTCCCCGTCTCTGGATCGAAGGCGATCTTACAGAGATTATACTGTTCTTCCTTGTAGTGTTCTGGATATACCTGCTGCTTGCAGGACATATAATATAAGGTGTGTCCGTCAGGCGAGAAAACAGGAGAGTTCTCACTCCAGTCTTTGGTTTCCAGCAACGAGTCTGTTAGGATCTCGTGGGTTGCAGGATTATAGACGAAGACATCGCTCGAAAGGTCGAACACCTCAATGCGCTCATCCCTGACGACATGGAATCCCTGACGCGTCTGATTGGTGGAGAAGGCGCAGTATTTCCCACTCGGGTGCCAATAGGGATAGACCATCGAACCGCCAAGCAGGTCGTTCTTCGCCTTCAGCCATTCCCGCTGTCCGTCTGTCTGGAACATCGTCGCCCCGTGATCACCACGGACGTGGAAAACGAACTTTTGGGGATCCGTCTGATTCGCACTATGACAGTTGACGCACATGCCAGGCACCTGGGTGTTCTCAATGATGGCATACTCCTCGAAGCTGGAGAGGTCGCGCTGGTAGAGTCCCATCTTGCTATAGACCTCATAGCCTGGGGCGATACGGCGATAGGTCAGTCCCCATTCGTCGAGGGCGTATGGACTGACATAAATCTTGAAGTCCTTGTATTGCCTCCACTGGCCTTCTTGCTGGATGCAGACGGTGAAGGTCAGTTCTCCTCCTTTATTCTGGGCAACAAGCTTATGCCAGTCTTCGAGGTCGAAATCAGCGAAATCACCCTGTGTATGCAGTTCTCCGCCCTTGTTGCCTTTGACGATGACATCGATACAGCCGACATTCTCCTCCGTGCTGTTGAAATTCAGCGGCGCCACCTCCGCAGGAATGGTCACGCCGATATAGTTCGGATAGATGGCGGGGAGTTTATCCACCGGGATAGGGTTCTCCACCCGCTGGGTGCAAGATGCCAGACAGCATACGAGGGCACAAAGATACCAAGACAGTTTTCTCATCTCATTCTTCTGATTTTGGCTATGGCCTCCCGGACATAGCGTGGATTATAGTTCACCTTACTTTGTACGTAAGACACATAGTTGATGAAGCGCTGGGCATCACCGTCGAGTAGGGGGGCCATTACCAGATATTGGGTAGCCATCTGGTTATGATGATTGTGCATAAACAACTGTCCACAGATCTTGTCCAACTCTTCCTCGCTGAAGAGGAAATCTTCGTTAAGCCGGTATTGGCGCAGGGTACCATAGAGTGGGTGGGCATCGATCTGTTTTTCATTCCCCAGCATGGCCAGAGTCTGTTGTGCCCAGGGACAATAGAAAATCGTCTTGTCCAGCATCTGCAGATATTTCCTTGCCACCTCATACTCGCCGTTGATAAGGTTTGTCTCTGCCAGGCGCTTGATCATCCTGGCACTCTTATTGTAATCGGGTATTGCCTCCATCGCCTCGAAAGCAAAGCGCTGGGCGGTGTTGATAAGTCCGAGGTAGAAGTATATCTCTCCTGTCAGCTGGGTGGTGGAGAAATTTCGTTCAAAGGGCGGCAGGAGTCCTTCGCTGCCTCTCTGGTAAAAATCAAAGGCACGCTCGCCAAGTTGGTTAGTCATCGCCAGCGCGAGATTGGTGGCGCTCACACTCATTGGCAAGTCGGGCGTCTTCTTCTCTGCCTTGGCGATGATGCCTTTCCAGTCCTTGATGCGCACCAGATAATCATACTCCATCAGTTCATATTTCTTGGCGTCAAAGCCCAAATCAGGGCATCCGATGACAGCAGCACAACACACGATTGCCTCGCACCACTTGACCCAAGGTTTAGGCTGAGGCAACCGTCTGACAGCCAAACTCAGAACCCAGATAAAGGCCGGAATGACCATCAGAATATATGGAATAGCCTCAGGGAAGCGGTAGTAGCTGATACCAGTCATCACCCTCGCCAGGGGGAACGGTACAAAATGAGCGTTCAGCAGCATTACCGCCAGAGCCCAGACGACGGACAACGGCATCACGTAAAGGGCTACCAATACCACCATCGGCCCTATCAGCCAGTAAAGCACAGGGATCAACAGTATGATTCCTCCCCATCGGATCACCTTACTAACCCTACTCTCCCTACAAACCCTAATCGACCTTGCCATCACTGCTACTGCCATCGCCATCAGCAATGCTACGACGTATGTCAGCTTCACGCTCTCGTCGCCCATCGTGTACCATAAGAGCACCGCAGGCAGGAAGCTTAGGAAATAGTGAGATTCACAGCGCATCAGCCTCCAGGTCAGCCGCTGCACAAGCATCATCAGCACAGCAAGGATCAAGGCTCCGAGGGTAGGACTGTTGTAGAACTGTACGAGGAACTCCGCCACATATCTTGCCAGACCTCCAGGCTCAGCTATCCGCTCCATGAAGTAGTCGCTGTCGAAGAGGAACATCTGGAACTGTTCCTGATAGGTCAGCGCAAAGGGATAGCGGAATTTCCAAAAGAGGAACACCACCAAGCCGAACAGGATTGTCAGCAGCCAGGGAATATATTTATGCGGTAGCAGATTCTTCACTTCTCACTCAATTCTCTAATTCTCTAATTCTTGATCACTTTTCACTTCTTCTATGACCTCGTTCGTATCAGCATTCATCAGCATGATACGGCCGTCAGGAAACTGACGCTTATAAGTCAGCGGATAGAGGCTCTTCAGGAATTCGCCCAGCACGCTGCCTTCCATATTTTTCGCCAGCCGGCGGGTGTAGTTCTTATACACCAGATGAAAACTGTCGGCACGCTGCTGGATGTACTTGGCCTGTATTGAGTCACCTTGTCTGCTCAGATTCATGATGTTCCTGCGCATCAGACCCATCTGACGGTTATGTATCTCCGTCTGCACCTTCCATTGTTCGAGCGAGTCGTTCTGCGGGGTGCCTGTCGCATGGCTGATGCTGTCGATGGTCACTTTGACGGTGCCAGGCTCACCGACGACGATTAGCGGCTGGAGACCCATGCGGTAATGGTAGTCGAGCAGAATCTTATACATCTGCATGGAGTCTGGCTCAAAATGGAACTTACCATTCGTGATCTCCATCGAATCGACCGTCTCCATCGTGGCAGGCCCGGAGTTCGGCACTAAGAAAATCCGCTTACCCTCATACTGCTCACCATTCACCACACCCTCGATATGGCACTTTCCGTCATTGGCCTGCTGACAACTACTAAATAAAAGTAAAAAGGTAAAAAGGTAAAAAGGTAAAACCTTCATACCTCCCCTTAATACTCCCCTTAATAACACTATTTTTTTCATATCATCTTTATTATTTTACTTTTTTACCTTTTTACTTTTTTACCTTTTTACCTTTTTACCTTTACCTTCTCCCTCTGGTTCTCAAACACCTGTCGGTAGGCCTCATGGGCATCCAGCTCCACCTTCGTCTTGGTGAAGTCAGGACAGTTATAGGCATCCATCATCTCCCGATAGTACTTCCTCGGATTCCGCTGGGGCAGGAGGAAGGGCTTTGTCACATGTCCCTGCTCGTCGATGCTGGCGAGGTATGCCTTGGTGTACATGCCGTCTTCCCGTTTGGAGGCGAAGACAAACCATCGGCTGTTCCCGCTCCAGTTATGATAGCTCTCGCTCTGATCGCTGTTCACCTCTTTCATTTCTCGGCTCTCGCCCGTCTTCAGATCCATCAGCCACAGGTCGGCATCGTTCTGGCTCACAGGGAAGTTGCCGCGACTGCTGACACAGTACATCAGCCAGCGACCGTCGTAGGAAGGCCTTGCCAGTACATAGCTCTGATCCGTTGCAGGACCGTTTAAGAGGGTATCCACCGTCTCGCCAAATGCACCCTTCTCCGCATCGAAGCCGATACGGCAGAGCGAGCACTTCACTTTCAGATACTCAGCAGGAACGTTGCAGGGTTTCGATGTGCTGTAATAGAGCCACTGGCCGTCGTGCGAGAAGGCTGGGAAAATCTCCAAGTCCTCCGTCTGCAATAGCGGCGACAGAATCAGCTCATTGCTACGGGTGTCGAGTACCTCCACGTCGCTGAACCGATGGTACACCTCTATCCGCTGTCCCGTTCCTGTGAAGAAACTCTGATGGACAGAGTTCACGGCCAGCGCTACATAGTCGCCTTGAGGATGCCAATAGCTATACGAGCCGGCAGCCTTCGTGGAGTCCGTCTTTGTCTCCACCCAAGTCTGACGACCGTCTTTCTGTATCAGCGTGCCGCCTCCCTCACCACGCATCTGCATCGTGATACGGTTGGGGTTCGTGCGGTTGGCTGTATGGCAGTTGAAGCAACGGCCTGGCACGACCGTCTCCGTCAGGATGGCATATTCCTTGAAGGTGTTCAGGTCGCGCTGGTAGATGCCGATGTCGCCGCCCACCTCATAGCCAGGCTTGATACGGCGATAGGTCAGTCCCCACTCGTCGAGCCTGTCCTGACTGACGAAGACGTCAAAGTCCTGATACTGAGTCCATTTTCCGTCCTTCTCGATGCAGACGGTCAGGGTGATTTTTCCGCCTTGATTCTGTTCTGTCAGTTCGTGCCAGTCGTCGATGTCGAAGTCCGCCCAGTCACCATTGACATGTATCTCTCCACCCTTGCTGCCTTTCACGACCACATCCATGCAGTCAATATCCTCGTCGGCAAAGTTGAAATTCAGCGGCGCAATGTCCGCAGGGATCGTCACCCCGATATAGTCAGGATAGATCTCCGGCAGCTTCTCTACCTTCACGACATCCTTTGGCGAAGATGAGCAGGCAACGCAGATGAAACCAACAATCAGAATGGCTTGCCAGGTAATCATCTGTAAACTGTAAACTGTAAGCTGTAAACAAAAGCCTCTCTTCATTTTCCCCTCCTTTCTGCCATCATCCGCTTGACGTAATTAGCATACGGCGAGCCTGCGACATTACCCTGAGCCTGAATACATCGCATCGCATCCTGATAGCCCAACGGCATCTGACGGTAGCCGCCATACTGCTGGGCGGCTCCCAAGTACTGTTGGAACCCCTGCACATTCCCGTTCAACAGCATCTGTGCCAGGAAGTAGTCGAGGGCCATCTTATTGTCCGTGTTGTTCATCAACAGCAGCCCGAACATCTTGTCGATCTCTTCATAACTATAGAGGAAACTCTCCTTATATCTCATCTTCCGCAGCTTACCAAACACGGAATTTTCCCCTCCTGAGTAGGAGGGGTTAGGGGTGGTCTGATCCGCCTCAGTCTCCGCCTCTATCATTTTCTCCATCTCTTCGGCCCAACTACGGTAAAACAAACTCTTCTTCAGAATATCAATCTGCTTCCTCGCCGTCTGATAATGCCCATTCACAATCATGCACTCCGCAATCCTCTTCGTGCATCGCCCGCTCTTCTTGCCATTCAGTATCGACTCCTGTGTATCAAACATATACCGCTGTGCCGAGTTCACCATCCCCAACCGCCAGAAAGCCTCTGCCGAGGGCAGCATCGACGTGAGGTCTCTGGTCCTGGGCATGATCAGCGCATCTTCGCCACTCTGGTAGAAATCGAACATGCGGTCTGCCAACAGCCGTTTCTGCGACAAGGCGAGATTCACGCAGTTGCACCAGAACGGTGTCTTCACCTGATACTCTCCAGCCCGCTTCACGATCTCATCCCAACGCTCGTTCCTTACTAAATAGTCCAGCCGTATCAGCTCGTACATATCCTTATCATATCCGCTCCACTGTGGATACTGCAACGGAATCCGATAATAGCTCAGACCAGTCATTGCCTGCTGCAACGGCCACTGCGGCAACAGCCACGCATATACCATCAGCTGCACAGCCACTAACCATCCCGCTGTCCACAGCTGCTTCCAACTCAGATGGATCACGCGTACCACTATATATATCCAAACTGCCGGTCCTATCAGCCAATAGGCCACAGGAACGATCAGGATATCCAACCAAAAAAGCCGTTTAGGCAGACGTATGCAGGCCAATGCCAAAGCCATAACGATGGCGACGGGCAGCGACAACAGCACATTGATATCGCCCATCAGCCACCACATCACTGCAACGGGCAACAAACTCAGCAAACACCACGCTTTCGGCAATAATCTGGCTGTCAGCCGTTGCAGCGCAACGAACAGCATTGCCAACAGCAACGCCCCCAACCATTCCACATAATAGAACTGTACGATAAACTCTCCTACCCAGTCCGCAAATCCTCCAGGCAGACTGATCTTTTCCACGAAGTAATCCCCAGTCCAAAGGAACAGCTGATACTGTTCCTGATACGACAGCGCATGCGGATACCACACATACCAGAACAAGAACATGCCGATGCCCACCAGCACCGACAGCCCCCAATTCCAATATCGTTTCACCGCCTTCTTCATAAGCGCTGCAAAGTTACTGCTTTTTTACGAAACCACCAAACATTTATCTTTAGATTTTTTTCTCACAAATATTAATAATCTCTTGTGTTTTCAAAAAGAAATGACTATCTTTGCAACGGATTTGTGGCAAGATTGCCAAAAATCCGTAATGTAAATAGTTCGTAAATGAATTAAATGCCTGTAAAATATGAAGATAGAAAGACCTGCTTATGTGCAACAACTCGTTGAATCGAAAGACAATGGGCTGGTAAAGATTGTTACCGGATTGAGACGTGTAGGCAAGTCATACTTGCTCAAGACACTATTCAAAGAGTATCTTTTGAAGGAAGGTGTGAGCAAAGACCATATCCTTATCATTGATTTGGAGGACAGAAAGCAGAAGGCGTTCAAAGACCCAGACTATCTGTTGGATTGGGTTGATAAGCAAATGAAGGACGATGGTCAGTACTACATCATCATCGACGAGGTGCAGAAGGTTGAGGAGTTTGTTGACATGCTCGGTTCCTTGGTGATCAAGGAGAATGCTGACGTGTATGTCTCAGGCTCCAATTCACACTTCCTTTCAAGTGACATTGCCACGGAGTTCCGTGGACGTGGTGATGAGATTCATGTCTGGCCGCTCACATTCAAGGAGTATATGACGGCTTACGAAGGCGACGTTTATGAAGGATGGCAGGAATACTACACATACGGAGGTCTGCCGAAGATCCTTTCTATTAAGGGTGATGACAAGAAAGCCACCTATCTGCGTAATCTGTATCGGACAGTATATCTGAGCGACATTTACGAACGTCACGACATAGAGAACAAACCTGAGTTTGAGGAACTGGTTCGCATACTGGCATCAAGTATCGGTAGCCCCGTTAATCCAACTAATCTGGCCAATACGTTCAAGACTGTCAAGCAACTGAAGAATATCACCGACAAGACCATTGAGACCTACATCGGCTATTTGGAGGATGCCTTCATGATAGAGAAGTCAGAACGATATGACATCAAAGGAAGAAAGTATATAGGTACTACGCCCAAATACTATTTCAAGGATATGGGAATCAGGAATGCCATCCTTTCGTTCCGGCAGACGGAGGAGAACCATCTGATGGAGAACATCATATATAATGAGATGCGCTATCGCAGATTCCTTGTCGATGTCGGAAACGTCAATATCAGGGTTAAGAATGAGAAAGGTGAACTGCAGCGGGTGACATTGGAGGTAGATTTTGTCTGCAACCTTGGATCAAGAAGGTATTACCTCCAGTCGGCATACAAACTGCCTGACGAGGAAAAGATGAAGCAGGAGAAGCGTTCGCTGACACAGATTAGTGACTCATTCAAGAAGATAGTGATTGTAGGCGGACGGATGAAGTTGCAGCGTGATGAACAGGGAATCGTCCTGATGGGAATCTACGAGTTCCTTGCTGACGAGAGATTGTTGGATGCTTAATCCATAACTTGCTCATTTTGAGCATAAAGTAAGGATTTGCTGCCTACTCCGACCATTTTTACTGCTTTGTCTTTTTTGTTTGCCTCTACTAAAATGTGTGTATGTTGCAGAAAATAAGTGTTTTAACCGAAACTTTACATCTATTTTGCCTCTACTTTACCTCTACTTTGCTTCTACTTTACATCTACTTATCTTCTATCAATTGTCTATAAAAGAAAGAAGGTGTGACGTTGTTGCGTTGTTCTTAATGATACAATAGTCAAGATTTCCATTAGGTGGAAGAATTGTTCCCACGGTGGGAATATGGTGTTCCCATGCTGGGAACATAACATTCCCACCGTGGGAACATACTATAAGCCTAAGGCTTTCTGCGTGTAGAGATAAGGCAGATGGTTAGTAGGGATAATGTAGAGGTAAGGTAGAAGCAAAGTAGAGGTAAAGTAGAGGTAAAGTAGAGGTAAAGTAGAAGGAAATAATTATGGAAATATTTGCTAAACCGCTTAAAATCAGTAGCTTTCAGGCGAATCATAATCCATTTAGTAGAGGTAGAACCAAAATTGTACAAATGCCAATCTTCTGCGACATCTATTATAAGAATCTTCTCTTAAACCATAGTGTAAAGACAGGATCGGTCACATAAAGCTGACGCAATTTCACAAAGTTGTGAATCACAAACTTGTGAAATTTAAGTTTTTTTATTCAACAACCGCCCTGCAGCGGAAGGCTGCAGGGCGGTGATATAGAGGTTAAAATGCTTAAGCAGGATTACTTGGCCTTGAAGTGCCAGAATGAAGCTTCACCCCAGCCGCCGTTGCTACCGAAGTCGCCACCGTCAGGATATACAAGCGTAAACTGGCTGCCAGTCATGTAAACAACCTCGAAGATTGTCGGCTTGTTACCACCAGAGTTGATTTCGAATGGCCACAGGATAGAACCTGCATCAGTCTTCATGTCAGCTACCTTCCATTCGTTGTCTGTAACGGGAACTAACTCGTATGCACCTTTGCGGATCTGCTTGCCAGAAGCATCATAGCAAATAACCTGCCCCTCAGCGAAGTTCATGTAGGCATCCAGATCACCATCACCGATGTTCGTACCAGTGTCGGTGTGCTGCAGCTGACCGTTGAACTCGTCAGAAGTAGTAACACCCCACCACTGACCGTTTCCGAATGTACCTACATCAGCACCTGCTCCACCGCAGTAACCCATGTTACCCCAGACAGCGCCTGTGACTGAGGGATCCCATGTCCAGTCCTTACCAGCCTCGTCATAACCAGCCAGCATACCACCTAAGTCAGTATTGCTCTTGAAGCACCAGTAGGTAGCCTCACTCCAACTGCCAGTACCTGCGTCGGCATAGACCAGCTGCAGCTTGTCGGCAGTCAGCTTCACGATGTCAAAGTCCGTCGGAGTTGTACCACCGCCATTAATCTTGAAGGGGAAGAGGATGGTTGCTGCATCGGTGTGAAGATTACCAACTTTCCAAGGCACATCGTTGACGGCAATCTTTTCGCCGTTGTTGTAGTCCTGAATCTCAAAGGCACCCTTACGGATCTGGTTACCACCAGCATCATACGTGGTGATAGTACCTTCCTCTGAGAAGATCATATAGGCACGGCTGTCTTCCTCACCTGTGGCAACACCAGTGTTAGAATGCTGCAACTGACCAGTCAGTTCCTCAGCAGGACATCCCCACCAGTAACCAGAGGTCCAGTCCTCACCAGGCGTGTAACCAATGTTACCCCAAACGGCGCCACTGGCATGTACGCTGCCGTCCCAAGTCCAGGTCTTGGTACCATTGTCGCTACAAGCAATCTTCATTTCGGTTGTCAGATCGCCAGGAACATCAACAGTCACATTGTAAGAGGCAGTTACCACAGAACCGTCGAACTCACGGGACTCGACATAGAAAGTCTGACTGGGATCAGAACCACGAGTAGGCTTCAGAATGAATGAACCAGCAGAAGAACCCTTGGCCAGGATGATCTGACCGCCAGAACTGTTCAGACGATAAATGGTAACGACACGCGGAGCAGTGTACTGGAAGAAGTTACCAGTTGCTGAAGGTGAGCCTGCCTCATCTGTCTGTGTATATGTAAACCCGGATGCCAGCTCCGACTCTGAGATAGGTGCAGGTACACCTACAGAATCCTTCGACGGGTCGCAGGAGGCGAACAAACCGAGTGCGCAGATTCCTAATAATATCTTTTTCATATCTTTATTCTTTCAATTTTAAATTAATTATTTAGAAATTACCAGCCAGTGTATTCACCAGAGGCATCGCCCCAACCATCGTTCTGAACGACACTACCGAGAGAAACCTGGCTCTCAGGCATCTTCTGGAAGCCGGCTGTAGCCGAATAGCGTGAAGTGTATCCTCCGTTGTGAGGATCGTTCGTGGCGGGCTTACCGCAGTAGTAAACGGGCTGGTTCTCCTGCTTGGCAAGCACCACAGAAGCGATGTGCCAGCGACGGATGTCATTCCAGCGGATACCCTCACAAGCCAGCTCCCAGCGGCGCTCGTTCTGCAGAGCCTGCAGTGAGTAACCAGTGATGGGGTTCAGGCCGGCTCTTGCGCGTACCTTATTAATACCTTCTGTATCTTCCTTCAGCTCAGACTGCATCAGCAGCACTTCAGCAAAGCGGATGAGCACGAGGTCGTGGATGTTGTTCAGCTGGAAGTTCTCCTCACCAGAGGCACCAGACTGATCCCATGTGCCAGGATACATAGCGCACTCGAAAGTACACCAGAACGAACCGTCGCTCTTCTTGGCAAGGATGGGAGACCACTTCTTCTCGTAGAAGTCAGTTTCCTGTACGAAGTCGTCACCACCGCCGTACTTGTAGTTACCCTCGTATGAAGATTTGTCTGTCCAGTCCTGAATGGTAGCGTCACGACGCATATCGTCGGGCTCGGCAGCCTTCCAGTCGTTCACGAGGTTCGGAGCCACAGGGCCTGCACCCCATCCCTGACCGAAGGGGAAGTGGTTCTCGTAAGTAGCGTCGCGGACACCGAAGTGCAGAGCGATACCGTCACCATAACCGATGGTGGTTGACCAAGAAGCCCACTTATTGAACTTGATGGCGAACATAGACTCGGGGTTGGTGTTGGGACCGTTGTTCACATCGTCCTCCACCCACTTCAGGCCCTGACACTTGGT
>JAEEGH010006093.1_pt1 | contig 29734 bp, 28 predicted proteins | sample 9134181 | NCBI WGS metagenome assembly JAEEGH01 (sample SAMN16246544, study PRJNA631951) | gut metagenome | biome: gut microbiome; feature: rumen; material: DP-attached | host: Bos | place: Iran: Karaj | collected 2018-10 | reverse complement strand
ACCAGCATCGATATGCGCAGCGATACCGATGTTTCTCAATTTTGAAATGTTTAAACTCATTATTTTATCTGATTTTCAATTATTTGCAAATACAAATCAGGCTTTTGATTCGGGCTGCAAAGGTAGGGAAAAATCTTGAATTTACAAGTATCTGCAACCTTGACAATTTTCATCTTAAAACCACATTTATTGCACAATAATTTGAAAAACACTTTGTGTGTGTCAAAATTATCACTATTTTTGCACCGAAAATAAATAGAACCTATGAAAGTCTATTTTAAAAATAAGAAGTTAGAGAAATTATGTAACAAACCAGACAAACTTATCAAGGAATTTGGGACATTAAGAGCAGAGAAACTACAGAAGCGGCTTGATGATCTCTATGCCGCTACAACACTTGAAGATGTGCGCTATCTACCAGGACATTACCATGAATTAGTCGAAGACAAGAAAGGGCAATGGGCATGTGATTTAGACCAACCATATCGCCTGATTTTCGAGCCAACAGAGAAACCAATTCCTACTGATGAACACGGCAGATATAAATGGATAGAAATAACAATAATAGACATCATTGAAATTACAAATTATCACGGCAAATAAAAAACTTACAACTATGGCAACAATGAATCGAACACCGTTTATACCCAAGGTGGTATATCATCCAGGAATCACATTAGAGGAAAAACTGGAAGAGTTGGGCATGAGCGTAAAAGAATTTGCAGTTCGTACAACCAAACCAGAGAAAACTATCAACGCCGTGCTTAGAGGGAATAGTTCTATCACTTCTGATATGGCCGTGGCTTTCGAGAGCGTAACAGGCATACCTGCGCACTTCTGGATGCAAAAACAGCAGAATTACAACGAGTACATTGCGAGGGAGAAACGAGAAAAAGCACTTTCCAAATCTGTGGAATGGAGTAAACAATTCCCCCTCGTAGTTATGCAAAAACGAGGTTGGATACCTGTAGAGAAAACGCCCAAAGCAAAGGTGATTTCCCTTTTAAATTATTTTGCCGTTAGTTCAGAAGAAGCATGGAACGACTATTATTGCAATCAGCAACTAAAGGTTGCTTTTAGAATTTCTCTATCACAAACCAAGAATCCATACGCGGTTTCGGCTTGGCTTCGTCGAGGCGAAATACAGGCTATGGATTTAACGGTTGGATCGGAATATTCTCCAGAAATTCTTCGAAAGAAGATTCCGGAGATGAAACGGCTTGTGACAGATGCAAGTTCGACTATGCCCAAAGAGTTGCAAAAACTATGTGCTGAATGCGGCATAAAATTGGTATTCACGGAATGCCTTCCCAAGGCTCCCATCAGTGGAGCCACAAGATGGATACAGAATGTCCCATGCATTCAATTGAGCGGACGATATAAGACCCAAGATCGTTTCTGGTTCAATTTCTTCCATGAAGTAGGACATATCCTTTTGCATGGCAAAAAAGACATTTTCCTGGAGGACATTGAGTATTCCACTTATCAAAAGGAGAAAGAGGCAGAGGCGGACAAATTTGCCTCCGACACATTGTTGGATTCAAAGCAATTGCGCGAATTAACGGAGTGCTTGGATTATTCACGAGAGACCATTCTCTATTTTTCCGAAAAATTTGGCACCGCTCCCTCTATCATCATTGGTCGTTTGCAACATATAGGACTGTTGCCATATCAAACACACCATGACCTGAAGCCTAACATCGAACTGGGTTTTGAATAGTTCATGGAAAAATACGTTTTGCAAAAACACTCTTCAAAATAAAACATCCATTTTTCATGTTAGAATAGAGCGTTCAAACCTGCCCTTAAATGGACTCTTATTTTGAACACTCAATCATAAAAACAAAGTCCTGCACTGTCTTAACCTTACCCGTCAATGGTTGGGAAGATATTGTATTATTAGATGGCAAGACTGATGATGGCACCGCACTTTCCACCAAGTTTTTCAAATATGAAGCTTTAATCGCATATCCGACATTTTCAGCCCCTGTATGTTTTGAGCTTACCACCCCAATAAGATTACCTTTGCTATCAAACAAAGGACCTCCACTATTGCCCGGTTGCACAGGCGCGGAAATCTGATAAAGCGACACATCACCTTGGAAACCTGTTTTGGAACTGATTACGCCTGTAGTAAGTTTGATTTCGTCACCCATCGTACTTGTCAACGGATAGCCTAACACAAATATCTCTTCGCCAACATCGGATGTACTTGTTTTTACCTTATAAGGTATCGTGCCAAACCCCGTAAAACGACTGTCGTTTATCTTCAATAGAGCCAAATCGTTATACTTGTCTGTCGCTACTACCTCTGCATTAAAGGTGTTGCTGAAATCCCCTTTAATACCTTTTACAACGATGCTCTTTGCATCTTCAATGACATGATAATTTGTAACAAGGTAACTATTATTAAGGGCAAATCCAGACCCTGACCATTCAATTGGCTCTGTCATTATTCCATTTCCAGTTGAAGTTGGATACATTTTTATGTATTCCTCTTTCTTTCCATCAAGAAGAATAGACATCGTAGCCCCTGTAAAAGTGATATAGCAGTTATCGTTTTTAGACTTATTTGCCATGTACCAATCACCTTTGAAAAAACCATTTGTTGCAGTTGGTGCTAACACACACTTCACTTCTCCAACTTTCCATTGTGGTATATTCTGACTACAATCTAAATAAATCAATTCATACATTCCATTTTCCTTAATACATCCAAGGGTATATCTATTTTCATTTGTTGTAGTTCCTTCGTAAATACCTACTATTCCATCACTTTGAGAATCTATTTTAGTTTTTATGGAATTTGCATTGTATGAAGTAATCAAAGATGCCGGTCTTGGATTGTTTATTTTTACACCATACCATTCCCAACCAGTTTTAGTTATTTCTCTTATATAAAACTCATCTATTCCTTCTGACAATCTGTCAAAATATAATGTAAACACAAAAGATTCTGCTCCTTTAGCTGGCTTATAGTTCGTGTCTAGTTTGTCATCTCCTAAACCTCTAATGAGATAGCCAAGGTCGCTCAATTGCTTTCTGTTTTCTTTGTTGTTCTCTATAGTCTTCATCAACATGCTATTAATATAGCTGTCATTTGAAAATCCCGGGAAATCTGTTAAATCAAGATTTGACTGCCTAGCGTATTCAATGGGCCATTCTCCAATAGGGACTAGAACTGTTGCAGAATTGATACTAGCACTTTTGTAGTGTGATTTCGGAACACGAATTCTTACAATTGTGTACTGATTTGTCAATGTGACAGACTCAATATCGCAATAGTTATTTCTACTTTTCACAGATGGATTGTAAGTGGTTTGTGCAAATGCAAATATTGGTAACAAATACCATATAAATATAAGAATAAACGCAATTCCTTTTTTCATTTTGATTATTTTTTTATTTTTATTTCTATTATTCTGAATGTCAAGTCATTGACTTTTATTACATTAATTGGAATAATTGAATAAGTCAATCCTGTTTTAAGCATCAATTTGACTTTAATTGATTCCGCAAAGATAGACTTTCCAATAGTCGCAAGAAAATCAAGTACTTTGGTTTGATTGCTAATATTTTGGTAACACACATGTATTTCAACAAAAGGAGATGCTGATACAATTTGTTGCCTATCATACAACTCTTTAAAAAAGTTGATTCCCAATGTTATACTTTTCAAAGCTTGAAAGGGGTATTTGAATTTTCTGTCATGGTCAGTAAATTGATTAAACTTGTCAGCATCTTTTCCAAATGTTTTCATGTCAAAGCCTATAGGATTCTGAATTAATAATCTCCATTCTTTTTCATCTACCCAACAATCTTGCTTGACATTAGTTTGGATAATTGCCATTGTTTGAACATCAAACTCCTTAGAAGAAACCTCCTTTATTTCCTCTGCACTTACATAGTGTATTGGGAAAGGTCCCTTCGTTACAAACGGGAATTGCTTGACATCCCATTCAAGACAAAAGCCTGTGTTTTGAGCATATAATGCCCACATTTTCAAATTATCACATTTTTCGGTTAACGAAAGTATACCCTGTTTCCTGAAAACCAACGTGGAAAAACAATCTGTAGAAAACTCGAATAAAGCTTGTCTATTATCACCGAATATCTCTTCAGCGTCCTCATATATTGGTTGCAATAATGCCTTTGCATTATCTTCATCTTCTATTTTTGCTAGTTTCAAATCACAATCGAAAGGATCATTCAATTGTGCTGGATGCGATGCATAAACATACATGTTGGTTAATGCATCTACAGAATAATCTGTTAATGCATAATATTTGAAAAACGTATCTGGTTTTGGCTTGAATTCTTTAGGTACCACGTCAAAAACTATAGTTTCACCATCTTTATGCCAACCATATTTCCAGCCTAAATAGTCTTGCATTTCGCCTTTTTGTCTTTCAGTCCCCGAAGCACAGAAGTATCCTTGCTACTACCAATTGATTAATACAAAAGAAGCGTGGAACTGATATGCTCCACATCTCAGCGAAGGTTGTAGGAAAGACCCGATACAAAATGTAGATAAAGCAGTCCACGCTAAACGCGCAGAACCACTATGCCTAAATTCTTGTATCGTTGAAAACTCCTACATTTTCGCTGACAAGTCAAGCATAACGCTTCTATATGACGGACTTGGCGCACCAAATCCGACTGCAAAAATAGGAAAAAGAAAGAAGTTATGCGAAAAAAAGAATCAATTTTTACAATAGCACTCAAAAAATGAAGAACGATCTACTTTACTCACCAAAAAACTGCAGACTTTCGGGCCATAAGTCGATTTTTTTATGCGTTAAGGCCCGAAAGTTTGCAAAAACTCAAGGAAGCCAAAGAAACCGAAAGCCCACTTATTTCACAAACTTTCCTTCTCTTCTTATTCCTACATCATCCACTCCCTCAACGAAATACACGCCAGAAGCCCACCCTGAAACATCCAATCGAATTTCCGAAACGCCATTGGCCTGAATGACCTTAACAATTTGACCTAATGCGTTAAAAATGTCGACAGTCTGCATTCCCTCAGTTTCAATCATTACGGACGACGAGGCAGGCACAGAATAAACCTTTAACGACTCCGTTTGTATTTGATTTTCAGCGACTCCAGTCGGGTCAAAAGTGTCGTTGCCGTTGGTGAGCCATTCCAAACTAAAATTGTAGAATACGGTCGAATAGCCCGAAGCGCCAGCATAGGCTTCCTCCACATAGAGGCCGATGGTGCCATCAGGTAGGACACAAAGCGAAGAATATGCCGAGCTGTAGGGAACAATGCACTTGCTCACAGGCCAGGTCTCACCCTCGTCGTAACTGACATACACTGTAACTTTTTCGCGGCTGTTGCCGTAAGGCACAGAATGGAGTAAACGGTTGCGGTCGTGGCCTTGGTTTACGGAGGTGTAACGGATCATATCGCCGTTGCAAGCTGGCGCCACGATGTCGTACCAAGTCGAGGTGGTGGGCTGCCAAGTCTCGCCACCATCCTCGGAGATGTTGTACCAGCGGTTGCCAGCGTGGCGAATGCTCATCAGGATGCGGCCGTCAACCAACTCCGTGACCTTGGCCTCATCACCCGAGGTGGAAGCACGACCCGACACATGCCAAGTCAGGCCGTTGTCGTCGGAATAGACGGCATGGTTGTAAAGCACTTGCGCCGTAGTCTCACGGATAGCAGCCACGAACATAATGCGGCCCGTAGAGGTGCGTAAGCCATTACCCGAACCGAAGAACGAGGCGCGCCATGTGCGCTGCTCAGGCACGATGCAGTTATCGCCAAAGATGAAATGGGTGATGTCTTCAGGTTCGGTCCAGGTCTGACCGTTGTCATAACTCTTACAGATATAGGTGCGGATTGGATTTGACGGGGTGGAATACCACAAGCCGGGGCCGCCCACGAAGCCTGCGATGAGGCCGTTGTCGTCGTTGCTCCATGCCAAGGCGCAGTCACCGAAACCGTGATTGACACCGGTGCCCAAGGCGATGGTGTAAGGCTCACTCCAGGTGTGACCGCCATCGGTGCTGCGGTTGCACACGATGTCGATGTCCTCGGGCAGGTCGCCTTCGTTGTATTTGCGCTTATCCGTGACCGCCACGATACTTCCATCTTTCGCCGTAATGACGGCAGGAATGCGATAATTCGTTGAATTATAATCACCTGGCTGCAATAACAAGTTATGTGCAAGGATGATTTCGCGGCTACCTGCGAGCGAAGGATTAGCCAACTCATAAGTCTCCTCCGCAGTCGTAATCGACTTCAGTGAAGCATCAATCACATTGCCTTCGGTGGCATGGTCGGCTACATGCGCTACAACCCAAAGGTAATTGGTGCCATAGACAAGGTTGCCATCCAAGTTGCAGGTTATGTCACCCGAGGCTGGAACAACACTTCCAAACAAAGTGGCGTTTTGAGGATGGCGTTCATCGAAACCATTGGCAATGCCCGTAGAATAGACCTTGATTTCTTCAATATCATTCAAATCCGTTGTCCCCTCAAGATTCAAGGTTATGGATTGCAGTTCAACCTCGGCACTAACGTCAGCACCGTCCACAGCCACCGCTGCCTTGAGTAGCACATCATTTTCATTGCCACGCCCCGTCTTACGCGTGTCTTGGGTCAAAGTAACATTCCATATCCCAGAACCGCCAAAATTAAAATTAACCAGTTGTGCATCGTGACCATGCCCCGAAAGGTCGGGCAAAATGTTGTCATTGACCCAGGTTGCAGAGAATTCATAAGCGGCTCTTAAGTGATCTGCCATGTAAAAACTTATATCATATAAATCATCAGCGCCTAAATCCCTTTGTATCTCGTCGGGTTCCAGTGCAATATTGTAGAACCTCACATTGCCAAACGAGCCGTTGCAGAAGTTGGCAGGCTGCCCGCCACTGTTGCCCGCCCCGATGAACACATCGTGGGTGTTGGTCACCGCCCAGTCGTTCACTGGTGCCGCCCAACTACTATTGGTCTCACCGTTTTGGTAAATGCGGATCTCGTTATTCGGGCGATCCACCACAAGAGCAAAATGCATCCACTCCCCTGCCGGCACGGTGACGCCCGTGTAGACCGAAAGGGCATGACCCGAAGTCGCAGTGGGCGTGTTGAGGCCCAAGGATTGTCCCGCACTACCTGTTCCAAAGAACTCATAACCAGAGCGTTCGCTTCCAGCGCCCGTTACAGACATGTCGCGTTTGCAGACATAACGCGGGTAACTGGTATAGGTCTCGTTGCGCACCCAGCCTGTGACGGTGAAGCTTTGGTCGGCAGCGATGTTGAAGTCTTCGTGATGCGGTATGACCATATACTGGTCAGTGCCGTTGAATGTGATGTAATGGGCAGGTTGGGGAAAAGCCGTCGTCAAGGCCATCAGCATAACAGCGAGAGCAAGGAGTTTCTTCATGGCGATAGGTGTTATAGGGTTAAACGTCAGTGTATTGGTTGCAAAACTAACATTATTTCGAAAATCACACAAATTTTCCTATCTTTGCCTCGCATATTATGCCAGGCACCATCAACATACGAAAACGAAACAGGATTATTATTTAAACACCATAAAACTATGGGTTGGCTTATTGATCATTACAAAATCACCTACAACGACCTATTTGTGGGCAGTTATTATGTTTACGAAGACAATACTTGCAGGTATTACGTCAACAGTTGGAAAAATGAACTTGAACCCATCATGGACCTCCTTGAAAAAAAAGGCCTGTTGAAAAACAAAGACGCAAAGAGACCTATCGCTGCCATAACGAAGATGATGACGGCTGAAAATAGGGTAAAGGGCAGGAAGAGATCCATATATCATTGTGATGGCTTAACTTTGGAAAGGATTCCTAATGAGACCAACGAGCGTTTCCTAGTGTACCGCTGTGATGCCAATAAAGGGCAGCCAGGCTATTCAGACAAAAGCCATTCCGCCCCACATTATGAAGGTGAAAAAACGCCTGAAGGGATGAGGGAATGGACTACATGGTATGCCTTCGTCAAGATGGACGATGGCACCTACGAGGCGGCGCTCGACGAATCCTGGTGGTGGGGCGGCAGCCACAACGACGGCGGGACCATCCACACCGACATCCCTGAAGAATGGTTTGAATTGTCCTACGATGAATTCCTTGAAAAAGTGGTGACGCTTTCGGCGGCGGCGCATTATGGTTTCACGCCAGATGAACTAAAAGAAAAGCAAGGACTGAAAGAGTTCTTTGGGTTCAAATAATCGCCCGCTGCTACTTATTCTGGCATCTTCTCTACAATCAATTCCACGGAGTGATCCTCCAAAGAATTGTATTCGTCGAGATGAAAATGTGAGCTTGTAGATTCCTCATTGGCGAGTGCCATAAGATGATGGGCCAACGATCGTAATCCAGCCGCATTGGCTGAAATGACGATGGCGCCATCGGACTCAATTCTCGTGGCTATAGTGAAGTCGTCCTCCCATTTGAATTCCATATCTTCATTCGTTTTATGGCGCAAAGATAAAACTTTTGAGGTTTACGAAAGGCACCCTTCCAGCTTCAGCAATGCGATTTTGTTGTGAATGCCCCCTCCGTAACCTGTAAGGTTGCCATTAGCGCCCATCACACGATGGCAGGGCACGATGATGCAGATGGGGTTCCAACCCACTGCGCCACCTACCGCCTGTGCCGACATTTTTCTTGGTTTTTCCGTTATGTTGAGAGACGTTTCAGGAAACGTCTCTACGATGCGTTTCGCAATATCGCCGTAGGTCATGGTTTTCCCGAAAGGTATCTCTCTCACGATATCCAACACCGTTTTACGAAATGGTGTCAGGTCTTCCATACGATAGGCTGGTGTGAAATCCGGTTGACGGCCTGTGAAATAGACATCCAGCCAACAAAAGGTGTCACGGATAATGGGCGGTAGAGACGTGGCGCACCGCGTCTCTACAACGCGTGATAGATGTTTGTTTTCGTCACGCGAACCTGTAAACCAGAGGCCTGTCAGCACTGTGCCGTCGGTGCTCATCAGCAGGTCATCGAAACCTTCTGGGGTCTGATAGCGGAACACGTCCATCGTCAATCCTCCGATGCGAACTTTTTCAATGCCGTTTCGTCCAAGCGCTGCACGGTCCATTCATCCATCGGCACGGCACCGATGCTGCGATAAACGGTCAGGGCAGGTTTGTTCCAATCGAGACAAATCCACTCCATGCGGCCACAGTTACGCTCCACGGCGATGTTAGCGAGATATTTCAACAGGGCTTTGCCATAGCCCCGACCGCGTTTCTCGGGAAGGATAAACAGATCTTCCAGATAAAGGCCCTTGCGCCCGACAAAAGTGGAAAAATTGTGGAAAAACAGGGCGAATCCAACGATAGCACCGTCTTCCTCGGCAAAGACCACTTCGGCGGAATGCTCCACAAACAGGGAATGGTAAATGGTGGCTTCGTCGGCCACGACCTCATCGGCGCATTTTTCATAAACGGCGAGTTTCTTAATGAATTCAAGAACGAGGCCTGCCTCTTCGGGCTTCGCGGGACGGATGATAAATGAAGTATTCATGATTGGTTCTATTTAGCACACTATATATCTTTAAAGAATCACAAGATCGCTCTTGCCCAAATTGCAGTCGGAACATAGAGTTTGAAGGTTTTCCATTATTGTCTCACCGCCTTTTGAATAAGGGTAAATATGGTCAATATGCAATACTACTGAAGGGTCTGTTGCGGGCGATTTGCCACATTTGCAGCATTTAAAATGGTCCCGAGCCATCACCTTAAAACGTAAACGAAGGTTAATATCGCGTTTCGTTTTATGTTTTATAGGCTGCTGCTCTATCAAGACTTTATCAAGAATTGCTTCTTCAGTAACAATCTCACACTTGTCCTCGTCATCCTCTGAATTGATATAGTCCACAAATGCCACTAATGCTTTTCGCCAACCACCAAACCTGCGTAAGAATGTATTTCTTCCATATTTAAACTCATTCTTTCCAAAATCCGTACTTGACGGTTGCCTTCCAAGTTTTATCCAAACACGTTCTATTTCCTCAAACAATTCTTTTTCAGAATACATTTGTTTAGGACCAGTTCTAAAAGGTGTTTGTTCTAATCCTGCAACTTTCAGCAAAGAGCTCCATCCACCATATTTTTTTGTCCTCTCTCCGTAATTAAATCTTCCATGTTTTTCATATTCCGTTCGCGTAACATAACCACGTCCCATTAATTTCGCAACACGTCGTAAATCAGCGAAAAATACCTCATCCGACTCGCAATAATCATGAATCTTAAGACGTCCTTTTTCAACAGATAACCCAGCGCGTCTTAATACTTCGTTCCATGAGCCAAATCGATTTCTCAAAGTACCATAACTAAAACGACCGTGTGAAGAATAGTCTTTGCATGATAAGGATTCTTTTTTGAGCAAATCTGCCACTCGTTTCACATCCTCTATCAGTTCTTCATCTGGAGTATTTCGATGATATTCGTTCAATACAAATTCCATAATAGCATATTATTGATTCCAACAATGTTGTTTAAATGCAGGACTAATCATTTTTTCAACATCTTGCCTCGAATATGTTTCAACGCGGCGGGCAGCACTTCGGGCTCCATCATCTGGAGCGCGGTGTTGAACTCTTCAAGGAGTTCAGGGTAGTATTTGCTTTGCGTGTAGGTCAATTTGATGGCCAAAGACTTCACGCCGATGGGTTGGTCGGAAAGGAGGATATTGAAGCAGAAATCGAGGAAGTCGGTGCGAATGCTATCCTGTTGAAACGGAGTCCTTTCCAAGAGGTTCATAATGAGGCGGCGCTTGGTGGTACTCTCGGTGCGCATGGCCTCGTCGATAAGGGTGTTCTGCCTTTCGGCCAACCACGCATCTGCGCTCTTGGGAAGGTGTGTCATCACCCAAGCGGCGTTGTCGGAAGTACGCTTGTCTTCGTCGAAGAGCAACTGAAACAGTTCCTCCTTGAAGTCACCACTAGCCAAGGCTCGGGCGTCGCTTCCGCTGATTCTTCCTGATAATATGGTTTTCAGTTCCGACATAGGCTAAACACACAATTCACCTTTTGCAACAATCGCAGCCGTACCTCCCACATAGATGGTCCCATCCTTTCGGATTTGTGTGGCCACCACCGAAGGCCTTCCCATAGCCTCGCCTTGCATGAAAGAACAATCCGCCTCTACACCAAGACATCCTTTTTGTTGCAGATAATAGGTCAATGCAGCATTAGCTGTGCCTGTAGCTGATTCCTCGGGAATATCATATAAGGGTGCGAAGTCGCGGACATGTGCCGTATAGCCATCGTTGGCGAAGGCAAAGACATGGAAACTGACCGCTTCGTATTCCTTGGTAATGGCAGCGATGGCCTCCATGTCGGGATTCAAGGCCTGCAAGGTATCCACATCGGGCAAGGGAATCATTAGGTCAGGAAGCCCAGAATAAGCGATTTGAACGGGCATAGTCGGATGATAATCGCTGACACCCAATGCCTTATAGATTTCTTCCGTCTCTTCAATGGTAACCACGATGCGTGGCATGGCCATCTGCATCATCACCTTCTCCCCTGCTTCGATGTGTAAATCACCGGCAAGCGTATGGCATAAGCATGTCCCCGATGCCAAACCTTCATGGTGCAGCAAATAGAATGAGGCTATGGTGGCGTGACCACATAGCTCCACCTCGGCTTTGGGCGTGAAATACCGGATAGTAAACTCCTTATCGGAGTGCTGCCTGATGAAAGCCGTCTCCGAATAGCGCAGTTCCGCTGCGATTTGCAGCATCAGCTTTTCTTCGGGAAAACCGTCCGAATCAAGCAACACCACACCTGCGGGATTGCCGCCAAAAGGTTGGTCGGTGAAGGCGTCAACAACGTAGTATCTCATAGCTCTTACAGTATCTGTGCCGTATGGTTCTTGGTATCCACCTTACCTATGGCATCAACGATTATACCCTGTTCATCAATGACGTAAGTAGTGCGCAGCGTGCCTTCGGTTACCTTGCCGTACATCTTTTTCTCACCCCATGCCTCGTAAGCTTTCAGGATGGTCAAGTCAGTGTCGGCGAGGAGGTGGAAAGGCAGATTGTATTTGGCGATGAAGTTTTGGTGCGACTTGGCACTATCACGGCTGACACCTAATACGTTATAGCCCAAAGCTAGAAAACGCTCATAGTTGTCGCGCAAGTCGCAGGCTTCGGCCGTGCAACCCGGGGTGCTGTCCTTGGGATAGAAATAGAGCACCAATTTCTTTCCTGCAAAATCCGTCAATTTGACGAGGTTGCCGTTCTCGTCTTGCCCTTCAAAGTAAGGGGCTTTCGTTCCTTTTTGTAGCATGGTTTATAAGTATTGTTCTTGTGTGCAAAGTTACACATTTTGACGCTAATACAAGTAAAAACAAATAATTTGTGCATCTCCCGAAAAACCAGTATTTTTGCCGTCAGAAATAACCCAAATATGAACATCCCAAAGATTCATTCCATCTCCAAGAAGATCCTCGTCGGTGCCTTGGGCGCCTTTTTAAGTTTCTTCCTGCTGTTTCACGCCAGCGCCAACCTGCTCATCCTGAGACATGACGGCGGCGAATGGTATAACGCTTTTTGCCACTTCATGGGCACTTACGTCATCGTCAAAGTGCTGGAAATAGGCCTGTTTGCCTCCCTGTTACTACACGCGGTATTAGCCATTTGGTTGGCCGTGACCAACAAAATGGCACGACCCAAAGGTTACCATAAGCCGCAGCGCTCCAAAACGCACACCGGATCCAAAATCCAGATGTGGACGGGCATCCTCATCTTCGCTTGCCTCATCATGCATTTCACTGACTTTTACTTCGTGAAAATAGGCTGGGTGAAAGGGAAATATATGGCCAAAACGGAAGATGTCGTAGCCTTGAAAACAACACAACCCGATGCCGTCAGTTATGCCGAGCAACACGGCGAATACTCCGCTAAGGAGAACTGGCTCACCAACTTCGACAAAGAAGACAAGGCCGTCCTTGAGGCCGCTGGACTAGAAGTCGAGCCCGACTTCTACCACCAAGCCCGTGAGAAATTCAAGATCTTGCACATTGTTATTGCCTACTTGGTGTTCTTCACCGTTGTATGGTTCCATCTGCGACACGGCTTCCCTGCCATCTTCCAGACCTTCGGGCTGTACAACTACAAGTATGGCAAAGCCATTGAAGTGCTTGGCCAGATATACACCTGGGTGGTGTGTCTAATGTTTACCGTTGTGGTACTTGGCGTTTATTTTGGATTATAAACCTTGATTGACATGAATTTAGACCCTAAAATACCATCAGGCCCGTTGGCTGAAAAATGGACAAATTACAAGGTTTCACAAAAACTGGTCAATCCGGCCAACAAGCGCAAACTCGACATTATCGTGGTCGGTACAGGCCTGGCTGGCGCCTCGGCAGCCGCTTCGCTTGGTGCCATGGGCTTCAATGTGGACATCTTCTGCATACAGGACTCGCCACGCCGTGCCCACAGCATCGCTGCCCAAGGCGGCATCAATGCGGCCAAGAACTACCAGAACGACGGCGACAGCGTGGAACGTCTCTTCCGCGATACCATCAAAGGCGGTGACTACCGTGCCCGTGAGGCCAACGTGTATCGATTGGCCGAGGTCAGCGGTGCCATCATCGACCAATGTGTGGCCCAAGGCGTGCCTTTCGCCCGCGACTATGGCGGCCTGCTCGACAACCGCTCTTTCGGTGGCGCACAAGTGAGCCGCACCTTCTATGCCAAAGGCCAGACAGGACAACAACTGCTGCTCGGTGCCTACGGTGCCTTGAGCCGCGAGATCGCCCGAGGCACGGTGAAACTGCACACGCGCAGCGAGATGATGGACTTGGTCGTGGTCGACGGCCGCGCCCGAGGCATCATCGTACGCAACCTCGTCACCGGCGACTTGGAACGTTATGCAGCCCATGCCGTGGTGTTGGCAACAGGCGGCTACGGCAACCTCTATTACCTCTCCACCAACGCCATGAACAGCAACGGCAGTGCGGCTTGGGTGTGCCACCGTAAGGGAGCCGCCTTCGCCAACCCCTGCTATGTGCAGATCCACCCGACCTGCATCCCCGTCCACGGTGACTACCAAAGCAAGCTCACGCTGATGAGCGAGAGTCTCCGTAACGACGGCCGCATCTGGGTGCCTAAAAAGAAAGAAGACGCCGAAGCCATCCGTGCGGACAAGTTGAAACCCACCGAGATACCAGAAGAAAACCGCGACTACTACCTGGAACGACGTTATCCCGCCTTCGGCAACCTTGTGCCACGCGATGTGGCCAGCCGTGCCGCCAAAGAACGCTGCGACGCAGGTTATGGCGTAGGCACGGGCTACGCCGTCTACCTCGACTTCGCCGATGCCATCCAACGCTTGGGCAAGGATGTCGTTGAGCAGAAATATGGCAACCTCTTCCAGATGTACCAAAAGATCACTGACGAGAACCCCTATGAGACTCCGATGATGATCTACCCCGCCATCCACTACACCATGGGTGGCCTTTGGGTCGATTATGAGCTGCAGACCACCATCCCTGGACTCTTCGCTGCTGGCGAAGCCAACTTCAGCGACCACGGTGCCAATCGCCTTGGTGCCTCCGCGCTGATGCAAGGACTGGCCGATGGTTATTTTGTTTTGCCTTATACTCTTCAGAACTACCTCGCCGACCAGATCTATGTGGGCAAGATTTCATCTACCTCGCCTGAGTTTGATGCGGCAGAAAAGGCGGTGCGGCAAAGAATTGACAATTTGATGAAGAATTCGGCCCTTCGACAGGCTCAGGGACCTTCTGCCATGAAAACCGTTGACGATTTCCATAAAGCATTGGGCAAAATCATGTGGGAATACTGCGGCATGGCACGTAACACCGAAAGCCTTACGAAGGCCAAACAACTGGTTACAGCGCTGGAAGACGAATTCTGGAAAAGCGTCTTCATCCCTGGCTCGGCCAACGAGTTCAACCCCGAGTTGGAGAAAGCCTGCCGTTTAGAGGACTATTTCGAGCTGGCGCAACTCGTCATCGATGACGCCATGCATCGCGAGGAGTCATGCGGCGGTCATTTCCGCACCGAGCACCAGACCGCTGACGGCGAGACCCTTCGTGACGATGAACGTTTCATGTATGTCGCCGCTTGGGAATACCAGGGTCACGGCAAACCTGAAACCATGGAGAAGGAACCTTTGGTATACGAACACATTCAAATCGCCAACCGTAATTACAAGTAAGCCATGAAGTTCACATTACATATTTGGAGACAGGAAAACGCCCGCGCCAAGGGCCATTTCGAGACCTATCCTCTGGAAGGCATCTCGCCCGACTGCTCCTTCCTTGAAATGCTCGACATCCTGAACGAGCAACTCATCAACGACCGCATTGCGCATCCCGTCTGCTTCGATAACGACTGCCGTGAGGGCATCTGTGGCATGTGCGGACTCTATATCAACGGCCGCCCGCATGGCAACGACGATGGCATCACCACTTGTCAGCTCCACATGCGCAAGTTCAAAGACGGCGACGACATCTGGATCGAGCCTTGGCGTGCCAAACCCTTCCCCATCATCCGCGACTTGGTGGTGGACCGCTCCGCCTTCGACAAGATCATACAAGCGGGAGGCTACATTAGCACCACCACTGGAGGTGTCCCTGATGCCAATATGATTCCGATTCCGAAACACATGGCAGATATGGCCATGGATGCCGCTTCATGCATCGGCTGCGGTGCCTGTGTGGCCGCCTGCAAGAACGCCAGTGCGATGCTGTTCGTAGGTGCCAAGGTCAGTCACCTGGCTTTGTTGCCGCAAGGTCAAGTCGAGGTTGCCGACCGCGCAAAGAAAATGGTGGAGAAGATGGACGAGCTGGGTTTCGGCAGCTGCACCAACACATATGCTTGCGAAGCCGAATGCCCGAAACTCATCAAGAGGCAGAACATCTCAAGGCTCAACCGTCAGTGGATTGGGGCGTTGCTGGGGCGGGACAGAAAGGAATGATTCAATACTACATCTTATTCAACAATTCTTTCCCTTCCAACCCCATTTTAGAAAAGGCAAACAGTTTCTTACCTAAATCCTTCAACGATGCACCTATGTGATACACGGTATTGTCGATGACAAGAAAGCGGTCGTGTATTGTCGTATGTATTTGGATTTCTATTGGCTCGTATTGAAGATTATGCCTATGTAGGTCTTGTTGTAGCACCTGCGACACTCCTTTTGTATAGATAGTTGCCGAAACACCTTTATTTCTTTTTGACAACAATAACAAAACACTTTCATCCACATAGTTGTCAATCAAGACTATGTTTGTTTTGGCCGACTTGATCAAATCAGAAACAAACACATACGCATCAAAGATTTGCCCATCACAAAACACGCCTTCAACAGGAGGCAAAGACGTACGAACAAAGAATCCGATTTGCTTTTCGTTGTTGGATATGCGTTGTTCATGATCCAATAGTTTCTTGCCCACCCGTTGTTCCAGTTGTGTCAATTGGCTATTGATGGCATATCCTTTGAGCAGATATTCTTTAAGCACCTGATTTGCCCAAATACGGAATTGCGTGCCTCTCTGAGACTTTACTCGATAACCCACAGATATGATGACATCCAAATTGTAATAATCCATCTGTCGAACAATCGATCTTCCGTTTTCCATTTGAACCGTTGCATTTTTTGCAACAGTTGAAACCTTGGAGAGTTCCTTCTCCTTGAAAATATTGGCTATATGCCTAGATATCACCGATTTGTCTCTATCAAAAAGTAAGGCAATTTGATTCAAAGTCAGCCAAACCGACTCGTTCTCAACCCTAACCTCCAAATTGATAATCTCATCAGGCTGGTATATTACTATTTCGTTCACATTTTCCATAATCAATTCCCCCAATTGTCCCTATCCAGACTCCTATAATTAATAGCCTCTGCCAAATGGCCAGCCTGAATGTTCTCGCTGCTGTCTAAATCGGCAATAGTGCGGGAGACTTTGAGAATCCTATCGTATGCACGCGCCGAAAGCCCCAATCTGTTCATGGCATTTTTAAGGATAGTGCGGCAGTCCTCGTCCAACTCGCAATATTTCTGGATGAGTTGTGAGGTCATTTGTGCATTGGCATGGATAGCTGGATATTGGGCGTAGCGTTCCTCCTGGATATTCCTTGCCTTTACAACACGCTCGCGCACTGCCGCGCTTGATTCACCTCTTTGCTTGTCGGACAAATCTTTATAAGCTACTGGCACGACTTCGACGTGCAAGTCGATACGATCCATCAAAGGGCCACTGATGCGGTTGAGATACTGCTGTACCATGCCCGGCTTGCAGGTGCATTCCTTGTCAGGGTGGTTGTAATAGCCGCAAGGGCAAGGATTCATAGCCGCCACCAACATGAAACTAGCAGGGAAATCCACGGTCATCTTGGCTCTTGAAATCGTTACGATCCTATCCTCCATTGGTTGCCTCATGACTTCTAAGACAGTGCGTTTAAACTCTGGGAGTTCGTCTAGAAAGAGCACACCGTTATGAGCAAGTGAGATTTCACCAGGCTGCGGATAAGTACCGCCACCAACGAGGCCAGCGTCACTTATAGTATGGTGTGGACTGCGGAAAGGCCGCGTCCTGACCAACGTTGCGTTACGTCCGATCAACCCAGCCACAGAGTGGATCTTTGTGGTTTCCAAGGCCTCGGCCATCGTCAAAGGCGGCAAGATAGTGGGCATACGCTTGGCCAACATCGTCTTTCCGCTGCCTGGAGGGCCGATGAGGATGACATTATGTCCGCCAGCGGCTGCAATCTCCAAGGCACGCTTGATGTTTTCCTGCCCTTTGACATCACTGAAGTCGAATTCGAAACTGATGTCCTGCCACGATTCAGCCATGTCGACGGTCACGGGCTGGTTGAGGAGCTCTCCATTCAAGATCGACACCACATCGTGGATATTTTCCACACCATACACATCCAAGCCCTCCACCACGGCAGCCTCGCGCGCATTGGACTTAGGTACAATAAGTCCTCGAAAACCGTCTTGTTTAGCCTTGATGGCGATGGGCAAAGCCCCTTTGATGGGTTTGAGCGTGCCGTCAAGCGAGAGCTCACCCATGATGACAAACTGTTCCAAAAGGTCGGTGCTGACCTGTTCCGAGGCCGCCATGATGCCGATGGCGATAGGCAAGTCGTAAGCCGAACCTTCCTTGCGGATGTCGGCGGGCGCCATATTGATGACGATTTTCTTGTGGGGATAGTAATACCCCAGATTAATGATAGCAGCCTGAATGCGCTGCTGACTTTCCTTGACTGCGTTGTCGGGCAGGCCGACCAAAAAGAAGTTGATACCTCTGTCGATGTTCACCTCGATGGTGACCTGAATAGCTTCGATGCCGAAAAGGGCACATCCAAATGTTTTTACTAACATGATTCTTCGTTTTTAAAGTTTCATGCCGCAAAGATGCAACCCTTGTCAAGAAAAAGCCGTTGAACAAACGTTTGTAGTCGACTGTAGTCGTTTGTTGTCGTTTGCTGTCGGATATATTTTTGATAATCAATAATATATAAAAAAAGGCAGACACACTAGTCTGCCCCTACTCTAAACCCTAAACACTCAACTCTAAACTATTTCTTCGGTTTATAACCCGAATCCTGGAAGATATTCTGCAAATCCTTTCGTTGCATCAAGTCTTGGAACGAAATCTCATTGTTTGAGAAATAAGAACGTGTAATGTTTAAACCAAAAAACTCGCCCAACCTTGAAGGTGCGTCATTGCTGTATGCCTGTGTGAAAGGTCCATCACCGAAGAACATCATGTAGGTATCCAAACCTGCTTCATAAAGCCGGCGGTTGCCCACAATGTCGGCCCATACCTGTCCTTCATTCTCAACAGCCCATCGCCATTGGTCAGATGAATAGCCAAGCAAAACACTATCGGGAAGTTCAGGACACATCGCCTCGATGAAGAAATTGCGTCGGCCATAAAAAACCATCTCTCCTAGCACCTGACCTTGCTTGCGCCATTCATATAGATAATACATATAGAGTTGCTCGGCCACTTCTTTGGCCAAGGTCAACTTATTACGACGCAACGACATATACCTCGGCATCCCGATTTGGTCATAGGTCTCCTCATCGTTAAGATACCAGTCCAAGGAAATCACCAGTTGGTCATTGATGATTTGAACCGGTGGCTCATCGGGATGAACACCCGTAATGCAAGTAAAAGCCTTTTTGGGTAGCTCAATGTCCGGATAATAATAATGGAAATGTGCAAACACATCTTCCACTACAGGCTCAACTTGTTTGAGGTCGGGAAAAGCGGTTTTCACCTTGTTATACAGGAGGATGCTAAATGGATCAGTAGCAAAATCCTTCAAGTATTGCACCGCTTCCGAATTGTTGAGGTCACCGCTGAGAAACACACGGTATCGGTCCTGTATCTTCATCAGTTCCTCTTGGAAACGGGCTGTGTCAAGGTTAAAAAGCACTTCTTCGTATCGGTCGAACTCAAGGTCATACGATTCGGGCTTAATGTTCAGTTTCGACTTGTAGGCAGCCTCTTGCTCATGACAGGAGGCCATGATGAGAAAGAGGAATAATAGGGCTAAAGCTTTAGTTATATTTTTCATTTTCATCCAATTAACTCTTGTCTAAGCATCTCATAAGCAGCTATCGTTGCGCGATTAATGATATTCTCTCGGTCCTTGCCGAAGTTGAAGCACTTGGAGACGACACCCAAGGCCGAAGCCACGCCGATCCACACAGTGCCGACGGGATTCTCGTCCGTACCACCACTTGGTCCGGCAATGCCTGTCGTAGCCACACCGTAGTCAGCTTCCATAAGACAGCGAACGCCCTTGGCCATGCTTTCGACCACGTCCTGGCTCACCACACCATGCTTCTCTATCATTTCGGCGGGTACACCAAGCACTTTGGTCTTCGCCGTATTCGCATAGGCAACCACCGCACCTTTGAACACCTTTGAACTACCTGGAATCAAGGTGATGACATGGGCAATGTTGCCACCCGTGCAACTTTCAGCCAAGGCGAAAGTCTTTTCCTTATTAATTAATAAATCAAAAACTGTGCGTTCGATAGGTTGGTCCTGCATGGCAAAGATGTAGTCGGAAATCAAATGTGTGAGCTTATCGACTTGATCGTCCAATGTCGCATGAAGCACCTGGGCATCCTCATGTCGGCCACTCAACCGCAAGCGCACCATGCCATGCTGAGGCAAATAAGCCAAAGAAAGGAAATCGGGCAAAGCTTCTTCCCAATCCTTAATCTTATCGGCCAAAAACGACTCACCTATACCAGTGGTCATAATGACGCGCTTTTCGTAGGGTACGGCATGGAAGCGTTGCTTGATGCGTGGCAACAACTCATCTGTAAAAATGCCTTTCATCTCGAATGGGACGCCAGGCATGAAGGCAAAAGCCACTCCATTTTTCTCCAACCACATGCATGGAGCAGTACCATACGTGTTAGGTATATATTCACATGCCTTTGGCAACATCGCTTGGCCGCGATTACGCTCGCTCATTTGGAAGCCTCGACGTTTGAACAAGGCAACCACATTGTCGTAGGCCTCCTGACAAAACTCCAATTCCGTATCGAAAAACTTGCATACGGTCGGCTTAGTGATGTCGTCAGCCGTTGGACCCAACCCGCCAGTAACCAAAACAAGATCAGCATCCATACATGCATTGAAGGCATCTAGTATGGCTTTCTCGGAATCGCCGATAGTCAACGAAGAATCCAGCTGAAAGCCCGATGCGGACAAATGTTCGCCAAGCCAGGCCGCGTTCGTATTAATCACCTGACCAATCAGTAACTCGTCACCAATAGAGATATTTTTAATGACTGTTTCTTTCATCACCTTTCAAATTTGCGCAAAGATAGTCCATTTTTCGGCTGCCATCGTGAAAAAAACGTCATTTCAAATTATTTCGTATCTTTGCAGCTTCAAAATGAAAAAGATATGAGCCAACCCATTCCCGCATCACAACTTGTCCTCAATAACGAGGGCGCAATATATCACTTAAACCTACATCCCGACCAGCTGGCTGATGATGTCATCTTGGTTGGTGACCCAGGTCGCGTTATCACAATTGCCTCATACTTCGACAAGATTGAGATTGAACGACAAAACCGAGAGCTCGTCACCCGCACAGGCTACTTCAATGGCAAGCGCATCACAGTTCTTAGCACTGGCATGGGCACCGACAACCTCGACATCGTGATGAACGAACTCGATGCCTTGGCCAATATCGACTTGAAGACAAGGATGCCGAAGGAAGAGCATCGCACCTTGAACCTCATTCGCCTTGGTACCTGCGGCGCTTTGCAGCCCGACATCGAAGTCGACGACAGCTATGTAGCCACCCGCTATGCCATCGGCTTGGACGGCCTGCTGTATTTCTACGAGAAACATAAAGAGGTGAATGAAACCGCCCTCCGCGACGCCTTCATCGAGCAGATGAACTATCCGAAAGACCTGCCGCTCCCCTATGCCGTAGAAGGTTCAAAGGAATTGTTCGAACGTTTGGCCCAAGGCTATTACCAAGGCGTAACCGCAACTGCCCCAGGATTCTACGGGCCTCAAGGTCGCACTTTGAGGATGCACCTCAGCTATCCCGAGAACAACCGCAAGATTGAAGCTTTCAACTACCAAGGATGGCGCGTTTGCAATTTCGAGATGGAATCATCAGCTCTTTACGGACTCGGCAAGATGATGGGACACAACTGTCTGACCATCTGTGTGGTCGTAGCCAACCGAGTGACGGAAAAATTCTCAATAGACTATCATCCTTACGTAAGAAAACTCGTATTGAACACTCTGGAACGACTTTCTGCAAATAATTAATTAAGAAAAAACACACTTTTTTCCGATATTATTCAAATGGTATAAAAAAAATGTCTATTTTTGCAGCTCAATTTGGAGAATTGAATATTAACACAATAGTACATTAGAAGCAATGAAGAAAGTATTTATCACAATGGTTGCATTACTTGCAGTTTCCAGCTCTGTGATGGCTGCAGGTCATGTGGATTCGGTTCGTTATTTGACGACCAAGGCTTGGAAAAACTGGTTTATCTCCGCTGATGGTAACGTTGACTGGTGGAAAGGTTCTGACAAGAATCCTGCCGGTAACTATACTGACATCCAGTGGGGCAAGCCCAGTTTTGGTGGAAACATCAATGTAGGTAAATGGCTCAACCACTGCATTGGTTTGCGCCTCTCCTATGATGTGAATGGTGGCAAGAGCTACATCAATGGCTTGCATGTTGGCCGTCCCTTGTTCCACTTCCTCTATGATGGTAAATTCAATTTCGATGAAAATGGAAACTTGATTTCATACGACGGTTCCGCTCCGGATGAAAACGGCTACTACAACACCTCTTTCGTGTATCACAACCTGCACGGTGATGTGTTGTTCAGCCCCATCGATTTCTTCCAGGGCTACTACAACCCCAACAGAATTTGGACTCCCGTCATTTACCTCGGCATGGGTGTAGCCAGTGTCAGCGAAGGCATCCTGATCAATCCCAATCAATGGTACAACTGGCAACACAAGGGTGAAACAATCACCATCAACGGCAGACAAGTTGGTGATGAAAAAGGTATTAACTACGAGTTCTCGGCTGCCGCTGGTTTAATCAACAACTTCAGACTGGGCAACCATCTCGACCTCCATCTTGACCTCAAGTGGTCTGCCCAACGTTGGAACATCGATTCTTGGTTCTATGAACCCGGTAACCAACAAGGTGGTTGGGTCTATCCCGATGGAACTCCCGCTCAAGGCAACATCTCCAATGAGGCCGGTCAAATGCCCACCTATTACAACCGCCACAGAATCGATCAGAACCTCAGTGTCGGTCTCGGCTTGACCTACTACTTCAGCAGAGAATACGATCTGCCCAAGGATTGCCCCGAGATTATGGAGAAGAACGACAGCATCATCAAGGTTATCGAAACCGTTCATGACACCATCGTGAAGTTTGTCAATACCAATGCCGAGGATGTCCTGAGCTATCCTTTCTCGATCTTCTTCAACCGCGACTCTTATCAGCTGATGTCGAGAAGAGATATCGTCAACCTGAGAGAAATCGCCAAAGTCGCCAAGGATAATGGTTACAAGCTCCTTCTGACGGGTTCGTGCGACAGCGCCACCGCTACTCCGGCTTACAACCAAACCCTGTCGGAGAACCGCTGCAACAAGATTAAGGTTGAACTTCTTGAATTGGGTGTTCCTGAGGACCAAATCGTCATCGAACCCATCGGTGGTGTGAAGATCCTTGACCCGACGGAATATGACCGCCGCGTGCTCATCCAACTTCTCAAGGAAGCTGACAAATAATCAACACGCAACCTTACAAAGAAAAAAGCCTGACGGAATTCCGCCAGGCTTTTTTCTTTGTGCCTCTAAAAGGAAGAACTATTCCTTAATGCATGATGCCAAACTCAATGCCAATGTAATTGTTACGCAGAATGCTACCCGTCTGCTTTTCCAAAACACTGACAAAAGCATTTGAGAAAGCATGGTCGAAAGACAACTGGGCAAAAACAGAGAAATCGCGGTTGATTTCATACTCGGCACCCAAGCCAAATACCATCGACAACTGTAACGGACGGTATTGGTTGGTGCAATCGACATAAATATCACCTTCTTCATAGTTCACCCAATAAAAACTATAACTGTCCCTGCAAACATCTCTGCAATTAATGCCTAAACCAAGGCCGGCTTCGGTGTATGCCTTGAACGAATCCGCCACATCAAAAATGAGCTTGGCCTTCAATGGAATCTCTACACTAACGGCGTTCAACCGACGCGATACCAGCACATTGGTCTCTTCCAGAAAGTCTTCCACATATCTGCGATCAGTAAAGGTATACTTCAAATTTAGGATATTGACATCCAAACCCGAGGAAACCGCAAAATAGCTCGTGATGTAATAATCGCAAACCAAACCCAAATTGGCGCCTAACCAGAGACCATCGTTTGTGGCCGCTGTAGAACCCGAGCTTGCCCAATCAAAAGTAGGCCCTAATTTAATGCCAAACCTGGCATTTCCAGTTTGAGCATTGGCGCCCATGGCCATAGCCGCTACCAAACTGATAATCAACAAAGTTTTTCTCATAATAACAAATTTTAGACCTACAAAAATAATTTATTTTGCCGACATTTCCTCAAAATCCGAAAATGATTCTTATTTTTGTCGCCAAATCATTCTAAATCATTCACTAAAACAAATCAAAATGAAGAAGACGTTCTTACTGATTACAGCCCTCTTGATGATGGGTAGTGCAGCATTCGCTGGCGGCGGCATTGACCTCGCCATAGGACCTAAAGTCGGTTTCCAAACCGCTTCCCTTTCCTACCAAAAAGCCGACATTAAGGCTGGTTTCTCCAACCATTTCACGGCTGGTATTTTCGGCCGCGTCACCGTTGGCCGCGTCTATGTCCAACCCGAAGTGCTTTATTTCAAGACCTCCAATGTCTTTGACGCCCATGTTATCGGCGTGGAAGAAAACGAGAACTTGTTCAACCTTCCTACTGGCGCCAATGTCAACCTCACTTTGAACCAGATGAATCTTCAAGTACCTATTTTGGTTGGCTTCAACGTCATCGACCTCGATGTGGTCACCCTGCGTGCCCAAGTGGGTCCCACGGCCAACTTTGTCCTGCAATCGAAGACCTTGTATGACCAGACCTATACCCTTGAGGGCCAGACTGCAGAAATAGCAAACACGACTACCGACGAAAAGTTCAACCCCAAGAGTATTTCGTGGGGCGTTCAAGCCGGTCTCGGCGTCGACGTGCTGAAGCGCATCACCCTTGACATTAACTACAATTTCGGACTGAGTAAGATGTTCGATGCGCTGAATGAAACCACCCTCGGTGAGACCTTCGATTTCAGCAACATCGACAATACCAAGCAGAACATGTTTATGGTGACCATCGGCTACAAGTTCTTTTAATCTCCGATTTCCATAAAAAAAGCAGAGCGGCCCATTGGCTGCTCTGCTTTTTTTGTGCATCCGATTGGCTTAGAAGAGGACGCCCACTTCGATACCGATACGGTTCTGAAGCACGTTCAATTTCGTCTCACGATCGCCAATGTCCTCACCATTTTCATAGTAATTTCCGTAATAGTTGGGGGAAATGTAATTGATGTTGTTGATGAAGTCATGTGAGAAATACAGACCAGCAAAAACGCGGGTCGACTCATCAATGGCATACTGGGCACCGGCACCAATCTTCAAAGAAGTACGAAGATTACTGTATTCCTTGTTAGTAGCAGTGAATTCGGTCTCGGTAACATCCAAGTAGCTATCCTTCGCCTTGACTTTTTGGGCATAGCCGAGGCCAGCACCAACTTGAGCATAAACACGAAGCGGTAGATTGCCAAGCTCATTGGTCATCATCTTCAGCATCAACGGAATCTCATAAACAGTTGACTTGTAGTATCTGTCAACAGGATAGGTCACAAGAACCGAGTCAACCATATGAGCGTTGTCAAAGCTGTAGTGACCACGGTTCATGTTCACGTTAACACCAGTGACGATGGCATAGTTCTCGGCGAAATAATACTCCGCCACAACACCAACGCCAAAGCCCGTTCTCATGCCTTCACTTTTAGCGGCACCTGTTGTGGAACCCGTCCAGTCAAAGCCAGGACCCAACTTGAATCCAAAGGCAAAACCATTGTTCTGTGCTGACGCGGTCAGCGACATGGCCAACAGAAGGCCAACGATAAGTAAACTTTTCTTCATTTGATTATAGATTTAGGTTAGTAATTTGGTGACAAAAGTAGTCTTTTTTTTGATAGTGTCAATAACATCGTGGAAAATTTCTAATTTTGTAGGACTATATAGCAACACGATTCCATTATGAACAATCCCATCCCCAACCGTCTTTTCAACAGGAACAGGGCGAACCTCGCAGCACAACTGCCGTCCAAATCCGTAGCAGTATTCACCGCCAATGAGCCCATGCCTCGCAATGGCGACGAGTTCTTCCCTTTCCGACAACAATCAGACTTCTTTTATCTCACAGGCATCAACGAAGAAAACGCCTATCTTATCATCGCGCCCGATTACCCCGATGAAACCATGCGCGAAGTCCTCTTCATTGAGCCCTACGACGAGGTAAAAGCCACCTGGCAAGGCGAGATGCTCGACGCGAAGCAAGCCACTGAACTGTCAGGCATCAAGACCGTCAAAGGCAGCGACGCCTTCTGGATGACCTTGAATGACATCGTCTTCTCTGGCTATGGCGAGACCATTTTCCTGAACAGCTACGAATACCCGAAATACGAATGCAACACGGAGACCATCCAACAGCGCTTCGTAAAAAAGGTCAAATCACTGTACCCGATGCACAACTATGGCCGCACCGCCCCGATTTTGAACGCCTTGCGCATGGTGAAATCGGAAGACGAGATTGACGTCACACAACAGGCCTGCAATATCACGGCCAAAGCCTTCCGCCGCTGCTTGGTAACCGTGAAACCTGGCATGCATGAATATGAAGTACAGGCTGAAATCGAGTATATCTTCAAACAAAACAATGCCTCAGGTCACGCTTATGCCCCCATCATCGCAGGAGGCAAAAACGCTTGTTGCCTGCATTACTCCAAAAACCAAAGCCTCCTCCACGATGGTGACCTGCTGCTCTTCGACATCGGTTGCGAGTTGAAGAACTATTCCTCTGACTTGAGTCGAACCATACCTATTAATGGCAAGTTCACTCCGCGGCAAGCCGACTGCTACAATGCCGTGCTCCGCGTGATGAAGGAAATCACCAAACTCTACCGCCCAGGTGGCACCATCAACCTCATTAATGAGACCACACACCGCCTGATGGAACAGGAAATGATCAAGCTCGGACTCTTTACTGCTGAAGACGTGAAGAACCAAGACCCCGACAAACCTTTGGAGCGCAAATACCTGATGCACGGCATGTCGCACCATATAGGCCTAGATGTGCACGACAGCATCGACAAGTTCAAGCCTTTTGAGCCCGGTATGATCCTCACCTGCGAGCCTGGCATCTACATCCGCGAGGAAGGCATCGGCATCCGCATCGAGAACGACCTGCTCATTACCGAAGGCGAACCCATTAATCTGTTCGAAGGCCTGCCAACCGAAATCGAAGAAATTGAGGCGGCGATGAAAAAATGATTATTTTTGCAAAACCATGTAGAGACGTGGCGCGCCGCGTCTCTAAACACAACGAATCAACAACAAAAACAAACCAATATGTTCAATAAAGACGTTTACAGTGGCCGTCGCGCCACATTGAAAAAAATGATCTCGAAGGGTATCGCCTTCTTCCCTGCCAACAATGAGGCGCCCTTCAACTATCCCGACAACACTTACATCTACCGTCAGGACAGCAATTTCTCCTATTTCTTTGGGCTTAACCACCCCGACCTGGTCGGCGTCATCGACTTTGAAAGCGGCGAAGAGATCCTCTTCGGCGTAGAAGTCACCATCGACGACGTAATCTGGTGCGGTCCCCTGCCCTCACTGAAGGAGCAAGGTGAAAAAATCGGCATCACCGACTGCCGCGACTTCAATCACTTCGGAGAATACCTTCAAAAAGCCATGGCCCAAGGCCGCCAGATCCACATGTTGCCCACCTACCGTGGCGACACACAGATCCAATGCTCTGAATGGCTGAACTGCCATGTCAGTCAAGTGAAGGAACACGTCAGCCTGGAACTCATCAAGGCCGTCATCGCCATGCGCGAGGTGAAGAGCGAACTTGAAATCGCCGAGATGGAACGCGCCGCCAATACGGCCTATTACATGCACACCACTGCTATGAAGATGTGTAAACCTGGCATGGTCGAGCAAGAGATTGCCGGTGTGGTGGAAGGCCTCTCGCTGTCGGGCGGCGGCCCCGTGTCGTTCCCCGTCATCCTGAGCGTTGACGGTCAAACCCTGCACAACCATGGTCACCACAACGTGTTGAAGGAAGGCCGAATGATGGTCTGCGATGCTGGTGCCGAGACGGAGAACTATTATGCCTCCGACTTCACCCGCACCACGCCTGTGGGCGGTGTGTTCAACCAACGCCAACGCGAGATCTACGAAATCGTGCTCGCCGCCAACCAGGCTGTGGCCGCCAACACGCGTCCCTACATGCCTTACATGGTGATGCACACTTTAGCCTGCCGCACTTTGATTGAAGGATTGAAAGGCGTCGGCCTGATGAAAGGCGACACCGAAGAGGCTCTGATGAATGGTGCCCACTGGCTCTTCATGCCTCACGGCCTCGGCCACATGCTCGGCATGGACGTGCACGATATGGAAGGCCTTGGCGAGACCTACGTGGGTTACGACGACATCACGCCACGCAGCACCAAACTGGGCTTCAGCGGACTGCGCTGCGGCAAGACCTTGAAACCAGGCTTTGTGGTCACCGATGAGCCAGGCATCTACTTCATTCCCACCCTCATCGATATGTGGAAGGCCGAAGGCAAGTTCAAGGAGTTCATCAACTATGAAAAGTTGGAGACATACAAGGACTTCGGCGGCATCCGCATCGAGGACGACCTGCTCATCACCGAAGACGGTTGCCGCATCCTCGGACGACCGATCCCCAAGACCGTTGCAGAGGTCGAGGAGATATGCGCCCAAGGCCGAGAATGGATTAAGATGACAGCGATGTACTAATCATGAAAAAAGCGAGGCGTTGCCTCGCTTTTTTCATTTTAAAACTCCATCACCAACTTCACGTTGACATAGCGTGGTGTCAGGTAATTCGGCGCCCCGTAATAGTTATTGTCGATATACTTCACCCAGTTGTACGAAATCGTGTTAGGAATGTCTAAGAGGTTGAAGACGTCGACACTCACAAACATATTGCGCACATAGCGCAGCGGGTTGCCTTTGCTGAAGCTGCTGGCCTCGGTGATGAGCTGCTTGCTGAAGCCAATGTCGACACGACGATAGGCACGATAACGCCCCGCCGGCTCATAGAAATCGGAGTTGTCGCTGTTGAAAGGCAGTCCCACGCCGAAGTTCAAGGTCATATTGACGCGCCAGGTCGGGAAGTTGGGGATATAGTCCTGGAAAAACAGCGAGAAGTTGACCAGTTGGTTGGAGGGCCGTGAATGCCATCCAAAAGCGACCGTGTCGGCCACCTGGGCGTCGGAGTGGTTGTAGAACGACAGACGTTTCCCGTCGGCGTCCACCAAGTAATAGTCACCACGGATGTCCTCCTGGGTGTTCATGATAGAGAGACTTGCCCAACTGTCGACGCCCTTCACAAACTCACCGTTCACCTTGAAGTCGAGACCGGTGGCATAAGCCCGGGCCGACTGGTCGGCATAATAGCGGATACGCACGTTGTCGATATCATAAGGAATGACATGGGTGAACCACTTAAAATACAACTCTGAAGTTAGGATGAAGGGCCGATTCCAAGCACGGAACTTGAAATCGTTGCCCGCCACAATCTGGTAGGAGCGTTGCGCCTCGGCATCTTTGAAGAGGCTGCCATCGCGGTTGCGGATCTCTCGGTAGAACGGCGTCTGGTTGTAGACGCCACCCGAGAGTCGGTACACCACCTCGCGTTTCTCGTCCTCGGGTTTGTAGGCAATGCCTGCCCTCGGGCTGACATACACCTTTTTGTTATAGCCCCAATAATTGGCACGGATGCCGCCTGTGACAACAAACTCGCCTTTGTCGCGGTAAGGAATCGTCCCGGAATTCTGCACAAAGCCATCGACGTTGTTGATGGAGAGCACGTTATGCGATTTATGCGTGAAGTC
>JAEEGH010006092.1_pt1 | contig 29735 bp, 25 predicted proteins | sample 9134181 | NCBI WGS metagenome assembly JAEEGH01 (sample SAMN16246544, study PRJNA631951) | gut metagenome | biome: gut microbiome; feature: rumen; material: DP-attached | host: Bos | place: Iran: Karaj | collected 2018-10 | reverse complement strand
TTCCCATACGTTGTAGCAGATATGTGAAAGCGCAAAAAGGCGCTCTGCCTTTCAGAAAGCAGCCGAAGCGTGTAAAAGGAGAGAGATCGTCATGCGGATCGTGATATATCCCAATACTTACAAGGACAAAGACGGAGCAATGACGCAGCGGGTTCGCGCGGAACTGACGCGGCTTGGGATCGAGCATTTCGTGTTCCCGCACGGAGAGATCCGGGACGGGGATCTGATGCTGGTGCTCGGAGGGGACGGAACCGTGCTCCAGGCGGCCAGACAGGTCAAGGAATATATGGTTCCGATGGTCGGGGTGAATATGGGTACGCTCGGCTATCTGACCGAGATCGAGCCCTCCCGGATCGAGGAGGCGCTGCAGCAGATCGTAAGAGGCGACTATACCGTACAGCTGCGCATGATGCTGAACGGGCAGGTTTTCTTCCCGTCGGGCAACCGCGCCGAAAACTGGGCTCTGAACGATATCGTGATATCGCGCTGCGGAAGTCTGCAGATCCTGGCACTTCGCATCTTCGTGAACGGGCTGTTTTTGCATGATTACTATGCCGATGGCGTGATCCTGACCACGCCGACCGGCTCCACCGGATACAATCTGTCGGCCGGCGGACCCATCATGGAGCCCGGCGCCAACATGATCACCCTGACGCCGATCTGTCCGCATACGCTGAACCAGCGGAGCATCGTGCTCTCCGCGGAGGACGAGATCGTCGTGGAGGTCCTTCCGGGCAAGGACGGCAGCGAACAGAACGTGGAGGCAAGTTTTGACGGAACGGCCGGGATCAAGCTCCGCACGGGGGACAAGATCCGTGTGGTGCGGTCCGAGAAGACCACGGAACTGATCCGTCTGGAGCAGACCAGCTTTCTGAACGTATTACAGGAGAAATTATAATGAACAAAAATCAGAGACAGCAGCTGATCCTGGAACTCATCGATCAACACAGGGTTACCACACAGGAAGAACTGGCAGACCGGCTTCGCGGGAAGGGGTATCATGTGACGCAGGCCACGATCTCCCGCGATATTCGGGAACTGAACCTCACGAAGGTGCCTGCTCCGGACGGAGGACAGAGGTATGCTTCGCTGACGAAGGATTCGGAGGATCTGGGCGATAAATTCATCCGCGTGCTGCGCGACGGCTTTGTATCCATGGACAAAGCGCAGAATATGTTGGTGATCCGCACGGTCTCGGGCATGGCGATGGCGGTTGCGGCCGCGGTGGATGCCATGCATTTTGATCAGGTCCTGGGCTGTATCGCGGGGGACGATACGATCTTCGTCGCCATGCGCAGCGCACGGGACACCGACGCTCTGATCGAGCGTATATCGGGAATGCTGAATGCGAGATAAGTCGCATTTTTGAAAGGCCCGGGCAGGCCTTTCTTCCGGAGAAGTTGTGAAGGAGAACGGATGTTAGAAAGTTTACATGTCAAGAATCTGGCGCTGATGGAGGAGACCGAGGTGGAATTCGGTCCGGGTCTCAATATCCTGACGGGTGAGACCGGCGCCGGCAAGAGCCTTCTGATGGGCTCGGTCAACCTCGCACTGGGAGGAAAATTCGACCCCTCCATGCTGCGGAAGGGCGCGGACAGTGCCTTCGTGGAGCTGGTGTTCCGGGAGGATACGCCCCAGGTGCGGGAGGTTCTGCGGGAGATGGACCTGGAGGAGCCCGAGGAGGATCTCATCGTGATCACCAGGCGCATGGCCCAGGGCAAAAGCGTCTGCAGGATCAACGGGGAGACCGTGACGGCCCGTCAGGTGCGGGACCTCGCCTCTGTCCTCATCGATATCCACGGACAGCACGAACACGAATCCCTTCTGCACCGAAGGAAGCACCTGGAGATCCTGGATGCCTTCTGCGCAGAGCAGCTGGGGGACCTTCCCGCGCAGGTCGCCGCCGCTTATGCGGCCGTAAAGGCCACGACGGAGGAGCTTGCGGGCGAGGAGAAGGACACGGATCTGATGGCCAAGGAACAGGCCCTGGCGGAATTTGAGACGAAGGAGATCGCCGATGCGCATTTAACGCCCGGCGAGGACGAGGAGCTGGAGCGGCAGTACCGGCGCATGGTCAATTCGCAGAAGATCATGGAAGGGCTCGGGGAGTGCTACGGCGCGACCGGCGGGGAAGACGGCTCGGCAGCGGAACTGATCTCACGCGCGCTTCGAAGCCTGATCGCCATCACGCCTTACGATGAGGGGCTGAAGGAATACGAGCAGCAGCTCTCGGAGCTGGATGATCTGCTCGGGGATTTTAACCGGGGGATTTCCTCCTATCTGTCGGATGCGGAATTTGACGGAGAGGCCTTCCGCGAGGTGGAGGATCGCCTGAACCTGGTCAACCATCTGAAGGACAAGTACGGACGGACCATCGAGGAGGTCCTGGCCTATGCGGCCCGGCAACAGGCGCTGCTGGACAAGTACAGCGATTACGACGCCTACCTGACGAAGCTGAAAAGCAGACTGGCCGCGGAACAGGCGGAGCTGGAGAAGGTGTGTGAGAAGCTTTCGGCCGTCCGCACGAAGCAGGCAAAGGTTTTGCAAAAGGAGCTGAAAAATACGCTTCTGGAGCTTAATTTTGCGTCGGTGGACTTTGAGATTTCCTGCGCGAGAGCGGAAAAAGCAGGGCCGAACGGATTCGATGAAGTGGAATTTCGGATCTCAACGAATCCCGGGACAGCCTTAAGTCCCTTGCAGGATGTAGCCAGTGGCGGTGAACTGTCCCGCGTGATGCTGGCGATCAAGACCGTGATCGCGGACCGGGACCGCGTGGGAACCCTGATCTTTGATGAGATCGATGCGGGGATCAGCGGACGGACCGCCTGGAAGGTGAGCCGGCAGCTCGGGCGCGTGGGCGCCTCCCATCAGGTGATCTGCATCACGCACCTTCCGCAGATCGCGGCGATGGCCGACGCACATTTCATGATCGAGAAGAGCAGTTCGGAGGATTCCGCCATCACCGATGTACGGCGCGTGGAAGGAGAGGAGAGCCTCGGTGAGATCGCAAGACTCCTCGGCTCCGACGAGCTGACCAAAGCCTCCCTGGACAACGCACGGGAGCTGCGGGAGCAGGCACTGGAAGTGAAAAAAGAGCAGAAGTAAATATGTCCGAAGCCGCATTCGTTGTTTGCGGCTTCGGCTTTTTTGCGTAAGTACCTTTCTTTCCATCAGTTTTACTTTACTTTTTCCGGTGGTTATGGTAAAAGATATTTTGGCAAAAAATGATGAAAACACATTTTTATAAGAAGATTTGAGGAGCTTTGAAAAAATGATTCAGAAGAGAGAAGAAGTCAGAAATGTAGCTATTATCGCGCATGTCGACCACGGCAAAACGACGCTGGTCGATGAACTTTTGAAGCAGTCGGGCGTATTCCGCGAGAATCAGGAAGTGGCGGAGCGTGTCATGGACTCGAATGATCTCGAACGTGAGCGCGGCATCACCATTTTGTCCAAGAATACGGCGGTCATGTACAAGAATACCAAGATCAACATCATCGACACCCCGGGTCACGCGGATTTCGGCGGAGAGGTGGAGCGCGTGCTCAAGATGGTGAACGGTGTCATCCTCGTCGTGGACGCCTTTGAGGGTGCCATGCCCCAGACCAAATTTGTGCTGCGCAAGGCCCTGGAACTGAAGCTCCCCGTGATCGTGTGCATCAACAAGATCGATCGTCCCGAGGCGCGTCCGGAAGAGGTGGTCGATGAGGTCCTCGAGCTTTTCCTCGAGCTGGATGCGGATGATTCCCAGCTCGACTGTCCCTTTGTCTTCGCTTCGGCCAAGACCGGTGTGGCCAGCCTGGACGCGGGCGATCATGGAACCAGCATGGAGCCCCTGTTCCAGACGATCCTCGATTATATTCCCGCTCCCGAGGGAGATCCCGATGCGGGGACGCAGGTTCTGATCTCTACGATCGATTACAATGAGTATGTCGGCCGGATCGGTGTCGGCAAGGTGGATAACGGTGTGATCCGTGTCAATCAGGAAGTGGTCATTTGCAACCATCACGAGCCGGACAAGCTGATCAAGACCAAAGTCAGCAAGCTTTACGAATTTGACGGCCTGAACAAGGTGGAGGTAAAGGAGGCCGGCATCGGCTCCATCGTGGCCATCTCCGGTATCTCCGAGATCCATATCGGGGATACGATCTGCAGCCCCGATGCGGTCAGCCCGATCCCGTTCCAGAAGATTTCCGAGCCCACCATCGCCATGGATTTCATGGTCAATGATTCCCCGCTGGCCGGCCAGGAGGGAAAATATGTCACCAGCCGTCACCTGCGCGACCGCCTGTTCCGCGAGCTCAATACGGATGTCTCGCTCCGCGTGGAGGAGACGGAGGACGCAGACCGTTTCAAGGTGTCCGGGCGCGGGGAACTGCATCTGTCCGTCCTGATCGAGACCATGCGCCGGGAGGGTTTTGAATTTGCCGTCTCCAAGGCGGAGGTCCTGTACCATACCGATGAAAACGGCAAGCGGCTCGAGCCGATGGAACTTGCGTATATCGATGTTCCGAATGATTTTGCGGGAGCGGTCATTGAGAAGCTGGGTACCCGCAAGGGAGAGCTGCGGAACATGGGCAGCATTTCCGGCGGCACGTACACCCGTCTGGAATTCTCCATTCCGGCGAGAGGGCTGATCGGGTATCGCGGAGAGTTCATGACCGATACCAAGGGCAACGGAATCCTCAACACGGTGTTTGACGGCTACGCGCCTTACAAGGGGGATATCCAGTACCGCAAGCAGGGAAGCCTGATCGCATTTGAGCCCGGCGAAGCGATCACCTATGGCCTGTTCAACGCACAGGAGCGGGGACTCCTCTTCATCGGCCCCGGCGAGAAGGTATATGCCGGCATGGTGGTCGGTCAGACCGGCAAGTCGGAGGATATCGAGATCAATGTCTGCAAGAAGAAGCAGCTGACCAACACCCGTTCTTCCAGCGCGGATGAGGCCCTTCGCCTGGTGCCGCCCCGGATCCTTTCCCTGGAGCAGGCGCTGGATTTCATCGATACGGATGAGCTTCTGGAGGTGACTCCGGAGCATCTTCGGATCCGCAAGAAGATTCTGGACCAGAGACTGCGCAAGCGCGCGTCCTTTGCCAATTAACAAGGTTGTAAAAGCAGGCCCGGTCTGATATAATCAGACTGGTTTAAGATTCCGTAATCATGCGGAAAACAGAAGATGAAGGAGGACGGATTCATGGCTTTATTTCAAGGTTCCGGTGTAGCGATTGTCACGCCCATGAAGGCGGATGGCTCGGTTGACTTTGAGGCTTTCCGAAAGCTTATTGAAATCCAGATAGAGGGTGGTACGGACGCGATCATCGTCTGCGGTACCACCGGCGAAGCGGCTACGCAGAGCCATGAGGAGCATCTCGAAACCGTAAAGTTCTGTATCGAGACGGTAAACGGACGGATCCCCGTGATCGCGGGAACCGGTTCCAATTGTACCGAGACGGCGATTTATCTGTCCCAGGAGGCGGAGCGCTACGGCGCGGACGGTGTCCTTCTGGTCAGTCCCTACTACAACAAGGCGACCCAGAACGGTCTCTACGAGCATTTTAAGCGCACCGCGGAGTCCATTCATATTCCGGCGATCCTGTACAATGTTCCGAGCCGCACCGGCTGCAATATTCTGCCGGAGACGGTAGCCCGCCTGGCGAAGGATGTTCCGAATATCATCGGCATCAAGGAAGCCAGCGGCAATATCAGCCAGATCGCCGATGTGGCTGCGCTGACGCACGGAATGATCGATATCTATTCCGGCAATGACGATCAGATCGTTCCCATCATGAGCCTGGGCGGAATCGGAGTCATCTCCGTGCTCGCCAATGTGGCACCCCGCCAGACGCATGAGATCTGTCAGAAGTATCTGGACGGCGATGTGAAGGAGAGCTGCAGACTGCAGCTCGAGGCGATGGACCTGTGCCATGCGCTTTTCTGTGAGGTTAACCCGATTCCGGTCAAGAAGGCCCTGGAGCTGCAGGGCGTCTGCGGCGGTACGCTGCGCCTGCCTCTGACGGAGCTTGAGCCGGCGCACGTGGAGCGCCTGAAGGAATCGATGAAGAAATACGGTGTTCTGTAAAGGGAGGTACCCTATGACACGTATCATTATGCACGGTTGTAACGGCCGGATGGGGCAGGTGATCACCGGGATCGTAGCCAATACCGAGGGGATGCAGATCGTCGCCGGTGTGGATATGTTCAATGAACGGAGGAATTCCTATCCCGTCTTTACCTCCATTGAGGAATGTGACATTCCCGCCGATGTAGTGATTGATTTTTCCAATGCGGCCGCGGTGAACGGATTGCTGGACTACTGCGTGGAGAAGCAGCTTCCCGTAGTCCTTTGCACGACCGGTCTCTCCGAGGATCAGCTTGCCGCGATGCGGGCGGCTTCCGAGAAGGTGGCGATCCTCAAGAGCGCCAATATGAGCCTCGGAGTCAACATCCTGCTCAAGCTTCTGAAGGATGCCACGAATGTGCTGGCTCCCGCGGGATTTGATATTGAGATCGTGGAGAAGCATCACAACCAGAAGGTGGATGCTCCGAGCGGAACGGCCCTGGCCCTCGCCGATGCCATCAATGAGGAGCTGGATCATTCCTACGAATATGTCTATGATCGCACCGGTCGCAGAGAGAAGCGTCCGAAGAATGAGATCGGCATCGCTGCCGTGCGCGGCGGCTCCATCGTGGGGGATCACGACGTGATCTTCGCGGGGCAGGATGAAGTCATCACCTTCTCGCACAGAGCCTATTCACGGGCAGTCTTCGCCAAGGGGGCGGTCACAGCGGCCGGGTTCCTCGCCGGCAAGGGTCCGGGGCTCTATGATATGAGCGATGTGATCGGATCCGCACTGTAAGGCATGAGAATGAATGAAAAGGTCTGAATTCAATGAATTCAGGCCTTTTCTTAAATCTGAAAGGATGGCGGGTAATGGAATTCAGACCCTGTATCGATATTCACAACGGAGCGGTCAAGCAGATCGTCGGAAGCTCGCTGCGCGATGCGGCGGATCAGGCCAGCGAGAATTTCGTATCGGAGAAAGGGGCGGAGTATTATGCTTCGCTTTTCCGGGCGGAAGGACTGAAAGGCGGGCATATCATCCTGCTGAATGCCAAGGACAGCCCGTATTATGAGGCGACCAGAGAGCAGGCCATGCGGGCTCTGCGCGCCTATCCCGGCGGTATGCAGATCGGCGGCGGGATCGAGCCTGTGCATGCGGGCGAATACCTCGAGGCCGGCGCATCCCATGTCATCGTGACCTCCTATGTCTTCCGGGACGGCAGGTTGGACCGGGAGCGCCTCGGGGAGATGGTGCGTTCGGTCGGGCGGGAGCATCTGGTGCTGGACCTGAGCTGCCGGAAAAAAGAGGACGGTTATGTGATCGTCACGGACCGCTGGCAGAAGGAAACAAATACTTATGTAAACCAGAAACTACTCTCGGAGCTGGCTGACAGCTGTGACGAGTTTCTGATCCATGCAGTGGACGTCGAGGGGAAAAACAACGGGATCGAACAGGAACTTGCGGAAGAACTGTCAGAATGGAAAGGATGCCCGATTACTTATGCCGGCGGGGTTCATTCCATGGAGGATCTGGAGATCCTGAAAAGGGTCGGACAGGGCCGGATCCACGTAACGGTGGGAAGTGCGCTGGATCTGTACGGCGGAAGCCTCTCTTTCCGGGCAGTTCTGGACTTTTGTAAAAAATGACAGGAAGGATTTTTCCATAAGATATTACAAAAATATTAAGTAATTGTTGCATAGTTTTTGTAATTGTGTTACTATGTCAAAGATTACGGAGGATATTTTATGGAAACTTCTTATCAGATATCATTAAAACAGAGCAAACATCATCGTAAAGTTCAGCATATGATGATTATGACGACCAATTCCGTGGATGAGGAGGTAAAGCCCTATGTGCTGCATCCGGCCACTTCCTGGATCGCGATTCTGACACTGAGTGTACTGCTCGGCGCGACTGTGGGATATACCTACCATCAGCGTCAGGTTTTTGCGGATTATCAGGGAACGATCGAGGCACAGAGCGTTCTGATCGCCGATCTCGAGGCGGAGAAGATGGACCTTCAGTCCACCATCAACACGCTCAGCGGAGAAGTTCAGATCCTCAGCGATACGGTCAATACCAAGGTGGCGGCCGAGGCAGAACTGACAGAGGCGATCAATTCCCAGTCCATGCCGACGGAATTCCCTCTGACCGGGTCCGCGACGATCGAAGAGCTCTCGGAGGAACATCCGATCCTGGTCTTCACGGCGCAGTCCGGAACCGCTGTCGTAGCGGCTGCTGCAGGCACGGTGACAGAAGTGTCGGATGATGAAACCTATGGTCACCTGATTAAAATAGATCATGGGAACGGCTATGTGACGGTCTACCGCAACGCCGGAGATATTCTGGTGAAGGAAGGGGATACTGTGGCACAGGGGAATACACTGTACCTGATCTCCAACCGCAAGGACAAGCTCGGATATGAGATGCTCCTGGACGGAGAGTACATTAATCCTATGGACATGCTTTCAATCAACGGTTAATCGGGGGGAATACAAAAGCGATATGAAGAAGAAGGAAATCAGAATTACCACACTGATCGGGAAAGGATCCGTGGTGCAGGGCGGCTTTTCCGCACCGGACAGCGCAAGGATCGACGGAACGGTGAACGGTGACGTGGAGATCGAAGGTACGCTGGTCCTGGGCACATCCGCAGAGATCAACGGCAATATCCGCGCAGAGGAAGTAGTCGTAGGCGGAGAGGTGACCGGCAATATCACGGCGCCTGCCAGGGTCGAGCTGAGTGCGACGGCCAAGGTGATCGGAGATGTGTGCACGGAAACGATCGTGATCGACGAGCATGCCATCTTCCAGGGAAGCTGCAATATGAACCAGGAGGTTCCCGACCATCAGAACCGGTATCGCGCCGTCTACCGTAAGGCAGCCCGCAACAGCAAGAAGTCCGCGGCGGCAGCCGTGGCGGCGGCTCTTCAGGAGGTCAAGGACCAGGAGGAGCAGGAGAGTGCGGTTCCGGCAGAGGAGAAGGAGCGCGGGATCGAAGCGGCGGAGAGTTCCGTTGCTGCCGAATGATCCGAATCATGGCAAAAAAAATGACCGGGAGTCCCGGTCATTTTTTTGTACCCTTTTGTCAATCCTTGGACTCGTCCTGCCGCATGCGGGACAGAACGAGATCGTAGCCGTCCTTGCCGTAGGCAAGCGAACGGTTGACACGGCTGATCGTAGCGGTCGAAGCGCCGGTCTTGGACGCGATGGAGAGATAGGTCTTATCCTCCTTGAGCATGGTAGCCACTTCAAAGCGCTGGGACATGCTCAGAAGCTCCTTTACCGTGCAGAGATCTTCAAAAAAGGCGTAGCATTCTTCTCTTGTGCGAAGCTGAAGGATTCCGTCAAAAAGAGAGTCCACCGCTTCGTTCTGCAATTTATCGTTCATGTCTCACCCCGGATGGTGACGATCCATCCTTCCTTTCTTGTTTTCGCTATCATATTAGCACTTTAGTTTATGAAAGTAAACCTTGATTTCGCGTAAATACGAAAATCTTGCCATGTAGTTTTGAAAACTATATAATAAAACATACAAAATATTTCTGGAACAGGGGAAGAGAATGGCGAACGCAAATGATGATCTGGAGAAGTCTCTGGAACGGGCTTATCGCGCGCTGGATTTTATGGAGACGATCGCTCCGGAGGAATTTCCGAATATTGAGCTGTACATGGATCAGGTGACAACCTTCATGGACCGCAAGCTGCGCATGACGCTGCGCAATCCGGGAGACAAGGTCCTGACCAAGACCATGATCAACAATTATGCGAAAAATGAACTGATTCCGCCGCCGGTGAAGAAGAAATACAACAAAGAGCATCTCTATGAGCTGCTTTTTATTTTCTATTTCAAGAGCTTTCTTTCGATCGGGGACATCCAGACCCTTCTCACACCGCTCAATGAGCAGGTCTTCGGTAAGGATACGGATTTCGGCATCGAGGAGATCTATGCCGAGATCCTCAAGATGGGCAAGGGATCCAGAAGCGCCGTGAAGCGGGATATGACGGAGAAGTTCGAAGCGGCCGATGATGCGTTCCGGAATCTCTCGGAGGAAAAACGCGAGTATCTGCGGAAATTCGCCTACATCTGCGAGCTCGGGTATGATATTTTCCTGAAAAAGAGCATCATCGAGCACATGATCGATGAGATGGCGCTGAAAGCCATGGAGGACGGAGAATAATAAGCAAGACTCTTGAAAGACCTTTCGATTTGAATTAAAATGATTTCGTTGGGGTTTATCAACAAATACTACTTGTGAAGGGAGATTCAAATGGGTTTATTAGCAGCGGCAAAAGATTCGATTTCTACCTTACTTAAGGATCAGTGGAGAGAGTACTTTTACTGTGATTCTCTTCCGGAGACCATTCTGATGACCAAGGGCAAGACCCGTCAGGACGGATCTAAGAACAACAAGGGAACGGACAACATTATCTCCAACGGCTCTATCATCGCAGTCAATGAAGGACAGTGCATGATCATCGTGGATCAGGGTGCTGTGGTGGATTTCTGTGCTGAGGCGGGTGAATTCATCTATGATACCTCCACAGAGCCTTCCCTGCTGTACGGGAACCTGGGTGACAATCTGAAGAAGACCTTCCAGACGGTCGGTCGGAGATTCACCATGGGCGGCAGCACCGGTAAGGATCAGAGAGTGTACTTTTTCAATACCAAGGAGATCCCGAACAATCTCTTCGGTACGGCCAGCCCGGTTCCGTTCCGTGTTGTGGATACCAATATCGGACTGGATGTCGATATTTCCCTGAGGTGCAACGGAAGATATTCCTTCCGTCTGACCGATCCCCTTGCATTCTATAAGGGTGTCGCGGGTAATGTAACGGGCGATTACAAGACCGAGCAGATCACTTCCCAGATGAAGTCCGAGCTGATCGATGCTCTGCAGCCCGCATTCGCGCAGATCTCCGAGCTGGGCATCCGCTACAGTGCGGTTCCCGGACATACCAAGGAGATGAAGGATGCTCTGAATGCGGCTCTGGCTGAGGACTGGGGCGTCAAGCGCGGCATCACCATCGAGAGCGTGGCCTTCAATTCCGTCAAGGCTTCCGAGGAAGACGAAGCCATGATCAAGGAGCTGCAGAGAACTGCAGTCATGCGTAATCCGGGTATGGGCGCCGCAAATATCAATATGGCGCAGGCAGATGCCATGAGAGCAGCTGCTTCGAATACCTCCACCGGCCCCATGATGGCATTTGCGGGCATGAATATGGCGCAGATGGCCGGCGGCATGAATGCCAACAACCTCTACAGTATGGACGCTCAGATGCAGGCACAGCAGGCGCAGCAGGCTGCACCCGCAGCAGGCGCGGTAGCGGCAGGCGCTGCTCCCAAGCTCGGCTGGAAGTGCCCGGATTGCGGAACCGATAACAACACCGGCAAGTTCTGCACCAACTGTGGCAAGCCGAAGCCTTCGGATGCGGGCTGGACCTGCAGCTGCGGCACGGTGAACCAGGGTAAGTTCTGTCAGAACTGCGGAGCCAAGAAGCCGGAAGGCGCGCCGATCTACAAGTGTGACAAGTGCGGCTGGGAGCCCGAGGATCCTGCAAATCCTCCGAAGTTCTGCCCGCAGTGCGGCGATCCTTTTGACGACAGCGATAAAGTCTGATCCGTATCGGATACCATCAGCGCCCGCCCGTAATCGGACGGGCGCTTTTTATGCCTGACAACGAGCCGGGTACAGATCACCCGGGCGGTCAGGTTTATAAGGAGTTTTATGGATTTATCGATTTTGGAAAAACTGAATCCGGAACAGCAGCGGGCCGTGCAATGCACGGAGGGTCCGCTCCTGATCCTCGCCGGGGCCGGATCCGGCAAGACGAGGACGCTCACCTGCCGTGTGGCATATCTGATCGAGCACGAGGATATCAGTCCGTGGAATATTCTCGCGATCACCTTCACCAACAAGGCGGCCGGAGAGATGCGCGAGCGCGTGGTGGCGATGATCGGTCCGGCGGCGGAGCGCATGTGGATCTCTACCTTCCATTCGGCCTGCATCCGCATCCTGCGGCAGAACATCGACCGGATCGGGTACGATGCGAATTTTACGGTATATGACACGGATGACCAGAAGACGGTTATGAAGAATGTCTGCAAGAAGCTGGGCATCGACACGAAGCGTTACAAGGAGCGGGCCCTTCTGTCACAGATCTCTTCCGCCAAGGATGATCTGATCTCCGTGCAGGAGTATGAGAACAGCACCTTCGGCGACTTTACGAAGGTGGTGGTGGCGAGAGCCTACCGGGAGTACCAGGAGCAGCTGCAGAAGAGCAATGCGCTCGATTTCGACGATATCATTCTCCTGACGGTAAAGCTGTTCCGGGAATGTCCGGAAGTATTGGAATATTATCAGGACCGCTTCCGTTATATCCTGGTGGATGAGTACCAGGATACGAACAAGGCACAGTTCGAACTGGTGCGTCTTCTGGCGGACCGTTACCGGAATCTCTGCGTGGTCGGTGATGATGACCAGTCCATCTACAAGTTCCGCGGGGCCAATATCCGGAATATCCTGGACTTTGAGCAGTATTATCCGGAAGCGACCGTGATCAAGCTGGAGCAGAACTACCGTTCCACCAAGGGCATCCTGGATGCTGCGAACGCGGTGATCCGCAACAACGTCGGGCGTAAGAGCAAGGCCCTCTGGACGGAGAAGGATGGGGGCGCACCGATCCGGTTTTTCCAGCTGGAAAGCGCCTATGAAGAGGCGGAGACCATTGTGGGCGACATCCGCAGCAAGGTGCTGAGCGGAAAGCGCAGCTATAAGGATTTTGCCGTATTATACCGGACCAACGCGCAGGCGAGACTCATCGAGGAGCGCCTGGTGCTGAAGGGAATCCCGTACAATGTGGTCGGCGGGACCAATTTCTATGCCCGCGCCGAGATTAAGGATATGATCGCGTACCTGAAGACGATCGAGAACGGCCTGGACGAGGTGGCGCTGCGGAGGATCATCAATGTTCCGAAACGCAGCATTGGAGCGGCCTCGATCGGGAAGCTGGCGGATTATGCCGAGATCCGGGATATTTCGCTTTTTGACGCCATGACCTATGTGCAGGATATTCCCGGACTCGGGAAGACCGGCGCGAAGATCGAACAGTTCACGGACATGATCACGGAGCTGCGCACGCGGCTGCCGGATCGGGGTGTCGCAGGCACGCTGCGGGAGATCCTGGAGCGGACGGACTATCAGGGCTATCTGACGGATCTGGACGAGGAGAGCGCCGAGGATCGCATCGCGAACGTGGACGAGCTGATCACGAAGGCCGTGGCGTACGAGGAAGTGCATGAGGATGCGTCCTTAAGCGGCTTTCTGGAGGAAGTGGCGCTGGTCAGCGATCTGGACAATGTGGAGAACGGGGACGAGCGGGTGCTTTTGATGACCCTGCATTCCGCAAAGGGACTGGAGTTCCCCGTGGTCTATCTGGCGGGGATGGAAGACGGGCTGTTCCCGAGCTATATGTCGATCTCGTCCGGAGATGCGGAAGATCTCGAGGAGGAGCGCAGACTGGCCTATGTAGGCATCACGCGCGCGCAGGAGGAACTGATCCTGACCTGTGCCAAGATGCGGATGCTGCGGGGCGAGACCCAGTTCAACGCGCTGAGCCGCTTTGTGAGGGAAATCCCCCGCGAGCTGATCAAGGGCAATCTGCCCGGAAAAAATCAGTATGTGGACCGGGAGGAGAGTGCCTATGAGCGGTCCAGAGAGGACTACGGTGAGGAGCGGCGCTATGTGGACAGCAGTGCGTTTGCGCAGGGAGATCGTCCGCGCGCGGTGGTGCGCAGGAGAGAGACGCCGGATTACGCCAAGCCGTTTTCCCTGAAGCAGGGCGCCGAGCAGCTGAAGGAAGCGGGGATCCAGAAGGGCTTTGGAGGACAGACGGGCGCGCTGGGCTATGAGGTCGGTGACCGCGTGAGCCACAAGAAATTCGGCGAGGGCCTTGTGATGGAGATCACCTCGGAGCCAAGGGACTATAAAGTGACGGTGGACTTTGATGCATTCGGCACAAAAGTGATGTATGCCTCCTTTGCAAAACTGCAGAAGGTATGATAAACTTGATGTTAATCAGATATTGATCGTCGCAGATACGTAATCCATAGGGAATGATTCCCGGAAAGGTGGCCCTGCATGGGGAAATTCGGAAATATTAAACTGGAGAATGTGAATCTTGAGGATCTTAAGAATCTGGTGGATCTTTCCAAGCTGACGGATGCTGTCAAGGCAGCGGATGTCTCCAAACTGACCAGGCTTCTGAACAGGGAGAAGGAAGAGGAGGAGATCGTGGAAGAGAAGAAGACGAAGGTATGGGTGATTCTTCTTGCGATCATCGGTGTCATCCTGATCGGCTGCATTGTCGGCTATTTCCTGTATCGCCGCTTCAAGCCCGATTATCTGGAGGACTTCGAGGACGAGTTCGAGGATGACGATCCTTTTGAGGATGATGATGATTTCTTTTTCACCGATCCGGAGGAAAGCTGAAGCTGCATATGCAGATGGGCGGATGAAGGGTATTCCGGTGCATGAAAAAAGGTGAGATCTTTGAGGGCAGAGTTCTGCGCATGGATTTCCCGAACAAGGGGATCGTATGCACGGAGGCAGGCGGGACGGTGATCGTCAAGAATGCGCTGCCCGGTCAGAAAGTACAATTCAGAATCAATAAATTAAGAAAAGGGAAGGCGGAAGGCCAATTGCTTCAGGTGCTCGAAAAAGCACCGCAGGAGGATGGCCCGACGTGTTCCTTTTTTGGCGTGTGTGGGGGATGTACCTCACTGTCCATGAATTATGATTCGCAGCTGCGGATGAAGGAAGAGCAGATCCGGCGGCTTTTGGAGCCGGTCCTGGAGCGGCAGTCCACCGCATATACCTGGGAGGGGATCCTCGGGAGTCCGAAGCCTTATGAATACCGAAACAAGATGGAATTCTCCTTCGGGGATGAGTACAAGGATGGGCCGCTGGCGCTCGGTCTGCACCGCAGAGGGAGCTTTTATGACCTCGTGACGGTGAGGGACTGCCGGATCGTGGATGCGGATTATCGGAGCATTCTGACGGCCACATGCGACTTCTTCGCGGAGCGGGGCGTGACCTATTTCCACAAGAATACGCATTTCGGGTATCTGCGGCATCTCCTGGTGCGAAAGGCAGCACAGACCGGAGAGATCCTGGTCGCCCTGGTGACGAGCTCCCAGACGGACGCAATGTATGGGAGTCTTTCCGGGCGTCCGGAAGAAAAGAAGCTTCTGGAGGATTATACGGCGCTTCTTAAGTCGCTCCCGCTGCAGGGGACCTATGCAGGGATCCTGCATATCGTGAACGATTCCATCGCGGATGTGGTGCGCAGCGACCGTACGGATCTGTTATACGGGAAGGACTGGTTCTATGAGGAGCTTCTCGGACTGCGCTTCCGCATCAGCACCTTCTCCTTTTTCCAGACCAACTCCTACAGCGCGGAGGTGCTCTACGGAGTGGCTCGGGAGTATGTGAAGGACGCTCTGCGGAGCGAAGAAGAGAAGCCTGCGAAGTTGCCCGAGGTATTCGACCTCTACAGCGGTACCGGAACGATTGCGCAGCTGATCGCTCCCGTCGCGGCGCATGTCACGGGCGTGGAGATCGTCGAGGAGGCCGTGGAAGCGGCAAAGCGCAATGCGGAAGGAAACGGACTGACCAATTGCAGCTTCCTTGCCGGCGATGTGCTGAAGGTGCTTGATGATATCCCGGTAAAGCCGGATCTCATCATCCTGGATCCGCCACGTGACGGCATCCATCCAAAGGCGCTGCCGAAGATTCTCTCTTACGGTGTGGAACATATCGTCTATATCTCCTGCAAGCCAACGAGCCTGGCGAGGGATCTTGAGAGCTTTCTGGACGCCGGATACGTAGTAAAGCGTGTTTGCTGCGTGGACCAGTTCCCCTGGACGGCTAATACGGAGACGGTCGTTCAACTTTCCAAGCGAGATATCGAGTAGAAAGAGTAGACTGCGTGAAGGCGGTGCACAGAATGATCATTAACAGACTGAACCAACTGTATAAACCCAAAAGAACTCTCTATTATATAGACGCTTCGAAGGAGGACATACTGTCCTTCTATAAAGGTGTGGTTCCGCAGTTGGTAGAAAAATATGCCGACGCATTTGGGGTTTATGACTATCCCGGGGTCTTTTATGTCCGTCACTTGCAGAAAGAGGTAATAGGCATTGAATTCCGAAACGGAGATTCACGTATCGAATATCCGACAGAAATGAAATCATTTGAGCTTGATGCGTCCTTTTATTATTCGATAGAAATTGACGATGATGCTGAGATAGATCTTCCGCTTGTCAGAAATCTATTTAAAGAGATTGCCGGGGATGATGATGCACACAGGCCCTATAGCGATTTATGTATAGAAGAAGAACCTGAGGTTATCTCTGTATTTCACGGGTATAGAAAATTCAGGATACTGCATGAATGGAAGCTTTATGACGACAGGGCAATCCATGTTATAAATGACGATCATGACCGGTTCCAAAAAGAAGAATTATACAGACTTGCATTTACGGATCATATAACCGGTAATTACACTTGGAGTCATCTTGAGGCATTTCTGGAAGTTCCCGGAGACAAAGAGATAGGTGACTATGCTTTCGCGCATTTTGATATCAAACAGTTCCGTGTAATTAATGAGGCTTATGGACACATAGCTGCAAATAAGGTTTTGAGCAATATCGTAAAAGCAATGAACGAAGCTGATTTCGTCTATGCAAGCGCGCGGTGTCATAATGATAATTTCGCGATGATCCTTAAGGATATGCCGGAGCCAGAACTGAAACAGAAGCTTCAGGACCTGTTTGAAAAAAATTCCGTGTTGGATGAAGATCCGTACTATAAAGTATATTACAAGTGCGGGGTTGTTCCTATGCGACGTGCCATGCTTTCCGGAAACAGAGTTGCGGATGCTGCAAAGATGGCACAGGCGCTTTGCACAAATAAAAAGGGTACGGAGATCGTTTTTTACACTGATAAAATGCATGACGATCTTTCGTGGGGCAATTACATAAAGGCCTATGTGGAAACAGCTATCGAACAGGATGAATTCGTCGTGTTTCTTCAGCCCAAATTTGATATAAATACGGAAAAGATAAAGGGCGCAGAAGCGCTCATACGCTGGAATTATAAGAATAGAGAGTTGTTATCGCCCTATAAATTCGTTCCGTATTTTGAAAAAGACGGGACTATTGATAAGATTGATGATCTTGTTCTGAAAAAAATCTGTGAGACCATGAACCTTTGGAAGAAAGAAGGAAAACCTCTTTATCCGGTTTCCGTGAATCTTTCCCGCAGCCGCATGTATGATGAAAATCTTATCGATAAACTCACAGGCATTGTAGATTCATATGGCGTGGATCATCACCTTATAGACTTTGAACTTACGGAAAGCGCCACCTACGATAATATGGAGCGTATGCTGTATGTTTTGAGAGAGCTTCGTGAACACGGATTTAAAATATCCATGGACGATTTTGGAACCGGTTATTCCTCCCTGTCGCTTTTGACACAGATGCCGATCGATACATTGAAAATAGACAAGAGCTTTGTCGATACGATTGCCGGCGATGCCGAACGAGATGAAGATATTATTCTTCTGCGGCATATAATCTCCCTTGCTAAAGAACTTGGATTTGTCTGCCTTGCCGAAGGTGCCGAAAGAAGCGCACAGATAACAAGACTCCGTGACCTTGGCTGTGAGATTATTCAGGGTTACTACTACAGTAAACCGATTCCCCTTGAGGAATATGAGGAAAAGTATTTATGCTTAGTTTAAGACCATATAAATGAAGGCTGGACGCGGCATGAAAATGATCCGGGTAAGCGACTTGAGTTGCTGCTTGGGCAATACTGGTTTGTAACACTTACGCCATATGGACGGGATATCGAGCCAAATGTTCCGGATAAACATCGTTTGATAGAGTTTCAGTATTATGATACTCGCAGAATCCTGATCCCTAGTGTGCAAAGGTAAATTATGGAAGAGAAAATCAGAAACAACAGTTACAGATGGATGTTCCTGAGGATTCTGGTGGTGATCATCGCTTCGGCGGTATTTGCCGTCAATATCAAATCATTTGTCAGAACCGGCGGGCTGCTTCCGGGCGGCGCTACCGGACTTACGCTTCTGATACAGGAGATCGCTGACAGGTTCTTCGGGCTGGCCATACCATACACTCCGATAAATGTTCTGATCAATGCGGTGCCTGTTTATATAGGCTTTAAATTTATCGGGAAAAAGTTCACTTCGCTTTCGTGCATCGTGATAATACTGACAGGCGTTCTGACTGATCTTATCCCGGGCTATGTGATAACGAACGACATTATTCTGATAAGCGTGTTCGGAGGGATCATAAACGGGATAGCAGTCAGCCTCTGCCTTCTCATGGACGCAACATCGGGCGGGACTGACTTCATAGCGATATATCTCAACAAGAAAAAAGGTACAAACGGATTTAACGTGGCAATGGTCATAAACACGGTGATCCTTGTCGCTGCGGGGGCACTGTTCGGATGGGAGAAAGCCCTGTATTCGGTTATCTTCCAGTATGTTTCAACGAACATCATAAACATACTGTACAGAAAATACCAGCAGGCGACGCTCTTTATCGTGACCTCGGCAGCTGATGAGGTCAGCTCGCTTATCTATGACATGACCAGACACGGCGCCACGATCATATACGGCAGGGGCTCATATGAAGAAGAGAGCACCAAATCTGTCGTATACTCCGTCGTTACTGCTACCCAGGTCAGCAAGGTTGTAAACGCTGTGCGCGAAATAGATCCCGCCGCCTTTGTGAATGTATTCAAGTCAGAGAGAGTGGCGGGCAGATTTTACCGCATTCCGGAGGATTAGGAAATGAGGCACTTGGTGTGTACACGATCATGGAAGTCCAGAGCGGAAAAGGCAGCTCTGCCGGATGGGGCAGGCTGAAGAGCGGGATCGGATGGATCTCGTTGGATTTCGTCCGTAGGATTTAAGAATGACGGCTGGTGGAGATTGAGTTCTCTGTTGGCCGTCTTTTTTGTTCCACCTTTTCAGTGGATCTCCGTTATAATATATCTGAGCGATGCCAGAAAGGTTGCACCGGAGAAGTTGAAAACTGTTATCAGGCATCCAATAAAAGTGAAGGGGTGATTGTATGGAGTACATCAGAGTTACAAACGATAATCTGGAAAAGGAGCACATCTGCTGTGCTATTTCCAATAATAAGGACGTACAGGTTTCTTCTAAGAAGGCCTGGCTGGCAGACAGATTTGATGAGGGACTTGTTTTTCTGAAGAGTGTGGAACGGGGCAAGTGCTTTATTGAGTATATTCCGGCTGAGAATGCGTGGGTTCCGATCAATGCCGATGGATATATGTATATTGACTGTCTGTGGGTGTCCGGATCCTTCAAGGGACATGGGTATTCAACGGAATTATTGGATGCCTGTATCGAAGACAGTAAAGATAAGGGAAAGAAGGGGCTGTGTATACTGGCAGCGGCGAAGAAGAAGCCGTTCCTTGCTGATCCAAAGTTCCTGAAATATAAAGGTTTTAGCGTGTGCGATGAGGCGGACAATGGCATTCAGTTGTGGTTCTTGCCATTTGGAGAGGAAGCAGAAATGCCGAAGTTCAAAGAATGTGCAAAGCATCCTCACATAGAGGAACGAGGATATGTGCTGTATTACACCAGCCAATGTCCGTTCAATGCGAAGTATGTTCCGGTGCTAGAGCAGACTGCCAGAGAAAATGATATACCGTTCCATGCGGTCCATATCGCAAACAGAGAAGAGGCGCAGAACGCGCCGACTCCGATCACAAACTATGCGCTGTTTCATGACGGAGAGTATATTACGAATGAGCAAATGAACGATATAAAATTCCTGAAACTAGCGGCTCTTCGTTAGTTTGTGTGGGTATATAAAACGCTATAACCCCTGTAAATATTGAAAAAGCATACATTTTCCTGTACGATTTTTTTTGCGGAAAAAATCTATGTAAGTGTGGAGGATGTTTTGTGAATCTTCCGCCCGGCGAGACTAACGAATCGGAAAACCGGCCTTCAGATTCCGGAAGAAAAAGGATATAATAGAGTATATCTTACCTGCGGGAATACCGTTTCAAGGAGGACAGAGCATGAACAGAAGCATACTTATCATTGCTGAGGCCGAGGGCTTCATAATCAAGGGACTCGAGGCAAAGCTTAAAGGCATAGGCATGGAGTCCTCTTTTGCGCCTTTTAAGCTCAAAGAGCTTGAAGACGACAGCAGATGCAGGGATGCAAAGCTCCTGATCCTGTTTACGGATGAAACGGTGAAGGATAAGAGCGACCTGCTCATATTTATCGGTGAGCAGTGCGCAGTCGGAAATACAAGGATCATTGTTGTCGGGACAAAGGAAGAGTTTGAAAGTGTTGAGAGGCATGTTACGAAAAGCCTTATCTTTAAGTTCTTTAACAGGCCCCTTGAGATGGACAGGCTGCTTGATGCCGTAGAGGATCATATGCTGGAGGAGGAAAAGCAGGCTAAAAGAAAAAGCATCCTGGTCGTTGATGATGACGTGGCTTATATGAGCATGATTTCAGACTGGCTTAAGGACAGCTACCGCATATCCCTTGCAAACTCCGGGATGCAGGCGATCACCTGGCTTGCCACAAATCACGCCGATCTCATCCTGCTTGACTATGAAATGCCGATAACGAGCGGCCCGCAGGTGCTTGAAATGATAAGGTCGGAGGAAAGGACAAGAGATATCCCGGTCATGTTCCTTACGGGGAAGGGGGACAGGGAAAGCATAATGAAGGTGCTTTCTTTAAAGCCTGCCGGATATCTCCTTAAAACCATCGATAAATCGGGACTGCGTGACAGCATCGAAAAGTATTTTGCGCGGTAAGCGCAGGCTACGGAGGAAACGGGCTTTGAAAGATCATTCGGACATTTCCAAAAGAAACGGAATATTGCGCGCGGGATGTATCTTTGCGGGAATCGTCGTAAATCTCCTGCTGTCATTTCTTTCGGGAAGGTTAGATCTCCCGCTTTATCTTGACACGACCGGAACTATCCTTGTCTCAATTACAGGCGGCCTGCTGCCGGGCATAATCACTGCGGTGCTTTCCAACACGCTATATATGCTCATTAATCATGACGTGGTTTATTTTGGAGTGGTAAACGCGCTTGTTGCCATTTACGCTGCCTGGGCTGCGCGGAAGAGGGAGCGGTTCGATCTCTTCACTATCATAAAGTTTACGATCGCGGCGGGATTTATCAGCGGCATTATAAGCGGGCTCATCCAATGGGGCCTGTTCGGCGGGCCGCAGCTGCCTTATATGACCGCTTCGATCGAAAGACTTTCGTCCGGGACGGCTGTTTTCCGACTTCCGGTATTTCTTGTCTTAAACAGTCTTTTCAACATGGCGGACAAGGGGATCTCACTTTTGCTGGCTCTTCTTGTCCTTTGTTTTATTCCCGGAACCGTTAAGGAAATGATCAGAGCCGGCGGCTGGAGGCAGCATCCCCTGTCAGCGGAGGAGCTTTCCGCGATCCATTCCTGGGGCAGGGACATCGGCCGTTCGGTAAGGAAAAGAATGGCATACATGCTCATAACCGTGTCTGTCCTGATCGTCGTAGTGACCGGAATGATCGGGATCCGTCTGTATTTCGAGAAGGAAAAGGAAGAGAAGACCGAAACTGCCATAAATACGGCAAAGATGGCTGCGGAGCTTATTGACGCGGAGAAGGTTGACGAGTATATCGAAAAAGGCAGGGCAGCGGACGGATATGCCGAAACGGAGCGGCTGCTCTATAAGCTCAGGGACAGCGCGGCCGGAGTGGAATATCTTTATGCGGTCAAGATAAAGGAGGATGGCTGCTATTTCGTATTTGACCTCGCGACGGAGGATGTGGAGCCATATGAGCCGGGCGAACGGATCGATTTTGAGGAGGCCTTTGAGCCCTATCTTCCGGCCCTCTTTTCGGGCGAGGAGATAGAGCCGATAGAATCGAATGATATTTCCGGCTGGGTCATGACCGCCTATTACCCGGTAAGGGATAAGGACGGAAACTGTGCCTGCTATGCCGGCGCAGATGTATCGCTTGCATATATGGCGGACTATCTGGGAATTTTCGCCCTGCGGGTAGGCGTTATACTTGCGGGTTTCTTCATACTGCTTCTTGCTTATGAAATGTGGACGGCTGATACCTTTTTCGTTTATCCGATAAGCAGCATTGCGCTCTGTGCGGAGAATTTCATAAGTTCCGACGACGACTGGGAAAAGCTTGATGAAAATGTTGATAAGATCAAGTCACTTGAGATACGTACCGGGGATGAGGTCGAGAAGCTCTATATGGCGATCGGGGATATGGCGGAGAACCAGAGGGAGCAGATCCGCAGCATGGCTGAACGGAACCGGATCCTTGTGGACAGCGAGGAGAAGCTCAAGGAGCAGATGGAGATCATTTCTACGATCGCAAATATCTATAATTCCATGTATGAGCTGGATCTTTCAAACAACACCTTCAGGGAGCTCAGAGCAGGCTATGCCTCAACGGAAAGCCTGGAAAAGGCCGAACAGCTTGATCTTCAGCAGATCGTGAATATAATGATCCGCAAAACCGTAGATGAATCCTGCATAGATGATGATCTGCGGGCAGCAACAGATCTTTCGACTATCAGCGAGCGGATGCGCGAAGAAGATGTCTGGACCAGGGAGGTCCTGAACAGGGGAGGGCAATGGAAACGCGGAAGGATCATAGTGTCAAACAGGGATCAGGACGGAAGGATCACCCGTATCTTATGGGTTACCGAGGATATTGACAAGGAGAGAAAGGAACGCGAGCGTCTTATTGATATGTCGGAACGGGCAATGGCGGCAAGCGAGGCCAAATCTTCTTTCCTCTCGAATATGTCCCATGAGATAAGGACTCCGATCAATGCGGTGCTGGGAATGAATGAAATGATCCTGAGGGAGAGCGGCGAGGAAAATGTGCTGGAATATGCCGAGAGCATCCGCACAGCCGGAAACACGCTTCTCGGGCTTGTCAACGATATCCTTGATTTTTCGAAGATCGAGGCCGGAAAGATGGAGATCATTCCGGTGGAATATGACCTGTCCTCGGTGATAAACGATCTTGTAAACATGATCCAGATGAAGACTGATGCCAAAGGACTGGAACTGAGGCTTGACATAGGCAGGGATATCCCCAAGCTTCTGTACGGCGATGAGGTGCGGATAAAGCAGGTAGTTACAAATCTTCTGACCAATGCCGTGAAGTATACGGAAAAGGGCAGCGTCACTTTTCATGCCTCTTATGAAAAGATACCTGACGATGGGGAAAACATCTTCCTGATCATTTCGGTTGAGGATACGGGGATAGGCATAAAACCGGAGGATATGACAAAGCTCTTCTCGGAGTTTGAGAGGATCGAGGAAGAGCGCAACCGAAATGTAGAGGGGACGGGGCTTGGAATGAACATCACAAAGCGGCTGCTTGAGATGATGGATACCTCCCTTCAGGTTAAGAGCGTTTACGGAGAAGGTTCTGCCTTCTCTTTCCGGCTGAAGCAGAAGGTCACAGGCTGGGAGGAGATCGGAGACTACGAGGCCTCCTATCGCGCGTCGCTGTCCTCCAGGAAGAAATACAGGGAGAAGTTTACTGCGCCTGAGGCGATGATCCTTGTTGCCGATGATACGGAGACCAATCTTACAGTGTTCGGGAATCTCCTTAAGAGGACTCTTGTGAAGATCGATACGGCACAGAGCGGTGATGAATGCCTTAAACTATCTCGTGATAAAAAGTATGATCTGATCTTTATAGACCATATGATGCCTGAAAAGGACGGGATACAGACCCTTCACGAGCTGCGGGGGGAGGAAGCCAATCCGAATACCGGCACACCGGCTGTCTGCCTTACCGCAAACGCCATATCCGGGGCAAGAGAGAGATATCTTTCAGAGGGCTTTGATGATTACCTTACAAAGCCTATAGATACCGGCAGGCTGGAGGATATGCTCATAGAGTATCTGCCGGAGGAAAAGGTGACGATATCAGGGGATGACGCAGATCAGGATACCGCCGAAAAGGAAGAGGAGCCGCTTCCCGAATGGCTCCTTGGCCGCGAAGGCCTTGACACGGAAGCAGGTGTAAAAAACAGCGGAGGGACGTCGGAGTACCTTACCGTGCTCGAAGGCTTTTATGCTGCGATCAGTGCCAAGGCGGAAGAGATAGAAAGCTATTACAGGCAGGGAGACATAAAGAACTACACGATCAAGGTGCATGCGCTTAAGTCATCCGCAAGGATCATAGGAGCCGTAGAACTTTCCGCTAAGGCGGGGCGTTTGGAGGATGCCGGAAATGAAAACAACACGGATTACATCAAAGAGCATACGGATGACCTGCTGAAGCAGTATCGGTCCTACATCGAAATACTGTCGCCTGTTGCCGAAAAATCGGAGGATCAGCCGGAGATTCCGCCGTATATGCTGGCGGATGCTTATGCCGCGCTTTCGGAAACAGCGGAGGTCATGGATTTTGATACTGCCCGGATGATAATGGAATCCATACAGGAATACAGGCTTCCGTCGGAGGACGAAAAACGCTTTGGGGAAATACGGGCAAAGCTCTCCCAAATGGACTGGGACGGGATCAAAGAAATACTGAAGAGCTGAATGGAACTGCTGGCGGATGCGGATAATCGCAGAGCCGGGGCGGCTTAAGGCATTGTGGATATCTCACATGGAGTAGTGACAGCGGCTGTTCCTTGGGCGAGACATAAATCACGCTTCACGAAAGAGTTCGAGGAACTTGCAACATGGCTTACGGCTTCAGGAACATGGGCAACATGCTTGATATGATCATGCTCCGTTGTTCTGATATAGAAGTCCGACTAGCTAACGGATAGGAGTGGGAGCATATCGAGATTACGATTGATGCAGATACTACAGAATAAAGGATTCTGAGAAGGTGGAAGGCTGCATGAGAAATTTTAAACAGTGGCGATAATCCTATGAGGGGATGTCGCCACTGTTTCTTGTTTGGCTTATAGGAGGGCTGGTTATTATATTTCATTCCCGGATATTATTCTTGACAAATCAGGAACCTACAATATAATAATCATTATATAACACAGATTATATATCAAAGATCATAAAAGGAGACAGCTATGCCGCCTAAAGTCAAAATTACAAAAAAAATGGTTGAGGAAGCTTCTTTTGAGGTTATCCGAGCAAGCGGACATGAGAATCTGAACGCCAGGACGATCGCCGAATACCTGAAATGTTCTACTCAACCCGTTCTTTACAGTTTTAAGACCGTGGATGAGATAAGGGAAGCAGCATACAAGCTTGCGGATGATTATCATACATCCTTTATCATGCCTAAAGAGGACGATAAAAATCCAATTCTTGTTCTCGGACTGAATTATGTTCGCTTCGGTTATGAGGAAAAGAATCTGTTCCGTTTTCTGTTTCAGACAGATAAGTTCGGAGGAATGGATATAGATACCCTTATGGGTAATCCTGAACTGTCAGCGATCCTGGACGTGATGGCAAAAGGACTGGACTGCGATATTGGTGAGGCAAGGGAAATGTTCCTGACTTTTTTCTGTGTGGCACATGGTCTTGCCAGCCTATTGGCAAATAATTCCATGGAATATGATGCGGACGAGAGTGAGAAGATGCTGTCAAATGTTTTCTACGGCATGATTGCAGCAAGAAAAGGACGGTAAAATATGATGGTTGAGAAAAAACAAAAGATAAGTAAAGTGGCAACTATATTTCTGATCGTAATGACAGTGCTGTCATTCGCTAATCTTATCAGGATAGAAATAGACGGAAGTCTGCTTAAGCTTGCGGGACTCGTGGTGATCATCGGCGTAGTTGCCTTTTTTGTGACACGAGGAACGAACGATTCAAAAGATGAAGGCCTGAATATAAAGACCGCCTTAAGTCAGATGAAGAGTAAGAAGGTTATTATTCTGGCTCTGATACCTATTGTTCTTGATGTGATGGAGATTATTATCGAAAAAGCTTTTTTCCCGGAGATTCTGGAACACACAGTGGCAAGGATTCCTTTTGAGATAGATCCGGCAAAGGCTATCCCGATCATTTTGGAACTTCTGCTTTTGCCCTTGGGTGAAGAGATTGCACTCCGTGCGTTTTACCAGAAGAAAATGGACAAGCTGACAGGTTTTATTCCGGCACTTATTATTTCCTCATTTATTTTCGCTATGGGACACTTTTCATATGGAGATCCGGCTATAGTTACAGTGGATCTGGCGGGTGTATTTATTGATTCATTATTCTTCGGTCTGGTTTTCAAGGAAACGGATAATGCGTGGTGTAGCTGGATATCACATTCTTTGGGTGATATAGTTGCAGTTGCCGTCATGATGATCATACTATAGCCTACTGATCGGAATATAAGAAACTGTGCATAAAAAGGAGATCATTCATTATGAGTTTGGGGTTTTCATACGTTGGATTAATATGGCTGATCATGCTTTTTGTTCCCAACCTTATGTGGACGAAGAATAAGCCGCAGGATTATGAAGAGTATGTTCATAAAGAGAATAAGGTTTTTCTTATATTTGAGCGTTTGGGGCAATTTATTGTTACACCGGTAGCGCTCATATTCTCGGATTTTAATTACAAAGGATGGAACTTCTGGCTTCCGGTATTGGGGTTATCATTTCTATGTATGGTATTGTATGAGCTTTTCTGGGTGCGGTACTTTAAAAGCCCAAAGACAATGAAAGATTTTTATCGCAGGTTTTGCGGATTCCCTGTTGCAGGGGCAACGCTTCCGGTCATCGCTTTTTTTCTTCTCGGAATATATGGCGGAAACGGCTTAATGATTATTGGCTCAATAATACTGGGAATCGGACACATCGGAATACATCTTGCTCATAAGAAAGAAGTGAATGAACCCAAGCCTAAAAAGCATATTGTACGGAGAATACTTATCGGTATCCCTAAAGTTATTGTTTCACTGATTCTGATAATTGTTCTTGGTCTCTTTGTCGTAATAATTTTTGGCAGAAATATAAATCAGATTAAGCGTACAATTCATTACAGAGACGGAATCAATAAATCGGAATACATAATGTTAAATGGACAGGAACAGTATATCCTCACTATGGGACATGACATATCAAATCCTGTTATAATCAGCCTCCACGGTGGACCGGGAGCACCCACTACAAGTTCTGACTATTGCTGGATTGATTATTTGACAGATGAGTATACGGTTATCAGCTGGGATCAAAGAGGATGTGGCAGGACATATTATCATAATGTGAGTATAGACCCTGATAATCGCACGGTTTCATTTAAGCAGGCCATGGATGACTTAGATGCTCTGGTTGATTATGCTCGAAATACATATATGCAGGATAAGGTGGTAATCATTGGACATTCATATGGAACCCTGCTCGGAAGCCAGTATGTACTTGATCATCCTGAAAAAGCTTCTGCCTACATAGGTATTGGTCAGGAAGTAATCGAAGAAGATTTGTACGCATATACTTATGATTATAAGGATGCGCTGGCAAAAGCTAAGGAAGCCGGTGATGATACCGGTGAAATGGAGAATGCGTATGAGAAACTCATAAATAACCCTTCGGTAGCAAATATGTCAGCCCTTAGCAACAGTACGCTTAAGTATCATTCGCCGAGAGTAACAGAAGACGTAGCGACAGCGGCTGCAATCTTCTCACCTTATTTTGGAGTTGATGATGCAAGGTGGTATGGGGTTATTTTGTCATCACAAACCGGAAGTACGGCATATGAAGATTTGGAGAAACCGTTGATAGATTACTTATTGGATTTTAATGCTTACAAAAGAAATACGGATTTTCAGCTGCCGGTTCTTTTTATATCCGGTTCGGACGACTGGGCATGCCCTGTTGGACCGATAGAAGAATACTACGATGTAATAACTGCTCCCCAAAAGGAAATGTATCTCGTTGATGGGTGTGGACATTCTCCTCAAGGACAATTACCGGATCAGTTCGCCAAGATAATCCGTGATTTTCTGCTTGAATGTGATTGAAGATCGATCCGACAACGAAAGCGGACAAATGTATTATACGATTATAATCGTTCTTTCTATTTGCTGCGGTATGGTCGTCGGTTATGATAATTCATGTAAGGCGCCTGAAGAAACCATTAACCGAACAAATGAAAGGATATAGCCATGAACAGAGATATATTTATCAGAAATCTTACAGGGGACAGGATCGAACTGAGCCCCAAGGGAAGAAATGCCAACGAACTGTCTGTAGAGGAGTTTGAAAAAAACTACGAGAACTTCTTCGAGATGATATTTGAGACAGCAGCTACGGACGTAAGCGGAATCGAAGGATACGGAGAATTCAATGAAAAAAACGAAGCTCCTTATGGATCCTTTGCGGAGTTTGTACGGGCAACCTTCGATGAGAACCAGGAAGGCTACTGGCATAACTGGACCCAGATGTTTGAAACTACTTTTCTCAAGAAGGATCATTTTGACAGGATCTATGCCAAAATCATGCACTATGCGGATTTCTGTGAGGGGCAAAGATTTCTTGCCAACAACAATACTTTCTTTTGCAATATGGTAGTTGACGATGCCGGGAAGACCTATTGTGCCGACTGGGGACGTGCGGGAATCATGGATTTCCTGATGGATTTTGCGATACTGGATCTTAACAAGCCGTATCTGCTGGTCCCCGAGAAACTCCACGCTTATGCAAAGAAGAAAAACATTGAGATAAAGGACTTTAAGGAACGTTTTCTTTGTATGGCGTATTTCAAAGGGCTCCACACTTTGATGTGGCACGCATCCATCGATGATCTGGAGTCCTGCGAATCCATTACCAGATCTATGGATGAACTTGAAGACCGAATGAACAAACTTTCAATTTAGTATGAAATATGAAAATGCTAAGGATATTCTCCCCGCAAGCCTTCTTGACGAAGTACAGAAGTATGCGGAAGGGAAAGCAATTTACATTCCCAAGCGCAGTAAGCGTGAAGGCTGGGGAGAAGCATCCGGTTATCGTGAAAAACTGAATAAGAGAAACGGAGCGATCCTGAATCGTTATTCATCCGGGGCTTCAATCCTGGAGATCGCGGAAGAGTTTTTTCTTTCTCCCGAAACCATCAAAAAGATCGTATACGGAAAGAAGGTGAACCTTCCCGAGTATTCTCCCTCGGTTAATTCCGCAGGGCAGTATTCCAATGCGGGATTGGGAGAAGAATGGGTACGTATCTATCTGGAGTCCTTGGGCGTAGAAATGCCTGACGGTGAGAGATACTTTTTGTCAGAAATGGTAAGGATTCCTTTGCGCCTGATAGATGATAGTCAGGAAGAGCCAATTGCCGACGCAGACGTGGATTTTAGAGAAGTCCCGCTGATCATTATGTTTAAAGAGCGAAGGTTTCATGTGATCTGTGGAGGTGATCGTCTTTCAATGCTTCGCAGGGAAAAGAAAAATGCTTATCATGCATTCATATTTGCTGAGAATGAAGAGTATGAATACTATGTAAACAACTTTGGAAAGCAGTTTCAAAGGTGATGCATTTGAAGAGTCAGGAAAGGCGGAAACAGATAAATGAGTAACGATATTGAGATAATTGCTTTACCAAAGGACAAGTGGAAAGGCACCCCCATTC
>JAEEGH010006090.1_pt1 | contig 29748 bp, 18 predicted proteins | sample 9134181 | NCBI WGS metagenome assembly JAEEGH01 (sample SAMN16246544, study PRJNA631951) | gut metagenome | biome: gut microbiome; feature: rumen; material: DP-attached | host: Bos | place: Iran: Karaj | collected 2018-10 | reverse complement strand
CTCGCAAGTGGTACGTTTTGAACCCACGTCAGAACCCAAAGAACTGGCCGTCTGCATTGAGAAAATGCTGTAATGATCCCGGAGTATCACGCATGAAAAAAATCATGATCATTGACGGCGGACCGCGGAAGAATATGAATACCGCCGCCATGCTTCAGAAAATCGCCGAAGGAGCTCAGTCGGTCAGTGAGGACATCGAGGTGAAGACGGTGCGCCTCTATGATATGAACTACAAGGGCTGCATGTCGTGCATGGCCTGTAAGATAAAGGGCAAGGCTTCTAATGTCTGCAAATTCAAGGATGCTTTGACTCCGATCCTGGAAGAGATAGCTGGGGCTGACGGTTTGGTGCTTGGCTCGCCGATTTACTTTGCTGACGTGACAGGTCTGATGCGTACTTTCCTGGAGCGTCTTGCATTTCCCTGGCTCTCGTACAACGACTACAGCATGACGGCTCCCAAGAAGATGTCTGTTCTGCTGATAGAGACTATGAACGGAACACCTGAGAGAAATAACAGCCAGGGCTACGGCTCGATGGAGTATTGCATCACGGCAGCCCTTGGTCAGCCTGAACACCTCATTGCCTACAATACTTATCAGGTGAAGAACTACGACCGTTACGAGCTTGCAGGATTCTCCGAGGAAGCAAAGCGCCAATGGCGCGGCGAGCATTGGGAGCAGGACTTACAGAAGGCGTTCGATGCCGGAAAACGGATGGCGGAAAAAATCATGTCATGATGTAACACGATGACGGGGCATATCCCCCGAAAAAACAAAGATCCCGGCGGCATTCCTGCCGGTGGATAAAATAAAAGTTTCCTGCTTTTTCTGAACGGGGATGAAAAGGCAGGAAACTTTTTGTTTTTTATATATAACATATTCTATTTACAAATGTTATGTCTGTTTTTCGTTTTTCTGTCCAAAGGTTTTGAAGGGGATTTGAATGGAGGAAGGTGCCGGAACGAAGAAAAAAGCCTTGGAGCAAGGGGGGATTTAAAGTAAACTATGTGGAGCAGAGGTGTGACATTTCGCCATTCATTGTGTGCGGAATTGTCTTTCCTTTGATGTTAAGTTTTGATGAGGGATAATGTATCTCTCATACAGAGAAGTAATTATAGGAATTTTGTGGCAGCTAAAGACGACTTTTTAATTGATTTGCTGGTAGGCATGGGGCAGGTGACCCAGGAGCAGCTGGACAGCGCTCAGGAGTTGGCAAATCTGAATGGAGAAGGTGTTGTGGATACCTTGGTGCAGCAAGGTGTTTTGCAGCCGATAGATGTGACAAGAGCCATGGCCACCTACTACGGAACGGAGCTGGTGGAGTTGACGGGAATGCGCTTGTCAGATGATATTATTTCTCTGGTACCCAGACATTTAGCTAAAAAATACAATGTAGTTCCCATTGGCAAGACCGAAGGCGGCGGCGTGATCGTGGCCGTGGCGGATCCCTCGGATCTGGAGGCGATCGACAGTCTGCGCATGCTGCTGAACACGGAGGTGGAAGTGCGTGTGGCACTGCCGCAGGAGATCGAGGAAACGATCGAGAACTACTACGGTTCCAATGATAACTCGCTGGGCAAGATGATCCAGGAAATCACTGAAGGTGAGGTGGATCTGGAAGGTCCCGGCGGTATTCTGGCGGCGGCTGATGACGGTTCGACGGTGGACGCTGACGCGCCGATCATCAAGCTGGTGAACAGCATCATCGTGGACGCGTTCAAGTCGCGCGCGTCTGATATCCATCTGGAACCGATGGCCAAGACGTTCCGCGTGAGGTACCGCATCGATGGTAACCTGCACGAAGTGAAAGGCCCGCCGAAGCGTTTGCAGTCTTCGGTGATCACCCGTTTGAAGATCCAGTCCAATATGTCCATTTCGGAGAAGCGCATCCCGCAGGACGGCCGTATCCAGATGAACATCGGCGGCAAGTCGCTGGACTTTCGTGTTTCCTGTCTGCCCACGACGCACGGCGAGAGCATCGTCATGCGTATCTTGGATAAGGAAGGCATCAAACTGGGTCTGGCCGAGTTAGGATTTTTGACAGACGATCAGCAGGTGTTCGAGCATTTGATCAGTTTGCCTGACGGCATCCTGCTGGTGACGGGACCGACCGGTTCCGGCAAGACGACAACCCTTTACGCCTGTTTGAACTACATCAACCGCCCCGACCGCAAGATCATCACGGTGGAAGATCCGGTGGAATACGTGCTGAGCGGTATCAATCAGGTGCATGTCAATGACGCGGTAGGGTTGAGTTTCAGTGCTGCGCTGAGAGCGATCCTGCGTCAGGCGCCGAACATCATCATGGTGGGTGAAATTCGTGACCTGGAGACAGCCTCCATCGCGATCAATGCCTCCCTGACAGGTCACTTGGTATTCTCCACACTGCACACGAATGACGCGCCCAGCGCCGTGACCCGTTTGATCGATATCGGCGTAAAGCCCTTCTTGATCGCGACTTCTGCGCGTGCGTTCATGGCACAGCGTCTTGTGCGTAAGATCTGCAAGAAGTGCGGAGCCCCGGCCAGTCTGACCGAACACGAGAGGACGGTACTGGGTATTGACGAGGCCACGGAAAAAGCCGGCAACGTCATGCTGGGCAAAGGGTGTCCGAACTGCAAGAATGGATACCGCGGCCGTCTGGGCATCTTTGAGATCTTCCAGGTGGGGGATGAGGCCCGCAAGCTGATTTATCAAAAACTGTCTGCGTCGGTGCTGCGCCAGAAGGCGCGCGAGCTGGGCATGAGGACCCTGCGTGAGGACGGCATTAGAAAGATCCTGGCCGGAATGACTTCCGCCGAAGAGGTCATCCAGACGACGGTCAGTGATTTTGAACAGTAAAAAGAGAATTTATAACAAGAATACGAATTAAAAATTTTAGAAGATAGGTTAGAAGAATATGTATTCAATGTCTGATTTGCTGCAGTTGACAGTCTCCGAGGGAGCGTCTGACTTGCACTTGCGTGTGGGGATCCCGCCGGTCATCCGTGTACACGGTCGTCTGAACCGTGTGGATGGTCCGCCGCTGTCTCCGGAAGATACAGAGGAACTGTCGCGCAGTATCACCTCTGAAGATCATATTCAAGCCGTTCGTGAGCAGGGCGGTGCCGACTTTGGTTTCGCATTCGGCGAGATGGCGCGTTTCCGTGTCAGTGTGTTCAAGGAACGCGGCAACTTTGCCATGGTGCTTCGTCAGATCCCCAATAAGTTGTTGACTATGGAGCAGATCGGTCTGCCGGCATCCGTGCGCGAACTTCTTTACAAGCCCAGAGGTCTGGTGCTGGTGACGGGGCCGACCGGTTCCGGCAAGTCCACCACGCTGGCTTCGATGATCGACGTGATCAATATCGAACGTGATGAGGCTCACATCATTACGGTGGAAGACCCGATCGAATACTATCACCATCACAAACAGGCGGTCGTGACTCAGCGTGAGGTCCACGTGGACGTGCCGAGTTTCGCGGAAGCTCTGCGCCGCGCCTTGCGTCAGGATCCGGATATCATCCTGGTCGGTGAGCTGCGTGACCTTGAAACTATGGAAGCGGCTATCGCCGCGGCTGAAACAGGTCACTTGGTCTTTGGAACTCTGCATACCACGGGCGCGGCCAAGACGATCGACCGTATCGTGAACGCCTTCCCGGTGACACAGCAGGAGCAGATCCGAATCCAGCTTTCCACTGTGCTTCAGGCGGTTATTTCACAGCTGCTGATCCCCCGGTGCGACAAGCCCGGCCGTGTGGCCGTGTTCGAGATCATGGTCAATACGCCTTCTATCGGCGCTCTGATCCGTGACAATAAGACATTCCGTATCGGTTCCGACATCCAAACGGGTGCGAAATACGGTATGGTGGCGCTGGATGCTTGTCTGCTGGAGAAGTATGACCAGGGTTTGATCTCGCAGGAAGAAGTCATCACCAAAGCTCAGGATCCGGCGACCGCGATGATCAAGATCCAGGAACTGGACGCTATCCGCGCCATGAAGAACGCACAGTAAATTTTGACAGATGAGCGATATATCTAACTTTCCGCTGCTGATTCTTTTAAGAGATAATTCTTATTTGGATGATCTCCAGATAGATCAGATCATCCAGGAGGCCGACCGCACGGGTAAACGCGTTTTCGACATCATTGTGGAGATGGGACTGGTGGACCGCCAGCTGCTGCTCCAGACGATGGCGGATAATCTGGCGACCCAGGTGGTCGATCTGGAATCTATGGGAACGATCCCGGCAGAAACGATCGCCGCGATGCCGGCTGAGACTGCCAATTCCTACCGGTGTGTTCCGGTGGAGCTGTTTGGAACAGTGCTGCAGGTGGCCTTTGAAGATCCGTTCAATCCTGCGGCGGTGGATGAGATCGGTTTCGCGATCGGCAAGGAGATCATTGTCGTTGTGGCGGATCCGGCTCAGGTCGAAGCGGCTATCCAGCAGTATTACGGCGGTGGAGGCGGCAATGAAGTGGCCGACTCGATGGGCGATGTGCTGAAAGAGCTGGGATTGGATTCGGAAAGTTACGAGGCGGATCTGGCGGATATGGAGCTGGGAGGGGATGACCTGACCGATCTGGCCAATGACACGCCGATCGTCAAGTTCGTCAATCTGGTCCTCCAGCAGGCCGTACAGGACCGCGCTTCTGACATTCACTTTGAGCCGTTCGAGGACGCTTTCAAGATCCGTTACCGTGTGGACGGTGCCCTCTATGAAATGGCGCCGCCGCCCAAACATTTGGCGCTGCCGGTGATCTCGCGTTTGAAGATCATCGCCAATCTGGATATTTCCGAGCGTCGTCTGCCTCAGGACGGTCGTATCAGTATGACGATCGCGGGCAAGCCGATCGATCTTCGTATTTCCTGCCTTCCCACGCAATTCGGTGAATCCGTGGTGCTTCGTGTGCTGGATAGAAGCGCGCAGAAGCTGGAACTGGAAAAGCTGGGAATGCCCTCGCACGTGCTGGAGCGTTTCGGCGAGATCATCACACAGCCTAACGGCATTATTATCGTCACCGGTCCAACAGGTTCCGGCAAGACGACGACACTTTACTCCGCTCTGAACCGGATCAATGATCCCTCTTCTAAGCTGTTGACGGTAGAGGATCCGGTTGAGTATGATATCGAAGGCATTATGCAGGTGCCCGTCCATGAGTCCGTGGGTATGACCTTCAGCAGCGCGCTGCGCGCCTTCCTGCGTCAGGACCCGGACATCGTGATGGTCGGAGAAATGCGTGACCTGGAGACGACACAGATCGCGATCCAGGCATCTCTGACAGGTCACTTGGTGCTGACCACACTGCACACGAATGACGCGCCCAGCGCGGTCGTTCGTATGGTGGATATCGGAGCGGAACCGTTCCTGATCTCGTCCACACTGCTGGCGGTGCTGGCGCAACGTCTGGTGCGTACGATTTGCAAGAAGTGCAAGATGTCCTTTGAGCCGACGGAGAATCAGCTCTCCATGCTGGGACTGACTCCGGAGGAAGTGGGAGACCGGACTTTCTGCTACGGCCGCGGGTGTCCATCCTGTAATGATACGGGATATAAGGGACGAAAAGGCATTTACGAGCTGCTGGTCGTGAATGATCCGATCCGCGCGATGATCAATGATCGTGTGCCGACGGCGGTGCTGCGCGACAAGGCGATCGAAGACGGAATGACCACGCTGCGCAGGGACGGTATCCGTGGAATTTTTGATGGTGAAGTAACCATAGAAGAAGTATTAAAATATACCTAATGAAAGAATTGGGTCGCTTTGGAAAAAAGCCATGGCGATCCGCGTTTTAACATTTGAGTTATGCCCAAGTTTAATTATATCGCGATGGATGCCCAAGGCAAGGAGACCAAGGGCAGTCTGGACGCGAAGAACCAAGGTGAAGCGTTGGCGCGCCTGCAGGAAATGAAGTTGTTCCCGACCAAGGTCGTGGAAGCTCAACAAGCAGCCGCGGCCAAGGGCAAAGGAGCCAAAAAAGGCAAAGGCAAAGCGGCGGCCAAAGGCGGCGGCAAGGGTGCTAAGAAGGAAATCAATATTCCTTTCCATAAGATCCCCGGTCTGGGCGGCGTTGGTTCCAAAGTGCTTTGTACATTCACACGCCAGCTGGCAACGCTGATCGATGCCGGTCTGCCGCTGCTGCGCGGTCTGCGTGTCTTGGAAAGACAGGAGAAGAATCCGACCCTGAAAGAGACCATCCAGAAGATAGGTATAGCGGTCGAAGGCGGCGGTACCTTCTCCGAAGCGCTGGCCATGCATCCTAAAGTTTTCAACAAGCTGTTCATTTCTATGGTGAAAGCCGGTGAGATGGGCGGTGTGCTGGAAGTCGTGCTGCTGCGTTTGGCGGAGTTCATGGAGAAAGCACAGAAGATCAAAGGCAAAGTCGTTGCCGCTATGTTCTATCCGGTGGCAGTGCTGATCGTGGCTGTGGTCATCATGGGCGTTTTGATGGTGGTCGTCATCCCGAAATTCAAGGAAATCTTCTCTGACCTGGTCCAAGGCCAAGGATTGCCGGCATTTACGGAGTTCGTTCTGAGTGTTTCCGAAACGATCCAGCATCACTTTATAGAAACTTGCGCAACCGTTTTTGTGTGCTTTATTATTTTCAGACTGCTGGTCAAGACCAAGACCGGCCGTTTGATGTTTGATAAATTCAAGCTGATCGTGCCGGTGTTTGGGCCGGTGATCAGCAAGGTAGCCATCGCGCGTTTCACCCGTACACTGGGTACGCTGGTCAATTCCGGTGTGCCGATCCTGCAGTCTCTGACGATCGTGCGCGAGACTTCCGGTAATGTGATCGTGGCCAACGCGGTACGTGATATTCACGAAAGCGTGAAGGAAGGTGAGACGATCACGGCACCTCTGGAAGCATCTAAGATCTTTCCGCCGATGGTGATCTCCATGGTGGACGTAGGTGAGCAGACAGGCGCGCTGCCTGAGATGTTGATGAAGATCGCTGACAATTACGATGAAGAAGTGGATAACGCCGTGGCGGCTATGACTTCTTTGCTGGAACCGGTGATGATCGTGTTCCTGGCTGTGATCGTTGGTAGTATCGTTATCGCTATGTTCATGCCTCTGATCGCTTTGATGGATGGTATGGGTAGTGAAGGTACAGGCGGAGATTAGAAAGACCGCGGCCGGGTGCCCGGAACTGAGCCAAACGGTCAATGTGGAAATACGTTTTACGATTTGGCATGAAAGTTGCGAGTATCAGGCAAGGCTTTGAAAATGAGCCGGAAGTATTGAAGTAACATATTTATCTGAAGAAAGTTAAAGTGTTTAGCAGTAAGATATACAGTGAATTGGAAAAGCAGACCGGGATCGCCTCTGCCAGGCAGACTGTCGGCTTTACGATGATTGAATTGCTGACTGTGATCGCACTGATCGGCATCCTCGCAGGGATGATTTTGGGACTTTCCGGGCTGGCCACCAACAAGATGCGTGTTGCCCGCATACAGGGCGAGCTGTCGCACCTGGTGACCGCGATCGAGTTCTATAAGGATAAATATAAGGTCTATCCGCCGGATAATCAGCTGAAGTACCCCAACGGAAACCGGATCCCCGGTTCATCCGCCACGAACCAGCTGGTTCTGGAGCTGACGGGCTGCATCGTTACAAATATGGCTTTTTCCTCTCCTCATTCCCGCACACCGAATGGCAGTCTGCATCTGCTGACCGCGGCGGAGATGAGACCGCTGTTTGGCGGTGCCGCCGACGGGATATTGAACGCGTCGGAGAAGCCTTCCAAGGTACGCAATTTCCTGAATAATTACAGCAGCAGCAAGCTGGGAAAGATCACCAATGTCAACCGCACGGTGACATTTGATATTTTCCGAGTTCCGGTGCAGGCACCGCTTTACCGTCAGGAGCTGGAATCCCGCGGCAAGGGCTGGCGCAAGATGGAAATGAACAATCCGTGGCACTATAATTCCTCGGATCCAACGAATAATCCCGGTAAATTCGATTTATGGGCGGAGTTCCAGCTGGCTCGTCAGAACAGTGTGCAGCAGGATGAAAACGGCCGCCGTTATGTGGAATATTATGTGATCGGGAACTGGAACGGGATGAAACCCGAACTGAGAAGAGACTATTTAAACTGATTTTAATATATGAATATAAAAACAACTAGAAATGAAGCTTTTACGCTGATCGAGCTTTTGGTAGTGATCGCCATTATCGCCATTCTGGCCGGAATGACTTTCCCGGCTGTGGTGAAGGGAAAGGCCAAGGTCAAGATCAAACAGGCTCAGGTGGAAATGTCCAACCTGATGGGTGCGATCTCTCAGTATCAGAGCTCTTACGGCAAACTGCCCACCTCCAAGGAAACCAGTGATAAGGCGGGAATATATGACTTTACCTATGGCATGTACGAAGTGCAGCCGCCGGAAGGAAAAAGCTATGCCGGTTTCAATTTGAATCTGCCTTGCCAGAGCGGTTATATGACCAACAACGCGGAAGTGATCGCTATCCTGCGTGATATGGAATACTATGGCAACGGATTGAAAACGCCGAACTATCAGCATCAGCGCAATCCCCGCAAGGAAGTTTTTCTGAATGTGAAGGACAGTAACAAGATCGGTACTCCTTCGGCGGTGGATCCGACGGGTGTGTACCGTGATCCCTGGGGCAATCCGTATTTCATCTCTCTGGACTTGAATTATGATGATTACACAGTGGACTGGATGTACGGAAAAATGGCGGTGGGAGCTGATTCCAGCAACGTGAGAATGGGTATCCAGGGGTTGGTGCTGGTTCCGGATTATCAGCTGCCCGGCAGCGCGAATACATTTGGTGTCAGAGCCAGTGTGATGATCTGGTCTATGGGACCGGACGGCAAAGCCGATCCGACTCTCAAGGCCAATGTGGGTGTCAACAAGGACAACGTAATCAGCTGGCATTAATCACAAAATATAAAGTTTGCACTCGGCATGTTTTGCTTAGGTGAACATAACAAGAACCTTGACAGCAGGAATGAGCGGTCGCTTCCCGGCTTTACGCTGATAGAGATCCTGGTAGTGGTGACGATCATCGGGCTGATGGCGGCGCTGAGCATGCCGGCTTTGAAGGGGTTTGGCCAGGGGAATCTGGTCAACAGTGTTATCCGTCAGCTGACCGATGACATCAACTATGCCCGCGCCCGCGCGGTCAGTGACCGCTGCAATGTCTATATGTTCTTTGTCACGACCAATGTTTATTGGGAGCGGAATAATTTCCAAACGATGCTGAATCTGGCGGCCCGGGAACAGCCTGCCGCGGAATCGGAGCGTTTCCTGCAAAGTTCCAGACAGCTTTGGACGAACCTGATCCAGCAGCAGTACACGGCTTACGCCATTTACGCGGACCGCACTGTGGGAGATCAGCCTTCGCAGAAGCGTCCCCGCTATTTAACGGAGTGGAAGACGCTGCCCGAAGGTGTCATGTTCCATCCTTATAAGCTGACCAATAATCTGACAATGGGCGACTGGATGACATTAAAGACCAATCGTTACCGGGCACAAGGGGTGGAAGCGCCTCTGCCGCAGATGTCTTTCAGATTTCCAAATTCCAAGGGGCCGGAGTTTCGCTTCCCCTGTATCGCGTTCAATTACCGGGGTGAGCTGTTTTTCCCGTATCTGGAGGGGGATAATACGACACCTTCTATTCTGAATGTCCCGGTGGAATACAATTTTGAACAGCTGCCCATTATCAAGGCCAGCGGTTTTTATTCTACTCCGGTAGAGACAGTTGAAATTACTCCGAAAACAGCGGTCGATAAGGAGCCTCTGCTGCGGATCAAGATCGACGGCAAGACGGGCAAGGTGACCGCGCTGAAAGATGAGTTTTAGCGATGAAGTTTTTTTCCAATAGAGCAAGTCGGAGCATGAAGCGTGAACATGGTTTTACTATGATCGAAATCGCGCTTTGTTTGGCTATTGTGGGTTTTTCCATGGTGGTAATCATGGGTGTACTTCCCTTGGGCGGGCAGGTTCAGAAAAAGAACCGCGAAAGCACGCTTAGTCTGTTGGACGGGAATTACCTGTTGGAAGCGATCCGCAATGGTGCCAAAGGGTATGATGATCTGGGACTTTATGTGGATGAGATCTTGCTTTACGCGAAACCCGATGCGGATCCGGTCGTTATTGAAAACAATGTTTCCGGCGGTGCTTATTGGGGTACAAGGGAGATCGTGGGCTTGCTGAGCGCGCCTCAATTCCTGATGACCAGCAGTAATGTGTGGGTTCCCAATTATCTGAACAATAATGAAATCCTGGGAAATAACTATTACACGAACATGACTTGCAAGCTGAAGGTGCGCTCCATGAACGGAACGGCGGCCGATAAGAATACGCTGGAAGCCAATCGTGATTTCGGGATGAGTTATTTGGTGGAAGCGCAGATCCTGCCGGTGGCCACCAATTATATGGATATGCGGAACGTTAAGAACAATAAGAGTTTGAACGATCAAATGCAGCGTGAACGTTCCATGTCGCAGTGTGCTTGGCTGGTAAATTTGACTTTGGGCTGGCCGGTGCAGAAGGCTGCCCGCGGCGGCTACAAAGCCGGTGATCATTCTCAGGAATTCCATACGGTGGTTTCAGGGTCATTGGACAACACATTGGAAAATATGGAGATCCCCGGTATCGGTACCCGCAAGGTCATGCTGTGGTATTTTGACAAAAATAACTTTTCTGTAACCAATAACGGGATCTTTTATGATCAGTTGGTACGATAGTTGCTTGGAAAAAAGTATGTTATGATTTTATTAAGGCAGCAGCGACGAGAAAAAGCATTAAGTGCTTCAACTTCAATGGAGAAGGAACGAGTTCTCGGAGGAAGGCCGACACTCGGTTTTTCGCTTTTAGAGGTTTTAATGGTTTCTGTGATGATGACGATCATCGTCTATGGTCTGTACAGTATGTTCAATCAGACCCAGAAGTCCTTCCGCGCAAACAACGCGCAAGTGGATGTGATGACCGCGGGACGTATGGCTTTGGATGCGATCTCACGGGATATCGAGCTGCTGGCCGCCTGCAATACGGAGAACGGTGCTAATTTCCTGACACTGTTAAGTTATCCTTATGATTATCCCAGTACCCGCTATGACCGCAGTCTGCCGATGATCCAGGCAACGGTGCCGGGCGATACCAATGGACCGTACAGGACGAATTTCATGCAGGATATGTTCTTTCTGCAGAAACAGAGCAACTGCTGGATACCCTGTGCTTATTTTGTGGGCGATACGGTGATCGTGACCAATAACCGCGCGACCAACGCGGTCTATCAGGTCAATTCCAACGGTATTGGCGGACTGTACCGCATGGGCTTTTCCAAGCTGAATGAGCTGGGTGAGGCTGAACCCTCTACAGAGTATAGCACGAATACGGCTTACGGATGGATCCAGCAATTCCGCGGGATCGATGACGGGTCTGCGCGCGGATATTATCACACGAATGCGAATCTGCTGGCGGAAGGCGTGGTGCATTTCGCGATCAGGTGTTATGACGGGGCTGGTCAGTATATCGAGTACACGAATTACTACCGTCCGAATGTGAGCGACTGGGATCGTATCTACTGGGATTCAGCCGGGATCCGCAGAACAAACGGTGTGCCGCAGAAGGATTTCAATATTTATACAAAGATACCGAATCCGGATCTGAAGATGGATGATCTGGTGGAGAATTATCTGGATTACGCGGGAACCTGGAGGATCAATTCCAAGCTGTTGTTCCCGACCAATGGAGTAGATTTGGCTACTAATTTGGTGATCCTGGGACAAATGATAGGAACAGGAACACGTTCAGTGGTGACGGATAACCTGTTTATGAGCAACGCGATCCCGTCTTATATCGAGATCGAGTTGGGACTGCTGGAACCGCAGGCGATAGAGCGGGTCAAGGCGATCGGCAATCTGGATGCCCGCCGGCAGTATTTACTGAGAAATTCGGGACAAGTGCATCTATTCCGCAAGAGGATCCCTGTACGAATGGCATTGCAATGAAAATGAGGATTTTAAGAGATAGAGAGCAGAGCGGTGTGGCCTTGGTGATCACGTTGATCATGCTGGCCGTGGTAACTTTTTTAGCCGTAGCGTATTTGGCCATGAGCCGCCGCGAGCAGTCCTCTATCAACGCGGCAGAGGAGCAGAACCGTGCCCGGCTGATGGCGGAGGCCGCCTTCGATCATTTGAAGGCGAAGGTCATCGCGAATATTTTGACCTATACGAATGCGGGATCTTATGACCTGCAGATTTCCACCAACCTGAACAATCCCGAAAGGAATGAGTTCCGGGCGCGTGTGGCGTATCCTTATGAAGGATATCTGACCAATGTTTGTCTTTATGACACGAACGGTCTGCCGATCCCCTGGAGCGCGGAAAATCTGCGTGTTTCTCTGGGGAACCTGCAGGTAGCGCCGACGGCTCCGGTTTTCTATGATGTTGTGGAGAACAACCGCCATACGAATGACTTCCGTTTCTATCTGGATTTCAACCGGAACGGCCGTTTCGATATGACCCGTCAGACCAATGACGGCGGCACGGGGATGGTTCGTACTTTACAGTGGGGCGATCCGCAGTGGGTCGGCGTGCTGGAAAATCCCAATTTACCGCATTCACCGAGCAACCGCTTTGTCGGACGTTTCGCTTATGTGGGTGTTCCTGTTGGAAAGACGCTGGATATCAATTATATCAATAATAACACAAAGAAAAAGACCCAGGATCTGAACAACTATGGTTACCAGCGCGGTCAGGGTGTGGGCAGCTGGGAGATCAACCTGGCGGCATTCTTCCGTGAGCTGAATCCTCTCCAGTGGGAGAGCGAGGATTACATCTATTATTCGGATGAAAATACTTATAACCGAGGCAAGGCTTTTTCGGATGCGCTGGAGGTGTTGAAGTACCGTTATAAGAATGATTATAACAATCTGGCGGCTCTTTCGGATGAGACCTGGATCCCGCGTCAGACAGCTTATGACCGGATGGGACAGCTGATTTTCAAAGGAAATAACCTGAACATTGATCGGACCGACGTGCTGGATCGGTTCAGATATGATCTGGCTGATACTTATTCGGATGGACCGCTGCAGCTGACGGCATACAGGACCGGCAACAGTTCCTCGCAATGGGATGCCTGGGACAATGAGGATCGGAACCGTTTGAACGATTACTGGGCCGGAAGTGATAATCCAAGGAAGTTGTTTGATATCCAGGAGCTTGTGGATGACTCTAAGTTCAGTCAGGAAATGGTGGCTCGTTTGCAGGGGACTTATAAGAACAAGGCCTTTACAGATCAGCAGCATTATCTGACGAACGATGTGGCGTTTTACCGTTTGCTTTCACAGCTGAGTGCGGATTCCGTTTATACGGCGGATGACCGTATCCCGTTGAATTACACTACCGTGGCCAGTCCGGGTTATACGAACTTCATTCCCTGGACGGCAAATGCTTTGACGGCCTCGAATTTCTTCCAGATCACGGCGAACCGTCTGCTGCAGCAGCAGTTCAGCAAGGATTTGAATGAGATCCAGATCTATCCGACCAATCAATATACGGCGGGAGTGCATCAGCTTTTGCAGCTGACGGCCAATATTTATGACGCGATGACGAACCAGGCTCCTTCCAGCGGAAGGGGACCATCTCTGCCCTCGGTGTTCCGTCCGATCTATCGGGTGGATCGCGGCAAGGTCTATCTGGACAGCTATGAAATGGTGACCAATAATGTGGAAGATCTGCTGGACAAAAACACTTTTGTGAAGATCGTTCCGACGATTTCCGGCGCAGGGGATTCTGTCCGCCATCCGAATGTGACGGTCTCGACTTTCGGGAGCTATACAGATATTGACGGCAAGATCCGTATGAATTTGATCGGGATGCCGTGGATCATCGCGGCCCGCAAGGGGTATCCCAATTTCAATGAACAGGAAGTGCTGACAGATATCCAGCTGACCCGCAAGATCGGTCTGACCCGCCGGAACGCGGGATCGATCTTCAATGTGCAGGATATGTGGGTGCAGTACGTTCTAAGCATTTCCAACCGTTTGGCCTTTGAAGGATGGAACTCTTATATGGATCGGCAGTATGAGTTCAGACGTCCGCTGAAGCTGTACATGACCAATCAGGTGACGACCGCCTTGTGGAAGAACGGCAATGTGGTGAAAGTCAGTACCGCGACCAATAATTACGGGATGCCGACCCGCTACAGCAATTATGTTTCCAGGATATTGTCTACTAATATTACGGCAAATGATTTGAGAACTTGGGAGGAAGGAACTTTCAAGACGATGACCTCCAGCAATCTGGTATTTGTTCCGTCTTCCATCATCGAGACACACCAGAGCGGCGGTGCTACCTACAGCACCAATTCAGGCATCGTGACACTGGAACCGAAAAATCCCGCGTCCTTTTACAAAGGGGCGAACTTCCTGGCCGGGGGGCCGCTTTACATGACGATGACGAACCGGATCACGTATATCGCGATCGACGCGGAGAACAACTGGCTGGTGGATTATGTCAATATCGAGAAAACGAACCTTTTCAATATCACGGGATTGATCCAAGGCAATACGGTCATGTCCGGAACGGATTCGAACGACAATGGTTTGAACAAGATGTTGTGGGATCCGAACTTCGGTATCCAGAGACAGATCGAGATCTCTCTGGGTAATGTGGATGATCAGAATACCTGGATCGAGTATGGAGCCGGCCTCCAGAACGAGCGTGATTACCAGATCCAGGGGTTCCGTCAGTTCTGCGGTCTGACCAACAGTCTGACAGCCCGGGGTATGCCGGATATGCAGGGCGCTTATCGGCAGACTCCGTATAATCCGACTGCCCACAAGCTGGTTATTGAATCCTTGCAGGCGAATGATCCTCTGGTCCACTATCATCTGGGTGATTTGGTGAACTTTACCAATGTATTCACTCCGTTGAGGGCGAATCAGGAAAATCAGGAAAATACGCAGGAGGATCCCAGCAATATTGGTATTGTCAATACGTTCTATGTGCCCTGGGGCGGTAATCCGGACAAAGATATCACCGGGTACAGAGAATCGGTCAACCAGGTGGGATTGAAGGATCCGAATGTGACCTGCTCGGATGACTGGGATTTTCCAACGAATTATTATGGACGGCCTTATGCGTATCCGACGATCGGATGGCTGGGCAAGGTCCACCGCGGGACTCCGTGGCAGACGGTTTATCTGAAGGCGGACGCGGTCTCTGATGAGACCTGGACGAAATGGTCCGGCCGGTCTGAATCGCATCCGACGAATGACTGGCGGCTGATGGATACCTTTACGGCGGCAATCAATAAGAATGCGGCCAGAGGGCTTCTTTCTGTGAATCAGACCAATATGGCGGCCTGGGCTGCCGTGCTGGGCGGGGTGCAGGTTTTGACCTCGACGAATGATATGGCGACAATTGAGCCGCAAAGCGATAGATTCCACAAGCTTGTGCAGGAGATCAATACGACCCGCAATGGTATAACGGGAGGCGCTTTCCGGTATCAGGGCGAGATTTTAGCCGCGAAGAGTTTAACGACACAGTCTCCTTATTTGGGATCAGGGGTCAGCTCGGATGTTACAGACGCGGTGATGGAATGGATCCCAATGCAAATTATGTCGCTGCTGAGGGAAGACAAACCAGCATATTTGGTGTATGCTTATGGACAGGCACTAGTGCCTGCGCCCGGTGCCATCGTGTTGGCACCCGGCAAATATAGAGGAATGGCAACGAACTATGTGGTGACGGCCGAATACGCGACTAAGACGGTATTCAGGGTTGAGAATGCTCCGCTGAACCCGAAGGTGGTCATTGACAGTTTCGATATATTACCGATGGAGTAGGAAGGTTATTAGTATGCGTCGTAAGAAGATTTGGATGTGGGGAGGTTTCCTCGCTGTCTTGGGCATCTTAGGCTGGCATTATATTGCCGGGGATCCCGTTACAAGACTGCAGCACAGGTATGGAACGGCAGCTTCCGTGAATACAGCGGCCATGGTGTCGGGCGGAACGGTGCTGACACAGGAGAATTTGCTGGTGAGCAACGGAGTGTTTTCTCACGCGGAGCCACAAGGTGAAGGATCCGCGGAGGAAGCACTGTATCAGGTGCCGACCCGTGAGAATGGATGGGTGGCGGCCAATACGACACAAGGTATTGATGATCTGGCGCGTTCGGAAAGCGCCATCCTGCTGAGAAACGCCCGGATCGATACCAAGAGTTCGGCTCCGCTGGTGATCCCGTCGCATTTGACAGCCGGAGCGGATCCGGGCTGCTATATCGTCCAGTCGAAGGGGAATATCACGCGCGAATTTTATCAGCAGCTGGAAGAGGCCGGTGTTCAGGTGATTTCTTATATCCCGAACAACGCGGTGCTGGTGTCCATGACACCCGAACAGGCAAACGCGAACGGTGAACTGTTTGCGTCCATTCTGCCGTATCATCCGTATTACAAGCTGGATTCAGAATTGCTGACTTTGGCGATGGGTGAGAACGAGAAGCCCTTCCACGCGGGAACGATCGTCCAGTTGGCTGTCACGCCGGGACGTGAGGAATCTTTTACGGAAGAAGTCCGTCAGGAAGGTCTGACGATCCTTTCCAAAGGCAATACGCAGTTTGGCCAGGTGGTCATGTTACAGCCGGATAAGGAGCAGGTCATTGCATTGGCGCAGTCTCCCAATGTTCATTTGATGGGTGTCTGCCATCCGAAAGCGCTGGCAAACGATCATTCCATGATCCGCATCGGCGTCACGACCAATGAATTGAATACGGATTCTTATCTGGGGTTGACCGGCAAGGATATCCTGGTGAATGTCAATGACAGCATGGTGGATGATAAACATCCTGCATTGGCCGGGAGAGTGTTTTTCGCTGAGGACGAGGATGGAAACCCTATCACTCCGCTTAACGATCAGGAGATGGCTCACGGCACACATGTGATGGGAACGATTCTGGGCGATGGCGCGGAGTCTGCTTCTGTTGCCGGCAACGCGGATGGTTCTCCAGAGGAATCGGGGCTGCTGTTCAAAGGCGCGGCAACGAATGCCACGGCGCTTTATCTGCCGATCTATGAAGGTGTCAGGTCGACACTGCTGGATTCCGCCATTATTTACTGGGCCGCGGAAACGAATTATATCGCCCGGAAGCGCACCAATGTTTTGATTTCCAATAACAGTTGGAATTTTGCCCAGACGGAGGAGTATGACCTGTCAGCGGCGGTCTTTGACGGTGCCGTGCGCGACGCGATGGAAGATGTGTCGGGTTCACAGCCGATGCTGTTCGTGTTCAGCGCGGGCAATGAAGGTCATGGCGATACAGAAGGTGGTACCGGTGATGCGGGGACGATCCTTTCCCCGGCAACCGGCAAAAACGTCATTACGGTCGGCGCACTGGAAACATCGCGTCATGTGACGGTCGCTCATACGAATGAGGTCGTCGTCACAAATTATGTAGATGAGACCGGAGCTTTTGAGGTCGTTACGAATCTGGTCGTCACCACCAATTCGACTTTATACAAGGTTTCCGATGATGAACAGCAGGTGGCTAACTATTCATCCAGAGGCAATGTGGGTATTGGAAAGGAAGGTTCCAACGGCCGCCGCAAGCCCGATGTGGTCGCGGCCGGTTCTTTCATTGTTTCCACCAGGGGACAGACGTTGAAGGATGAAACACCTGAAACGTATGAGGATATACAGCTTTATAGTGATCAGTTCCTGGATTACGGTGCAACGAATAACTACGCGTTCTTCGGCCAGACGAATCTGGTGAGTCTAAAGATAGATGTGATCGCCTCCACAAATACGGATACCATGGTGGTTCCCGATGTGAAGATCTATCTGAAGAAGGGGGCTCGGCCGACTTTGTATGATTATGTGGGTGACAACAGCTATTCCACCAACTTTGTCGTGAACGCAAATGTGGATAAAGAGGATGAAAGCGGCAATGACAACATACCTGCTGAAGGGGAAGCCGGCTGGAGCAGCGGTTACGGTGACTGGTATCTGTCCCTGGTCGGTTTGGACCTTATGACCACGTCTTATGACCTTGTCATCACTCTGGAAATGGCCTATGGCGATGAAGAGAAGACATACTATGAAGATCTGGCATCGGCGAGTGAAAAGCTGGGAGAATACTACCGTTATGAGAGCGGTACCAGTATGGCTGCCGCGGCGGTGACCGGTTCCCTGCTTTTGGTTCAGGAATTTTTTGAGACATACGCGCCGGCCGGTGTGACGACTCCGTCGCCCGCGCTGCTGAAGGCTTTATTGATCAACGGTTCTAATCCCGCGGGCAACCGCTACAGTCGCAAAGAACCTTATGGCGTGAACTATCAGGGATGGGGCGTTCCCAATATGACGAACATCATTCCCGCGGCTTTGACCAATTCCGACAACCAGGACAGCTGGCCGCTGTGGTTCATAGATCAAAGCGTGAGCAATGCTCTGGCGACCGGCGAGAGCTGGGAGCAGGCTATAACGGTTCCCACGAATTTCAATGAAGGCAACATGAAGGTGACATTGGTCTGGACGGATCCCGCCGGCAACCCGGTGTCGGCCATCAAGCTGGTCAATGACCTGGATCTGATCGTTTCCAATAAAGTTACGAAGGCGGTCTATGTAGGAAATGACTTCCAGGTGAACTCGGATTATAACAATGCTCATAAAGTGAGCGAAAACACGACGACCAATTCTTCGAGTTCGACAGGCGATACGAACACGCAGTCGTTCTTATCCGCTGTTGATACTGCGCGCGACTTTGTCAATAACGTGGAAACAGTCGTGATCAAAGGCCCTCTGGATACGAATTATGTCATATCCGTACAGGCCCGCCGTGTGAATGTGAACGCGGTGACAGCGCATAAGGACGGTATCGTTCAGGATTTCGCCCTGACGGTGGCTTTCCAGAGCGCACCTGCTGATTATTTCAACAGTACCAATAAATTTGAGGTCAAAGACGATGAGGGTATCCTTGGCACTAATCTCTGGAGAGCTCCAGTGGATATCGTGACCAACAGTGTGGCGATGCTCCAGCAGCGTGTCGGCGCGAATACTCCGCTTGTGACCGGCAGTGTGACCAACCGCATGACAAACGGTGTTGAGTCTCAATGGCACTTCTATGTCTTTACCAATGTCTGGTGGACGAACTCAGCCACTCCTTCCACAAATTCTTCAGCCAATCCGGGTGAAGGTGAGGGAGATGAACCGAGACCTGTAGAAAGAGTGAGTGTGGGTGGACCGAACGTGGCGTTCGCGACGTTCCTGCCGCCGAATATGGCCTCGCCGAGCCGCTTGAACAACGCGGATCTGGATATGTATGTTTCCACAAATTCCGCGCTGACCAATATCGACGCGGATGTGATCGCGGAAGCGGTGGAAAAAGGATGGGCCAGCCGCAAGCAAGGCGGCAGTGAGCTGTTCTACATCACGAACGCTCTGGAGAATCAGGTTTTCTATGTCGGCATCAAGTCCGAAGATCAAAAGGCCGCAGAATATGGATTTGTGGGTATTTCCAGCCAGGATCCATTTGATGAGAATGACAACGGCAATCATCTGATCCGTTTCAATCCGGGCTCTGCCTGGGTGCCGGACGGTTCCGCGGATGAACCCGGCGGTACATATTTGTTCGCGATCGCGACCGATCCTGTCACGGTTCGTTCGGTCTTTATCACCAATACCTATCTGGCGCAGAATCCGGGCGATCTGTATGTTGCTCTGAGCCATTCTTCTGGCAGTGTCAATGATAATGTCGTGGTGCTGCATAATCACTCGTTCTTTGATGATGTGCTGGATCCGATCGAAACGAATGAGGTCGTTATTGCATATAACGATAACGGTTTGACCGGGAAAAATGTTCGTACTTCAGACGGCCCCGGCAGTCTGATGGACTTTGAGGGATATGACGGCAGCGGATTATGGCTGCTGACACTGGTGGATAACGCCCTGAATCATACCAACCGCGTGGGTTCGAGTTTGTATATCGTCCAGCGTTATGATAATGCCTGGTTCACACTGAGTCCGTTTTCTTTCATGTATCACTCCTTTGATGTGGAGGATGATGTCATCGCGGTGAATATCACGATCTCGGAGATCGATCCGGAGTATCCGCTGGAAGCCTATATTCTGAAAGATGTCCGCCCGACCCTTAGGGACTATGATTACAAAGAAACAGTGAATCCGCCGGGACGCACCATCACCATCTCGCGTGATGACATCCCTGCACTGGAAACCGGACGCTACTGGCTGGGAATGTACAATCCCAACGCGGTGGATGTGAGATACCAGCTGAATATCGAGTATGTCCATGGATTCACGATCGGCGATGATCAGGGAAAACCTTCCAAGAATACACCGCTGACTTTGGTGGATGACGCTTACTCGACTTATGAAGTGGTGAAAGAGAGTGTTGTGGAACCCGGTGAAGACGGCGACAAGACCAACAAGGTCGATGTGATCCGCGATTCTGTCATTACTGTGGATGATGACCGTGACATCAAGAATGTGAACGTGGGTGTCCGCATCGATCATCCCCGTATTTCGGACTTGTCCATTTCGCTGGTCAGTCCCGCGGGCACGTCGGTGCTGCTGTCGGAAAACCGCGGCTGGGGTGCCACAAACGCGAATCCTAATGAAGTGGATCTGATCCCCAACGAGAAGAACGATTCTGTTTACGGTTCAGGAACGACCAATACGGCTTTGCATTACGCGTTCTTCAGCAGTGACACGAACTACGCGCTGCTGCCGATCAAGTTCCAGCTGCCGCCTTATACAAACAACGGCAAAGGAAGGGTCGTCTATCAATCCACCTTTGAAGATGCCAAGCCGGCAGTCTATAACATAACGAATAATGTTTTGGATTCCGGAGATTTCCAATGGATGTTGAGCGGTTCTACCAATACCAACATTGTCTGGGATGAGGATCTGGAGGTGATGCTGACCAATCTGGTGACGCAAACGAATTTCAGAACATGGGTCTGGGATGATCCAACTGAAGCCTATCAGGGGACGAATTTTATCATCGCCAACAGGACGGTTTTGATGACAACATTCTCTAATCTGATGCCGGATACGAATTACATCTTCCGTGTTCCGTTCAAGCGTCCTCGTCCGCTGGAAGGCTTGATCACCTGGTGGAGAGCCAATAATGACTATCTGGACACGGAATGGAATCTGCCTTTGGAACCCGCCAGCGGATACAGCTGGCCGCAGTTTGACACGAACGGTCTGGAAGGCATCGCGTTCGGTATGACGAATGCCTGCCTGACGGGGAAATCGCCAAATATCCTGAGTACGATCCGTACCAACTTCACGATCGAAGGGTGGTTCAAGATGAATCAGGATATCGTGCAGACTTACGCGAGCCGAGCCGGCGGTCCGACCATGCCTCTGTTTGAGTTCACTCAGCTGATCACAAATTTCTGGACCAATATCGTCGTGAAGGACGATGTGGAAGTGGAAGAGGTTTACATGGATGTAGAGCGTGTGCGCGGTATGTCCGCCTGGATGAAAGGCACGATCTGGACAAACGGCTATCAGAGATGGCTGCCGCACGGCACGATGATGCTGGAACTGGGTAGAGCGGAAGATGGACAGATCGTCAGCACGATGGTCAATCTGGCCAACGCGACTGCCACTCCCACAACGGATGAATATCTGCAAACCTTTACGAACTGGGTACACCTGGCTATTTCGTTCCAAGCGGATCCGAATGGAGATGTTCTGCGCATTTATTCCAATGGCAAACTGATGAAGGAAGAGTCCTGGAGTCACGGCTATATCACGCCGAATACTATTTATGACTTCAATCTGGGCTATGGGAATGAACTGGGTTACAGCATCGGTACAGCGCCTGTGTACTATCCCGGAACGTTCACCGGCAGTATGGATGAATTTTCATGGTACTCACGCGCTTTGGAAGAGGAAGAAATCCTGGAGATTGCCGAGGCCGGCACCAGCGGCAAGGCCGGGATGGCTCATCCGCCGATCTCGGTGCCGATCCGAGCCAAAGTGACACTGCGCCAGCTGGGCGGTACAACGAATTTGTTTGAGGCATCTCTGCCCGATATCACGGAAGAATGGCAAGTCGGCAAAGCCCGCTTCCAGACTCCGCCTTTGGAGTATGATGAAGACGGCAATGAGATCGGCGGCACCAACATGATTTATGAAGTGGTGATCGACGTGACCCGCGGTGCTGTGGCGTTTGATGATCTTTCTGTGACGACACAAGGGATCGCTTACGAGCCGGAAGTCTCTCTCAACAATCTGAGAGGCCAGAACGCGAAAGGCGACTGGACACTTCTTATCCAGGATACACGTGTCGGTGCGACGAATCCGGTTCCCGCGCTGGTGAGCTGGACTCTGGATCTGGGCTATACAGCCACCAATGTGAAGGTCATAGACCTGACAGAGGAAAACAACTTCAGCTATTCCGGTAAACTGAGAGATAACGAAGAGACGCGCGACAGTATGGTCACTTACTTCCGGGTCTTTGTGCCGCAATGGGCCTCGAGCGCGACTAATATCCTGACTGGCAGCGCAGATATGCTGATGGCCGGACGCTGGAGCGGTATCCCCAGATTTGACCGTGGTCTGGATGATTATCTGTGGCTGTACAATACGCCGCAGGAGACGACCAATTACGTCATCACGACCAATATCTCGTCACAGGCTCCGCTGATCCCCGGCGGCCGCTATTACCTGGCCTTGAGAAATCAGCCGTGGTCAACAAACACGACTACTTATGATCTGAAGGTGGACTTCGGCAAATATGACGGAGGCATTCCTGAGGGTGTGATCACTTTGACGAACAGTGTTCCGTACATCGTTGATCCTGAAAACGGCGGTGGTACCAACAGTGTGGATTATTATCACTTCAGTGTCTCCGAGGAAGCGGTCGCTGCATCGTTCATGGTTTATGACGCGACCACGAATATGACGATGGTGATCGGTCGCGGACTGCCTCTGCCGACAGAGGAGAATCATGATTACAGAAGTGCTACAGGAAACCTGGGCTACGCGCAGGTGATGATCTACACCAATTCGATGCCGGTGGCTTTGACCGCGGGCGATTGGTTCATCGGTGTGTATAACGGGGCCTACAGCTCGACTGAAAAATTTGATCCGGCCAGCTATAAGATCGTTGTGACAGAATACACGAGCGAGATCCCGGCACCGGAAGAGCTTTCCAGCGGACGTCCGGTCTCAAAGACACTGGAACCGGGTGAAACGCATTACTATCTGTACTATGTCAGCACGAACGCGATCTCGCTCTGGACAGAGTTGGATGAGATCGAAGGCGGCAATTTGAATCTTTACAGCAAGTTTGGTCTGCCGCTGCCCAGCGCGACCAGCCGGTTCTATGAATTCCTGGATATTGATCCAGAGACAGGTTTAGACTGGTGGCTGACGATGACAACCGAACCTTATCCGCTGCGTTTCGGCGGATGGTACTATGCGGTAGAGAATACGAACAGCGTGGCGGTGACTTACCGGATCCGTGCGACGGAATTCTCCGCTGATCCGAGCTCTATCATCTGGCTGAAGAACGGCATCTCCGAAACGAATACGGTCGGTTTGCTGCCGGACGGCAATGACAAGGTCTATTACGGATTCGATGTATCCGAAAACGCAGTTGGAAGTTTGTTCGAGATCTTTAACCGCACAAATGGAAATGTGATGCTTTACACGATGCCCGGCAAGCTGCCTGATCCCAGAAATTATTATTACTGGTATCTGTCCTCTGAGGGGTTGACGAACAGCTATACACGCCTGAGCTCGTGGAGCGGCGAGCTGACTCCGGGTTACTGGTTCTTCGCGGCGATGAACGAAGAGAATCAGGACATACCTGCTGAGGAAATGACACCTGCTACGTATGAGATCCGGGCTTCCGAGTTTGAGACTCCGGATGAATCCAGTATCGTCAATCTGGTGAATGATTATCCGGTTCGTGTCAATAACGCGCCAATGTATTCGGAAAGCTACTTCCGCTATACGACGAGCGCGAATCCGACGAAGCTGACGTTCACTATCACGAATGTGACGGATATGGTTTCTGTCTATCTGCTGGATGCATCGCCGACGAATGGACCGAGCCTTGCCGTCTATCAACTGAGTTGGGTCAGCTGGTATGGCGCGCAGATCGTTTTGGATCTGGAAGAGTCCGCTGTGCCTCTGAGACCGGGCGATTGGTACGTTGTGGTCGAGAATACTTCTGTCGGCTCTGTGGGCTATGATATCTGGGCCAGTGAAGAAGGTTCTGCTGAAATAGATCAGCCGATCGACATCGGTTTTGAGTATGATCCTGAAACGGGTCTGGTGACCTTGGTCTGGGCCAGTGAGATCGACGCTGTCTATGCCATCCAGGGTACCTACAACGCCTTTGAAAATCCGATCAAATGGGAAGCCTTTGATCAGGTGACGGCAACGGAAACGGTCACCCGTTATCCGCTGACTCGGGAATTGATGGAGAAGTATGTGTTCTTCTCTGTCAGACTGGTCTCGAAACCGGATCGACCGGTTCCGGAAAATATCACGACTTTTGTGAACTTTGACGGACTGGAGGAGACTTTGAACATCAGCTGGACGGCAAAACTGGGCTCGACCTATACCGTTGAGGGCAAGAGGTCCGTGGAAGATACGGATTGGACGGCACTCCAGACGGAAGTCAATCAGGTGCCGCTGCCGGTCTATTCCAATTCGATCGACAGCGAGTACAAGCTGATCCGTGTCACACCGGAAGGCGGTGTGACGTCGGACTGCATCCATACAGCCGCGTCTTATGACACGGATACCGGCGAGATCGTTCTGCGCTGGAACTCCGTGATCGGTTCTGAGTACATTGTCAAAGGCTGGACGAATCTGGGTGATTTGTCTGGATACGATTTGGCTCGGATCGTGGCTGAGACCGAGAAATGTGTCTATCGTCTGAAACCGGAAGAGGCCGCGGGCTGCGCATGGTTCAGCATCGCAAAATCTGATACCGATGAAGAGATCGATCTGCGTCAGGAAATCAATTTTGATACGATGGAGGTCGTTTTGCGCTGGAACGCGATCATTGGGAATAAGTACCGTATTTCCGCGTCCAAAGACGGCGTATTGCATGAGATAGACACTGTTGTCGCGGATTCTGTCAATGAAGAGTATAAAGTCTCGCTGACGCAAGGTTCTCAATTCTATGTGACACCGCTGGGCAAAGCGGACACGGATCCGGAGCCTCAGCCGGGAGACGATCTTGCGCTAAAGATCCGCCTGGAGGATGGTGTGGTCATCATTGTGGTCGAATCCAAGGCGGGTGATGTCCTGGAACTCTTCTATTCCGATGATATGGTCATCTGGAACCCGAGCGGCGGCCAGCATAGTGTGACTCAGGATGGACCTTACGAAATAACCATTCCATTCCAGGGGAACACACCGATGAAGTTCTTCCGTGTCAAGAGAACCCGTTAGAGAGGATTGACTGCAACGATGAGCGCGACGGGAAAAACATTGATATTTTCTCTGAATCCCGCTGTGGATGTGGAGTGGATCGTTCCGAAAGTCGTTTGGGAAGAGAAGAACAACATCCTTTCGGAGCGCCGCTGGGCCGGTGGCAAGGGCGTCAATGTAGCTCGCTGGTTCCGTCTTTTGGACGGTAATACCGGGGAAGAAAGTGAATTGGTGATCCCACTGGGCGGGCTGACCGGCCGTGAGATGGAGGAGTATCTTGCCCAAGACGGGATCGCTTTTCGTGCTTTCCCGCTGAAGGATTCCACCCGTGCCAATATCATCGTGACGACGGACGACAAGCGGCAGCTGCGGTTCAATCCGCTGGGGCCGGAATTGACTTCGGAGGAATGGGATTCACTGTTTCGTTTCGCGGGAGAGGTACGGGATGTCAAACTGGCTATTTTTTCAGGAGCTTTGCCCCGCAACGCGCCCAAAGACACGTATCGGAAACTTTTGGAGATATTCTCCTCCCGTTCGATCAAGACGATCCTGGATTGTGACGGAGATGCTTTCGCGCAGGGTGTTGACGGTCATCCATTCCTGGTCAAACCGAACGAGTTCGAGTTGGCTCAATGGGCAGGGCATGAGTTGCCGGATATGGCGAATATACGCTCCGCGGCCAAAGATCTGTCGGCGGCCACACAGGGAAATGTACTTGTTTCGCTGGGCGCGGACGGTGCCTTGATGGTCGGTAACCAAGGGGAGTATCGGGTCTATTCGCCTCAGGTGAAGGTGCAGAACAAGATAGGTGCCGGAGATTCACTTTTGGCGGGCATCTCTTACGCGGTCACACGACAAATGCCTCCGGTAGAAGCTCTCCAGTTGGCTGTCGCGACCAGCACATCGGCGGTCTCCTGCGCGGCGGGTCTGCTGCCGTCGCGTGAGGATATCTTCCGTTTGAGGGAGACTGTCCGGGTAGAGAAATTAGATTAACAAAGATTTTTTATTTCAAAAGTATGATGGATTTTCGTCGTTATTTTTTCTCTGGTTTGGTGTTTCTGGGCTGTCTTTTGTGTGTGACGGCTCAAACCTCTTTCACGGTGGGTACTTACAATCTGGAAAAGTATAAGTTTGAGGAGACGGCTGATTTCAAAGCAAAGTCCGAGAAAATAGTGGAGACTATCCAGCGCATGAACGCGGATGTCGTTGGTTTGGTGGAAATGGGCGACAAAGACAGTCTGAACTATTTAACGAAAGAGCTGAAAAAGAAGAATGCATCCTATCCTTATGTAGAATGGATGCCGAGCAATGACACTAATTTGAATCTGGCGGTGCTTTCCCGCTATCCTTTAAAACAAACCATTCATCACAAAAAGGATAGATACAGTCTGAATCAAAAAATGTACACCCTGAAGCGCGGTGTTTTGGAAACTCATGTCCAGGTGACGGATGACTATACTTTCACGGTACTGCTGACACACCTGAAATCCCAGGTCGAGGTGAAGTATGCCGACCAGGCGGAGATCCGTCTGAAAGAGGCTCAGCTGATCCGGGAAAAAATCATTGATCCGATGCTGGAAAGAAATTCCAAAGAGGATTTTATTCTGATGGGGGATATGAATGACAACTACAATAATATGCCCATCCAGACTCTGATTGGGACCCGGACGGCTCATCCGCGCATGGTCGATTCCCGGCCGATCGAGCCCAATGGAGATACCTTGCCGGAGAATCGCACACGAGGCCGGTTTCGTTCCGTGGCGTGGACACATTTTTACAGCACAGAGGATTCTTATTCACGGCTGGATTATATCCTGTACAGTCCCGGCATGAGAGATCAGTTTCAGGCGGAACACTCAGAGGTCGTGGTAGTTCCGAACTGGGGAACCGCTTCTGACCATCGTCCCATCAAAGCCTCTTTCTCGGTCCCCAAACAGGGAACAAAGAAGACAAAGAAAAAGTAGATCCATTTTTTTAGCTTTCGTGCTGAAAAAGCGTTGCTCTTTTTGCAAGGCTGGTCTAGGATTAGAGGCATGAGGTCGCGGCTTATCTCTCTTGGCTTAATTTGTTTGACTACATCCTTGCTGACAGTGGGTTGTAACTATAATACCAGTACTCCCGCCGATGATAAAAAGGATCCTTATTACATGAAAGCGATGGATCAGATCCAGCGGAAGGATTACGCCGGTGCGGCGGAGTCTTTGCGCCGGGTCCTGGATGGAAGTCCACGCAATGCCGCCGCGCATAGAGAGCTGGGCATCATCAATGAAGATCATTACCGGGATTACATCACAGCTGTCTATCATTACCGCAATTATCTGAAACTGAACGATAAAGAGGATGATCCCCTGATCAAGAGCCGTGTCACCGAGTGTATGCGCGAGCTGATCACTCAATCGGATATCAATCCCGATTCGCCGGCTTATCAGAAAAAACTGGATCAGCTGCTGGTGGATAAGCAAAACCTGGAAGATTCTGTTACCAAGCTGACTGTGGCCTATGAGCAGCTGCGCAGCGACTATACCAATCTGCTGGTAAAACTCCAGCAGCAGGATATCGCTCTGGCCAAGGCGCAGTCTTCACTGGGAACCAATGCCGTGGCGATCAACCGTCCCGTGGTGCCGAGTTCCAACACTGATGTCCTGCCGACAAGTCTCCCCGTCAATCCGGTACCGTCCGTGGAGCTTCCCAAAACTCCAAAGAAGATCGAGATCTACACGATCCAGAGCGGTGATACTTTCGCGAAACTGGCGCGCCGTTATAACGTGAAGCCGGAAGATCTGGTCAAGCTCAATCCCGATGTGAATCCAACCAAACTCCAGATAGGGCAGGAGATCAAGATCCCTGTTCAATAGGATCAGACATCATGTTAGCCGTCAGAGTTATTCCGTGTCTGGATGTGCACGCGGGCAATGTGACACGCGGGATCCAGTTTGGCAAGGCGGAGTCCGGTGAGCTGAAGAATGTGGGCGATCCGGTGGAGATGGCCATCCGTTATGACGCTCAGGGCGCGGATGAGATGGTTTTCTATGACATCACAGCCAGCGCTCACGGCCGCGCGACGATGGTGGATGTGATCCGCCGGGTGGCGGAACGCTGTTTCATGCCGCTGACTGTGGGCGGAGGCGTTCGCACGGTGGAAGATATGCGGGAACTGCTCAAGGCCGGCGCGGACAAGACCAGCATCAATTCCTCGGCGGTCTCCAATCCCGACCTGATCCGCCAGGGAGCGGAGAAATTCGGTTCGCAGTGTATCGTGGTTTCTATTGACGCTAAGCGCACCGGTCCCGAAAGCTGGGAAGTCTTTGTCCAGGGAGGCCGCAAAAATACCGGGCTGAATGCTATCGAGTGGGCTCAGCGCGCGGTGGAACTTGGCGCGGGAGAGATCGTTCTGAACAGCATAGACGGCGACGGCACCAAGGCCGGTTATGACGTGGATCTGACGCGGCGCATTGCTGATTCCATCCCGGTGCCTGTGGTAGCCAGCGGCGGAGCCGGCAATCTGGATCACATGGTGGAAGTCGTTCAAAAAGGCCACGCGGCGGCAGTTCTGGCCGCAAGCATTTTCCATTACGGAACTTATACGGTCTCCCAGGTCAAGGAATACCTTTCCTCCAAAGGGATCGTGATGCGCCGGGACTGAGTTTCCTTTAGAAAAAAATTGAATTTCATCCCTGAAAAGGGTAAAAGAGAGCGGTCGCTCTTGAAAGGGGTCATTTCCTCTGCGGCTCTAAGTGTACCTTGAGCCTTATGGCCGAAGGTTTCTATCCCGTTTCAGGAAAGGAATAAGTATTACATATATGAGCTTTCTGACATCTCCGCGTTTTTTAAGCATAGTTCTGTTGATCATTTCCAATATTTTGATGACCTTTGCCTGGTATGGTCACTTAAAATTCAAGACGGCATCTCTTGCCCTGGTGATCCTGATCAGCTGGGGCATCGCGGGTCTGGAATATTGTTTCATGATACCGGCCAACCGGATCGGCAATCAGGTCTTTTCCGTGACGGAACTCAAGATCATTCAAGAGTTTCTGACGATCGTGGTCTTTTCCATTTTTGCCATGACCTATATGCACGAAAAGATCCATTGGAACCACCTGGTCGCTTTTCTTTGCATTATCGCGGCTGTATTCTTTACTTTTCTGCCCAAAACTGATTAGATGTCTGTGATGAGTTTTATTGACTTGTTGAAATTTAACGCCGACGGCCTCATCCCTGCGATCGTGCAGGACGCGCAGAATGGTCAAGTGCTGATGATGGCCTGGATGAACAAAGAATCTGTGCAGAGAACTCTCAAAGAAGGTCACACGGTCTTCTGGAGCCGTTCCCGCCAAAAATACTGGGTCAAGGGGGAAACCAGCGGCCACTTCCA
>JAEEGH010006087.1_pt1 | contig 29771 bp, 19 predicted proteins | sample 9134181 | NCBI WGS metagenome assembly JAEEGH01 (sample SAMN16246544, study PRJNA631951) | gut metagenome | biome: gut microbiome; feature: rumen; material: DP-attached | host: Bos | place: Iran: Karaj | collected 2018-10 | reverse complement strand
AAAGACGAAGATGGAAGACATCAAGAAATGGAGGGTTAACAACTTGTTGCCTAACCCCTCCATTAAAAGAATGAATGTACTCAAAAAAGTGAGTTAATCAATATGAGTTAACTTAACACCCTAGGACGTACCCCATGATAGACAAGCCATAAAGGGTAAAGATAATATTTAATACAAACAATATGAAAAAATTATCAATCCTCGCTGCAGTTTTCGCAGCAATCGTATTTACAGCATGCGGCAACAAGACCGCACAGAATGCAGAGTCGGCTGACTCTACGCAGCGTTTCGAACAGGCCCAGATTGCGGCCGATATCAAGATGCACATCGACAGCATCGCCGTTGAATTCGGCAAGATTGGCCAGCCCCCGTTCTTCAAGGCCACTAAGGAAGGCATCCAGATCTCCGAGGAAGCGAAGAAGGTAAAGCCCGACTATCTGCTGGCTGCCAATGTGGCCGACGAGGCTGCCAACCTCGCCGAGAAGTATCGCGTAATGACCGCCCTCTGCATCGACAAGAAGATAGCCGAGCTTTACGAGATGCCCACTGAGGACTATGATATGTCCATCGGCAAACTGGCTGCCGACATCAACGACCCCTCTTTCAAGGCCATCGAGGCTGTAGGCTCCGTTTTTGACACTACGTCAGCCCTTTATCAAGAGATGGAGAAGAACGGTCGCATCAACTATTTCTGGCAGATTGCCGCCGCCTCGCTCGTTGAGCAGCTCTTCGTGATCAGCCAGACCCAGGAACAGTTCCTGAGTCCCTTTACCGACGAAACGGCTGCCAACGTCACCATGCGTCTTGGCATTATTCTGGATGCCGTCAACCGTCTGGCCCAGTACGATCCGGACATCGAGCCCGTTGCTCAGGCTCTTGCTCCGCTGGATGGCCTCAATGCCAACACTGTTGCCGAGATGGACAAGCAGATGACTAATCTGAAGGATAAAATCCATGCAGCCCGCAAGGCTCTCATCAAGTGAATTGTATCATGGGGTACGTACCCTATGATACGCCCCATGATACGTTTTCTTCGTTATTCTGAATGACTTAATTCCTGAATACCAGGCCGTCGCCGAACTCATCGATGATGATGGGTTTTTCGCGATGGACCTCGTCGGCGAGAATCTTACGCGACAGGTCGTTGAGCACGAACTGCTGGATGGCTCGCTTGACGGGACGGGCACCGAAGTCGGGATCGTAGCCCTCCTTGGCGAGATAGTCGATGGCCTGTGGCGTGCACTCGAGGCGGATGCCCTGCGGTTCGAGCATGTCGGTGACCTTCTTCATCTGCAGGCGGACAACATCGGCAATCTGCTGCTGGGTGAGCTGCTGGAAGGTGATGATCTCGTCGATACGGTTCAGGAACTCGGGACGCATGGTCAGTCGCAGCTGTTCGCGGGTGGCATTCGAGGTCATGATGATGATGGTGTTCTTGAAGTTGGCGGTACGGCCCTTGTTGTCGGTCAGACGGCCATCGTCGAGAACCTGCAACAGGATGTTGAAGACATCGGGATGGGCCTTCTCGATTTCGTCGAACAGCAACACTGAGTAGGGCTTGCGGCGCACGGCCTCGGTGAGCTGGCCACCCTCGTCGTAACCGACATAGCCCGGAGGGGCACCAATGAGTCGCGAGACGGTATGCTTCTCCTGATACTCCGACATGTCGATACGTGTCATCATGGTCTCGTCGTTGAACAGGTATTCGGCCAGCGCCTTTGCCAACTCCGTCTTACCGACACCTGTGGTGCCGAGGAAGATGAACGAGGCGATGGGGCGCTTGGGGTCTTGCAGTCCGGCACGCGAGCGGCGCACGGCATCGGAGACGGCTGTGATGGCCTCGTCCTGACCGATGACACGACGGTGGAGTTCCTCCTCGAGGTGCAACAGCTTCTCGCGCTCGCTCTGCAGCATGCGGGTGACGGGGATGCCCGTCCAGCGGGAGACAACCTCGGCAATGTCGTCGGCGGTGACTTCCTCGCGGACTAACCTTCCAGCGGCAGAACCGCTGGACACCGAACCATCCAGCTGCTGCTGGATGGCGGCGATGTCGTCCTCGAGGGCCTTCAGCTTCGAATAGCGGATTTCGGCCACACGCCCATAGTCGCCCTCGCGCTCGGCACGCTCGGCCTCGTATTTCAGGTTCTCCATCTCCTGCTTGTCCTGTTGGATGCGGTTCACCAGCTGGCGCTCGCCTTCCCACTTGGCGCGGAACTGGGTTTCCTGTTCGCGAAGCTCGGCGATGTCCTTGTCCAATTGCTGGAGTTTGGTGTCAGCGGGGGAACCGCTGACCACACCGCCTGTTTCGCGCTTGATGCTTTCGCGCTCAATCTCGAGCTGGGCCAGACGGCGGGTAATCTCGTCGAGTTCCTCGGGTACGGAGTCGCGCTCCATGCGGAGCTTGGCGGCAGCCTCGTCCATCAGGTCGATGGCCTTGTCGGGCAGGAATCGTTCGCTGATATACCGCTCGGAGAGTTGCACGGCGGCGATACAGGCGTCGTCCTGGATACGTACCTTATGATGGTTCTCGTAGCGCTCCTTCAGTCCACGCAGGATGGAGATGGCCGAGAGTTCGTCGGGCTCGTCGACCATGACAGTTTGGAATCGGCGCTCCAGGGCCTTGTCCTTCTCGAAGTACTTCTGATACTCGTTGAGCGTGGTGGCACCGATGGCACGCAGTTCACCACGAGCCAGGGCGGGCTTCAGGATGTTGGCGGCATCCATGGCACCCTCGCCACCACCGGCGCCTACCAGCGTGTGGATCTCGTCGATGAAGAGGATGATGCGTCCCTCGGCCTTCGTCACCTCGTTGATGACGCTCTTCAGACGTTCCTCGAACTCACCCTTGTATTTGGCACCAGCAACCAGCGCACCCATATCGAGTGAATAGACTTGCTTGTCCTTCAGATTCTCGGGCACGTCGCCACGAACGATACGGCCTGCGAGGCCTTCGACGATGGCGGTCTTACCCGTACCCGGCTCACCAATCAGAATAGGGTTGTTCTTCGTACGGCGCGACAGGATCTGCAGCAGACGGCGAATCTCGTCGTCACGGCCAATGACGGGGTCGAGTTTGCCCTGACGGGCCATGTCGACCAGGTTCTTGGCATATCGCTCCAGCGACTGGTAGTTGTCGTCGGCCGACTGCGACTGCACCTTCTGGCCCTGGCGCAACTCCTGAATGGCTGCGCGAAGATCCTTCTCGGTGACGCCGGCGTCTTTTAGGATACGGGCAGCGGTAGAATTGACGGTGAGGAGAGCCCATAGAATGGGCTCGCAAGAGACGAAGTCGTCGCCCATTTTCTGCGAGTGTTCCTGGGCACGCAGCAACACGTTGTTGCTGTCGCTTGAGAGATACGACTGTCCGCCCTGAACGCGTGGCAGGTGCTTGATTTCCTGGTCCACGAGCATTTCAATCTGCTGGGCATTGACGCCGAGTTTCTGGAAGATGAAGGTCGTGACGTCCTTCGCCTTCTCCAGTATACCTTTCAGTATGTGTACAGGTTCGATGACCTGCTGGCCGTTCAGTTGTGCGGTGTTCACTGCCTGCTGTACGGATTCCTGTGCTTTGATGGTAAACTTGTCCAATGTCATAGTTTTGTCCTCCTATATGTTTTTTTATTTCTTATTTCTTATTTTTTATTTAGGCCCATCGGGCCGATTTATTTTTTATTTAGGCCCATCGGGCCGCAAAAAGCTGGCGACAAAGAATGTGCCGAATAAAAGAAACCGACAAAAAGGCATATCGTTCTGCCGTTTTGTCGGTTATCTCTTGTCTCTTACCTCTTTCCTCTTTCCTCTCACCTCTTACTTATCAGTTTCACTTCTGAATTCAGTCCGCTCTTGACGCGTTCCCAACCTTCGTACGTCGTGCGCTTGTAGTTGATGTCGACGACATTGATTTCGTTGAACTTACGCCACTTATAGCCCTTGCGGTCCAAATCCCTGATGCGGTTTGCCGGCAGGTTGGTGACCTCGATGCGCAGCTCGTTCTTGCCTTTGCGCAAGGCATCGCGGCAGTCGAGCACGAAGGGTACGGCCCAGGCACATCCCAAGAATTTTCCGTTCAGATAGACTCGGGCCGATTCGCGAACGTCGCCCAAATCGATCATCCACTCTTGTTTGGCTTGCTGTCTGGTCAGTCGGAACGTGGTGGTGTAGATGCCAGTGCCCATGGTTACTGACGCCGAATCGCTCAGCGTTTCCCACGTCTGGGGTTGCAGCAGCGTGAAAGTGCCTGCTACGCGTGGTGCCTCTTCGGTAAAGTAAAGTGCCCAAGGGCCGCTGATGGGCAGTTCTTGGGGTTGTTGCGACTCAGTCGCGGCACACTGAACGGGCTGAGTAGGCTCTGCTGACGTTTGGAGGATGCGGCTCTCGCCAGAACGCAGCGCAATGTGCAGCTTGCCGTTGCTGACGCAGGCGGGTTCGATGTCGCCATTCATGGGGTTGAACCATGTGGCACCCTCGAAGGGTACGGCCAGCGCCACGTCGGCTTCTACGTCGCGTGGGGTCAGGTTGGCCATGAAGTAATGCCATCCTCGCAGTGACTTGCGACGAATAGCGCGCAGACCGAGCTCCGTCTTCATGGGTTCAGCCTTGGCGAAACGGGCCATGGCCTCTGGTGTCTCGCCTTTGATGACATACGCTGCGATGGGGTCCAACAGGGCTTGCAGTCGACTGTCGATGGTAGTGCCGCTGGGGATGATTAGGGCCCGATAGCGTGTGTGGCCTTCCGTCACCAGCATGCCGTTCTCCACACGCACCTTGGCCAGTTGGCGGTCGCTGATGTAGTCGCAGTCGTAACCCAGACTGTCGATGGTCAGAATGCTGCGAATGAATTGCGGTGCCTTCTCGTCCATGGTATGGATGTCGAACTGCATCAGCAGGTCTTCACCGTTGCGGCGGTCTTTGCTGGCCTCCTTGGCGTCGTCGTTGCGTGGTCCGCGCTGGTGCCACATGTCGCGCACGGGCAGATAGACCAGGAAATCGTTGTCGGGCTGTCCCAGTTGCAGGAAGCTCTGACACCGCTCAATATACTGCATGAGATAGGGTGCGTCGCGCCAGATGCTGTTTGTGGGCGACATATCGACGCTGGCGTAGAATTTCCACCCTGGCCATGTGTCTTTTTGGGGCGTATAGCACGAGCCGTGGAAATAAACGTGGTTGACGCCACAGGTGAACATCAGGTCCAGATCGGGCTTCATCTGCGACAGCGAGGTGCGGAAGTGCTCTGTCAGCCAGGTGAATGTCTCGCTCGACGTCAGTGGCTTACCCGTTACGTGGGCTGCCGACGGCGCATATTTCAGCATCGACACGTCGCTGAAGTTCTTCTTCGTCTTGCCAGGGTCGGTGCGCAGTCCCTTGATGCCGAAGTCGGAGAGTCCGAAACCTTCAATCTCAGGGATGTCGACGGCTGCATAGAGGTCCAACAGGTTGGCTGGTGAGCCGTGGGCCTGGTTGCGCACCTTGACGCCGTGTTTGTGGGCCCATGCCACCCACTGTTGCGTGAAGTTCTCGAGCAACAGGTCGGAGAGTGTCTCGCGGTAGTCGCACAGCACCTGATTGCCGTCGTCAACGACGCCCAACAGTTCGGGCAGTTTCGTGCGCAGGTCATAGCCGCGACGCTTCTGGAACTCGTCGAACAGTGTGGGGGTCCAGTTGGCCTTGTACACTTCGTACGAGTCGTTGAAGAACGTGTGAGGGTAGGGGACGCCCGATGTGGCGAAGGCCTGTTCGAAACGATCCAGGTAGTGATGGACGGCCTCGCGGTCGAAGTGGTCGACGACCCATCCTTCACCGCCTGGTGCCGCACGCTTTACCTTCTGCTGGGTGCGGCCGATTTCGACGGTGTAGACGGGGAAACCGTCTACGAGCGAGTCCTTGAAGATGGCCTTGCAGGCGGCCTGGTCCAGCGAGATATGCGGACCGCCGAACGGCCATCCTGTGCCGCAGTTCATGTCGACCTCGATGCCCAGCGGACGGGCAATGTCCTCAACCATCTTCAGGGCCTGCATCCATTCGGGCGACAGGAAGGGGATGTTGTTTTTGTCGTTGCCCTGCACGCCGTAGAGCGGAGTAATCTCGACCGCTCCTATGCCCACACGGGCATATTCCGAGAGGTTCCATTGCAGGTTCTCCTTATCGACGGCAGACCCCAGCCACCACCAGCGCGTGCCGGCCTTGGCCTCAGGACGTGGCGCAGGCCATGACTGCGCTATTGCTGCTGTCAAACAGCAGCACACTGAACATAATATGGTGATGCGTTTCATTTCGTCAGTAATTTGTAATACTCAGTCAGTCCAAGCAGATAGCAGCCTGTTCCGTAGTCTTCGAAGTCGGGAACGCTGGTGAAGGTGACGGGCTGTCCGGCAGAGGGGTCCTTGCCTGTGCCCTGGTTCCAACCCAAGAAACCATCGGTGTGGATGCACGACTTCAGCGCTTTCCACGCCTTGTCGCAGGCTGGGCGATAGGTCTGGTCTTTCAACAGACCGTTCTGAATGCCCCATGCCATACCGTAGAGGAAGAGTGCCGTGCCCGTCATTTCGGGGTTGGGATAGTCCACGTCAGACACCAGACTGACGTGCCAGAAACCATCTTCGTGCTGGCAGTCGAGCAGGGCTTGGCTCATGAGCAGGAAGTCCTTGCACAGCTCCTTATACTCCTTGCTTTTGGGCGACAGCAAACTCATCGAGCGCACCAAAGCAGCATACACCCAGCCATTGCCGCGGCTCCAATAGCAGTTCTTGCCGTCCTTCTCCTTGTAGGGTGCCACGTAGTCGGCATCGCGCCACCAGAGGCCTTCCTTCACGTTCAGGCATCCACCGCCACACTCGTTGCGACTCCAGCGGTAGCTCTTCATGGCATAGTCCAGATAGTGCTTGTCGTTGGTTATCGCGTACATCTTTATAAATACGGGCATGGCCATTTGGATGGCATCAATCCATGTCCAGTAGTCGGCGCGACCCGTAGCCATCTGCTTCTGCAGATTCTCCTTGGTGGGCTCCAGCGTACCTTTTCCCGTCAACAGATTCAGCTCGATATAGGTCTGCGAGCAGCACTGGTCGTCGGCATGCGTCGTTCCCGTGCCGTTGCGAGGTGTCCACTGGTGGAAGTCGGCCCAGCGCAGGGCATAGTCGACGTAGCGCTCTTGCGGGTCGATGGCGTTGAGAGCCATCAGTCCCTCGTAGTAGACGGCACGCGTCCATAGCGAACTGGGACGGATGCGCTTCACGTTGGTGGGAATCGTGGGGTCACTATACTTCGCCATGAAGTAGTCGTTGGTCAGCCGTGCCGTCTGCAGGACGTCCGACTGCGCAAAGGCTGTGGCAAAACCACAGCACACAAGACAAAGGAAAAAGAATCGTTTCATCATCATTATTTCGTTTCGAGTTTTGTTATAATGGTCTTAAATGTTGTGGGGCTGGTTTTCAGCGTTACCTTCGAGGGAGTCTTGCCGGCGCGCAGGATGACCATGGCCTGTCCTTGCCACAGACGGCGGTGATTCGTCGCATTCAGTTCGTCACTGTTGATGTCGCCATTGGTCACAGCCACGATGGTGGCGTCACCCTCCACGTCGAAGGTCAGCTCGTCCTGATAGGTCAGCACCTTGCGACCCTTGCTGTCGACAGCAGTCAGTCGAACGTGTTGCAAGTCCATGCCGTCGGCCTTCCAGTAGCTGTTGTCGGGTTCGGCTATGATTCTGACGGGTTTGCCTGTCGTTTCCAGGGCGTGACGGGCCACAGCCTTGCCCTGTCGGTAGGCGATGGCTTCCAGACGACCTTTCTTGTAGTCCACATCGTTCCAGTTGATACGGTTGCGGTTCTTGGCATCGGTGGGGTTCTGGCGGCGTCCCAGACTCTTGCCGTTCAGCGTCAGTTCCACCTCGTCGCAGTTGGTGTAGATGACCAGATTGGCCTTCGACCCCTCAGGACGGTTCCACAACTCTGACTGGCGGTCCATGCCCGTAATGATGCCGTTCCACTCCGTGCCGGCATTCTTGTCTTCCATGACGGAAAGACGGACCATCGGCTCGTCCGTAAAGAAGCTTTTCATGAAATAGGCCTTGGGCTTGGGTTGCACGTCGATGTAGAACACACCCTGTGCCCAGCCCTTGGCGGGCCAACCCTGCGACTCGCCCAGATAGTCGATGGCACCCCAGTAGGCCAGTCCGACGACTTTGTTCAAGTCCATCTCGAAGTAGTTGGGACCTATGGCGGCTGTCGATGCCTCACTCTGGTAGAATGTCATCCAGGGGAATCGTCTGCCGTCGCCGGGGAAGTACATATATCGGTAATTATAAGCCTGAATATCAGTTATCTTGGCCAGTTCGCAGGGCAGCGAGTCCGTTTCCCAGTTGCGGTAGCGCGGGTGCATGGCTACGGTGACCAGTCGTGTTGAGTCGTAGCGCTGCAACACGGGTTTCATCATCTTGTAGCACGTCACGCCGAAGTCGTTGAAAGGCTGGTTGGGGTCTTGCTGGAGTTCGTTGCCCAGACTCCACAGCACCACCGATGGTGAGTTTCGGTCACGCTTCACCCACTCCGTCACGTCCTGTGCCCAGTGGTTCATAAAAGGTACGCGCCCGCCCGTATGCTGCAGGGTCCATTTGTCGTAGAGTTCGTCGACCACCAGGATGCCCAGTTTGTCGCACAGCTTGATGAAGTCGCGGCTGTAGGGGTTGTGGCTGGTGCGCACGTGGTTCATGCCAAACTGCTTCATCAGTTCCAGTCGCTTCTCGATGGCTCTGGGGTACGCTGCGGCACCTAATGCCCCCAGCGTGTGATGGTTGGCATAACCCTTCAGCAGCACCTTCTTGCCGTTTACCTTCAGTCCGAATTGCGGACCAATCTCGATGGTGCGGATGCCAAACTCCTCGTCGTATTCGTCGGCCACGCTACCGTCTTCACGAATCAGCGCCACCTCAACCCGATACAGGTTAGGATGTTCGGTATCCCACAACTGGGCGTTGGCAATCTCCACTTCCTGCAGTCTCACCTCTTGCGTTCTTGAAGCCGTGACACGGCGAATGTCCTCCGTGGTCTCGCTCACCAGCTGACCCTGTGGGTCATAGATGCGCAGCCGCATTTGGGCTTTCTTGGCACTGCCTCCGAAGGTAGCCTCGGCTTCCACCGTCACGTAACGGTTGTCGCGGGTGGTGATGTACAGCGGATGGCGCGCGAAATACAGGTCGGCAGGGGTACTGACCAGGCTGACGTTACGGAACAGACCGCCACCAGTATACCAGCGCGAATTCCGCTCCGTCATTGTCGAGGCACATACTACCAGCTCGTTCTTGCCAGCACGCAACAGCCGTGTGACGTCCAGCTCGAAACCCACGTATCCGTAGTCTGTTCCTCCGATGTGCTGGCCGTTCAGCCACACGTCGCCCACCAGCATGATGCCTTCGAAGTCGAGCAGCAGGCGACGGTTCTTCAACTGGTTCTCGCTGATAGTCAGCGTCTTCCTATACCAGCCCTTGCCCATCTCCTTGAAGCCACGGGCCGACAGACGACTCTTGATATTGGCGGCCACGTCGGTGTTGTCGGCTTTCTCGTCGGCCGAGGGTGGAATCCAGGGCTGCTCTATTTGGAAATCATGAGGCACGTTAATCACCTGCACGCTGCTAAACAGCGAGTCGCGCGAAAACTCCCAGCCGTAGTTCAGCGACGTCAGTCTTTGCGCTCCTGCGGAGCTAAATATAAAATGTAAAATAAAAAATAAAATAATCCTCATCATATTCGTATAATTCGCGTAATTCGTGGTCGTTATTCTTCGATGCACTTCAGGTTCTTGTCCAGTTGTTGTGTGCTACTGGCTCCGACGAGCACGGACGTGACGCCGCGTTGTTCCAGAATCCAGCGCAGGGCCTGTTCAGCCAGCGTTCTGCCTTGGGCTTGAGCCTCGGCATTCCATTGGCGCAGCTGTGCCAGCAGTTCGGGGGTCAGCATCTCGTGCTTCAGGAAGTGCTCACGCGTCATGCGCGAACCCTCGGGGATGCCGTTCAGATAGCGGTCCGTCAGCAAACCCTGAGCCAGCGGCGAGAAGGAAATGAATCCCACTCCCTCCTGGTGACAGAGGTCCAGAATGCCTTCGTCGATGGGCGAGCGGTCCAGCATGTTCAGGCGGCCCTGATAAATCAGCAGGGGAACGTCGCGCTGCTTCAGATAGTCGATAGCAAAGCGCGTAGCTTCCAATGGCCAGCGCGAGATGCCTACATACAGGGCCTTGCCCGCACGGACGATGTCCACCAGCGCCTGCAGCGTCTCTTCCAATGGTGTGTTGGGATCGTAGCGGTGCGAATAGAACAGGTCTACGTAGTCCAGTCGCATGCGCTTCAGACTTTGGTCGAGCGATGCCATCAGGTATTTCCTTGAGCCCCAGTCGCCGTAAGGGCCTGGCCACATGTCGTAGCCGGCCTTCGACGAGATGAACAGCTCGTCGCGGTAGGGTCTGAGGGCTTCGTCCATCACGCGGCCCAACGTCTCCTCGGCCGAACCGTATGGCGGACCGTAATTGTTTGCCAGGTCCAGATGGGTAATGCCCTTGTCGAAGGCATAGCACAGTATTTTCAGCGAACGCTGGTAGTCGTCCACACCTCCGAAGTTATGCCACATGCCCAGACTTACCTTGGGCAACAGGACGCCCGAGCGTCCGCAGCGGTTATACTCCATGCCGTCGTAACGGCTCTCGTCAGCTACATATTTTTCCATACGCGTCGAAGTGTTTTAGTAGTTTTGTGCAAAGTTACGAAAAAAAAACGACAAATTACTGATTTATGTCAAGGAATCTGCAAAAAGTGGAAAAAATTGCATTGTTTGCGCACACAATGTTAAAAAAGCCCTTACCTTTGCATCCGATTTCAAGATAACGGTGTGGCTGAAAGGCCCGCCAAAGTATAATTTAAAAAGGTAAAAAGAAAATGAAAAAGATTTTTGCTATTGCACTCGTTGCAATGATGACTATGACTGCTAATGCACAGGTTTACGTAGGTGGTACTGTTGGTGTAAAGTCACTGAGCAGTGATGGTACTTCTGCTACTTCATTCACTATCGCCCCTGAGCTGGGTTACAACCTCAACGACAGTTGGGCTATCGGTGTTGGCGTTGGTTATTCTACCAACAACATCGCTTATAACGAGGCCGGTGGTTTTGCTGGCAAGCTGGATAAGAACGTGAACACTTTCACCGTTAGTCCTTACGTTCGTTACACCTTTGCTAAGCTCGACAAGGTGAACTTCTTCGCTGATGGTATCGTGAGCTATGCAAACACTGGCAACAGCGACGTGAAGGTAAACGCATTCGGTATTGGTATCCAGCCTGGTGTTGCTATCAACCTGAACGAGAAGGTTAGCTTCGTAGCTAAGCTCGGTCAGATCGGTTGGTCTACTGCTAAGGCTGATGTTGACGGTGCTAAGGCTGTTAACGAGATTGACTTCAGCCTGAACTCACTGGCTGCTCTGAACTTCGGTCTGTATTTCAACTTCTAATCAGAAGATTTTTCAATAGACAAGATTTTTATCGAAAACAAGGCAGCCTCGTCATTCCGACGGGGCTGCTTTTCTTTGTTTGTCTATTGTTGAGCACCCGGCAGCGATTGGACATATTTCATGAAGCGGTCGATGAGCAGGATACGCTCCCGGTTGGGCATTTCAACAAGTGACGCGCCGTTTTGGAACTGCATCACGGAAGCCTTGCCTTCATCGAACACAGGCCAATAGGGCAGTCCTTCTCCGTTAGGATTACCACCTGTCTTGGCGAAATTCACCCAGTACTGCTGCATCAGGTCTGAAACCTTCTTTTCCTGTGGATACTTATCTGCCTTATCGTCGAAGGCACCTTTCAGATACATCATGTCGTCAGCATGGGCAGCACCGCAACGATTACCTTTAGCATAGACGGTGGTGTCGGACTTCTGGGCGAGGTAGGCTGAATAGACAGCGCTCTTACCCGTCTTTTGCTGCAACGTAGCCCAAGCGTAGGACGGCCATCCACAACCGATGTCGCGCACCAAGTCGCGCATACTGTAGAGCCGCTCCTGATCCGTGTTACCCGGGTAGTAAACCCTCGTGCTGTCAGCCCACTGGCCAGGCAACGAGCCCAGCTGCCGGTTGTACTCCTCGACGCTCACCGATTCAAAATCAACGGCACCCTCGTCGCTGTTATACATAATCAGCACGGGCACGTCGTTGTAACGGCCCTGCTCGTAAAGGCTGTAGAGAGGTTCCGGAATCACATAACCGTCAATAATGGGCACACAACCCATAAAGTTTACGTCATTTCCCGTCAGTGCCTTGGCATCCATCTGTCGCATCTCGGCAATGGACTTCTTCTCCAGCTGGTTCATAAACATCCATCCCAGCATCTGAGCCTGTTGCTCATTCACCAAATTCAGGGGCGACATCATGGTTCCGCTCTGACAGATGCAGGCACGGAACAATCCCTTAGCCAGAGGCGAGCCACACAGTATATGACAACTGATGGCTCCTGCCGATTCTCCGAAGATGGTGACTTTCGAGGGGTCTCCACCAAAGTTCTTAATGTTACGCTGCACCCATTGCAGGGCGAAAATCTGATCCAGTATGCCATAGTTGCCTGAATGTCCTTCGGGCGATTCTTTGGCCAGATCGGCATGTGCCATGAATCCCAGCGCTCCGGCACGATACTCGATAGAGACGGCGACAACCCCTCTGCGAGCCAGACTCTGCCACAAGTCGCCACCATAATGTTCTGTACGGAATCCGCCACCATGAATGAACACCATCACGGGCAGGCCTTCGTTAATGCTCTTGGCGGGGGTGACGACACTCAGATAGAGGCAGTCCTCGCTCATCATATTGTACTTCACGTAGCTCTTTTCAGGCTGAGGGGGCCATTTGGCTACGTCCTCTGCCTTCAGTGCACCTTTCCAAGGTTTGGCGGGTTGTGGCGCCTTCCAGCGCAATTCGCCCACGGGTGGCGCTGCATAAGGAATGGCTTTATACACGGCGAGGTCTGTTCCATCGGGCGTACCCTCGACATCTCCAGTTTCTACATGGGTTTTCAATAACGGCTGCGCCTGTCCCGCAATAGCGACCAAGGCCAGCAATGATGTAATGATAGCTTTTTTCATAATTTGATGACTTCTTTATTCGTTAGTTATTATTCAAACTCAATCCTGCGGATGGTTAATATGCAGATTACTATAATGCAGACGATTAAAGTCGCAATCGACAGTAGTATCGCCTTCCAGAAGTTATCTTCAATATACCAGATGTATAGCCAAAAGGGGGCTACAATACTAATAAACCCTGCACAAAAGCAATAATAGAATTTAATGGGTTCCCGTTTCGGACGTAATGCTCTGTTACAATTGGGGCATTGAATGGTGTGATTAGTCCCTTTCAGGAAATACTCCGATATTTGCCTCAGCCCAATCTTCGTGTCACAATGAGGGCATACGGCTTGGTCGTGACTAAGCAATGATGATAATAGTTTCTTCATATTATTCGTCTCTATATTCAAGGATATCTCCAGGCTGGCAACCCAACTCGCGGCAAATGGCCTCGAGGGTGGTGAAGCGCACGGCCTTGGCCTTGCCCGTCTTCAGGATGGAGAGGTTTGCTAACGTCAAACCGACTTTCTCTGCTAACTCGCTGAGCGACATTTTGCGCTTGGCCAGCTCTACGTCTAAGTTTACAACAATCTGTCCCATAGGCTACTTATATCGTCAAGTCCTGTTCTTCTTTCAGTTTCAGCCCGATGGCAAATGCCTCGGCTACAATCATATTAAACACAGCGAAGATCAGAATGGCCATGTCTTCTTCAAAGGCTTCAATGATGTTAGTTCCTTCAATAATGGGAAAAACTGAAACCCCCAGCACACCAAGAGACAGGCCGAGAGCTGTGATTCGCAGACACCAAACATTGCCCCAGACAAATACCTCGTTGTGGTTGACATTGAGGATAAAACGCACGAAACAGGCAAACGAGAGAATGAAAGCACCAACAGTGACCAGTCCCAGAATCATAAGCAAGAATGCACCCCAATTAGGGTTTGCGCTATCTGCTGCACCTTCTTCCCAACCCCGGGCGAAATCGTCGGCACCCTGGACAAATGACAAAGTTACATGTGCTACCATCAGCACCAACATCAACACACAGAAAAAATTCAGTTTCTTTTTCATAACTTTTATTGTTTTAATTGGTTTATTTGTCGATTTTCGATATGCAAAAGTAGACATTCTTTTCTTAACCACCAAATAAAAACAATAAAAATTTATCGAAAAACAATATATTTAACGTTCGTAAACAAATAAACCCTTCCCTTCACCTTATTATATTAAAGGCAAAGGAGTGATTTATTGGATAATTATTCCCAGTGTGTTTACTCTTCCATGAGTTTGCGGTAGCGGGTGCGTTTGGGCTCCTCGAGGCCGAGGCGCTGGGCCTTGTTGGCTTCGTATTCGGAGTAGTTGCCCTCGAAATAGAACACGCGGCCTTCGCCTTCGAAGGCAAGGATGTGGGTGCAGATGCGGTCGAGGAACCAGCGGTCGTGGCTGATGATGACGGCACAGCCAGCAAAGGCTTCGAGACCTTCCTCGAGGGCACGGAGGGTGTTGACGTCGATGTCGTTGGTGGGCTCGTCGAGCAGCAGGACGTTGCCCTCCTGCTTGAGGGCGATGGCCAGATGCAGGCGGTTGCGCTCACCACCGGAGAGCACACTGCACTTTTTCTCCTGATCGGCACCACTGAAATTGAAGCGCGACAGGTAGGCGCGGACATTGACGTCGCGGCCTCCCATGCGGATGGTTTCGTTGCCCTGCGAGACGACTTCGTAGACGGACTTCGACGGGTCGATGTCGCGGTGCTGCTGGTCGACATAGCTCAATTTTACAGTTTCGCCAACGGCAAAGGAGCCGGTATCGGCCTGTTCGAGTCCCATGATGAGCCGGAAGAGGGTAGTCTTGCCGGCACCATTGGGTCCGATGACGCCTACGATGCCATTGGGCGGCAGCATGAAGTTGAGGTCGGTGAACAGCGTCTTCTCGGGGAATGACTTGGCGACATGTTCGGCCTCGATGACTTTGTTGCCCAGACGGGGACCGTTGGGGATGTAGATTTCGAGTTTCTCTTCTTTCTGTTTCTGTTCCTCGTTGAGCATCATCTCGTAGGAGTTCAGACGGGCTTTTCCCTTGGCATGACGGGCCTTGGGAGCCATGCGTACCCACTCCAGCTCGCGCTCCAGCGTCTTGCGGCGCTTCGAGGCGGTCTTCTCCTCCTGGGCCAGACGCTGCGACTTCTGTTCGAGCCACGAGGAGTAGTTGCCCTTCCAGGGGATGCCCTCGCCACGATCGAGTTCGAGAATCCACTCGGCGACATCGTCGAGGAAATAGCGGTCGTGGGTGACGGCAATGACGGTGCCTTCGTACTGTTGCAGGTGCTGCTCGAGCCAGTCGATGGACTCGGCGTCGAGGTGGTTGGTGGGCTCGTCGAGCAACAGCACGTCGGGCTTCTGGAGCAACAGTCGGCAGAGGGCGACGCGACGGCGCTCACCACCGGAGAGCGTCTTGACGTTCCAGTCGCCGGGAGGACAGTTGAGGGCCGCCATAGCGCGGTCGAGCTTCGAGTCCATGTTCCAGGCGTCGGTAGCATCGATAATGTCCTGCAGTTCGGTCTGACGGGCCATCAGCTTCTCCATTTTTTCTGCATCCTCGTAATATTCGGGTAAACCGAATTTCACGTTGATGTCGTCGTATTCGGCCAGTGCGTCGTAGACATACTGCACGCCCTCCATGACGTTTTCCTTGACGGTTTTCTCGTCGTTGAGCGGGGGATCCTGGGGCAGATAGCCCACGGTGTAGCCCGGTGCCCACACGACGTTGCCCTGATACTGCTGGTCGAGTCCGGCGATGATTTTCATGAGCGTGGACTTACCGGCGCCGTTCAGACCGATGATGCCTATCTTGGCGCCATAGAAGAAGGAGAGGTAGATGTTTTTGAGCACTTGCTTCTGATTCTGCTGGATGGTCTTGCTCACTCCGACCATTGAGAAGATGACCTTCTTGTCGTCAACTGTTGCCATAATATGATGATGTTTTTGATTTGTTTAGAAATTGAAATGACCGGAAACGTGGAGCATGGAGAGGAAATAGACCATGCCGACGTAGTAGCGCCATTTGCCCGTTGGTGGGCGGACGTCCCACAGCCGCTGTACGTACTCGCGGGCCAGTGCCTGATCGGCCGCATCGTCGCTGTCAGCTAAGGCAAAGGCTCCTACGGCATTAGCCCCGGCCATGCCCTCGGTATAGCCGTCGGTGGGCTCGGAGCCGTCGAGGTTGAACTGTCCGTGCTGGAAGCCGTCGTTACGGAAGAACTGAAGCAGGCGACGCATCATGACGCGCTGGTTGTCGGCGTCACGGCCCGTCAGGTAATAGTCCATGCCGACATTCATGGCACAGCGGATGGCGTCGTACTGATAGCGGTCGGTGTGGTAGCCGAAGTCAGGACGACGATAGGGCTTGCCGTCGAACAGGCAGTAGTCGGGATAGAGTCCCGTGACGGAGTCCTGCGAGGCCTTCAGCAGCCAGCGTGCCTGATGGGCAGCCTCGTGCCAGTAGTCGTTGCGGGCGTCGGCCTTTTGGACCCAGAGGTCGAGGAAGGCGGGCAGACAGTAGGAGGGGTCGCTGAACCAGTGGACCTCTTCGTTGGGTACGAAGGTGACGAGGTGCGTGGAGTCGTCGTAGAGGTTGTAGACACCCGTTGCGGGGCCGTCCTTTGTCGACACCTTTCGCAGGATTTCGTTGGCCTCGTCGGCATAACTCGGCTCTCCCCACTTATCGGCAGCCAGAAAGAGTGCGGTGACGAAATAGATCTCGCCGTCGGAGGCATTGCTGCCGCCAATCTTCGTGCCGTCGAGTCCGCACTGCCAGCAGAAGTAGCCATCCCACGGGCTATCTGCCGGGTAGGCCATATAGGTCTTTGCCCATCGCCACAACTTGTCGAACTCGGCTCGTTTGTCGAGTTGCACGCTAATCATCATGCCGTAGGACATGCCCTCGGTGCGTACGTCGTTGTTGCCCGTGTCGAGAATGATGGCCATGGAGTCGCCCACCTCGTAGTAGACGGTCTGCTGGTCGTCGGCCTCGTAGCGGCTCAGGTCGCCGGGGGTGAAGAAATGTGCCCACACACTGTCGATGCGGGCATCAACCTCGGTCTGGCTCTTGTCGAGCAGCGACGTGAAGAGGTTGTGGTTGGTAGCGTTACTAACAGCATGGTGGCCTGCACAGGCAGACCACACAGCCAGTACTGCTGTCGCCAGGACAACAGTCTGCAGTTTTCCAGATGTGAATAATTTCATATATTTACTTATAGAGGATAGTCCTCGAAGGCGTAGAGCACGGTCGAGAGATAGCGCTCACCCGTGTCGGGCAGTAGCACGACGACGCGCTTGCCCTTGTTCTCCGGACGCTTGGCCACCTGAATAGCGGCATAGAGGGCTGCACCTGCAGAGATACCTACCAGCAGACCTTCCTGCTGGGCAATCTCACGACCTGTGCGGATGGCATCGTCGTTGTCGACATCGAACACCTCGTCGATGACGCCGGCGTCGTAGGTCTTGGGAATGAAGCCGGCTCCGATGCCCTGAATCTTATGGGGACCGCTCTGTCCGCCGTTTAGCACGGGGCTCGACTTCGGCTCTACGGCGATAATCTTCACGTTGGGATTCTGTTCCTTCAGATATTTACCCGTGCCGCTGATGGTACCGCCCGTACCTACACCGCCTATAAAGATATCCACCTTGCCGTCGGTCTGACTCCAGATTTCGGGTCCCGTCGTGGCATAGTGCTTGGCGGGGTTGGCAGCGTTCTCGAACTGCTGGAGGATGACGCTGCCGGGAATGGTGTCGCGCAGCTCTTCGGCAGCACGGATGGCTCCCGGCATACCGTCCTTGCCAGAGGTCAGACGCACCTCTGCGCCATAGGCCTTCACGAGGTTTCTCCGCTCCACACTCATGGTTTCGGGCATGGTAAGGATAAGATGGTAGCCCTTGACGGCCGATACCAGTGCCAGTCCTACGCCAGTATTTCCCGAGGTGGGCTCGATGATGGTGGCGCCGGGCTTCAGAATACCCTTGGCTTCAGCATCCTCGATCATGGCGAGGGCGATGCGGTCCTTTACGCTACCGCCGGGGTTAAAGAACTCGACCTTTGCTATCACGGGGGTCTCAAGGCCCTTGGCCTGTGAATACTTGTTGAGCTCGAGAAGTGGGGTATTGCCGACGAGCTCGGTCAGCTGTTTTGCAATCTGTGCCATAATATCTTTTTTTTGTTATTTCAAGCTATGCGCTTGCAAAGGTAATAATTTATTCTCTAATTCTCTAATTCTTGATATTAAATCTTTTCGAAAGCCTGCTCGAGGTCGTCGATGATGTCGTCGATATGCTCGGTACCGATGCTTAAGCGGATGGTCGATGGCGTGATGTGCTGTTGGGCCAGTTCCTCGGGCGAGAGCTGCGAGTGGGTGGTGGTGTAGGGATGAATGACGAGGCTCTTCACGTCGGCGACGTTGGCCAGCAGCGAGAAGATTTGCAGAGCATCGATAAACTTCCAGGCCTCTTCCTGTCCGCCCTTTACTTCGAAGGTGAAGATAGAACCGCCACCGTTGGGATAGTACTTCTTGTAGAGTGCGTGGTCGTGATGACTCTCGAGGGCAGGGTGGTGTACGGCAGCCACTTTGGGGTGCTTGCTGAGGAAGTCGACGACCTTGAGGGCGTTCTCCACATGACGCTCAACGCGCAGACTCAGCGTCTCGACACCCTGCAAAAGGATGAACGCGTTGAAGGGCGAAATAGCAGCACCCGTATCGCGCAGGACGACGGCACGAATACGTGTCACAAAGGCGGCAGGCCCAGCGACCTCGGCAAAGACGGCACCGTGGTATGAGGGGTCTGGCTTTGCCAGCGTAGGGAAACGGTCGGGTTCCTTTGTCCAGTCGAACTTACCACCGTCGACGATGACACCACCGAGAGAGGTACCATGACCACCCAAGAACTTCGTAGCCGAGTGCACAACGATATCAGCACCATGCTCTAGCGGACGGATGAGGTAAGGTGTGCCGAAGGTGTTGTCGACGATGAAGGGGATGCCGTGCTTGTGGGCTACAGCGGCTACTCCCTCAATGTCAAGTACATCGGAATTGGGATTGCCGAAGGTCTCGGCATATACTACTTTCGTGTTGGGCTGGATGGCTGCCTCAAGGGCCTCGAGATCGTTGACATTAATAATGGTATTGGTGATGCCCTGCGTAGCGAGAGTGTGGGTAATCAGGTTGTAAGAACCGCCATAGAGGTTGTCGGCAGCGACGATGTGGTCACCATTCTGCACGATATTTTGTAATGCGTAGGTGATGGCAGCAGCACCAGAGGCCACAGCCAAACCAGCAACACCACCCTCGAGGGCAGCGACGCGATCCTCGAACACGCCCTGGGTGGAGTTGGTCAGACGACCATAGATATTACCTGCATCGCGGAGACCGAAGCGGTCGGCAGCATGCTGTGAATTACGGAACACGTAGGAAGTGGTCTGATAGATGGGTACCGCACGGGCGTCGGTAGCGGGGTCAGCCTGTTCTTGGCCTACATGAAGTTGCAAAGTCTCGAAACGGAAATTGTTCTTTTTACTCATAATTTTATTATTTTAGTGAATCATTTAATTGCTTTTGACGGTGCAAAGGTACGGAGTTTAGAAATTTCCACCAAAATTCTTGCGTAATTCAGAAAAAATGCCTAAATTTGCAAACTGAAAAGAAAAATATTCCAATAATGGCCTTCAGAAGGCCCAGAAACAGAAAATCATTCCTTATCATGGTAGAAATCTTAGACGAAACCGACCTGCAAATCTTGAAAACGCTGCAAAAAAATGCGAAATTGACCACTAAAGAGCTGGCCGATGCTGTTCATCTGACTCCTACTCCCGTTTTTGAACGTCAGAAACGATTGGAGAAAAAGGGGTATATCAAGAAGTATGTGGCCATTCTTGACCCCGACAAGTTGGACTTAGGTCTGCTGGTGTTTTGCAAGGTGAAGCTAAAGCAAATCAACCACGAGATAGCTGATGCCTTTGTGCGCCGCATCCAGCGCATTCCCGAGGTGACGGAGTGCTATAATACCTCTGGAGCGTACGACTACTTATTAAAGGTTCGCGCCCGCGACATGAAGCAATATCAGGAATTTATACTCAACAAGTTGGGCGAGATCGAGAGCCTGTCATCCATCGAAAGTACCTTTGTGATGAGTGAAGTGAAACAGAGTTACGGCTTGAACATATGATGAAAGTGATTGTTTCGCAAGCGGTACTCGCACTTGTCCTATGTGTGACATCGTTGACTGTCGGCGCACAGAACCCCGAACCGTGCGGTCCCGTACCTACCGAAAACCAGTTGCGATGGCAGGAGATGGAGATGTATGCCTTCATTCACTATTCGCTGAACACATATACCGATCAGGAATGGGGTTTCGGCAATGAAGACACTCAGTTGTTTAACCCCTCGGATTTGGACTGCCGCCAGTGGGCGCGTGTCTGTAAGCAGGCTGGCATGAAGGGCATCATCTTCACCGCCAAGCACCATTGCGGTTTCTGCATGTGGCCCTCGAAATATACGGAGTATTCCGTCAAGAACTCACCTTGGAAGAATGGAAAGGGCGACGTGGTGCGCGAACTGGCTGAAGCCTGTCGCGAGGAAGGATTGGAATTTGCCGTCTATCTGTCTCCGTGGGACAGGAATCACCCTGAATACGGTCGTCCGGCATACGTCACCTACTTCCGTAACCAATTGCGCGAACTGCTGACGGAGTATGGCGAGATGTTCGAGGTGTGGTTTGACGGAGCCAATGGCGGTGATGGCTGGTATGGCGGTGCCAACGAGGTGCGCAAGATCGACCGTACGACGTACTACGAGTGGCCCGAGACCTACCGCATGATTCGTGAACTGCAACCCCAATGCCTCATCTGGAACGATGGCAGCGATCGCGGGGACCTGCGTTGGGTGGGTACTGAGGCTGGCAATATTGGCGAGACCAATTGGAGTCTGCTGAACAAGACGGGCGATGTGCCGTACGAGCAGTTGCACTACGGATTGGAGAATGGCAATGTATGGGTGCCTGGCGAGACAAATACCAGTATCCGTCCGGGCTGGTTCTATCACGATACGGAGAACGAACATGTGAAGAGCCTGTCGAAACTGATGGATACTTATTATAAATCGGTGGGTCGCAACTCGTGTCTGCTGCTGAATTTCCCCATCGCTCCCAATGGGCGCATCCACCCGACAGACTCGCTGCGTGGCATTGCCTTCAAGAAGATGATTGACGAGGTGTTTAAGACAGACCTCGCCAAGAAAGCGAAGAAAACAATCACCAATAAACAATATCCTTCAACCCTTATCGACTTTAAGAAACCAACCTCCTTCAATCGCTTCGTGGTGGAGGAGGATATCCGTTACGGACAACGCGTCAAGAAGTTTGCATTAGAGGCTGAAATTGATGGCAAATGGCAACCGCTGAAAGACGATCTCGTCGTGGGGCACGATGGTCTGACCACCATCGGGCATCGCCGTATCGTCTGTTTCCCAACGGTGACGGCTACCCGCCTGCGCTTTACCGTTCTCGACGCCAAGTGCAATCCCATCATCAAGCGCACTTCAGTATATCTGGCACCAGAGCTGACGGCCGATATTCCCTATAGCGGTGAGAAGCGGAGCAGCCATCTGCACTACTTCTTCAGCAGTCCCAAGCAGATGTTCATTGACTGGGAGCAGGAACAGACCATCGCGTCGTTCCGCTATCTGCCGCCGCAACAGACTCGCGACGGACTGGTGACGCACTACTCGCTCTGGGCTTCGTCCGATTGGCAGAACTGGCAGAAAGTGGCTCAGGGCGAATTCTCGAATATTGTCAATAATCCTATCTGGCAGACTATCAGGTTTGCCCCCGTCAAAGCTAAGATACTGCGTCTGGATGCTGAGCGTCTGGCCGAGGGCGACCGCATGGCTTTCGACGATGTGGAAGTGGTAACAAAATAGAATAAAAATACTAACAACATGAAGAAAATCTTAACCTTCGTATGGATGGCTGCTATGGTGGTGGCCGCCAACGCACAAGACAAATTGTATGCCGATGAGTTTCCCCTCGGCGATGTGACTTTATTGGACGGTCCGCTGAAGCATGCGCGCGACCTGAACATCGAAACGCTGCTAAAGTACGACGTGGACCGTCTGCTGGCACCCTATCTGAAGGAGGCAGGGTTGACGCCCAGGGCAAAGGCCTATCCCAACTGGGACGGACTGGACGGGCACGTGGGCGGCCACTACCTGACAGCCATGGCAATCAATGCAGCCACAGGCAACATGGAGTGCCGCATGCGGATGCTGCACATGTTGGGCGAGCTGCAACTCTGTGCCAACGCCAACCAAATGAATCACCCCGAATGGGGCAAGGGCTATGTGGGCGGCATGCCCAATAGTGACCGCATATGGAGCACTTTTAAGAAAGGCGATTTCAGCGCGTACTTCGGTTCGTGGGCACCGTTCTATAATTTGCATAAGATGTACGCAGGCCTGCGCGATGCGTGGCTTTATTGTGGCAACGAAGATGCCAAGCGCCTGTTCCTGGGTTTCTGCGACTGGGCTATCGACCTGACAGCAGGTCTCTCGGATGCCCAGATGGAGCAGATGCTGAACAACGAACATGGCGGTATGAACGAGGTGCTGGCCGACGCCTATGCCATTACGAAAGACAGAAAATATCTCGACGCTGCCAAGCGTTTCTCGCATCGCCGACTGCTGACACCCATGTCGCAGCGTCAGGACAATCTCGATAATATGCATGCCAACACACAGGTGCCTAAGGTGGTGGGATTTGAGCGCATCAGCGAACTCGCAGGTAACGAGCCTTACCATGAGGCAGCAAACTACTTCTGGGATATTGTCACCGGCGAACGTTCGTTAGCCTTTGGCGGAAACAGTCGTCGCGAGCACTTCCCCAGCAAGGAGGCCTGCATCGACTTCATCAACGACATTGACGGTCCGGAGACCTGTAACACGAACAATATGCTGAAACTGACTGAGGATTTGCACCGCCGCAATCCGGAGGCCCGCTACGCTGACTACTACGAGTTGGCTACGTTCAACCACATCCTCTCGTCGCAGCATCCCGAGCATGGTGGCTACGTATACTTTACACCGGCACGTCCGCGTCACTACCGCAACTACTCGGCTCCCAATGAAGCGATGTGGTGCTGTGTGGGAACGGGCATGGAGAATCACGGAAAATACGGACAGTTCATTTACACCCACGTGGGCAACGCACTCTATGTGAACCTCTTCGTGGCTTCAGAGCTGAACTGGAAAGAGAAAGGTCTTGTGCTTCGTCAGGAGACAGCATTCCCCTATGGTGAGACGAGCAAGATTACCATAGCCAGCGGCAAGGGACAGTTCCCATTGCTGGTGCGCTATCCGGGTTGGGTGGAGCCCGGCGACTTCAAGGTAAGCGTCAACGGCAAGCCCGTCCAAATCATCACAGGCCCATCGAGCTATGTCGCTATCGACCGCCAATGGAAGAAAGGCGATGTCATCGAGGTGACGTTCCCCATGCACAACAGTATTAAATACCTGCCCAATGTGCCGCAGTATATTGCCCTGATGCATGGTCCTATCCTGCTGGGTATGAAGACCGGTACGGAAGACTTGGCACACCTCATCGCCGACGACAGCCGTTTCGGGCAGTATGCTGGTGGCAAGAAACTGCCTATTAACGAGGCGCCCATTCTCATCAACAACCACATCGACGAGATTGCCAGTCAGCTTAAACCCATTGCAGGAAAGCCCCTGCATTTCACGTTGGAAACGAAGATGGAAAACGGCATTCACCATGAGCTTCAGCCATTCTTCGAAATCCACGACTCGCGCTACATGATCTATTGGCTTGCACTCTCGGAGCAGAACTATAAGGGCTATCTTGCCCAGTTGGCAAAGGAAGAGCAGGAACGTCAAGCATTGGAGGCCCGCACCATCGACAAGGTGCAGCCAGGTGAGCAGCAGCCCGAGACAGACCATAAGATGGAAACGGACCAGTCGTATACAGGCAATACCAACGATGTGTTCTGGCGCGACGCTAACAACGGCCATTTCTTCAGCTATCTGATGCAGACGGGCGGCAACACTGACCTCGCACTGCGTCTGAAATTCTGGGGCGTGGGCGAGTGGAAGAGCCACGAGTTCGACATCTTTATGGACGACGTGCTGCTGACCTCGATCAACAATACAGGCAAGTACCGCATCTCGCAGTTCAAATACGAGACCTTCGACATTCCTGCTGAAATGCTTCAGGGCAAGACGCAGGTTCGCATCAAGTTCGTGGCCAAGCCCCACAAGCAGATTGGCGAGATTTATGGCGTACGACTCATCAAAAAGTAAAATAGCAAAGGGATGAAAAATATGAAGCATTACGTAGCGTTTGCATTGGCACTATGTGCAAGTGTTGGAGCTATAGCCCAGACACAAACGCTCTTCGACGATGGTTGGCAGTTTACGCGTGAGGGTAAAACCGTTACCGTCAATCTGCCTCACGATTGGGACATCTACGAGACCCCCAATCCGGCAACAGGTGCCACGGGTACTGGCGGTGGCTGGTATCCGGGTGGTAAAGGCGAGTATCGCAAGACGTTCAAGACGCCTGATGCCGATGTGGTGAAGTTATATTTCGAGGGCGTCTACCAAAAGGCCGAAGTGTTTGTCAACGGACAGAAAGCCGGGCAGCATGCCTACGGCTATACGCCTTTCACCGTCGACATCACACCCTATTTGAATAAAACCTCAAATCTCAACGAGGTTGTAGTCAAGGTGAACAACTCGGAGCAGCCCAACTGCCGCTGGTACTCGGGTTCGGGCATCTATCGTCATGTCTGGCTGCAGACGAAACGGAAGCAGTATATTGATGAATGGAGCGTAAGCGTGACGACCCCCGACATCCACACGGTAAACATCAAGGCCGAAGTGGTGATGGCAGACGGTTCGCGCAAACCCATAGAGAAGACGCTGCATGTGGAGCAGCCCCACTTGTGGTCGCCTGACGATCCCTATCTTTATACGACGACCATCGAGGCCGAGGGTGATGTGCTGCCCGTCACTTATGGCATCCGCACCATCGAGTATTCGGCCGAAAAGGGTTTTGTGCTTAACGGCAAACCGATTCTCATCAATGGAGCCTGCGTGCATCACGACGACGGTGTGCTGGGAGCAATGGCCTTTGATGCTGCTGAGGTCCGCAAGGTAAAGCTGATGAAGGAGGCTGGTTTCAACCTCATCCGCACCAGCCATAATCCTACGACGCGTGCCTTCCTCGACGCCTGCGACTCTTTGGGTATGCTTGTTATCGACGAGGCCTTCGACGGTTGGCGCACACAGAAGACCACCTACGATTACTCGACGCTTATCGACTCGTGTTATCGCGAGGACATACAGGCTATGGTGAAGCGCGACCGCAACCATCCCAGCGTCGTCTGTTGGAGCATCGGCAACGAGGTCATCGAGCGTAAGGACATCCGCGTGATTACTACTGCCCGCCAACTGAAGCAGGCTATTCTAGAAGAAGACCAAACACGTCCCGTCACCGAGGCGCTTTGTTCGTGGGACAGCGATTGGGAAATCTATGACCCGCACGCTGAAGTGCTCGACGTGGTGGGCTATAACTACATGATTCACAAACACGCTAGCGACCACCAGCGTGACCCGCGTCGCGTGATGTGGCAGACGGAGAGTTTTCCGCGTGATGCCTTCAAGAACTGGGCACTGACGCACGACCATCCCTACATCGTTGGCGACATCGTGTGGACAGGTCTCGACTACTTAGGTGAATCGGGCATAGGACGTTACTACTATGAGGGCGAACGTCCAGGCGAGCATTATGTCGATGGCGGACAGCCTGACTGGCATGGCGCCTATTGCGGCGATGTTGATCTTACGGGTTGGCGCAAGCCCATCAGTCATTATCGTGAGATGCTTTGGAACAGTAATATCTCACCTCTCACTGCTAACTCCTCACCACTTCTATATATGGCAGTCAGAGAGCCTGATGACTATCAGGGAAAAATCAAAGAGACGGCCTGGAGCGTTTGGCCCACATGGGAGAGTTGGAATTGGATTGGTTGGGAAGGCAAGCCAGTCGAGGTAGAGGTTTATACAAAGGCCCCAGAGGTCAAACTCTATCTGAACGATAAGCTTGTTGACAGGAAAATTGTCAACCGCGAGACAGCGTTCAAGGCAGTATTCCAAGTGCCTTACAAGGCTGGCACGCTGCGTGCTGAAGCTGGTGGCAAGAGCGTGACACTCACTACTGCTGGAGCACCAGCACATTTAAGACTCACGCCCGACCGTCGCGTTATCACTGCCGATGGTCAGGACTTGGCTTATGTCACTATTGAAGTGGTTGACAGCAAGGGGAACGTGTGCCCTGATGCCGCCATCCCCTGCGAGGCCATCGTGAAAGGGCAGGGCAGTCTTCTGGCTTTTGCCTCTGCCGACCTAAAGGACCGCGAGGCGTATACATCACCCAAGGTTACTACGTGGAAAGGCCGTGCCCTGCTAGTGGTGCGCAGCACCCAGAAGAATGGTCGTGCGCAGGTCAGCATCAAGAGCAGTCTGCCCACCGCTTCGTTAACCATACAAACCACAAAATCAATCAAATAACGATTCATGATGAAAAGACCCCTTATCTTTCTAACTTTATTGCTATCGATTACAGCCCACGCACAGACCCACGATTGGGAGAATCCTGCGGTGCTGGGTATCAACAAACTGCCCTATCACGCAACGTTACAACTGCCTTCGAAACAGAAGGAGTGTAAGGAAATCGTTTCGCTCGACGGACAGTGGCTGTTCCAGTGGTCGAAAGACCCAGAGTTGCGCCCAGTCGATTTCTATCAGGAGCAATACGGCGTGAGCCAGTGGGGCCAGATTACCGTTCCAGGCAACTGGCAGTTGCAGGGTTACGGTAAGCCCATCTACGTCAATATGCAATATCCCTTCCACCGAGACCGGCCCAGTGTCACTGGAGAGCCAAACAAGGACTGGTATGCCTACGGCCATCGTAATCCCGTGGGGTCGTATGTGACTTTCTTTGACGTCACGAATGAGATGCTGTCGAAGAATCTCATCCTGCATTTCGGTGGTGTCCATTCGGCGATGTATGTGTGGATCAACGGACAGAAGGTGGGCTACAGCCAAAACTCGATGTCGCCTGCCGAATTCGATGTGACGAAATACGTTCGAAAGGGCAAGAACAAACTCGCCGTCGAGGTGTACCGCTGGAGCGATGGCAGCTATTTGGAGTGTCAGGATATGTGGCGTCTCTCGGGCATCTTCCGCAGTGTACAGCTGTGGGTGCGCCCGTTGGTGCATATTGCCGACTATAAGGTGGAGGCTGTGCCCAATGCCGATTTCTCGCAGGCCCAGGTGACGGCTGATATTGCCATTTGCAATACCGGTAAGAAGCAGGTAAAAGATATCAAGGCCGTCTTGAAAATCGAAGGTACGACGAATGAGGGATTCCTGAAACGACTGGCCGCTGGCGATACCTCCCATGTGAAGATTACCTACACGTTGGACAATCCCCGTTTGTGGTCGGCGGAGAAACCAAATCTCTATCCCTTTAGTGTTGAACTGAAAACCACCCCTGTGGAGGAGGTCTTCGAACACTTCGACTATCATTTCGGTGTGAAGCGAGTGGAGTGTGTGGGCGAGGTCTTTAAGATCAATGGCAAGAATGTCAAGCTGCGTGGTGTGAACCGTCACGACCACCATCCGCTGACAGGCCGCTATGTCGACGATGCCACCTACGAAGAGGACATCCGACTGATGAAGCAGGGTAACATCAATTTCCTGCGCACCTCGCACTATCCCGATCGCGAATACCTCTACGAGCTCTGCGACCGTTGGGGCATATACGTCATGGATGAGGCCAATCAGGAGTCACACGGCTATGGCTATGCCAATAAGGTGATGGGCGAAGATCCTGCCTGGTGTGATGCCCATGTCGATCGTGCCGTCTCGCTCGTGCAACGCGACAAGAATCACCCCAGCGTCATCTTCTGGAGTCTGGGTAACGAGGGTGGGGTAGGTCCCAACCTGAAGGCCATGCGCGAAGCCGTTGTCGCCCTCGACACCATCGCCTTGCCGTTCTGCGACACCGACCGCCGTTGGTCCGACATTTACGACGACGGCTACCTCTCGCCGGCACGTCTCGCTACAGAAGCCCAAAAGGTCACCGACCGTCCGTTTATGATGCGCGAATATGCCCATGCGATGGGTAATTCAATGGGTAACTTCCAAGAGTATTGGGATGTTATCTACGCCGACTCTTCTATCTGTGGTGCCGCTATTTGGGACTGGGTGGACCAAGGGCTTTATAAGCAGGATCCGTCTGGTAAGACTTTCTTTGCCTATGGTGGCGACTTCGGCGACCAGCCTAACGATGGTCCCTTTTGCATCAATGGTCTGATAGCCCCCGACCGCAAGCCCCATCCCCACTACTACGAGGTGCAGCACGTCTACCAGCCGTTGACGTTTGTGCTTGACAGCAAGGACATCTGCATCATCAATCACGACAGTTTCACAGCCCTCGACGAGTACGAGTATTACTACGAAATCTCGCGTAATGGCGAAGTCGCTGGTGGTGGACTCCTCGAGCTTAACGGCGACCGCATGGCGTTGCCCTATTATCCAGACGACAACGAGGTAACGATGACTATTCAGGCTCGCCTGAAAGAGGACAAACCTTGGGCGAAGGCAGGCTTTGCCGTAGCTAGCGAACAGTTCATCCTGCGGGAATACATCTTCCCCTGGGGTGAAACCACTGTTGCAGATGGTAAAGTCAAAAATATTACCATCGACGGCAACACCCTTACCTCGTGGGTCATCGATGGCCAGGAAATGCTGCAGGCACCTCTTGAGCCTTACTTCTGGAAACCCGAGAACGACAACCAGCATGCTGCTCAGTTTGCCCGTCGTACGGCCGTTTGGAAGGATGTTACCGATGTCACCGTAAACTATACCGTCATCGACGAACGCAGCATCAAGGTCGAAGTGGACTACAACCCTACTGGTGCCGATAAGCCCGTGATGCCTAAATTGGGTATGCGCATGCGACTGCCTGCTGACTTCACCCAAATCGAGTATTATGGTCGAGGTCCGTGGGAGAACTACCCCGATCGTAAGCGTAGCGCTTTCTTAGGGCGTTATCAGATGCCGCTGAGTGAGTTTGAAACGGAGTATATCCATCCGCAGGATAATGGCTGTCGCACGGATGTCCGATGGCTGAATATCTCTAACGGCAAGAGGGCGCTTCGTGTCGAAGGTTACCAGCCGCTATGTATCCGTGCCTGGGATTATGGCGAGGAGGATCTTGAAACCGCCAAGCATCCTTACGAAATCCAGCGTGGCCGTTTTGTGAATCTGAATATCGACCTCAACGTTCACGGTGTGGGTGGCATCGATACCTGGGGACAGCGCACATTACCTCAATATACTATCGACGGCAATAAGCCCTATCACTATGCCTTTATCCTCACTTGGAAATAGACGTTGCTAATGACAAATTGAAATGGCAATACAGGTAACATACAGCCAGTGAACGTTTTAAATATTGATAATCAGCAACTTACATCTTAAACGGTAGAAAAGTGACGTTGGGGATTCTTGGGCGCCCCAAAAGAATGAAGATTTAACGTATTTAACGTTTTGAAA
>JAEEGH010006085.1_pt1 | contig 29773 bp, 29 predicted proteins | sample 9134181 | NCBI WGS metagenome assembly JAEEGH01 (sample SAMN16246544, study PRJNA631951) | gut metagenome | biome: gut microbiome; feature: rumen; material: DP-attached | host: Bos | place: Iran: Karaj | collected 2018-10 | reverse complement strand
ACCATTAGCGCCAAGGTTATGCCACCATGCCATTGCAAATGGAAGATGTTCAGACATCTTTTTGCCCATGATTGTTAATTCAGGATTGTAATACTTGAATGCCCATGGGTTTTTACTATCTTTTCCTTCAAACTTGATTTGAGGAATATTCTTAAAAAACTCGCTCATTTTGAGCCTCCTATTTATTTATTGTTAGTTTTATCTAACTTTTATAAAGTTAGTATACACTAACTTTATAAAAAAAGAAATATGGAGGTCAAAAGAACTTATTTTATACACTCAACATACATTAAATCTATACGGCCGGGAATTACTTCACTGACGGTGATTTTCCAGCCGTTTGATTCCAGGAAGTTTTTATATTGTTCAGATGTCCACTGGTGTTCGAATTTTACGCCAAGCTTGAAGAGAAGTTTTTGCCAGAGATTAGGACTGGCAATTTTTCGTTCTATGAAATTTGGTGCTATAAGGAGCCCGCCTGTTTTCATAACACGTTCTATCTCACTCAAAACTTTTTCCGGATTCAGAACAATGTGCAGACAGTTTGCAATAATCACGACATCAAAAAAATGATCTGCATATGGCAGGTTAGAAGCATCTGCAATTTCAAAAGAAAGATTTACAGGATTATTCCCTTTCTGTGCCTGCTTAATCATGTTCGGTGAAAAATCTGTTGCAACCATGCGATGGGTTACCTCTGCAACATTTTTTGCAATAAGCCCTGGCCCGGTTGCGAGTTCAAGAACATCCTTTCCCCTCACCTTTTCACGGATATGCGAATACATATAATCATAAATATTTTTCTGCGACTTCATCGCAAGTGAATAGATTGGTGCAAACCTGTCCCAGATCGATTTACTCATTTTTATCTCTTTTTCATTTAAAATATATAAATCCGCCCAGCTTTTCAGCAGGGCGGAATATGATAGGACTTAAAAAATATTGATATTTTTACTTTAATTTTTTGTAGCCGTAAACAGCAGTTTTACCCAGTTCTTCTTCGATACGGATAAGCTGATTGTACTTTGCCATACGGTCTGTGCGGCTCATAGAACCTGTCTTTATCTGTCCTGAGTTTGTAGCAACTGCGATATCGGCAATTGTTGTGTCTTCAGTTTCACCAGAACGGTGGCTGGTTACTGTTGTGTAGCCGTGGCGGTGAGCCATTTCAATTGCTTCGAGAGTTTCTGTAAGAGAACCTATCTGATTTACCTTGATAAGAATTGAGTTTCCGGCCCCTAGTTTAATTCCCTTCTCGAGGAACTTAACGTTTGTTACAAAGAGATCATCACCTACGAGCTGGCATCGGTCACCAATGCGGGCAGTAAGCTTTTTCCAGCCTTCCCAATCGTTTTCGTCGAGACCATCTTCAATCGAGTCAATAGGATATTTTGTGATGAGTTCTTCGAGGTAAGCAATCTGCTCATCGTCGCTCAATTCTTTTCCGTTTGGATCTTTTGGAGTTCCGTTTGAAAGCTGTTTGTAGTTATAGAAGAACTTGCCGTCTTTTTCTACAGAGAACTCGCTGGCTGCACAGTCCATAGCAATCTTAATATCTTTTCCTGGCTTATAACCTGCATCCTTGATTGCCTGAACAATGCTGTCGAGTGCATCGTTGATTCCATCAAACTTTGGAGCGAATCCACCTTCATCACCTACAGCTGTTGAAAGACCGCGCTTTTTAAGAAGTTTTGCAAGTGCGTGGAAAACCTCGGCACCCATGCGGATTGCTTCTTTTTCTGTTTTAGCACCAACAGGACGAATCATAAATTCCTGGAATGCAATTGGAGCATCTGAGTGAGCACCACCGTTGATGATATTCATCATTGGAACAGGAAGTACATGTGCATTTGCACCACCAATATATCGGTAAAGAGGAATATTGAGTGCTTTTGCTGCAGCCTGAGCTGTTGCAAGTGAAACACCAAGAATTGCATTAGCACCGAGCTTACTCTTTGTTGGAGTTCCATCGAGCGAGAGCATCTTCATATCAACTGCACGCTGTTCAAAAACATTAAAGCCCTTGAGAGCCGGAGCAATTACCTTGTTTACATTTTCTACAGCTTTAAGAACGCCCTTTCCACCATAGCGTTCCTTATCGCCGTCTCGGAGTTCAAGAGCTTCGTTTTCACCTGTACTTGCTCCACTTGGAACTGCGGCACGGCCGAAAACTCCGTTCTCAAGAATTACATCCACTTCTACAGTAGGATTACCACGTGAATCAATTATTTCACGTCCGATTACATTGCTGATTGCAACTTTGTTTAACATATTTTTCTCCTTGTCATGCTGATTCTGAAACAAGTTCAGAATAACATTTTTGTTTTATTTTTTCTTTCCCTGATTTGCTACGGCTTCCATTTTTGCTTTGAGTGCTTCCTGGTCGCCAAGATAATAATGTTTGATTACCTTAAAATTATCGTCGAACTCATAAACGAGTGGAGTTCCTGTCGGAATATTTACTTCGAGGATTTCTTCCGGTGTAAGGTTGTCCAGATATTTTACGAGAGCGCGAAGGCTGTTTCCGTGAGCCGCAATTATTACGCGTTTACCAGCCTTCATCTGAGGTTTAATCTCTTCGAGGAAGTATGGAATAACACGGGCAATTGTTGTCTCAAGGCTTTCATTCTGAGGAAGAAAGCTTGAATCAACATCACGATACATAGGCTGATTTTTAGCTGAACGCTCGTCGTTGTCTGCAAGAGCAGGAGGTTTTACATCAAAAGAACGCCGCCAGATTTTAACCTGGTCTTCTCCAAACTTTTCTGCAGCCTCTGCTTTATTCTTTCCCTGCAAGTCGCCATAATGACGCTCATTGAGCTTCCAGGTTTTGATTACAGGAAGCCACTCGCGATCCATTTCGCAGAGAATTCCATTTAATGTATGGATTGCACGCTTAAGATAAGATGTAAAGCAGATATCAAAATCATAACCTTCATCCTTCAAAAGCTTACCGGCAAGTTTAGCTTCTTCGCGGCCCTTGTCACTAAGTTCAACATCCGTCCAGCCGGTAAAAAGATTCAGCTTATTCCATTCACTTTCGCCGTGACGAACTAAAACTAACTTTATCATAATAAACTCCTTATACTACTTCCCACATTTCGCCCATATTTTTGAAGCCACCTTCGGGCAGGCAGCCTTTACAAGGGGAACTGTCAGACTTTCCGGCATGCGCCTTACAGCCCGGACAGTGGCCACCATTACAGCCATGTGAGCAGTCATTTTTGATATTCAGTACTCGACGAATTATACCGGCACGCTCGAGAAACTCGATGCGACGATTGATATCATCGATACTTGTATTTAGCTCTTCGGCAAGCATTTCGATTGATCGTGAATGCCCGTCGCGGAGCAGATTTAATAATTCTTCCATGTTCCTTTTACCAGATAAGCAATCCGATATGATAAGCAACACACGCAATCAAAAGCGCTCCCACTGTATAGTAAAGAGCAATAATTGCAGTCCACTTAGCCGAATGAGTTTCCTGGTAAGTTGCAGCAAGTGCAACAATACAAGGCATATTGAAGGTAATCGCAAATATGAATGCGAGAGCTTCTGGCTTTGCAACGTTAGCAACAAGCAGTTCATTGATATTAGCCGCTGCACCCCCGGCTACAGTTGAACCTACAGTAATCATATTGTGGTCTGTGAAGATTGAACTTAGAACACCAATTGCCCCTTCCTTACCAAGAGAAGAAACAATAAAGGCCATAAAGGTTTTCCACCCAAGTCCAAAAATTTTTGTAACAGGCTCTATAAACTGACCAACCTTGTACAAAATTGAGTTATCCATAGAACCGGATTTTGTAAATGTCAGCAGCCAGAATATAAAAGATACAAGAAGAATGATTTTAAGAACGCGGAAGAAGGTATCCTTTGTGCGTCCAAGAACATAACGGAAAAGTGCACCCCACTTTGGTTTATGATAAGGAGGAAGTTCCATAATCATTCCGCAGCGGTCTTCTTTTTTTACAAGCTTGCGTCCAAATACTTTTGATGTAACCCACATATGAAGAATCATCACAGCGAGAATTGCAACAATGATAAGAGGAGCAGCCCCTCCGAACCATACTGTTGAAAGCATTGGAACAACTGCCCAGGCAGCACCACAGGGAACGGCCCATGCGAGAGCAATTGTCAGAACTTTCTGCCCCCAGTTATCGATGACGCGCGCACCTGCAGCACCACCCATTGTACATCCAAAGCTTACAAGGAAAGGCATAACTGATTTTCCCTGAAGACCGAGTTTTGCCATTGTGTTGTCGAATACATATGAGATACGTGCCATAACGCCGACTTCTTCAAGAAGACCAAATACTAAAGTTACACCAAATACGAAGCCAAGCATTTTGAAAATAAAGCTGAGAGAGTTAATTACAACATCACAGATGATAGCTATGATAAAGGCTGGACAACCGATTGCAGTAAGCCCAGTTGTTACAGGATTAATCAGAGCCCCGATTGCACTACCTACTCCCATAAAAGGAAGGGCTGGTATAAATGAAGCAATAAGACCGAACAGGACTGTAAGAATTACCACAGGCTTTCCCCAAACACGGTGAGTAATCATACGGTCAAACTTTCCAAGCTTACGTGTCTGTGTTTTTGATGCAACAGAACCTTCGAGAAGCTCATCTATCCAGGCAAACTTTGCTTCGCCCGTCAGGAGCACACCTTTATTTGTTTCTTTTGAATTCAAGAGATTTTTTGCAACCTCTTCATCAAATTGCTTTTTCTTTTCTCCCTCCAATGCAGCTTTGATTTTTGCTGTAACCGGCAAGTCTCCTTCTACAACCTTGGCAGCAAGCCAGACTGAAGAATAGCCAGGAATCACATTTTCAGGCACAAGAGGTTTAATTTCTTTATAAGCTTCAATTGAATTATATTTTGTCTCAAGAGCTGAAGAATCAAGAATTGTCTTTTTTCTGATTACAGTTTCAAGAGCTGCATAAAATCCATCATAATTCTTTTTATCCTGAGCAGAAAAAAGAACAACCGGAATTCCCAGTTTTTTAGAAATTGCAGCAAAATCAATCTGCTTACCCTGCTCAGCAGCAACATCACTCATGTTCAAAATCAGGAAAGCTGGAACTTTAATTCCTGCATAATCAGCAAGCATATAAAGGCTTCTCTGAAGCTGAGAGCTGTCTGCAAGAATACAGACAACATCTGCCTTACCACCTGCAATATAATCACGGGTGATGATTTCCTCATCTGAGTTTGCTGAAAGGCTGTAAGTTCCAGGAAGGTCTGCTACAAGATATTTTGTTCCCTTGTATTCAAAATTTCCTTCTTTTTTCTCTACAGTTTTTCCAGGCCAGTTTCCGACATGCTGTTTAAGACCTGTAAGCGCATTGAAAAGTGTGGATTTTCCAGAGTTAGGCTGACCGAGCAATGCAATTACTGTTTCATTCTTGTCTGTCATGCAACGACCTCCACTGTGATGTTCTCACATTCATTACGGTTCAAAGCAATCATAGTGTCGCGCGAATAAACTAAAAGCGGACGATGCTTTTCGTTTTTTACGATTGTAATCTTGCATCCCGGTGTAAGTCCGATAGATGTAATCCTGCTTACAAAACGTGCATCGCCGTTTACCGAGGCGATTACTGCGCTTTGATCTTTTTTCAATTCAGAAATTGCCATTATATATCTCCTTGTGTAATAACCTGATTTTTTGTAACAGAAAGAACCGTGTAGCCTGCATCCCGTACTTCACATTCCAAATCAGCAGCCTCAAGCTCCATTTTCGAAAGTACTGTTACAGACTTCTTTTCAAGACTCGCAGTAGCCCATATCCCGTCAATCGAGTTCAAAGCATTTTCCACATGCCGTGTACAGTTAGAACAATGCATCCCGTCAACCGAAAGCACATATTTAAAAGGATAGTGTGATTTATTTTTATCCTGAACTTTTACTTTTTTCTCAGGTGCATCTCGTTCACCACAGCAGGCCGAACCGTGCTGTATCCTATTGAGAGTACTTTTTACAGCAAAAAGAATAATTATTAAAAGAATCACAATTAAGATGACAGTTCCCATAAATTAAACTCCTTTAATGGTATTTCAAAATCGCAGCATTCTTTGATAAGTTCACGATCGTGCGTTACTACGATTACAGTTTTTCCAAGTTTTTTAAGATTACGCAGGATTTGTCCGATTTGAAGCATATGTGTGTAGTCAAGACCGCTTGTTGGTTCATCAAAAAGAAGAATCTCTCGTCCGCTTGCAATTGCACAGGCTACGGCAAGTCGCTGCTTCTGACCGCCAGAAAGGGATTGTGGATGTCGGTTTGCAAAATCATCAAGGTCCAGGCTTTTCAATATGAGATGTGCATTATCTTCATTCTCTTCTTTTTGACTGATGATAACTTCATCCAGAACGCTTTCTGTAAACAACTGATGATTTACATCCTGCATTACAAGAAAGATTTTCTTTTGACGGGCATGGCGTTTATAAATTTTCCCCTTAAACTCTATAATTCCTTTTGAACGTTTTCCTAATCCGCAAAGACAATTAAGGAAGGTTGTTTTACCTTCGCCGTTATTACCGGTAATTGCAGTGATTTTTCCAGCAGGGATTTCCATATGTGGAATATTCAAAGCAAGGAGGCCATTGCGGTATTTGCAGCGGAAGTTATGAATTATGATATTTTCAATACCATCTTGAAGTGACACGTCATGCTGAACTTGTTTCAGCATCTTTTGACTATGAGATTCCGAAACAAGTTCGGAATGACAGTTTGAACGTAGCCCCAGCTTATGCAATTCCTCTTCCGAAATCTTATCCATTTCTGCTCGAGACATTTCGCGGATAATTTTTCCATCTTTTAAAACTACCGTTCGGTCGGCAAGTTCCCAAAGATAAGATATACGGTGTTCTGCAACTACAATAGTTTTCCCTTCACTCTTCCATTTCTTAAGCAGCTCACGAAGTTCTTCGATTGTTTTCAAATCAAGATTCGCACTTGGTTCATCCAGAAGAATAATTTTATTTCCTGTAACCGCAACTGATGCACAGGCAATCTTCTGTTTTTGTCCGCCAGAGAGCTGAAAAAGACTCCTTCCCATAAGAGGTTCAAGATGAAGATCCTTTACAGTTTTATCGATTCTCCGTAAAATCTCACTTTCTTCTATTCCCTGATTTTCACATGCAAAAGCAAGCTCACTAGTTGTATCAACATTAAAAAACTGAGAACGCGGATTTTGAAATACAGTGCTTACAATTTTTGCAGTATCATATAATTCTACCTGTGAAACATCATTGCCATTAACAAAAACATGTCCTTGTAACTCACCTTCAAAAAAGTTTGGAATAAGTCCATTAATAAGACGAAGAATAGTAGTCTTACCGCAGCCGGATCCTCCGGTTAGTAAAACAAATTCGCCTTCTTCTATTTTTAGATTAATGTTACAGAGACTGCCATTTGAAGATCTTTCTCCGACACCTCCAGCAGCTCCACGTTCAATCCCCTCTCCACTACTATATGTAAAACTGACATTATTAAGTTCAATCATCTAAATCACCTTGAAGCCACGTAGAATGGTTATAGCAAGTCCTGCTCCTAAAGCAATAAAAGTAAAATAATCCCAGAATCCAAAACCAATTTTACAGATATTTGTTCGTTTACATGGTCCGCCAAGACCGCGTGTAAGTGAAGCTGCCGACAATTCCTGCCCGATTTTCACTGAACAGGTCATCATCGGAATAAGGCGATATTCAATCATCTGAAAAGCTTTTGCTCCACCACATCTGATATCCCTCATAGCCATTGCCTTGTTTATGCTTGAAGCTTCTTCCATAACTGTAGGAAAAAATCTGAACATAACGGAAAGCGGAATAGTGATTTGACTTGGCATATGAATTCTTTCCATTGCACTCATGAACTCACTGACAGTTGTTGTAGAAACGAGATACATCCCGGTAAAAACACCCGGCATAAATCTCAAGACAATTCCACACATTGCAAGAATCAGAAAATTCAGAAAACCAGTGCAATGAGGCATAACAAACATTGCAAAGACATACGCAAAGGTATAAAAAAAGACACCAAATAAAAATGGCTTAAAACGTCGGGCACTTAGCAGTAGAAAAAGCGGCAGATAATTCAGTGCAACACGAAACTCAGCCGCCCAGTCTCCGCCTGCATTTCCCAGCACAAATACTGAAACAAATACAAGCAGAATTAGTTTAGTGCGCGGATCCAAAACTGATTTTTTTGAAGTAGCGCTTAAGATTTCCATTATGCAATTCCAGCCTTGGCAAAGTGCTTTTTAAGAATCTTACGGCCAAGAAGTCCGCCAAGGATACCAAAGCAAAAGCATAAAGCGATATGAACCGGGAACATCCATTTAGGAAATAACTTTGTAAGTGCATCAATGTATTCCTGACCAAAATTCTGTCTTGTAGACCAGTATTTATCAGCAAAGAAGAATAATGGAATGTAATTACTTACAATCCAGAAACAGAAAATTGCATGAACAATAACTGCTCTTTTTGCACTCTTGTATTCGCCGCCTTTAAGAACAAACTCTGCAATCAACCCTGTAATACTACCAATAACCAGAGCATAATAAGACATACCTGTAAGCCACATAAGCAGTCCCATAAGAATGCTCATAATCCAGACCATTCCAAACTTGCGGACTTTAGTCAGAAAAAGCATAAAGGGAATACCGCCAAATAAAGGCATAAGCACAGAATAGGTTGGCATAAAAATCGGAATAAAGCCGAGCATTGCAAGAGCCATAATCACTACAAAATAAATTGCAGTAAAAATTCCGATGTTGATTAAATCTTTACCATTGAGTTTGTTTGAACTTTTCATAAAAACCTCGTTTTTTCATCGTTAGTACTAGCTAACATATAATTTTAGTATATATATCAGAATAGTTAGTGTCAACTAACCCTTAATGTCTAATGGATTAAAAAGATTACAAAAGCCCCAATGATAAACGCTTAACTTCATAAGAAAGGATATAATTCCAGTACTGTATTTTTATAGACAAATAATTCAGGAATATAAGAAAAAAGACTAATACAGCGTAATTCTGTCTAGAATAAAAAAAAAAGGACTTCTGAAATCAGAAGTCCTTTACTGAGCTACACTGGATTCGAACCAGTGACCCACGCCTTAAAAGGGCGTTGCTCTACCTACTGAGCTAGTAGCCCATCCATCCTTGCGAATGTTTTAATAATATAGAGATTTTTCTAAAGTTTGTCAATAGACAAAACCTAAATTTATTAGAAATTATAAGAAAAAGTTAAGCCTGCAGGTGTTAAATTAGCATTTGCTCTGCCGCTTTTCTTTTCAAATTTTCCGTAAAAGTTTTTTGTATGCATGTATGGAACTATAAAACCACAGGCAGTTCCTATAACGGCACCTACAAGGACATCTGTAAAGAAATGTTTTCCGCATGCCATTCTGAAAATACCTGTCGTAGCTGCAAGACCAAAGGCTCCTCCCGCAACAGCATATTTCCATTTTGAATCAGGGAAGCACTGACAGAATACCATAGTTGAGAATGCAGCCGCAGCAAATGCAAGTGTTGTATGTCCAGAAGGGAATGAACAGTTCCAGTCTCCATCTTCTACCTTATCCTGCGGATAATCATCAAAATACATATAAGGTCGGGTTCGATAAACCAGAAGCTTCATCCATTCCTTAATTCCGTTAGCGAGCAGCATAGTTTCCAGATACATTGTTCCAATTGTAAGCCACTCTTTAGCTGGTAACACTGCAAAAACAGCAGGTGTTGCCAGAGCAAGTGCCATAGTACCAGTTCCAACAATATGAAGAGGCTTACTGTATGGTTTCATTAATATCTGTTCAAGTGTAGAAATTTCTGACAGTTTTAAATCTGCTGCATTAAAATCATTATTTTTGATATGAAGAATTTTATCGCAGACAAGTGCAGAACCGGAAAGCAGCCCACCCACCCCAAGCTGAATACTTTCATTTACAGGATTAAGTGAAAAAGGCTGTTCATAATCAAAAGTAGCGGCAGAAAGCCCTGCTCCACTGAATATTAAAAGAAAGAACAAGGCTGTAAGTCTTGTTCTGATTTTCCTAAGATTAGTCATGTTATTTTTTGCCCATTTTTTTGATTGCTTTTTTAACGCACTCAAAAGTTTCTACGCTAAGATCATGTTCGATTTTACAGGCATCTTCTGCAGCTGTTTTTTCAGAAACTCCGATTGCAATAAGAAGATCTGTAAGAACTGTATGACGTTCATAAATACGTTCTGCAATTTCACGACCAGCAGGCTCAAGAGAAATTGTTCCGTTTTCATTTATCTTTATATAATGTTCTTTTTCAAGATTATGTACTGTAACACTTACAGAAGGACGTGAAAAATCCATAGCACGTGCAATATCAATAGAACGCACGTCACCCTTTTTTGAAAGCACAAGTATTGTTTCAAGATACATCTCTGCTGATTCTCTAATCTGCATTTGCATCCCCCTTTTTATTATCTAACATTATACTTAAAAACTCTTTTTTTGGAATAGGCCGGGAATAATAAAAGCCCTGCAGATAATCACAGCCGGAAGCTGTAAGCCATTCAGCCTGCTCCGGAGTTTCAACACCTTCTGCCAGAACAGTCATTCCAATTTCCTTAATCATTTTGATAGTAGCAGCAAGTGCCTTTTCTGCCCTCTTATCTGTAAAGGCAGCCCAGACAATATACTTATCAATCTTAATCATTTTGAATGGAAGGTTCAGCATATAACTCATATTCGAGTATCCAGAACCATAATCATCAAGAGAAAGCTCAAAACCGGCATCTGCAAGATCCTGCATGTTTTTCAAGAGGATTTCCGGTGTATGGGCAGCCGCCGTTTCTGTAATTTCAAGATTAATAATTGAAGGCGGAATTTTATAGATACTGTTGATTTTCAAAATCTGCTCGGCAAGGATTTCCTGCATACACTGAGCAACCGAAAGATTTATATCAATTTTTTTGATACCGTATGCTTCAACATCAATCTGAGAAAGAGCCAGACAAACAGACTCAAACACATATTCTCCAATACGAAGAATTGCACCTGTTTTTTCTGCAATCGGAATAAAATCCTCCGGCGAAATAAAATGTCCCGTCTCATCCTTTAGACGAATCAAAGCCTCTGCACCAATCAGTTTTTTCTCTGCTGTAGACCAGATAGGCTGATAGAAAACATCAAAACGATTTTCTGTAAGACCATTTCGTAAACAATGTTCTATATATATTGTACGACGGCGGTATTTCAAATCAATTTCACTGGCAAAAACAACGCTCTGACGATATCGCTCATCCGAAGAAATCATATTGATGATATCCATAATTTCTTCCGGACTTTCAGCATCCTTTGGACAGTCAATAATACACAGGCGGATATAAAGCTTTAATTCTACATTTTCACGAACCCAGGCCTTCTGGAAACGGTTGTTAAGCAGAGTTATAACTCTATTCAGAGCTTCTTCATCACTTTCCCGCAAAAGAATACAGAAACAGCCCTGCTGACGGCTAAAAACATTTGCATAAGAAAAATTCTGCTTCAAAAAGTTACCGGCATCAGTAAGGAAAGCATTCAGTTTTGGAATACCAAAGGTATTGGCAATAAACATTGTGTCATCAATAAAAACTGCAACACAATAAAACCTTCGTCCAACTGCCAGATTATATCTGAGCATGCGCTGTAACGCAGACTGATTCAAAGTATCGGTTGAAGAATCTACCATCTCTTCCGGTTTTTGAATAAAGAAAAAGTAGACCAGTGTAACAAGCGACATTCCAAAAGACTCAATCAAAAGACCATAATTAAAAAGCTGCATAAGTGAAGTAACAGACATAGTCACAATGAAAAAGTACATAATCTGCATCTTCGATCTGGCAATATATCGATTGAAACAAAGAATGATAGCAAAAGAAAAAATTATAAAGAAAGCTTTTGTTGAGCAAAGACCATAAAACCAGAAATTTCTTCCGCGCTGATATCCGTTGACATAATCAAAAGTAAAAACAAGATTGATATAATTATGTAGAAGCGGAGTAAGCCATACGGAAATCAAAAAAAAACAATACGGAAAAAGAATAACCGACTGAACAATCCTTATTGATTTTTTGTTAAGCCTGCCATAAATATCAAAGGCAGAAAGGTTATATATAGTAAAAAGAACACCAAATGTCAGGTTAAATGTAAAATAGAGACATTCTATAATATAAGCTGTCCCTATAGAAAATGAAGACAGATGCTCTTCCATATAGCCGGCACCGAGCTCTGCAACTGTATTAAGAGTAACAACAGAGAGAATTACGAAAAAGACTATATTCTGGAAGGTTGGCAGACTTCTTTTCTGAAAGTAGAAAAAGATGATTACTGCATCAATAAAGAGAGCCGCAACTGCATACTGATAAATCTGTGCCAAATGTAAGATTTCCTTAACAAAATATTATAATCTACAAAATCACTACGGTCAAACTTTTATATTGTGAAAACAATTGCATTCTTCTATAATAACCGCATGGCTTACAAAGTATTTATTGATGGAAAAGAAGGCACTACCGGCCTTAAGATTTTTGAGCGTTTTGAAAAGCGCAATGATATTGAAATCATTACTATTGATGATGATAAGAGAAAAGATCCTGCTGAAAAGGCAAAAATGATCAATGCATCGGATTTTACATTCCTGTGTCTGCCAGATGCCGCCGCAATTGAATCTGCTGCTCTGTGCACAAATCCTAAAACACGCATTATCGATGCTTCTACAGCTCACCGTACAAATCCAGACTGGGCATACGGATTTCCAGAGCTTGGAGCTGATTTCAGAAAGAAAATTGAGACTTCAAACCGTGTAGCCGTACCTGGTTGTTACGCATCAGGCTCAATTGCCATCTGCTACCCTCTTGTTAAGTCAGGAATTATGCCAGCTGATTATCCTGTTGTGATTCACGCAGTCAGCGGATATTCCGGAGCAGGAAAAAAAGCCATTGCACAGTATGAAGCAGAAGGCCGTGATCCAGGTCTTGATTCTCCACGTCTTTATGCTTTGACACAGCAGCACAAACATTTACCGGAAATCAAAAAAATATCAGGGCTCGACTTTGAACCGATTTTCAATCCTTATGTTTGTGATTACTTCCAGGGAATGACTGTTACAGTTGGTCTACACAGCCGCCTTCTTTCAAAAAAGGTAACTGCAAAAGATGTACAGGAAATGTTTGCCGCTCATTATGAAGGCAGCCGTTTTGTTCAGGTTGCTCCGCTTATGGGTGAAGGTGTTTTACCAGAGCAGTTCATTCCAGCAAATACTCTTGCCGGAACAAACAATATGCAGGTATTTGTATACGGAAATGATGATAGAATTATGATTACAACACGTTTCGACAACCTTGGAAAAGGTGCCAGCGGAGCTGCTGTTCAGTGTATGAATATTATGATGGGAATTGATGAGGCTACCTGTCTCTAAGCCCATTTGGAGAAAAAAAATGAAAAAAAAGTACTGTAGTTTAACATTTGATGACGGTCCAAATTTTGAGGGCAACGACACAATGGCTAAAATGCTCGATGTTCTCGAAAAGCACGGTGTTGTAGCTTCTTTCTTTCTGATTGGTAATAAAATCACACCTGAAAACACAAAGGTAATAGAGCGTGCCGTAAAAATGGGCTGCGACATTGAAAACCATACCTGGACACATCCTGATATGACAAAGCTCACAAAAGAGCAGATGATTGAAGAATACGACAAATGTGATGAAGCAATCATCAAAATTACAGGCAAAAAACCGGTACTTTTCCGCCCTCCTTACATCTGCGTAAACGACCTGATGCATGAAGTAATTCACGTTCCATTCATCTGTGGCCATGGCTGCGATGACTGGATTCCAGACTGTCCTGCCGATGTACGCTATCAGAAGATGATGGAAAACACACAGGACGGCGTTATGTACCTCCTGCACGTAAATGAAGGTAACGACGCAACCCGTGAGGTTGTCGACCGTGCAATTCCAGCCCTTAAAGAAATGGGCTTTGAGTTCGTGACAGCCCCAGAGTTGTACAGACTTAAAAATGTTCCGATGGTAGACAACGGCGACAACTGGTCTGTAGTACAATAAACCTGAAATGGTCCCTGAACAAAGTTGAAGGGACCGTTTTTTTTAGTTGAACAATCTTTTCAAAAACAGTATAAATATACAAAAGGAATGAATATTTATGCAGAATGATATTAAATTTATAGAAGGCGGTGTATGTGCTCCCCAGGGCTTCACCGCAAACGGTATGCTCTGCCACATTAAGGCAAGCAGAACAAAGAATGATACAGCCCTCATTTATTCTGAGGTACCATGTAATGCAGCCGGTGTTTTTACACAGAACCGCGTAAAGGCAGAAAGCGTAAAGCTTACTCAGAAGCACCTCGCAGACGGTAAGGCACAGGCTCTCATCGCAATTTCTGGAAACGCTAACTGCTGTACAGGCGCTCAGGGTGCAGAAAACGCACTCCGTATGGCAAAAGCTGCAGCAAATCAGCTCAACATTAAACCGGAAGATGTTATCGTTTACTCAACCGGTGTAATTGGCGCACAGCTGGATGTTACAAAAGTTGAAAACAATGCAGAAACTCTCGCAAAGGGACTTTCACGCGAAGGAAATAAAGAAGCCCGCATCGCAATCATGACAACTGACACACAGTTCAAAGAATGCGCCGTTGAGTTCACTGTTGGTGGAAAACTCTGCCGCATGGGAACAATGTGTAAGGGCTCTGGCATGATTCACATCAACATGGGAACAATGCTCAGTGTTATTACAACAGACTGTGCAATCAGCTCAGAAATGCTCAGCAAGGCACTCCACGAATCAATTCTTGGAACTTATAACTGTGTATCTGTAGACGGAGACACTTCTACTAACGACTCACTCACAATCCTTGCAAACGGAAAAGCAGGCAATGCAGAAATTACTGCTGCAGGCGCAGATTACGATGCATTCCTTGCAGCACTCAATAAAATGAATACAGTAATGGCAAAGAAGATTGCTGCCGACGGTGAAGGAGCTTCCCGCCTCGTTGAATGTAATGTAAAGGGTGCAGCTACAATTGAAGCTGCACGCGGACTTGCAAAGGAAATCATCTGCTCAAGCCTCGTAAAAGCTGCTATGTTCGGAAGCGATGCAAACTTTGGACGATTCCTCTGTGCAATGGGCTACAGTGGAATTCCTTTTGATCCAGACAAAACAAGCATCTGGTTCACAAGCCGTCCAGACGCTAAACGATATTTTGAAAATTATGATGATTTTGAAGTTCATGGAGAAGAATCTGTTCAGGTTTATAAGGACGGAGTTCCTACAAACTTCGACGAAGATCTTGCTAAGAAAATCATGAGCCGTGAAGCCGTAGAAATTCTTGTTCAGTGCCATGACGGAGACGCAGAAGGTACTGCATGGGGCTGCGACCTTACTTATGATTATGTAAAAATCAACGGCGACTACCGCACCTAGGAGATAACGATGGCTAACGAAACAAACAATATTGCAACAGAACAGTGGTCAGAAGTACTTGTTCAGGCACTTCCATATTTTAAGCAGTGGTGCGGCAAGGTTGTCGTAGTAAAATACGGCGGAAATGCCATGCTCAACGAAGAACTCAAGCAGGCTGTAATGGAAGACATCGTTCTTCTTAATACAATCGGAATTAAGGTTGTACTCGTTCACGGCGGCGGACCAGAAATCAACCACATGCTCGAACGCGTTGGAAAGGAAAGCAAGTTCGTAGACGGACTCCGCTACACAGACGAAGAGACAATGGAAATTGTTCAGATGGTTCTCACAGGAAAACTGAACAAAGACATCGTTGGTATTCTTTTGCAGAAAGGCGGTAAAGCTGTTGGACTTTCTGGTGTTGATTCAGGTCTTCTTCGCGCTGTAAAAACTGAAAAAGATCTCGGTTTTGTAGGTGAAGTTACAGAAGTAAATCCAGAAATCATCTCTTCACTTCTCGATAAAGGATTTATTCCTGTAGTATCTACTGTTGCTCTTGGAGAAGACGGGGACACAGCACGTTACAACATCAATGCTGATACAGCCGCTGCTAAAATTGCAGTTGCTCTTCACGCTGAAAAGTTCGTGCAGCTCACAAACGTTCCGGGCATTCTCCGCAACATTGACGATCCTACAACACTCATAAAGAGAATTGAACGCACTGCAATCGGTTCTCTTAAAGCCACTGGAGTTATTGCCGGTGGTATGATTCCAAAAATCGACTGCTGTGAAACTGCCCTTAAAGGCGGAGTTCCACGCACACATATTATCGACGGCCGCGTTCCACACTCACTTTTGATCGAGATGTTCTCTGACCGTGGTATTGGAACAATGATTTATTAGTCGCAAGTCAATTCTAAAGGAGAGCTTCTATGGGGGATACATACATGAATGAACAGATACAAAAATTCGAAGAAATGTGTCTGAACGGCCATGTTGCCTTAAACACTCTTCTTTACGATGGCTGGATTCTTAAATTTTCTGAAGGATACACTGGCCGTGCAAATTCGGTCAGTGTACTCTACCCTTCTTCTAAATCTTTTGAAGAAAAAGTTCCTTTCTGCGAACAGGCTTACAAAAAGCAGGGACTTCCCTGTCTGTTTAAAATCACTGAAATAGATTCTGAGTTAAATGATTTCCTTGCAAAGCGTGGATACGAACCTGTAACTCCAACAAATCTGATGATTTGTGATCTGACAACAAGTCCTGTTACATCTGAAAAAGACTCATCAATTGAATACATTTTTTCATCTGTGCCGGATGAATGGCTGCCTGTCTTTCTTAAAGTTCATGAAATAAATGATTTACATGATCAGGATGTTTTCCGCAGAATGATTTCAAAAGTTCTGGTTGATACAATTTATTGTACTCTTATATATGAAGGAAAACCCGCCGCATGCGCATCTGCTGCAATTGAAAATGGATATATGCTGCTTCAGAATGTTGTTGTTTCACCAGAACTTCGCGGCCATGGACTTGGTAAAAAAGTATGTTCTGCACTTCTTGAAAAATCACAAAAAGAAGGTGCTCATCATTCTTTCCTGCAAGTAGTTCAAACTAATGATATTGCAGTGAATCTTTATAAAAAACTTGGTTTTGAAAAACTTTATTCATACTGGTATATGAAAAAGAATCAATAACATATTCTTTTATCAGCCAGTATTATTTGGAAAATCTTACAATCTTATCTGCAATAGCTTCAGCTTCATTAACATCATGAGTTACCATGATTGCTGTAAAGCCGATTTTTTTCTGCCATTCACGGATTTGTGCAGCAAGACGACGACGCAGATCGGCATCTAGAGCAGACAAAGGCTCATCAAGTAGAACAAGTTTTGGCTCTGTAATCAAAGTACGAGCAAGTGCCACACGCTGGCGCTCTCCGCCACTTAAAGTCTGAGGCATACGCTTATCAAAATCAGTAAGTCCAAATTCCGATAAATATGCAGAAGCCTTTATCAGAGCTTCCTTTTTTTTCATTCCCTGGGAAATCAATCCGTAAGCGACATTATTTACAACATTCATGTGATTAAAAAGAGCACCGCTCTGAAATACCATTCCAACCCCACGCTGACGAGGAGGAAGTTTTTCAATACGCTGACCGTCGAGTTCCACTTCGAGTTTTGTTTCGTATTCCGGGTCGTTTTTTTCAAGCCCACTGATTATATTCAGCACAGTTGATTTTCCACAGCCACTTGGACCGAGCAGACAGGTCATACTACCCTTTTCACATTCAATAGAAAAATCAACTGTAACTGTTTCCCATGTTTTATGGATATTTTTTACGCTGAAGTAACTCATTTTTTTCCAAGCGAGAAAATCAACATACTAAGGGCGGCAACAATACCACCACAGGCACAAGCCTGGCTGAAACGATATGCACCGGCAAGTTTATAAGTGTACAGTGCAAGAGTATTAAAATTACGGATTGAGAGTACCAGAGGCATAGTAGCATCTCCAAGGCTTATTGCAAAGCAGTAAGCAAAGGCTGATAACAGAACTGGGCGGCAGGCTGGCAGATATACTCGCACCACGCTGTCAAACCACCCGTGGGATAAAAGCCTTGCCGCAGCATCCGTCTCATAAGATATCCGGTTAATTCCGTTCTGAATCTGCCGGTAAGCGATTGGCCAGTACAGCGCCGTCTGCAGCGCCACAAGCAAAGCCGGAGTTCCGCGATGAAAAATCATCGTGGCGCTCCATGAAATCACGACCGACGAAATCGCCATCGGAAGCACCGGCACCGTCTGCAAAATCACGCTGGCCTGCCGCCTCATCAATTTCACCGCCACCGAATAAGCAAAGCCCAGCAAAGTACATGCCGCGCCGGTCGCCACCCCGCACTTCACCGAGTTCGCACAAGCTTTCCAGAAGCCCCGGCTCCTAAGTACTTTACCGAGTTCCCCCGCTCCGTTCACAAAAACGGCTCCCAGCGGAAAAATCAAAAAGATCAGAATCAGAAAAACAAGCGGAACAAAAACGACCGCCGACCCGCGAATCCGTCTTCTCACAACCGGCACATAATCCACGCCGCTCGAGGTTGTCTGACTGCGGCGTGCCACGTAACTGTAAGCCAGCACAATTCCAAAAGCCGTTATGGTTTCCAGAAGCGCAAGTCTAGCACCGGCGCTTACATCAAGAGTTGTCCTGATTGAATGATAAATTTCAACTTCAAGAGTAGAACGTCCAACCGGAGAAAAAAGCAGGACAATCATAAAACTAAAATAACAGAAAAGAAAAACCGGGATACAGGCCGCGCCGATTGCTCCCGAAAGCTGACGGAGAGTTACGGTACGAAGAATGCGGGTTTCACAGGCGCCTAATAAGCGTGCGGCGTTTTCCTGTTCCCGTGGCAGACGTTCCCAGGCCTCACTTACAATCCCCGTTATAAACGGAACATTGTAAAAACCCTGAGCAATTACAATTCCTGCTGTACTATATAGAAAGGAAAAATGAGTTCCGAAAAAACGGTTCACAGTGCCGTTCATTCCCCAGAAGCTAACATAGCCTAGTGCAACAATAAGGGAAGGAACGCACAGTGAAACCGCAGAAAACGATAGAAGTATCCTGCGGCCGGGAAAACGCCGGCGCGCAGTGAAGTATGCAGCAGGAATACCAGCCGCTGCTGCAATTAAAGTTGAGAGAAGCGCAATTTCTAAGGTGTAGAAATAAATCTTAAACACTATTTTAAAATCTTTGGCATCTCAATTGTATCGTAGCTTGCTGGAAGCACTACGTCTTTATTAGAAGGGAACATCCACTGAGTTCCTGGAATTACATTCTGAGCACTTTCGCTGATAAGGAATTCAATAAACTTCTTAGCTCCACCAGGATTCTTTGCACCCTTTACAAGACCAGCGCCTTCAACCTGCATAACATGACCATCAGAGAATGTAAGGGCTTTATACTGATCCCCTTCACCATACTCAATATGATAAGCAGGACTAGTTGTATAACTGATTACAAGAGGTGCCTCACCATCAGTAAACATTCCATAACCTACACTCCATCCAGGAGCCATAGTCAGAATAGAAGGTTCAAGTCTCTTCATATAATCAGCTGCTTTATCACCGTAAACTTTATTTACCCAGGTTTCAAAACCAAGGCCAGGAGTACTTGTGCGGGCATCCATCAAAATCAGCTTTTTCTTATAAATATCTTTTGTAAGGTCTTCAAGACAGGCAGGAGCTGGAATTCCAGAAAGTGAATTCCAGATGATTGCAAACGGACTGTAATCATAAGGAGTCATAATCCAGTTTCCACCGAGTTCATCTTCAAGACCGTCTGCAAGAACTGATGCATTTGAAGGCTTAAATTTTTCAAATACTCCGCTTTCACCAGCTTTTTCTGTAAGATTATTATCTAGACCAAGAAGAACGTCTGCATAAGGATCATTTTTTTCAATGAGAGCCTTTGAAAGAATCTGAACACCATCACCACAGTCAATGAAAGTTACTTTGATACCAGTTTTTGCTTCGAAAAGACGTGCAATTTCAGGACCACTTCCCCATTCGCCACAGAAAGAATCGTAAGTGTAAACGATAACCTCGTTGAGTCGAGCAGCGTCAACTTTAGATGATTTTTTGCAGCCCATAAGCATGGGGCAAACCAATGTAAAAATGAAGATTGATAAAACGATGAGAGTATGACTTTTTTTCATACCTACCTCCGCCGGTATTATCCGGATCAGGTTCGAAGGGTATAATCTCAGGCGGGAATGAAACGACGTTTCATTATGCTCCGCCACCCCCGGTTTGATTGAAAGATAAATTACAGATATTTCTTAATCGCGTCAAGCAGTTCCGAGTATTCTGTAAATGCAGGATACTGTGGATAATCCTTGATGATTTTTTCTGTAGAACGGAAAAGGAAGCCGGCTTTTGATGCTTCAATCATTCCAAGATCGTTGAAGCTGTCGCCCGAAGCGATTGTTTCAAATCCGATTGACTGAAGAGCCTTTACAGTTGTGAACTTACTCTTGTCGCAGCGCATCTTGTAGCCTGTAATTTGTCCTGAATCAGAAACAATCAGTTCATTACAGAAAATTGTAGGCTGTCCGAGCTTTTCCATGAGAGGAGCTGCAAACTGGCTGAAAGTATCACTCAAAATGATTGTCTGACAGCATGAACGGAGTTCGTCGAGGAACTTCTTAGCTCCAGGAAGAGGATCAATCTTTTTGATTGTTTCCTGAATCTCCTTAAGACCAAGTCCATGCTCCTTAAGGATTCCGATTCTATATTTCATCAGTTTGTCATAATCCGGCTCATCGCGGGTAGTTCTTCTAAGCTCTGGAATTCCAACAGTATCAGCAAAAGCAATCCAGATTTCCGGTACAAGTACGCCTTCAAGATCAAGACAAGTGATAATCATTTTTTCTTCCTTTATATTAATTTATATTTAAGAAAATACAGTATTTATTAAAATATATCAAGGAATCCCCCTAACTGACAAAATCTTTCCAAAGTGATACTATCATCTTATGCCTCAGAAAAAGACAGCGCGAAAAACTTCCAGCAAAACAACAAGAAAAACCGGATCAAAACGAACTACCCGCACAACCCGCCGCTCATCAAAAAAGCCTAAGGTATATATTCCGGCTTATAAGGCAATTATTTTCTGCTGTGCTATTATCACAATCTGTATGGGCTTACTGCTCGTTACAACACTTCATGAACCGAATAAAAAGCTTCCAGACAGTATAATAGAAAGATATAAAGAAGAAATTATTGATTCAAAGAATAATAAAGAAACTGAAGCCGAATCTGCTAAAAAGAAAAAGGATGAAAACAAGCCTAAAACTGAAAACAAAACAAAGGCAGATACTAAGCCAAAAACAGAAAATCAGCCAAAGTCAGAAACAAAAAAGCCAGAGACTCCTAAAAAGCCGCAGTCTTCAAATAAAACAGAGCCTGCAAAAACAAATAAATCAGTAAAAATTGAAACACCTCAGGCAAAAGATAAAACTCCTGAAAAGGATTCACAGAATACTCAGAAAACACAGGATACAACTACTGTTCCAGCGCCTGTAACACCATCATCAAAATACAACTTTCCAAAAGCAAAAAATAATGCCCAGCTGATTTTTGTTTTTGATGACGGCGGACAAAATCTTTCGCACCTTACACCATTCTTAAAGCTGCCCTTCCCTATAACAGTTGCGGTTCTTCCTCAATTGGCACATTCAAAAGAGACTGCAGCACAGGTTCGTAAGGCTGGCTTTGAAGTTATGCTTCATCAGCCGATGCAGGCTGTAAATGCATCTGTAAATCCGGGACCAGGTGCCATTAAACCTGAAATGAGTGAAAGTGAAATAAAGTCTGTGCTTTTTCAGAACATCACAGAAATCGGCCCGATTTCCGGAATGAATAATCATGAAGGCTCGGCTATTACAGCAGACGCGGAGAAGATGGCCACGGTGATGCAGTTCTGCTCTCAGGAAGGTATTTACTTCCTCGATAGCCGCACTAACGTAGAAACCAAGGTGCCGTATGTTGCGGGCGAACTCGGTTATTCATACTACGAACGAAACATCTTCCTTGATAACGAGAAAACAAACGCAAACGCTCTTAAAGAGCTTAAAAAAGGCCTTGACCTTGCAAATAAAAATGGAAGCGTTATAATGATAGGCCATATCTGGAGTGCAGATTTTCTGCCGGCCTTTTTACAGGATGTGTACCCTGAGCTTAAGGCACAAGGATACACTTTCAGTACAGTAAGCAAGAGCCGCGCCAAAAAGAACTAGAGGAACCAAATGAAAGTATTAGGTATAGAAAGCAGCTGCGATGAAACAGCCTGCGCAATCGTAGAAGACGGAAAAACAATTCTCAGCAACGTAGTTGCAACACAGATCCCTTTCCACAAAATCTATAAGGGTGTTGTACCAGAAATTGCAAGCCGTAAACATGCAGAATGGATTCTTCCTGTAGTTCGCCAGGCACTCAAAGAAGCAAACATGACCCTAGATGAGGTTGATGCCATTGCCGCAACAAACCGCCCGGGCCTTATGGGTTCCCTTCTCGTTGGTTTTACTTTTGGAAAAACTCTTGCATGGGCTACAAACAAACCTTTTATCGCAATTAACCATATGCTAGGTCACCTTTATGCAGCACAACTCCAGTCAGATGTTGAATATCCGTTTTTGGGACTTCTCGTAAGCGGCGGCCACTCAATTATCTGTAAAGTAAATGGTTTTGATGATCTTGAGATTTTAGGAACTACTGTAGATGACTCTGTTGGTGAAGCCTTTGATAAAGTTGCTAAGTTCTACGGACTGGGCTACCCTGGAGGAGTCATAATCGATAATCTTGCAAAACAGGGAGATCCAAAAGCAGCCCGTTTCCCGGTTCCAAAGCTTGATGAAAAAGACCATCGTTATGATGTTTCTTTCAGCGGCTTAAAAACTGCAGTAATTCACCAGTGCGATATGTTCTGGCAGCCAGGCTACGAACACAGCACAGAAAATATGTGCGCAGCCTTCCAGGAAACCGCAATCAAAACTCTGGTTGGAAAACTCCTGAAAGCCGCCGACGATACCGGCCTCAAAACAGTAGTCTGCGGCGGCGGTGTTGCAGCCAATTCCCGCCTCCGCGCCATGCTCGCAGAACGTACAGACATCAACTGCATTTTCCCGCCTCTGAAATTATGCGGCGACAACGGAGCCATGATAGCCGGAGTTGCCTATCACTTCCTCCAGCGCGGCGACCGCAGCGACATGAATACTGTAACATGTGCAAGAATCCCGCAATTTAAGCGAGGCCTGGAGCAGGTTAGACATACTAAGTAAAGAAAAATGGAAATAGCAATTACTTCAATTGAAGAATATCTGCAGGCAATTAAACAAATAAAGCTTTCAGAAAATGTTCCTTTACTTTGGTTTAGAGGTCAAAATCGATCTGAATACAAACTATTAACTCCTGAAGCTCGATTTTACTTAAGAACAGAAGATTCTTATCATGTTATTCCTAGTTTTTTACATCATTTATATGATTTTAAGAACTTTTGTAAGAGGAAATGCCGTAAACAACTAAAACTTCTTGGACAGCCAAAAGATGATTTAGAATGGTCTTTTTTAGCCCAACACTGTGGCGCACCTACAATCTTACTAGATTGGACAGAAGATCCAATGATAGCGCTTTTCTTTGCTATAAATAATTTGAATCCGACAGATACAGGGGTAAATGTATTTGTCTGCTCTCCAGAGAATCTGAATCATTGTGTAAACACTGATCCTCTAGTCCAAAGTTTTCACGGTCCAGTTCCCGTTAACGAAGAAACCCGTAATTATTTACTAGAATATATTAAATTTGAAAATAACCGATCTCTACCTCTATGCATAAAACCATCAATCCAGAATTACAGGCTTACAAGACAATCTGGAAATTTTATCATTCAGGGAAGCGATTTTAGCCCATTTGATTTACAAGATTGTGGAAGTTTTTTCCATAAAATTATTATTCCACAAGAAAGATTTTCATATTTCATAGAACAATTGGAAATTCTCCAATTAAACGAAGAAACAATCTATGGTCCTCCAACTCCAGCAGATAAATATGCTAACGAACTTCGGACGCAAATTGAGAAAAATTTTGAAGAAGTAAAAAAACTTTTTCAAAACTCATAAATCCTGTTTCAAAGCTTTTCTATTATTTTGAAACTGGATTGTGAGATGAAAAAAGTTATTCTCTTAAATTATTCTTTAAGAACATCATCAAACTCATTCAAGCGATTAATAAATCTTCCATAACATTCATCTTCAAAAGGGGAAATTGGTTTTGAACAAAGAAGTTTTGATGCCAATTTATTAGAGAAGCCATTCTCTTGATTTGATTCATTCACAAAAAATGCAAAATTTTTATACTTATTTTTTCTTTAATCCAATTTATTTTCTTTTGTATATGGATTACATATACCATTTATTGATTTAGGTCTAGAATGAATAACTTGATAAAACAGTTGAGGAATAACATATTCTGGCTTAAAAGGATCATCTTTTTGTTTTACAGATAATTCACATGCAACAATTAACGGATAAAAAACAACAAAATTATATTTTTGATCAAAAGTTAAAATATTTAGATCTTCTGGCAATGTTAAATCTATAAATACAAACCCATCTTTGCTTTTATTTTTAAATGCACAACAAGTAAAATTCTTATCTTCTATCAAAGTCTCATCTAAGGCAGTTTGTAATGAACCTGCCAGATAAAGAGAAGGATATCCCGGCATACTAAATCTATAGGAACCACACTTGCTTCTTAATTCAAATGGAATATGAAATAAATCTTTCCTAACAGAAAAATCCCGACCTTTTCTAACTCGAAATAATTCTGCCTTAATAGTCAATTGAGGAAGCAATAATAATAAATGATCCTTATTCTCAGAGAAAGCGTCATATAATTTATTAAATGCTTCTCCTGGATATCCTGCGAAATAAACATCTATTGAGTTTTCAATAGTTGAACAGACTTTATATATTTCACTTAATATATCAAAACTAAATTCACCTTCTGGATGAGCATTTTTCACTAAATTATACATTTTTTTATTAGCATAACTAAATATATTTTTATCTAACGAATTGATATATTTTATATATTTATCAAAATATTGATTATAAAATGTTAGTATGTCATTGTCATTATCATAATAATCATTAAATGGAGGAGCAAGTTCTTTTATATCTCCTTCAATTAAATCGTTAACAAACTCATTAAACTTTTCTTCCAAAATATTAGCCATAATCAATTCCTTTTTTAATTATTTTGTTACTTAATATAAAATATTGAATTTATTATACATAAGAATACATAGAAAATACAAATCTATTTTTCAAATTATTCTTTTTTCTTATACTTGACAAAGTTTCTACGTAACAGTACAGTAACAACAAATGAAAAACATCACTTACGCATACTATTATTACTGGTATTCTCACAACGCTTGCAGAGTTCTGGCAAAGTAGATGCTGATGTATATAAATCGGTAATTTCAAGGAACTCTGAAAAAGAGTTCCTTTTTTTTTGCCAAGAGAGGTATTTAAATGATTATTACACTTAAACACGGCACATCTGAACAGCAGATGAATGAGTTCATTGACTCATGGAAGCAGAAGGGCTTTGGAGTTCATGTATCAAGAGGTGAAAACCTTACAATTCTCGGACTCCTCGGCGACACAAGTTCGCTCGACACAGAAATGGTCAGCGCAAATCCTTTTGTTGATACAGTACAGCGCGTTTCTGCCCCTTACAAAATGGCAAGCCGCACTTTCCATCCAGAAAACTCTGTAATCAAAGTTGGAAACACAAGCTTTGGTAACGGTGAGATTCCGGTAATCGCAGGACCTTGTTCAGTTGAAACTGAAGAACAGGTTATCTCAATTGCAAAGGATGTAAAGGCTGCCGGTGCAAAACTTCTCCGTGGTGGTGCTTTCAAACCTCGTACTTCTCCTTACAGCTTCCAGGGACTTGGTGAAAAAGGACTTCAGTTCCTCGTAGCTGCTAAAAAAGAAACAGGACTTCCAATCGTAACAGAGCTTATGGATATCCGCCAGCTCAAATTCTTTGATGACGTAGATGTAATTCAGATTGGAGCACGCAATATGCAGAACTTTGACCTTCTTAAAGAGATGGGAAAAACAGGAAAGCCTATCCTCCTCAAACGCGGTATGGCAGCAACTGTAAAAGAACTTTTGATGTCTGCTGAATACATTATGGCAAGCGGAAATGAACAGGTAATTTTGTGTGAACGCGGAGTTCGCACTTTCGATAACTACACACGTAACTGTCTGGATGTAAGCATTGTTCCTTACCTCCACAAGGTAAGCCACCTTCCAATCATCATCGATCCAAGCCATGCCTGCGGTCAGCGCTGGATGGTACCAGAACTTGCAAAGGCAGCAGTTGCATGTAACACAGACGGACTTATCATCGAAGTTCATAACAATCCAGAAAAGGCTCTCTGTGATGGTGAGCAGTCACTCCATCCAACTGAGTTTGCTTCACTTATGAAGATTCTTCCACAGATTGCAGCTATTAACGGACGTAACGTATGATTTTTGCAATTGTAGGACTTGGAATTATGGGCGGATCAATTGCAAAGGCAATCCGCTCCTCTGCTGACGCGAACGATAAAATCTACGCACTTGATAAAAACAACGAGTCGCTTTACGCAGCGCTCACCTCTGGTATTATTGATAAGGCATTCACTCCTTCGGAAACAGACAAAATGCTTTCTGAAGCCGACATGCTTTTTGTCTGCCTCTACCCTGCTGCAACTCTGGATTTTTTCCGCCAGCACAAAAATGATTATAAAGACGGAGCCATCATCACCGATATCAGTGGTGTAAAGCACGACCTGGCTGCAGCCCTGAACAAGGACGAAATCCGTCCGACAAACGCCCACCTGATTTTAGGCCATCCTATGGCAGGCGGTGAAAAAGAAGGCTTTGCAGCATCCCGGGGTGAATACTTTTTGAATCACAATTATATTCTGATTAAACCGGCCGATGGATATGAAAACGAAGCTGCCGTTGAAAAGTTCCGTAAGATTATCCGTGGCATGGGCTTTTCCCGCATTACAGAAGTTGATGCTGATACCCACGACAACAAGATTGGCTTTACCTCTCAGCTTTGTCACGTTGTTGCATCTGCCATGGTAGAAAGTGCCGGAGATCCTGAAATCACAAGTTTTGGCGGAGGTTCTTTCGAAGACCTTACCCGCATTGCAATGATTAACGCACCTCTTTGGACTGAACTGTTCCTGGCAAACCGCGAAAAACTTGTTGCTCACATAGAAAACTTTGAAAGTCAGCTGGACAATCTGAAAAAACTGATTGAAACTCAGGACGCAAATGGGCTACAATCATTACTCTCAGACGTTCGTGAAAAGCGAATTGCCATGCAGAAGAATTAATTCAGTACGACAAGGCGAATATGGATAATTTACTTTCAATAAAAGCATACGCAAGCCGCGAGGCAGTTCCTATTATGCAGGACGAAGGTTGTGATTTTATCTGCGATTACATCAAGGAGCACAACTGCAAAAACATTCTGGAAATTGGAACTGCCATCGGCTATTCTTCTATCCGTTTTGCAAGCCTTGCAGACGACATCAAAGTCACTACAATCGAGCTCGACATAGACCGCCACCTCAAGGCAGTAGAAAACTTTAAGGCAGCAGGACTTTCAGACCGCATCACAGCCATTCATGCAGATGCACTTACCTGCCAGCTGGAAGGTCTCTTTGATCTGATTTTCATAGATGCCGCAAAAGCCCAGTACATCAAGTTTTTCGAAAAATACAAGGCAAATCTGGCCCCGGAAGGTGTAATCATAAGTGACAATCTTTCCTTCCACGGCATGGTTGATGATCTTTCCCTCACCCATAACTACTCCACAAAGAAACTGGTAAAAAAAATCCAGAAATATGCAGAATTTCTCCGTACAAATCAGGAATTTGAAACTACTTTTTTTGAAATCGGCGATAGAATCGCAGTAAGTCAAAGAAAATAATTCTCTTAAAATTTTTTTCGTAAATTCTCAATACCTATGATATAATTAAATTCTTAGAAGTGCAGCAACACTATGCACAGCTATATTTCATAATCAAAGAGAGTCACTATGAAAAATTTTAAAAAATCGATTTTTTTACTTTGTATTTTTACAATCCTTTTTGCATCATGTTCTTTGCAAACCGGAAAATCTCAGCCAATATATGAAGACTGGAAAATAAAGTTTGGTGATAATAAAAGCTATGCAGCTACAAATTATGACGACAGCTCATGGGAAAGATCTAATGCAAACGTGGTCTTTAAATTACAAAAGGATCAGCATTATTTCTGGCTGAGAAAAAAAGTAAGTATACCAGCTGCCTTTCAAAACACTAATATATGGATAGGTTTTGAAAAGACTAACTCTGCCATTGAAGTATATGCCGATGGAACTCTTGTCGGAACCCGCGGAAGCTTCCCGCCAAATGTCAGCGTTAAAATCGAACAGAATACAGATATTTTAATTCCTTCAAACTGCATTAAAAACGGCAGTGTAGAAATTGCCTTAAGAGTTTACGCGCCAGGTAATACTGTTCATGATATCAATCCTTCTATTGATGATGATACACAGGGCTACTTTATGAATAAAATAAAGAATATTTTCAACCAGAAAATATTCCTTTGTATCGCTGTTTTGTGTGCTTTCATCCTTTTCTATGCATTACTGCAGTTCTGCATGGATACAAAAAACACAGCCTTCCTTTATTTTGTAGGCTGTCTCTTCTTTATTCTTCTTTATTTCTATGATATGGGTTCTGAAAATACTGTACTCAATTACAATTTCCAGCGTGCCTTCGCAAGAGCCTGTCTACCTGCAAGTATGATGTTCCTTATGCTCTTTTTACATAGATTCTATAACAGAAAAAAGACAAAGCTTGCCCTTGCAATTGCTTTTTCAATAATCGTAATCTTTTTTGCCGCTTTCCTGGCAAGTATCGGAAATGATGCCGCCGTAGATAATTTATTCTTATTGGCTATGATTCCAACTGTTGGAGTTATTGTTTATGGATTCATTGTTACAGTTCAGGGAATCAAACGTAAACAATATGATTCTATTCCGGTTTTTGTTGGATTCTTTGTAGGTTCTTCCTGTGCCCTTCATGATATTGTCTGCCAGGTTATGGGCGTTGTCCCATTTATGTGGACACAAGGCTTTGATTCTCGTATTACACTTGCAATACGAGAATCAAATATCAAAAAAGAAGTTCAGAGACTTGCAAAAGAAACCCAGAGTCAGAAAGATAAACTTTCCAGCGTCATTGAAAAGGCTCAGTTAATGGCAGAAGATTCAAATGAAGTTGCAGAAAGACTTAACAGTTCTGTAGATGCTATGATTCAATCTTCTTCACACACTCAGGAAAAGGTTTCTGATATTAACAATGCAATTAACGAACAGAACCGTATCCGCGAAGACACGGCAACTGCAATTAATAATCTTACTGATTTCCTTAAGGCCATATCTACAGAGTTTGAAAATGAAACCATAATGATTCAGGATACAACAAAAGGAACCCAGGAGATTATTAACGGCATTTCAACCGTAGGTGAAGGTATTTCAACAGCAGCCCAGTTTACATCATCACTTTCAAAGCTTACACAAACAGGTAGTGACGATATGAAAAAACTCATGGCTGTAATGAAAGATATTCAGAATTCGTCAACTGAAATTCTTGGCGTAGCAAGTACTCTTAGTACCTTTGCCCACAAAATTG
>JAEEGH010006079.1_pt1 | contig 29786 bp, 28 predicted proteins | sample 9134181 | NCBI WGS metagenome assembly JAEEGH01 (sample SAMN16246544, study PRJNA631951) | gut metagenome | biome: gut microbiome; feature: rumen; material: DP-attached | host: Bos | place: Iran: Karaj | collected 2018-10 | reverse complement strand
GGAAGTCGGCCAGAATCTGGGTGGGGTGAGCCTCAGCGGTAAGACCGTTCCACACGGGAACGCCGGCGTATTTGGCCAGCTCCTCGACGGTGGCCTGGTCAAAGCCACGGTACTCGATGCCGTCGAACATGCGACCCAGCACGCGGGCGGTGTCCTTCATGCTCTCCTTGATGCCGATCTGGCTGCCGGTGGGACCGAGATAGGTCACGTGGGCACCCTGGTCGTGGGCACCAACCTCAAAGGCGCAGCGGGTGCGGGTCGAGGTCTTCTCGAAGATAAGGGCAATGTTCTTGCCTTTCAGACGGGGCTGCTCGCAGCCGGCATACTTGGCGCGCTTCAGGTCGCGGGCCAGGTCAAGCAGATAGTTGAGCTCCTTCGGCGAAAAGTCGAGGATCTTCAGGAAATTGCGGTTTCTTAAATTGTAAGCCATGTTGTTATTTTTTAAAATGTTAATTAATCTTCTTTTTTATTATCTTCATAGATATTCTTGCGAGTCCGGAAATACAAAAACCATCCGATGGCACTGATTGTCAAGCCTACGATGCCAACGATCAGCATATCGATGCCCCCCGGCCAGTGCATTATCTTGAACAGCAAGCCCATGATGGCCACTGCCAGCGAGATGCCGGTGAGCAGCATGGCAAACTTCCATAGCCCACGGCCTCTCTCATCGGGACAGGGGAAAAGCCGACCAAGGAATAACGCCACGATAGACAGCGTGCCCATACCGACGATGAGCAACGTATTTCCATGCTGCAAACCCCGTAATTTCAGCACCAATGCTACCAGCGTAAGCACAACGGCCATCAAAGCCAACTTCTTCATGAAGGGCTTAAACTGGGGCAAACTGGTAATCTGATCTAACGGCGATGCCATAGTTTGTCTTTTTTATCTCACTATTCTCGTTCCGCAGCTGGGGTTGTCCAACTGGCCGGCCTCGGTGATGATGCACTCCTTGCCGCCATGCTCGACAAACATGATGGCAGCTCTCACCTTGGGAGCCATCGAGCCTTCGGCAAACTGTCCCTCTTCAAGGTACTGCTTGGCCTGGGCCACAGTGATGGTATCGAGTGCCTGCTCGTTCTCCTTGCGGAAGTTGATGTAGACTTTGGGCACGTCGGTGAGGATGTAGAACTCGTCGGCACCAATCTCTACGGCGCAGAGGGCGCTGGCAAGGTCCTTGTCGATAACGGCCTCGACACCACGCACATAATCACTCTCCTCCACCACGGGGATGCCGCCGCCACCCACGGTGACGACGATGTGACCGGCCGTAGCCAACTGCTTCACAATCTTGATATTGTTGATGCGCACGGGCTTCGGCGAGGCAACCACCTTGCGCCATCCGTTACCCTTCGGGTCCTCCTTGTACTTCGCACCCGTCTCGCGGGCAAACTCTTCGGCCTGCTCCTTGGTATAGTAGGGACCCACAGGCTTGGTGGGGTTCTGGAACATGGGGTCGAGCTTGTTGACAGCCACCTGGGTCACCAGGGTCACCACATCGCGCTGGATGTCGTTGCGGGCCATCACGTTGCGGAGACCCATCTCGATGAGATAGGCAATGGAGCCCTGCGTCTCTGCAACGCAGAAGTCCATCGGCATGGCCTCCACACCCGTCAGCTTGCCGGCCTCGTGCTGCAACATCACGTTGCCCACCTGCGGGCCATTTCCATGCCCGATAACGATATTATAGTTCCGCTTCAGCAGTGCGCAGAGACTCTCACAAGTGTTCTCCACATTCTCAATCTGCTCGCGATAAGTGCCTTTCTGGCCGCTTCGCAGGAGCGCATTTCCCCCGAAAGCAACAACAGCTAACTTTCTCATTCTATCCTATTTTCTTTATTTTCAGGTTATTAATACACTATCCACCTCTGGTGGAAAATGCAAAGGTACGAAAAAAAAATGACATCCCGCAATAAATTATTGTTTTATTATAAATATATGGTAGCCCCGAACCACCTACCATCACCCTATCATCCCCCTACCAACACCCTACCAACTCCTACCGTGGTAGGAGTTGGTTAGGAGATGGTAGGGCGTTGGTAACTGGTTTATAGGTATTTGTACGCAAGCGTACCGAAAGCCGTTTTCGACCCATTCTGTAGAGACGCGGCCTGCCGCGTCTCCCTCCTCTGCCTGCCGCGTCTCCGCGTTTAAAGGTGTTCAAGAAAACTCTTCAAAAGGGTCATGAAGTTCATGTAATTGCCTAATCCACAGCCATCGCAGGTGTCGGTGGGGCTGTGGTAGCCGCCGTAGGGGCCTCCGAGGGTGTAGATGAAGATGGCGGGGCAATCCTGGCTGAGGTAGTAGTGGTCGCTGTTGCGCACGTTGTCGCGGCGGCCGATCTTGGCGGCGTAGTGGCGCTGCTCGTTCAGCTGTTCCAGCAGGTCGACATAGGGCTTGGTCTCCTTGGCGTTGGCATTGACCACCATCAGTCCCTCGTCGCCGCCGCAGAAGAGGTCGATATTGACCAACAGCTTGACTTTGTTCATCTTGATGAGCGGCATGTCGGCGAAGAAGCCGCTGCCGATGAGTCCGCTCTCCTCGCCGCCGAAGAAGAGGAAGACGTAGGTGTAGCGGCCGCGCTGCTGGTTGCACATCCGGGCCAGGTCGAGGACGGCGGCGGTACCGCTGGCATTGTCGTGGGCACCGAAGAAGATGGTGTCACCGTGCATGCCAAGGTGCTCATAGTGAGCCGTAAAGACAATCATCGAGTCCGTCTCACCGGGAATGTATCCGCAGACATTCTGCGAGCGGTAGCCCGCCTTGACGATGGGCGGCCGCGTGGTGGTGTTGGGAAAGCGGAAATACTGGTAATAGTTTTTGGTCAACGGCTTGACACCGAGTCGGATAAGCTCACTGCGCAGATAGTCCGCCGCGATGGAGTCTCCCCTATTCTGCATTCCGCGCCCGAACATTTCCGGCGCCGTGAGGTCTCGTATGATCCGCCGCACATAGGCACTGTCTTGCGCTTGCAAGGTGAGAGGTGAGAGGTGAAAGCTGAAAGTAATGCTAACAACCAGCAATAGTTTTGATATGCGTGTCATGATGTGGTGGCTGTTTGTCGGATGGTCAATTATTTGCATAACTCGAACCTTTTTATCTTTAAAGTTTTCGAACTGCAAAGATAAGATTATTTTTTCAACCGGCAAAGAACTTTTTTCCGATACGCTTGAATATGGCGGGCCGGGAAAGGTTCAGAAATTATAACTTATCCTCAAGGTTATGCCATCGCTGTTGTCAAAGTGGGTGTCGAGGTGCGTGGGGGCCGGCGCGGTGGTAGGGTCTCCGGCACCGTCGAGACGTTCATAGTGCCGGTCGGTGACAAGGTGCCTAGGTTGGAGGGTGTATTCCAGCTCGAAGTCGAGGTGGCTATACCGCAGTCCCACTCCGAGGGCCAGGAACCAACCTTGGCGGTCAAAGCGCGTAGTGCACCACTCGCGCTCGGTGCCTGGGGTGAGGCCTAGCGAGTTCGGCACATTATTGACAACCGTCTCGCAGAAATACTCCCCTTTGATGCGCGTCAAGGCCGCCACATAGCCAAAGCGTGCCGAAACCTGCGGCACCACGTCCCACAGCTGAGCCTCGGCCCAGTCGGCAAACAGGTATTTGACGTTGAGGATAACGGGGAGGTTCAGGGTGGTCTGGCGGTCATAGGTCTGCCTCTCGGTTACCGTGAATAGGCCGTCCAACGAGGTGTGTGTCGGTTTTTCCCATGTGTTGAAGATACCAGTCTGCGAATAGTCGTGCAACATCAGCCCCGCCGAGATGCCAAACTCCCATCCGCTCGTCAGGCAGTAATGGTAGCCCAGCGAGAGTTCAGTGCCGAAAGTGTGGCGGTAGTCGGTGCCGTAGGGGTTCATCTCGTTGTCGCCGACAGCCATTGTGCTGAAGTCGACCAAGTCTTCCCTCAACGAGACCGTGATGCCGCGTGATTGGGCGCCCGCCGCCATAGTAGCTAACACACAAGTCAAAAGAATGATGTCTTTCTTCATTTCGTTATGCAATTAAAGTTCAGCGTCAGAACCCCGGCGTCTGTCGGACAGTCAATTATTTGCATAGTTCAAGCCTGTTATATCGTTGCAAGAAACAATTTGCAAAAATACAAAAAAATCAGAAACCACAATAAAATCTTTAGTGACAATCATCATTTGACCATGCCGTTGTCGTAGCCGCCGTTCTGGAGGGTTTTCTCCATGCCTTTGTGGTACTGCTTGCCGAAGTCCATCTGCCAGGTGAGGCCGAGGACGACCATGTTGCCGTTGTTGGCGGTCCAGTGGGTGTGACGATAGGGATGCACGGCACTGAGGCCTTCGGTCTCGTAGCGGTAGCCGTCGGGGTTGAATGGGCAATGCCACATGAGCGTTGCTGTGAGGCTTTTCCAACGATACTGCACATAGAGGCTTTGTGCCATCTCGCTCAAGGAATAGTCCTCGCCGTAGAGTGTCCATTGTGGCAGGATGGTGAAATTGGCACCCGCAACAAATCCTTTCCAATAGCACTGTGCGCTGGCGGCGGCAGTGATATTATCCTTGGTGTGAGAGAAATCAGCACCTGTTGAGGAGTAGTGATAATAGGTTGCGTCAAGCGAGAGGTTCAGACATTCCCAGAGTCCCTGCACTCCAATCTCTGCATTGGCGAAGAGGCACTGCCAGAGGTCGACATTATGCGATGTGCGGACGAACAGGTTGCGCGAGGGGTCAAAGGCGTAGGAGGAAACGATGGGGTGGAACTGATGCATCATGCCTCCCAACGCCACGACATACCAGCCTTCGGGATTAATGTAGCGCACCATCAAACGGCCACTGAGCATCTCGCTGGGCTTGAGGTCGGGATTGCCCTGCTGCCCCTCCACGTCGTCGGTCTGCTGGAAGATGGGCGAGAGGGCGGAGAGCGACGGCAAGGTGGGCGTGAACTGTGAGGTGGCGGTGAGCGACCACTGCTGGTTGATGCGCCATTGCAGACTGGCGGTGCTGAGGTTGCGGAGATAAAGCTGGTTGTTCACGCCGTCGGTGACGTTGAACAATTTGGCACCCGTACCGACGGAGTAGTTCACCTTGCTGCCGATGGCCCCCTGCAATTCGGCATACAGGAAGGCGTTGTCCTTGGTCATGCTGGTGGTGGTGCCGTAGAGCGTGTACTCGTTCTCGGCGAAGTTGTGTTGGTATTGCAAGCCTGTGCGCAATTCCACCTTGGCGAATTGCTTGCTGTAGACACCCTCGCCACTGAGGGCATAGCCGTGGCCGAGGACGGTGGTGGCGTAGGTGCCGCTGGTATAGGTGAGCGTGTTGTCGTAGCGGTCGGTGGCGTACTCGCCCACCACGTTCAGCTCCACTTTCTGGCCGTGCGGCATTTTGTGAGTGTAGAATAGGTCGAGTTTGGGAAGATTATTCTTTGAATAGCTGCGTTGTTGCATCGACTGATTGGTGGTAGTGCCGTTGTCTGTTTCGGTCATTGTTCCCGTAGCATCGAGCGTCTTGGTAAAGAAATCGTCCTGTACGGAAGCAACGAACATCGTGCTATCGTCGTGCTGGTAGGTATACTCGGCGTTGAGCGTATGGGTGATGTACCAGAACGGCATGTTGGTGCGCTGGGAGCGGATGACGGTGCGGTTCGCATCGAGGTAGCTGTCCTCCAGTTCGTAGGGAACGTTGTCGTAGTTGCGGTAGCCGAGGGTGTACTCCAAGGCGAACTCGCTCTTGTCCTTGTGGTAGGAGCCGAGCAGGTAGCCGTCGACAAAGCCTGTATTGAAAGCTGTGTTCCCCTGCGCCACGACGCTGCCGCCGTCTTCGCGCTCTTTCAATATGATATTGATGATGCCGGAAGCGCCGAGGTCGAGGTAGCGGGTGCCGGGGTTGTTGCTGTATTCCACACGTTTCACTTGCTCAGCCCGCAGGTTGGCCAGCCGTGCTACGGGAACCTCCTTGCCGTTGATTTGGAGGATGACAGCACCGCCGTCGACGGTGATAGACTGCAGCGCCACGTCGACCTTCAGGCCCGGCAGACCGAGCATGTCGAGTAGCACCAATGTGCGTCCTGCGGCCTCGACCTCCTCTGGTTTAGGCAAGACAACGAAGCGGTCCACCTCCTCGGTGGTGCGGCTGGCGGTGACCTTCACCTCCTGCAGCTGAAGGGTGCTCATGGTGAGGGTGCCGAGGTCGCCCGCCTGGCAGCGGACGCTGAGCCTCTCGTATCCCACATACGAAGCCACGAGACGGTAGGTGCCGTCGCCGCAGGGGATGCTGAACGCGCCATCCTCGCCGGTGGTGGTGCCTGTATGAAGCACTGTGTCGGCATAGAGTGCCACGTTGGCGTAGGCAACAGGTTGCCCGCTGTCGTCGACCAGACGGCCGGCAATGGTCTGGGCAAATGTGTTCGCTCCCAGAAAAACGAGCGCGAGGGTAAACAGAATTCTTTTCATCATGGTGGTCCGTTTACCTATATAATACGTAAAAACGCCTCCGAATCTTACAACGGAGGCGTTTTTTTTTTATAAGTACCTTATTAACTAATACCTTTGCCGTTGATGTGCACGCCGCCGGCATCAATCTCAATGTTTACATTCTCCCCGTCGTCGCCACCGCTGATGCGGACACCATTCTCGTTGATGTCGATGAAGCCCCACTCACCCTCATCGCCGCCGCCGAGGTGAATGCCGGTGGATTGTGGAGCCGCTGTGTCAGGGGCAATCTTGGTTGACCGTGCCGTATCGTTGACGTAGATATACTTCACTGTCTCGCGGCGCCAAGGGAGAAAGATTTGTAGCAGCACGGCAGCGGCGACAGCCAGCACGCCCAACGCTATGTGTGTCCAGCGGCGACGGCGGCGTTGCTCGCGCTCGCGGCGGTCCATCCACTCGCCCAATCCCTCGGTCATCATCCTCAACTGTTCTCTATAGTCCTGCTCCATAACGCTTCCGTAATTTATTGATTATTCTGTTGATTCGCACATAAACGGCGTTGCGCTCCATCTTAAACTCGTCAGCAATCTCCTGCGCGTCGTAGCCCTCGAGACGCATCCGCATCATCCGTTCCTCGTCGTCGGTGAGCGACACCATTAGGTCGTCGATGCTCTCTGCGTAGTCCACGCTGACGTCCGGCAGGATGTTGATCAGTGCCGGTGTGAGCTTTTCTGGTTCAGGCTCCGAGCGGCGGTAGAGGTCTACCAGTACCGATCGCGTGATGCGCTTCACCCATGCCCGCTGCTCCCACTCCGTGACGTCGGTCTTCAGTTCGTCGAACCTCAGCCACAGCGCAATCCACACCTCCTGCACCATATTCTCGCACCGCGCACGGTCGCCTTTGGCGTAGCGCCAGCAGACGCGCCACACCGCCTCGCGGTGTCGCTGCATAAAGATGCCGTACGCTTCGTGTCGTGTGTTATCATGTGCCATACGCCAATATAATACGCAAAAACGACAGCAAATCTTACATGGGGTGCAATTTTTTTTTAGAACCCTGGCAGGTTGAGCCAGAGGGTGGGCAGCATCAGGACGAAACCGATGGCGATGAGGGCGAGGATAAATTTCCAGACCCACTTGAGCCAGGTGCCGTAGGGGATGCGGGCCATGCCGAGGACGCCAATGAGTACTCCACTGGTGGGGGTGAGCATGTTGGTGAATCCGTCGCCGAACTGGAAGGCCAGGACTGTGGTCTGGCGCGAGACATCCATCAGGTCGGCGAACTGCGCCATGATGGGCATGGTGAGGGCCGCCTTGGCCGAGCCACTGGGCATCACGACGTTGAGCAGGGTCTGGAAGAGATACATCACGCCGAGCGAGGCCACCTCGCCCAGCTGCGAGAGCGAGCGCGTGAGGCCGTAGAGGATGGTGTCGATGATGTGGCCGTCCTTGAGGATGAAGATGATGCCGCTGGCTAGTCCCACCACCAAGGCGGCGGAGAGGATGTCCTTGCAGCCGGCAAGGAAGAGCTTGGCAATGTCGTCGGCACCCTGTTTATCTACAATGCCACAAAGGATACCCATGGCGAGGAAGAGGGCCGAAATCTCGGCGATATACCAGCCGAATTCCAGCACACCCACCACCAAGGCGACGATGGTGAGCAGGAGGATGACGAGGATGATGCCCTGACGGACGGTGAGGGTAGACTGGGCGGAAGATTCCACACGCTGGCGCCAGTAGTCGTCGAGTTTGTAGACGGGACTGCGCTCGGGCTTGACCTTCACCCTGTGGGCGTACCACAGAACGAAGGCGATGCCTACGACAGTCAATACCACCCAGCAGAAGACCCTGTACTCGAGTCCTGAGAAGAGCGGCAGGTCGGCGATGCCCTGGGCGATGCCTATGGTGAAGGGGTTGAGCATGGCACCCGCAAAGCCCACATGGGCAGCAACATAGCACATGCAGACACCTACCAAAGAGTCATATCCCATCTGGATGGCCAGCGGGATGAAGACCACCACGAAGGCGATGGTCTCCTCGCTCATGCCGAAGATGGCTCCAAAGAGACTGAACAATATCATCACCAGCGTGATGATAATATTTTCCACACCGAGTTTCTGTATCAACTTATAGCGGCTCAGCCGTCGGATTCTCCTCAGAAACGACATGACGCCGACGTCGATGGCGTGGCTGTTGTTGAGAATCCAGAAAGCGCCGCCTACCATCAGGATGAAGATAATGATGTCGGCCTTGTCGACGAAGCCGTTGAAGAACGCCGAGAAGATCTGCCAGGTCTGTGGGGCGCGGTCGACATAATGGAACGAGCCGTTGACCACCACCTCGCGCCCACCCACGGTCTCACGGAGGAACTCGCCAGCGGGGATGAACCACGTCATGACCGCCGCCAACACAATGAGGGCGAAGACGATGGTGAAGGTATGGGGAATCTTTTTCAAGTTAAGAGATAAAAGTTAATAGTTAAGAGTTATGGGCGAGGTAACTGTTGCGGTAACGGGGGTCTTCGCTGACGTCCTGGCCGAACCATGTCGGAGGGACGAAGGCGTCGGCGGCATCGACAGAAGGGAATTCAACTTCAACAAGGAGCAAGCCTTCGTGGCGGCCGTGGAAGATGTCCAGCTCGGCGGTAAAGTCACCGACGGGAATGCGGTAGCGGGTCTTCTCCACCATGCTGCCGTCACATTTGTTTTTCAGACGGGCATAGGAGTCGGGCGACATGGCGAACTCCTCCTCACGGTTGACGATGGCGGAGGTAGAGGTGCGCATCTTCTCCTTGACGGTGAGGATAAAAGAATCGCCCATCCTGCGGATGCGCAAGGTGGGCGATGTGCATAAATATCCTTGTTCTATCTCCTCATGAGGACAGGAATCCAAATTCTCAGGAAGAGAACTTACAAGATATTTCCGTTCTATCTCCATCAGAGGGTGGCAAGATAGTTGGTGACATTTTTCTCGATGCGGGCAGCGACGTCGGCGCAGTCGTCGGCCTTCTGGAATTTCTCACCGGTGATGTGCTCATAGAGCTCTATGTAACGGTCGGAGATGGAGTTGACAATTTCCTCGGTCATCTCGGGCACCTTCTGGCCTTCCTTGCCCTGGAAGCCGTTGTCCATGAGCCATTCGCGGACAAACTCCTTACTGAGCTGACGTTGGTGCTCGCCCTTGGCGAGGCGCTCCTCGTAGCCGTCGGCATAGAAATAGCGGCTGCTGTCGGGAGTGTGAATCTCGTCAATGAGGTAAATCTTGCCGTCGCGCTTGCCGAATTCGTACTTGGTGTCGACCAGGATGAGACCTTTCTGGGCAGCCATCTCGGTGCCGCGCTGGAAGAGAGCCAGTGCGTAACGCTCAAGCTGGTCGTAATCCTCCTTGCTGACGAGGCAGGTGCGGATAATCTCCTCGCGGCTGATGTTCTCGTCGTGTCCCTCGTCGGCCTTGGTTGTGGGGGTGACGATGGGCGTGGGGAACTTCTGGTTCTCGACCATGCCTTCGGGCAGCTGGACACCGCAGAGGGTGCGGGCACCGGCCTTGTATTCGCGCCAAGCGCTACCGGCGAGGTATCCACGCACAATCATCTCCACACGGAAGCCCTCGCACTTGAGGCCCACGGTGACCATGGGATCGGGGGTGGCGAGTTTCCAGTTGGGCAGGATGTCGGCGGTGGCATCGAGGAACTTGGCGGCAATCTGGTTCAGCACCTGTCCTTTGTAGGGGATGCCTTTCGGCAAAACAACGTCGAAGGCCGAGATGCGGTCGCTGACCACCATGGCCATATACTTGTCGTCGATGTTGTACACATCGCGCACTTTGCCCACATAGAGGCTTTTCTGCTTCGGGAATTTGAAGTTGGTTTTTACGATTGCGTTCATATTATTCATCTAATTTATTTGCGAAAAAAGTGAAGTTGACTTTGCCGTAATTGCGGTGCTGCCAAAAATGGGGGTGCTCGGCGAAATCGTATTCGCGCGGATGCTCGAGGATGAAGATGCCGTCGTCGGTAAGCACCTGGCGTTCAAAGACAAGGTCGGGCAGCTTGTCCAACCCCTCGATGGCATAGGGCGGGTCGGCAAAGACGATGTCGAACTTGCGGTTGGCACGCTTCAGGAGGTCGAAGACATCGGCGCGAACCACGTGCAGGTTCTTCAGGTCAAGACGCGAAGCCTCGCTCTTGACATACTCCGTGCAGGCATTGTTGATGTCGATGGCTGTGACTTCACGCACACCGCGCGAGATGAACTCCACAGCCACGGCACCGGTGCCGGTGAAGAGGTCCATCACGGAACAATCCTCATAATCGACATAGTTATTGAGGATATTGAAGAGACCTTCGCGCGCCATGTCGGTAGTGGGGCGCACGGGCAGGTTGGCAGGAGGATTGAGTCGACGGCCTTTGAGGCTTCCGGAGATGATTCGCATTAAAGGTTAAGTTTAGAGGTTAACATTTAAAGAATCAAAGCATTCTTGTAGGTATGGAGTGTCTTGAAGGCGGGATTGAGGAAGGACGTGTGGGTACCGGTATAGAGCGATGCCACGGGGAAATAAGGACGCAGGAGGGCAAAACGCTCGCGTCCCACCTCGCCGCACATCAGCAACTCGGTGTTGGTATTTTCCAGACCGAAACTCTTCAGCACCTCGACGGTATGGAACTGAGCCTCACTGTCGGAACCGAAAGATACGGTATTACCGTAGGTATAACGGCCGTCGCGGAAGGCGGCGAAATCGATGACTCCCACTCTCCAATGGGTGACCAGCAAAGGATGCTGCATGCTGCGCTGCTCCAAACCCAAGGTCGCCAACTTGACGTGCTGGTTGATCACCGACAGACCGGGCAGAGCCACTTTGAAAGCCGTGGCCAACGAATCGGAGGCCACATAGACCGCCGTGGAACCCAACTGTTTGCACGGTGTGGCCATAACGGTGGCGGCCGAACTGCCCACCAGCTTCAGATATTGGCGGTTGGCCGAGGGCGAATAGAGCTCGTCGGGAACCCATACGTTCTCGTCGCTCAGCACTATGAGTTCCATCGAGGCGTAGCCCAACGGACGGATACCCACGGAGGCAAAGAAAGCTTTGACGTCAGCCATCACGCCGGTCATCGACGTGGCATGCATGCCCTCTGCCTCGCCAAAGGTGAGAAGCACGCCCGAGAGGCTCACTTCCGAAAAAGAAAATCCATTTGACCGAAGGCAAATGGACAATCTTTTTTCGCTGGGAGCAAACTCTTTCTCGGTAACTATCAGAGTTTTGCAGCGATACATATTAATTATTATTCAAAGTTACCATCGGTGACAGCCTGGGTCATGTCGCCAACTTTCCAACCGGCGTAGCGGTCCTTGACCTCGTGGATTTCAGCAATCTTGTTGACGACCAACTGATTGTCAAGGTCTTTCAGCAGCACCTCGAGAGGCACCTTGCATTCGAAGACGGAAACCATGAAACCACTCTTCTCAAGCTGGCCAGCCTGGAGCTCGAACTCGTTCTTCTCTCCCTTGGGATAGGGGACATAACGGAGGTTCTTGATTTCTTCGTCGGTGAGTTGGCGCTTCTTGCCGGTGGCGGCATCGATGATGGGCAGTTTGCCATCCTCGCGGAGTTTGGCGATGGGGTTCACCAACACTTCGCCACGGGTAATCCAACCGTTCTTGACGGCCTCGCTCTCGGGGACCTCGTTAATGTCGACGTCGGCGGGGATGCGGTCGCGGTTAATCTGCTTGCTGACCACTTTCATGCTGTCTTCGGTCATCAGGCGGTTGATGAGGGTGTCGAAGCTGCCAGTGTAAGTGCCATAGGTCAGCTTGTAGGCTTCTTCGAGAGTACGGATAGATTTGAGTTTCTCGGCGCAGGCATCACGACGGTGGGTATACTCGTCGGCAAAACGCATGGGCTTCTGAATGCTGTTGTAGACCAAGTAGGCCAAACCGACAATGACGACGGCCAGCACAATCTGAATGATAGTTCTAACTTTCATATTGTTATATACTTTTTTGTTTCTCTTTTATAATATAAATTCGAGTGCAAAGATACGAAAAAATTGCCAAACTGCAATCATAAACTTATAAAAATTTTGTACAGTACCTGCCAATCGCAATACAACAGACAATGAATCAGCGATTTGACCATTGTATTTTTTATTACCGACGACGAAGTGGGAAAGTCGTCCGAACGACCTATCAAATACCTGTCAACGCCCTACCAACTCCTACCACGGTAGGAGTTGGTAGGGCGTTGACAGGGCGTTCGTAGGCAGATAATACTGACTTACAGTATATTAACCCCATACAAATAGCAAAAGCGGCACCTAACCATTTGGTTAAGTGCCGCTTAGATAGTAAAAAAGCTAATTTAGGCCATGTTGTGGAAAACGTTGACAACGTCGTCGTCGTTCTCGAGGCGCTCGAGGAGGCCGTTGACGTCTTCCTGTTCCTCATCGGAGAGCTCGCGCACTGTGAGCGGAATGCGTTCAAACTTGAAACTCTTGATTTCAAGTCCCTTGTCTTCGAGAAATTTGGAGATGGGACCATAGTTGGCAAAGTCGGCGTAGATGAGGATTTCGTCCTCATCGCGGAACACCTCGTCGATGTCGCAGTCGATGAGTTCGAGTTCGAGCTCGTCCATGTCGATGTCGTCGCGCCAGGCAACGACAAAGGAGCATTTACGCTCGAAGAGGAAATCGTTCATGCCCATGGTGCCCAACTCACCTTTGCCGCGGACGAAGGCTGCACGGAGGTTGGCGACGGTGCGTGTGGGGTTGTCGGTGGCGGTTTCGACGACGATAGCTACGCCATGGGGGCCTTTGCCGTCGTAGACAACCTCTTTGTAGGCCGACTTGTCCTTTTCTGTGGCACGCTTGATGGCGCGCTCGACATTTTCCTTGGGCATCGACTCGCTCTTGGCGGTCTGCATGAGCAGGCGGAGACGGAGGTTGCTCGAGGGGTCGGGGCCGCCGGCGAGGACAGCCAGCTCGATTTCTTTGCCAATCTTGGTGAAGGTGCGGGCCATATGGCCCCAACGTTTCAATTTTCTTGCTTTGCGATATTCAAATGCGCGACCCATAGTATAAATGTTTTTTTAATTTAATTGTTTCTTTAAATATTCAGTACATGCCTCAAAGGTGGGGAAGGTGTGTTCTTGCGGAACGATGTCGGGGATGAGGTTCATCTTGGTGAGCATGTACATAGGCTGCGGCTGGATGATGGTCATGAGCACCTGTGCGCCGCGAGCCTGGATGTCCTTGATGGCTTCCTCCATTGCATAGAGACCACTTTGGTCCATAAAGGAGACGAGACGCATGCGGATGATGACGATTTTGGCGTCGGCGGGGACAGTCTGCATCACCTCCTTGAACTTGTTGATGGTGCCGAAGAAGATGGGTCCGTTCAGTCGCTGGATGTATATCTTGTGCGCCACGGCGTCGGGCATGCCGCCCTCGTCAGCCCAAGGGCTTTCCTTGTCGAAGTTGGTCATTTCCTGGCTGCTGTAGCCACCTTCGACGAGGTCGGAGGCGCGTTTCATGAAGAGCACGCAAGCGATAACCATGCCGATGCCGACGGCTGTGAGGAGGTCGACGAAGACAGTGATGAGGAAGACGGCAATGAGCACCACTGCGTCGGCACGAGGAATCTTGACGAGGTCCTTGAAGCCTTTGAAGTCGATGATGCCCCAACCCACGGTGAGCAGGATACCGGCGAGGACCGACAGCGGCACATACTTGACCACGGAACCCAAGCCAAGCATGATGGCCAGCAGCAAAATGGCATGCACCATGCCGGAGAGCTGGGTGCGGCCACCGCTCTTGACATTGACGACGGTGCGCATGGTGGCACCGGCGCCGGGCAGACCGCAGAAGAGGCCGGCCACAGCATTGCCTATGCCCTGCCCTATCAGCTCCCGGTTGCTGTTGTGCTTGGTCTTGGTGATATTGTCGGCCACAACAGAGGTGAGCAGCGTATCGATGGAGCCAAGGCCTGCGAGGGTAAGTCCGGGGATAATGGCAGCGGTGATGATGGCGCCCCAGTCGAGGCCTGCCAACGTCACAGCACTATTAGCAAAGAAAGGCATGGGGAGTCCCGAGGGTATCTCGCCGATGGTGGGCACATCTTTCATATCGATGAAGAGCGACACCACAGTGACCACGATAAGGGCCACGAGAGTCGAGGGTACCTTCTTGGTAACCAAAGGGAAGAGGTAGATGATTGCCACGGTGGCGAGACCCAGCAGCAACGCCGTCACCGACAGGCTGCCGAAAGCCTCGGGGAGTCCGGCCATAAGATTGATCATAGAGCCGCTGCCGCTCTTGCCCACCAGGGGATAAAGCTGTTGCAGGATGATGATGACGCCGATGCCGCTCATGAAACCGCTCAATACGGGATACGGGATGTAGCGTACATACTTGCCCAACTTGATGAGACCGAAAAGAATCTGGAACAGGCCACAGAAGATGCCGGCCAGGGCCATGCTCACCAACACGGCGGAGAGGCTGCCGCCGGGAGCCGTGAATGCTCCGGTGACCAAGGTGGCGGTGATGACCGTCATGGGACCCGTGGGGCCACTGATTTGCGAATGTGTACCACCGAACATGGCTGCGAAGAAACCCAGCAGTGTGGCACCCACCAAGCCGGCATAGGCACCCAACGAAGCCCCTTCGGCACCAATGCCGCTGAAAGCCTGAATGCCGAATGCCAACGCCAACGGCAACGCGACAATGCCGGCAGTCACTCCACCGAACAAATCGCCTTTCAAATTGTTGAACTTTATCATAACTATTATCTTTTAACTCTTATCTATTATCTAATCAAGGACCCAATACACCAGCGTGGTACTCAGTATTCCCAATCCCGCGCCGGCAAGCACGTCGCCGGCCCAATGGCGGTTGTTGTAGATACGCATCACTCCCACCAACGTGGCGACGGCATAGCCAGCCACCGCAATCCAGGGATATTCCTTGCCATATTCCCGGCGCAGTATCTCGGCACCCACAAAAGCCGTGAATGTATGTCCACTGGGGAAGCTGTTCTTTGTCGAGTTGTCGGGGCGTTCCTTGGCGAAACCGTATTTGAAGGCATTGAGCCAGCCGGCACCCAGCAGGTAACTACCGCCTTCAAGAAGCAACAGATGCTTGAAGTCGTGACGGCCCTTCAACCCACAAAGGTTGAGCACTGCGGGAGTGATGGCCGGGAGATACTGCAGCTGGTTGTCGAAAGAAAGTTTTGGCGGGTTGTGATACACCACTTCATCCCTGAGGTGAACAGCCCAATTGTTGACATCGGGCTGATAGGCTGCCAACAATCCCAACCCTATCAGCCCCGTGGAAGTAGCCGCCATGGTAATGTTCTCGCAAAGCGTGGAACGGTTGCCCGTCGTGTCCCACTGTGCCCTCGCGGGCATCAGGGTGCAAAATGCAAGCATCACTAAGACAAGCCTTTTCTTCATATCGAGAGTTTTCCGTCTTTCAACACCGGTACCACAGGGCAGGTGTTGAGTTTGAATGCAAATTCTATGTCGGCTTGGGCGCCAAAGCCCTGCAGACGATGCACATGAGAAGCGTCGCGACAGTAGTCGAAAGGATTCCGTTCGGCCTGCTTCCACAAGGCCAACGCCATGTGGGCGGCATCCCCGAAGCCCTCCCCCACTCTGTCGATGATGGCGCCAGCCACCAAAGTGTCCTCTATGCAAAAGTCGTTCTGCCAACCACTGCACAGCAGCACCGTGTCCCGGTTCTCCTGCCGCAGTCTTTCACACAGAGCATCGATATTGGCGAAAGCTCCCACCAGCGTCAGTGAAGCGTCGGCACCGCGCAGGATGCTCACCGTGCCGTTGGTGGTGCTGTAGGCCAAGCGCACACCACTCATGTCCTTGCTCATGTATTCCGTGGGCGAATTGCCGTAGTCCGAGCCCTGCAGCTTCTTACCCCCACGCTCGGCAGCCAGCGAATAGCCCAACTGGCGGTATCCCACCAAAGCCTCCAGGCTGTCCAGCGGCACCACTTCGCGACACCCCGCCTGGAAGGCGGCACAGACAGCCGTGGTGGCACGCAGCACATCAATGGCCACGGTGATATGGTTATCCCGAATGATTCGATGAGGATAAAGAGCCGGCGTGAGCGATACTTCGATTTTCATGTCTCGTGGAAGTTCAGTCTTGTTCGGTCAACTCGGTATACATCTCGCTCTGCTGCATCTGCACACTGCCGTCGGGGAAAATGACGAGGTTGAAATACTCGGGATGCGAACGAATGTATCGTTCGGTGCTGTGCTCGCGGGCACGCTTGCCGGCAGGCAGGTCTTTGAGGACATATTTGTTCAGAGTCTCCACCAGGCGGCAACGTTGAGCAGTCTCCAGGTCGCAGCCATATTTCAAAGCGAAAGCCTCGTCGTCACGCAACGGCAGCGGGTTCCCTTTGAAGTCGGTGGGAAGAATCTTTTTTGCGGCTACAGAGACATGCAACAACTCATTGTTGCTCACCGTCGAGCGCAACACATACTCTGCCTCCACGGTCCAACTGTTCGATGTATTGGCCCATTTGTAAATGGTGATGAAGAGTATGGCGTCGATGCCGAGGACACTTTTGTAGTCACTGATATCCTCGTTACGAAGTTGCTTTCCCGTGCGCCATTCAGTGGCTGCAATCTGGGCCGACGCCAACGGTCCCGGCACATAGTAGCCGTTGTATACCAGCGGGTCGGTGGCGGTGAGGAAGAGCTGTTGGGCAGCGATGTTGAGCGAGAGGTTGTAGAGCGAGTCTTCGGGAGTGCGGAGGGCCATACGGGGCGAAAGGTCGTTGAGCGGCGCCACATAAATCACCGTCGGACGCTCCTTGTAGATGTCGCTATACGACTCGAGTTTCTTCTCGCTCTTGCACGACACCGTCAGCAGCATCAACGCCGACATCACCATTATGGACACGTTCTTCCTCATTGCTTGTTTTTCTTTGCTTCTTCGCGGGCTTTCTTTTCGGCCTCGCGAGCAGCCTCCTTGGCTTTTTTCTCTTCTTCGCGCTGTGCCGCCTTCTGCTTGCGGTCGGCCTCGCGCTGTGCCTCGCGGGCTTTTTTCTCGGCCTTGCGGGCCTGTTCCTTCTCTTTCTTGGCTTGCTCTCGGTCGGCCTTGGCCTGGTTGCGGGCATCGATGACAGCCTGCTTGGCGGCGGCTATCGAGTCGGCCACCGCTTGCTGTCTCAGGGCCTCCTCGGCCTGCTGTTTCTCCAGCATCTGGCGTTTTTCAGTGGCAGAAAGCTCGATGGGTATCTTCACTGAGTCGATGGGGGTCTGCTTGCTGATCCATGCCGTGTCGGTGCTGTCGATCACCGGAGCCACATAAGGCAAGGGTTGTAAAGCTTTCAGCGAGTCGTAGGCCCACTCGGCGAGTTGCGCCATATTGGCGGTATCGCCATAGGGCGACGACAGGGTATCGTCGAGCATGTCGGGCATCAGGCGCTGTTTGATTCTATACACCAGCCCGCGGCTCTCGGGGAAAGCCCTGACCTCGGCGTTGAGCATGCGGCAGGCGGTACCGGTATGTCCCATCAGGGCCAGCGTGACACCATATTCGACATACATGCCGGGGTGCAACGTGTCGGCATAAATAGCCTTGTTGAGTGCCTCGCCATAGGAAGTGGCCAAGGCGTGCAGGCCTCCATAGGTGGGGAATGTCTGGTAGTTCAACACTTCAGCTCTCGGCATACCCACATATTCACCCGAGCATCCTTCCAACATGAAGAATGCAAAGACAAGAATGAAGAATCGGCTGGCGCGATGAGCCAGCGATTCCTTGCCCGACCATATAAACCAATTCTTCATTCTTTATTCCTCATTTTTTATTTCAAAAAAAATAGCATGGGTCTGTAAGCCGGGTTCTGTCGTGTTCTATCATCAATCTATGACCGCCGTCACCGACGGCCTCTATCAACCTACCCCCCAATAATGCAGGCGAGCCTGCCCGCTGCCCGAAGGCTTATTGGTATATTTGGTCTTTCAGCCCATGAGGCTTGCCATCGTGCGCGTCACCGCGTCACGTCGTGGGCTCTTACCCCGCGTTTTCACCCTTGCCTTTTTTATTCTCGAAAGGCGGTTTCTTTTCTGTGGCGCTTTCTGTAGCCCTGTCCTTACGGACAAAACCCCTTCCCGTTAGGAAGCATGGTGGCTCGAGCTGCCCGGACTTTCCTCTCGGCATCGCTGCCCAGCGATAGAACGGCCCTTGCTATTTTGGGATGCAAAAATACGAATTTTTCTTCAATTATAAAGCGAAAAGTGACATTCGACCCACAACTTATTGATAGTCAGCCGAGCTCTTTCTTCGAAAGGGCCCGGCCGATTGTTTTATTTTTTCTATTCTCAATTCCTATTTTCCATTTTAGCGTATGATGGTCACAGTGCCTCTCTCTTGACAGGCACGACCGTCGGTGTCGCGATATTTGGCCACCCACACATAGGCGCCCTGCGGCATGGCGGTGCCGTTGCTTGTGCCGTCCCACTCAAACGACGGGTTCTCGCTCTTGAACACCTGGCGTCCGCCACGGTTGTAGATATAGATATGGAAGTCGCTGACGGCAGAGTTGAACTTGAGCTTGAAGCGGCGGTTCTCGTCTACTTCGCCGTTGGGGACAATGACATTGGGTGCCCACATCAGGTTGTCGGTATGCTCCACGGGTCCTTTCGCCACGCCGGCATTCTCTCCGGCCGAGGCCTCGGTCACCGGTTCCTCGGCTGCTGCGGGCTCTTCGTCCAAGACGGCAAGCGTTTGCGGCTCGGCAGCGGCAGTCTTGGCAGGGGCGCTCGGCGAGACACTGGGCTGCACAATCGCAGCCGCCGTCGTTGTCATCCCACTCTCTTCTGCCGGTTTCGTTTTGGCCGCTACCGAGGGAGTCTCCACCGGGCGGACGCTGCAGTCGGGGACCTCTTCCTTGAAGGAAACAACCTCCACATCGGGCTTCTTCTGAATCGAGTCCCGACTTGCAACCTGCTGCACGGCAGGAGCCTCGGCCACCTTGGCCACCGTTGCCTGCGGCGCTGTCTCGGGCTCTCTGCCCGTCACGGCCATCACCACGACGACACCCACCACGCACAACGCGACAAGTTCGCCTCCGATACGCATCCAGCGGCGACGCACCAGGCGTTTCTCTATCTTCTCATAGAGGCCCTCGTCGGGCTGCACTTTGTATTCTTTCAGATTCATTTCGTTATATATTTCATTTCGTTAGCATTTCTCTCAACATTCGCTTCGCCCGCGACATCAACGTCCTCACATTGCCCACCGATGTCTTCAGCCGTGCGGCGGCCTCCTCTTCGGTCAACTCCTCCACTTCCAGCATGTTGAACACCGCTCTGGGACGCGGCGGAAGCAGCTGCAGTTTCATCACCACCTCTTCTCCGGCAAAAGTGTCGGGCTGGAACACCACAGGTTCCGTCACCATCTCTTCGATATATTCCGTCCGCTTGGCACGTTTGCAGCGGTTGATACATTCGTTGACCATCACCTGATACACCCAGGCCATCACCTTCGAGGGGTCCCTCAACTTCCCGATGCCTTCATACACCTTGATATATCCCTCCTGCATCAGGTCCTGCGCCGCATCGCGGTCGTGGCTGTAGCGCATACACACTCCCATGGCCATGGGTGCCGTCAGATCATAGAGCCGCTTCATCGCCCGGCGCTCGCGGTTCTTACATCCCTCGACCAGTTGTGTATATTCTTCGCTCATTTATCTTTATAGACACAATAGCGTGCCGGAAATTTCATCATTAACAAAATTTAACAGTCCATGCTGGCAATACCAACGTAAACTACACGGAAACAAAACACCCCGGACACCAGTCACCCCTACACTGCCGACAGGCCGACAATCACCGCCGCGCCGTCGACCACACGGAATTTCACCTCACTGTCGCCAAACAGCATACCGTATTCCCGCCCGGGGTCGTCCTGATAGTGCGGCCGGGGATCCTGGGCCAAGGCTTTCCTCAGCGCATCGGCCTCGCCATCAGGCATTCCCGACAAGCATCCTTCCGGATCGCTCACCGTCAGCAACTCGCGCGGTGCCTCGGCGGCAAAACCGCTGCGGGCATCCTCATGGCTGTCGGCATAGGCGACATAGGGCTTGATGTCGAAAATGGGCGTACCGTCGACGAGGTCGGCGCCGGCCACCGTGAGCACAGGCCCGAGCCCCGGCTCCGTGCCGACATTCAACAGCCTCACCGACGACAAGCCTATGGGATTGGGTCTGAAGGGACTCCGCGAGGCGAAGACCCCCACCCTCTTGTTGCCGCCCAGGCGCGGCGGACGCACCGTGGGACTCCAAGACTCCTCAGTTTTTAGACTCTTGGACTTTTCATCTTTTTGACCATTTAAATGGAACCCCCAGAGGAGCCACACAAAGTCGAAACCCTCCAGTCCGCGGACCGCCTCCGCCACCCTGTATCCGGGTTCGAAAACCACCCTGCAGGGCACCTCTAAGAGCCCTGCCTGACGCGGAACACCGAATTTCGTCTTAAACGGCGTCTCAATGTGTGCTATTTGCTTAAGTTCAAGTACCATACATCTACCTACCATCTACCTACCAACACCCTACCAACTCCTACCATGGTAGGAGTTGGTAGGGTGTTGGTAGGGGGTTGGTAGGGGTTTTATATTAACATTATTCCATTCATTTGTCCTCTTCCGGGAGACGCGGCAGGCCGCGTCTCTACAGGTGTGTTTTTCTCATCAATTTTTCCCGTATGTAGAGACGCGGCAGGCCGCGTCTCTACAAAGTATATCACACCCTCAATTTATCATATTGCCATCTGACGACATTTTCTTTGATATAATCAGTTATCATCAATGCCTCCTTGTTGTCACGTATAATATGGTCATAGAATCTTGTCTGCCACGCAAATGCAGGATTTACAACCTTTGCTTTCCTACTTATCGAAGATTTCATGCTTCCAACCACCACCGCCATCGGAGATTGCTTCATATTGGAATATTCTCTTTGCACCATCCTCATGTTTATCCTCAAAATCAGATGGATATGATTGGGCATCACAACAAATAAAGGTATCTCGGCATACGGATGATGGGTAGAAACCTTTTTCAACGACTCTTCTGCAATACGTCCAACAGGCGACAGATGCATCTCATCATTGTCGATATTGCCAAAAAAATAGCTGTGGTTATGTGTACAGATGGTGATGAAATAATCACCTCCGTCATAATCATGCCATTGTACTCTGGCTGTGGCAATCCGATATTTGTCAAGATAGCGTTCGTCCGATGACATGTTTTTTTCTTGTTTCGTTCGGAGACGCGGCAGGCCGCGTCTCTACAGGTGTGTTTTTCCAATCATTTTTTTTCCCGTCTGTAGAGACGCGGCCTGCCGCGTCTCCAGGGTCGGTGTCGGTATTTTTTTTCGTCTCGTTTGGGAGACGCGGCAGGCCGCGTCACAGAGGGGGTTATTTTGCCCTGTTTTTCCAGAAGGTCATGAAATCGTCCTTGTTGCGGACCAACAGGTTGGGGGTGTCGAGGCCGTAGGGGCATTTCTGGACACACTGGTTGCAATGGAGGCAGCCGTCGATTTTCTCCATTTCGTGAAGCCATTCCTCTGTGAGGTAGACGCTGTGGGGGGCGCGGCGGAGGAAGAGCGACATGCGGTTGCAGTCCTGAATCTGGATGCCGGCAGGGCAGGGCTGGCAGTAGCCGCAACCCCGGCAGAAGTCGCCGCTGAGCTCGCGACGGTCTTTCTCTATCACCTCCTGCATCGCGGGTGTGAGACGCGGCGGGTTGTCCTGGTAGGAGAGCCACTCGTCGAGCTCGCTCTCCTTTTGGATACCCCAGATGGGGGCCACGTGGGGATACTGGGCCAGGAAGGCGTAGGCCACGGCGGAATGGGTGATGAGGCCGCCGCTGAGGCCTTTCATGGCTATGAAGCCCATATTGGCCTGGCGTGTGCGCTCCACAATGTCGAGGTCGGCGTCGGAGGCCAGGTAGGAGAAGGGGTATTGGAGGGTCTCGTAGAGGCCGCTCTCGATGGCCTCGACGGCCACAAACTGGCGGTGGTTGGTGATGCCGACATGCAGAACTTTGCCTTGACGCACAGCCTCCTGCATGGCCTCATAGAGGCCGGAGCCGTCGCCGGGCTTGGGGCAGAACGAGGGATTGTGGAACTGGTAGAGGTCCACATAGTCGGTCTTGAGGAGGCGAAGGCTGGTCTCAAGGTCGCGCCAGAAGGCGTCGGCGGTGGTGGCGCCGGTCTTGGTGCTGATGACAACCTCCTTGCGGCGGCCCTGGAGGGCCACGCCGAGTTTTTCTTCGCTGTCGGTATAGAAACGGGCGGTGTCGAAATAGTACATGCCGCCGTCGAGGGCACGGCGCACGAGGCGCACGGCGTCGGCCTCGCTGATGCGCTGGATGGGCAGGGCGCCGAAGCCGTTGCGCGGCACCACGAGTCCGCTGCGTCCGAGGGTGATGGTTTCCATGATGAATCGGTTTTTCTTTATAACGTTATAACGATAATATTAATGATTTATTATATATTAATGAAAGGTCAAGCAAAAAATCAACATGCTCTGGGGGTGCGGGGGATGATGCTGAGGAGCCAGCGCTGCTGTTCCTCGCTGCGGAGGATGCCGTGTTCGAGGCGGCTGTAGGTGAAGGCGCGACCTTGGCGGTCGACAAAGAGGCTGGCGGCGGTGACCCAGCAGCCCGGGGCGCCGTCGGCGACACGCACCAGAGGCTCGCGACCGCCGAGCATGGCGGCGACCCAGAAATGGAGGGCGTTCTGTCCGCGGAGCCACCGTGCCGTGCGGCGCCGCCGCACGGGGTCTTCGCCGGGAAGCAGGTAGCCCAGCCCCTGCCGCAGGTCGCGCGCCACATCGCCATGCTGCTCCACATAGCTCTCGGCGACGAGGCGCAGCACCATCTCCTCGACGGCTGCGGCGCTGTCGTCGTCGACGGCGCGGGCGGCGGCAAAACGTAGGTCTGCATACACGGCGCCGGCCTGCCATCCCTTGTTTTTCGACACACCGGAATGACAATTTCGCACCGGCCGGTCGTCGTAGGCAGCACGGCGACGGAGGAAGGTGTCGAGGCGGTCGACCTGGTCGAGGCAGGCGTTGCCGAAGGCCAGGTCGCAGTGGTGCTCGGTGGCCTGAAGGAGGATATGTCGCTGCTCGCCATAGTCCTTGCCGGCATCGACGAGACTCTGGCACAGCGCCGCCGCCAGGACGGCGCCGTCCCGGAAGGTGGCGGCATCGAGGTGGATACCGCAGTCGCGCTTCAACCAGTCTATCAGTAACATAATCCTCATACCCACCATTTGGAGGGCAGGTTTCCAATGTGCAAAGATAGAAAATAAAACACAATAATGCAACCAAAATATCATCATAATAACACTAAAACGACACCATCGACCCCACCGGTATGACACCTCTCCTGCCCCACCCCTCCGGACAACGGTATAGGGAGTACTTTTGCCGCCGTAAACCCAAAAAGAAAGGAGAAAAAAAATGACAAAAGAAGCTTTGCAGGAGATCCTGCATGTATTGGAACTGGACTACGAGGCTGAACCTACGCTGGTCTATGTCTTCTATGCCACGCCCGACGGACGTGTGAACAACTTCAGCATCAGCGTGCGCCACGGCAGCACGATGAGCCGCAAGAAACTGGAAGAGCTGATGCGCCGCGAGTACCCAGCCACACGCGAGGGCACGGTGGTAGCAGTGGAGAAGCCCACGGACTGGCGTCCCATGGTGGAGTGGCTCGATACCGCCGAGGTCTGCCGTCTGCTGCACATCTCGCGAAAGACACTCTGGAAATGGACACGGAACGGGATGCTGACGCCGTCGAAGGTCAACAACGGACGTGTCTACTTCGACCGCAAGGAGATCGACAGGATGATACAGTCAAACGCCATCTGCGAAAACGGCCGACTCGACAAGACGGCTAACAGGTAAAGTATTTCAACGGCGGATTATGCGAATGACGCGGATTGTACGATTCGAATAATTCGCCGTTCCAAAGAAAGAAGAACAGCCGTGTCACCATCCGTTACTTCACGTTACCTTTCGGGAAAAGCTGTTTACTTTTTGCAGGGTAACACCTTTCGGACCGTATATTGTCATTGTCGTCGCGACCGACAAAACAAACAAAATTATTAACCTTTTAAAAACATTAAAAATTATGGCAACAATCAATCGTGGAATTCTTGATGGTTTCTTTGGCAAAGTGGGCACCGTTGTGGGCTCGTTCTGGAAAGGCATCCCTGTGATGCGCGCCTATGTCCGTCGCATCCGAGACCGCAAAGCCACCCCACAGCAGCTCGTCCGGGTCCGCTTCGCGACACTCGCCCAGCTGGCCTCGTCCTTCATGGCAGCCATCAACATCGGCCTGCGCAGCATCGCGTCCAAAAGCAAGAAAACCGAGAGCAACATCTTCATCGACAAGAACTGGGATGCCGTGCAGGCCTCGAATGTCGACTCGGTGAATGTGAGCTATTCCGACCTGGTGGTGGCCCACGGCTCGCTGACGGGAGTGCAGTTCGGAGCGCCGCAGTTCGACACGCCGCAGACGGTCGAGGTATCGTATGAGACCAATGAGGAGTGCGCCAAAACGACCCTCGACGACCAGGTGTACATCTTCGTCTACTGTCCCGATGCCAAGTGCGGTGTCCTGTCGGCCGCTACCAAGCGCAGCGACAAGAACATCAGCACCCTGGTGCCCACCTATTGGAACGGCATGAAGGTTCATGTCTGGGGGTTCACCGCCGGCGGCGGCATCGACAACCTGGGAGCCATGAGCAACAGCACCTACATCGGCAGCGGCAACATCGGCTGATGGGTTTCAGGTGGGTCCATCCCCACCCCTCCCGGAGGGGGAGCATCCACCAACAAGAAAGGGCGCCTGTCCGGGCGCCCTTTCAATGATATTAGCGTATGGTCGTTTTAGCGAACGACAACGACTTTGCGGGTGAGGAGGTTGCCAACCTGGACCATATAGGTGCCGGAGGTGGGCACGTCGATGACAAGCGAGGAGCTGTTGTCGGTCTTGCTCATGAGGAGACGACCGTTGACGTCGAAGAGTTTCACTTCGAGACCGGCGGCCTCGTTGACAACAATCTGTCCGCGATTGACAAGCACCTCGATGTTGCTGATGACAATAGGATCGAGATCGTGACCGAAACGTCCGAAGGGATCCTGACGGGCGAAGTCGTATTCGTCGACACTTCCGCACTCGCTCCATTCAACCATGAGAGCGGTGAGGGTAATGTTGTTGCCGTCGGTGTAGATGTAGGGGTTCTGGAAGATGGTGTCGGTGCCGTCGTACCAGCCGAGGAAAGCCCAGCCGGGCTGAATCTCGTTGAGGACAATGGTGGCATTCTGGCCATTATCGATATTGGCAGTCTCGTGGACCTCATAGTTGTTACCAACCAGAGTCTTGACACCATACTCAGTGGAGGTGCCGTCCTCGCTGAGGACAACATTCACGGTGTAGCTGGTGGGAACAATCTCGAAGTAGGCGGTCAGGTCAGGATTGACACCCAGAATGTCGATGAACTCGAAGGTGCGGTCGGCTTGGGTGTTGCCATCGCTCCAGCGCACGAAGCGGTAGATCTGCGGGTTTGTGCTGACGGCATGGATTTCGGCGACCTCGCCATAGTAGTAGCGGCTGGTGGAGAGGTGCTCGTTGGGAGTGGTGGAGAGGCAGGTGTAGGCGGTACCCATAGTCTCGTTGTTGGAGGAGACGGTGATGCGGGCGGTGCGGTCCATCAGGGTGCGCTCGTCCTCATAGGTGACCGAGACATTGTCGACAGCGGCGGCGGGAGCCACGATGTCGTCGTCATCGTCGACGCTCCAGAAGAAGGCCAGACGATACCAGCCGGCTTCCTCGATGCGGATGATGCGCTCCTTGTACTGCCAATCGTCGTTCACGGGATCGAGACCGTAGAGGCTGTCGGCCACGAGGATGAGGCCGGGAGTATGAGGATTGAGGTCGATGTAGTTGCCATCCTCCTTGAAGAGGCCAGCGCTGAGATAGTCGTCGCTTTCGCCGGCGACCATGTAGTTGAAGCGGATACGATAGTAACCCTCGTCGAACTTGAGTTCGGTGTAGATAGAAGCGTCGGAGGCGGCGTCATAGGTGTTGTGGGCACCGTTGTCATTGGAGACATAGAGGCCCTTGCCGTTGCGGCCGAAGTAGGAGGCGTCGCCGATGACCCACTGGTTGGCGCCTTTGGTGGGGCTATACCAGCTGGCGTTGTCCTCGGGGGAGTTGAAGTCGAAGTATTCGGCCACAACCTCGGAGGCGCTGGGCGAGCGGCCCCAGATGGGCGAAATGGTCATGTCGTCGGTGGTAAGGGTGATGGTGCGGGGGTTATCGGTGTTGCCGTCGCTCCAGGACTGGAAGATGTTGTAGGCGCCGGGAGTGGCAGCGATGGTGTAGGCGTAGGCCACGGAGTTGCAGGTGGGGGCGTTGGTGACAGCCACCATACCGCCGGGACGCTGCACCACGATGAGCTGAGGCATGTTGCCACCAATGATGTGGGTGAAGCCGGCCCAGGTCATGTTCTCGACATAGTCGGCGCAAGGCACCGAGACGGTAACCTCATCCTTGTTCACCGACTGGAAGGCGGCGGGATGGACATTGGCGGGCACGCCAAGGAGGTCGATGCGCTGCAGGTTGGTCAGACGGTAGAAAGCGCTGCTGTCGATGGTGGTGACAGTGGCGGGGATGGTGATGCGGGTGATGAGGGTGTCGAAGAAGAAGGCGAAGGCATTGATGTTAGTGGTGCCTGCAGGGATGTCAAGTTCGGTAAGGATAGTGCCGTCGAGGGCCAGGTTGCGCGAACGCGACATGGGCTGGGCATTGGCATTGTCGAACTCGATAGCCAGCCAGTCGGCGAGGGTGCCGTTGAAGCTGGTGAGGACGATATTGTTGGAGTTCTTGAAGCAGTCGGTGCCGAAAGAGGCGTTGCCGGCGTTGAGGGTCACGAAGTGGAGAGCGGTCATGCCAGAGAAAGCCTGAGCGCCCACGGTAGCCACCGAGGCGGGAACTTCGAGGTTATAGATGTTGCTGCAGCCGTTGAAGGCATAGCTGCCGATGGTGGTGACACCGGCGGGGAACTCAACACCCGTCAGCGAGGAGCAACCCTGGAAGAGGCCCTCGGGGATGGTGGTGAGACCTGCGGGCAGGGTCACGGAGGTCAGCGCGGAGCAGTTGTGGAAGGCATAGGTACCGAGGTTGGTGATACCGTCGTGCAGGGTAACCGAGGTCAGGGCAGTGCAGCCGTCGAAGACATAGTTGCCGATGGAGGTGACACCTGCGGGGATAGTGATGTCGGTGAGGCTGGTGCAGTTGCGGAAGGCAGCGTTGGCGATAGCGGTGACCGACGAGGGAATGGTGACGGTGGTGATACGGTTGCGATAGGCCTCGATGACGCCGGTGACGGTGGTGCGGAGCACGTCGTCGTCATAGGTCAGGTAGTCCTGCATGTCGGGGTTCTCGGCCACGAAGAAGCAGGCGGTGACGGTGGTGTCGGAGGTCATGGTGAGGGTCAGGCTGGGGTTGATGCTGAGGATCGAGGTGCCCGACATCCAAGCCACGAAGGTGTAGTTGGGGTTGGTACCGGCGTGGGCGTAGAGGGTGACGGTCTCGCCGTCGGCGTACTCGCCAGCCACGTTGGCGGGCTCAACATGGATGTTGGGGTCATTGGCGGGGTTGGTGTTGACGGTCAGCAGGTGGTTGGCGTTCTGGTGGAAGACGGCCTGCACGGTGACATCGGAGGAGATGTTCTCGATGCGGCAGGTGGTGTTGGTGTTGTCCACGCCGTTGACGACCCACTTCTGGAAGCGCCAGCCGGGGACCTCGTCGTAGTTGATGACGACGGTGCTACCCTCGGCGATGCCGGTGGTGGTGCCGGGGATGACGGAGAGCTGGTCGGAGCGGATGGAGCCGTTGCCGGTGACGGAGGTGGTGACGCTGTAGTAGCGGGTCAGGGCTTCCATCTGGGCGGTGAGCTCGGTGTTGGCGTTGATGGTGAAGGTGTAGGGGTTCTGGGTGGAGACCTCGGTGTTGGTACCGGCGATGGTCCAACGGAGGAAGGTGTAGGCGTTGTTGTCATAGGAGGCCTCGACGGTCACGGACTCGCCGTTTTGGTAGTTGCCGGCACCGGTGAGGGTGACAACGGCATTGGCGGGGTTCTTGTAGAGCGCCACGGAGTAGACGGGCGTGTAGACGGGCTCGAGGGTGATGTCGGCGGTCAGGGTGCCGGAGTAGGGGTTGACGTTGGCGGAGGGATCCTCGACGCCGTTGACGGTCCAGTGCGAGAAGACGTAGTTGGCGCGGTTGTTGGCGGTGACGGTGAAGGAGGTACCATCGTCGTAGCGGCCGTTGACGGGCTGGCTGCTGGCGCTGGTGAGGGTGGCGTTGGTGAGGGTGATGGTGTGGGTGGCCACGAAGTTGGCCACGATATTAGAATAGTTACGCGAGATACTATTAATAGTATAGGGGTTGGTGGTGGAGGAGAAGTCGCCTGTCCAGTTGACGAAGCGGTAGTCGCTGTTGGCGACGGCGGTCAGCACGGGGCTGGAACCAGCGTCGTAGGTGCCGGCGTTGTTGGCGCCGGTGATATTGACGATACCTGCAGCGGCAATATTGGTAGTAGCGGCGATGGTGTAGGGCTCGTGGTGGAACTTGGCCGTAAGGGTACGGTTGCGGTTCACGAAGGAGATGGTGTAGCTTGTGGAGGTGGTGACCTGATTATCGCTCTCGTCGTACCAGCCGTCGAATACCCAGTTGGTAGCAGCGGCGGTGTTGTAGGTAAAGGCGTTGCCCACCTGGATGTCGGTGGTGGTGTTAGGAACCTTGGTGCTGGCGGCCTCCGAGGGGGCGTAGACAGCCTCCATGATGTAGGAGTCGCTAGCGTTGGCGAAGTTGGCGGTGTAGGTGCGGTCACCTGCATTGTCGGGCAATGTGAAGGTGTAGGCGGCATCCGTGCTGACAAGCTCGTCGTTATAGAACCAACCGGCGAAGCTATACTCGGAGCTGGTGGGAGTAGCCGTCAGAGTCACCTGCGTACGCTCAGCAATAGTCAGCGAAGAGGTGCTGGTGTTGTGCTCATAATCCTCAATCTGGACGGTGCCGCGAGCGGGGTTGTTGGAAGCAACAGAGATAGTACGATCCTGAGGGATGTAACGGAAGATGGCATCAACAGTTACGTCACTATGCATGGGCTCCAGCGTGTAGTTGTTGGCATTACCAGCAACAGTGATACCACCTATCTCCCAGTGGTCAATGGTGTAGGGAGATTCGTAATGGGCAGTCAGTGTCGGGGTAGCGCCATCAAGCATAACACCGGTTCCCTGACCTGTAACACTACATACAGCAGAATACTCAGCAGGAAGCACAT
>JAEEGH010006077.1_pt1 | contig 29789 bp, 25 predicted proteins | sample 9134181 | NCBI WGS metagenome assembly JAEEGH01 (sample SAMN16246544, study PRJNA631951) | gut metagenome | biome: gut microbiome; feature: rumen; material: DP-attached | host: Bos | place: Iran: Karaj | collected 2018-10 | reverse complement strand
TGGCAATGTCCCTGGTTGACCGCCGAATAGGCGGAGAGGACGTCAAAATAGCGCTTGCCGTCCACATCCCAGACAAAGGGACCTTTGCCCTTGGCCAGCACGACCGGCAGGGGATGGTAGTTGTGTGCACCGTAACGATCTTCCAGATCGATATACTTTTGAGCGTTAGGAGTAATATTCATAGTTGATTTATCGAATTGATTTATAATTTTTTCAAAAGTACGCAGATTCCGTTAAATAACAAAACTTTAGTTCGGCGCCCAGGTCGGAGAGAGCACGGCGCCGGTCGCATCGTCCAGGAAGGTGACCTTGATGGGCGTTTTTCCCTGGTAGCCGCTCTGGAGGAACCGCAGGTTGGTTCTCGCCAGCCAGGCGGCTGAGGCCTCGGTGGTGCGGATGGTAAGTTCCCCGGGGATCGAGGCGGTGCGGAATCCGGCCGCATCGCTGCCCACGGCAAAGATGTTCGAGGGCATGCTGAGCTCCGCCGGCCGCCGGAAGCCGTCGCCGACATTGAGTTCGGTGAGATTCGGGTCGCCCTGGAACATGTAGGTCACCGTGGCGGTGCTGCGGTTGATATTCATCCCCCGGATGGAGATCTTCCGGATGGAAGCCATCTTGTAGAACATATAGCTCATCAGCGCGCCGCTGTCGGTGTTGAAATGGTCCAGGTTGAGCTCTTCGAGCGATTCGCACATGTTGAACATGCTCCGGAAGGTCTGGACCCTGGCGGTGTTGAACGACGAGAGATCCACCTTCTTCAGCTTCCGGCAGCTGCGGAACATGTTGTCCATCGTGACGGCGTTCGAGGTGTCGAATCCGCTCAGGTCGAGCTCCTCCACCGTCTCGCAGAAGTAGAACATGCGGTAGAAAATGGTGGCGTTGGGGGTCCGCATCGCGCTCAGGTCCACTCTCAGGCGGGGCGCCTGGCTGCCGGTGTAGGCGAACATACAGCCCAGGTCCTCGGCGGGCGTGGTGTCCACCGACTTGAAGTTTACAATCTCCTCCAGCAGGTGGAGATAGCCGAACATGTAGGCGCACACCTTGGCGGTGCGGAAGCTGCCGGCGGGGGTGGAGACGGTGACGGTGCTGTCTGCCGGGCTCCAGTTCAGGTAGATGGGCCACGGGGAGTCGTAGGAATCCACCCGGAGGCCCTCCGTCACCCGGCTGCCGGTCTCGAAGACGACCCGTTTGATGGCGGTATCGACTTCGGTGACCTTGCGTTTGGTGCCGCTGAGCATTTTGAGAAGCTGATTGAAGTCGGGGCCGGGCCGCAGAAAGGCCGGTTCGTATTGGTTCGTCTCGAAATCGCCGGCTACGAGCGAGATCTCGCAGACCGTGCTGCGGTCCACCCGGTAGGAAGCCCCGTCCTGAAGACGGATCTGCTGGCTCCGGCCGTCCGGCGTGTAGAGCGTGATGGAGAGTCCCGTATAGGTGTTGGCCGGCACGCTGATGTAGAAGGAGACCGCCTCGGTGCCGATTGCCGCACCGCCGCAGTCGAGCCGCACCCCTTCGTCGCCCGGAACGACGGCAGCTTCCCCGTTCAGGTAGAACTGTCCGCTGAGTCCCTGGTCCGCCTGGAGCACGATCCGATCCAGCCGGATTCCCGGGAGCGGCGTCGCCACGTCGAGGCGGATCATTCCACAGAGGTTGCGGAAGTTGAAATCGAGCGAGCGGGCGGTGGCGTACATCGGCGTTTCCACGATGCCGCCGGGGGTGTAAGTCTGGACGGCGGGCAGGGAGCCTTCGGCGAGCGAAGCCGGATACCAGGCCGTGTAGAGGCCGGTGCCGGGATTTGCGCCGCCTTCCGGAGAGAATGCGGAGGCGGAAGAGCCGCCCTGATCGGCGGTATAGTAAGCAGTGGCCGTGCCGGAGACGGCAATCCGGTCGCCGGCTACCCAGAGCACCTTATACCCATCTTCTTCGGGCAGAAGCTGGGTGCGGGTCATCGATTCGATGGAGGCGGTGACCTTGCCGCCCGCCGTGCCGGATATGGAATCGGATGCGCAGGCGGAGAGCAGGAGTGCCGGGAGAATCAGAAAGAAAAATCGTTTGTTCATCGCTGTATCCTCCATTAATAATCCCAGGAAACGCTGACCGTATAGGGCGCCCCGTTCAGGATGCCCGTGTCGGAATAGATGGTGCCGTAGGGCCCGTGGTTATCGACGACCGTCGGAACCGATTCGCACTGGACGCCGACATACCAGGTGCCGGCCTCCAGCGTGGGGAAGTAGATCTCTTTCCAGGCCTCGGTATTCTCCAGGCTGTACTGGGCGTCTTCCTTGAAGGCGAAAGTCCCTTTGGCCAGGCGCAGGCTGAGGGTATAACCTTCCAGCGAGACGCACCGCACCCGGACATTCCGGGCTCCCTCGGGAAGCGCGAATACGAAGTGGTGGCACTGCCGGTCGCCGATGCGGGTGTAGGCCGGCTTCTGGTCCTGCGTGGTGCAGGTCATCCGGCGGACCTCGCCGTTGTGCAGGATTCCCTTGACCTTGGCGATTCCCACGCCGTCAAAACAATAACGCACCATGGCGGCCATCAGCAGCAGGTTCTCGCCGGAGGGCACCTGTTCGGGGTGCGAGCCGCAGGGAATGACGCGCCCGGTCCACTTGTTCTGTTTCCAGGCGATGATGGCCGGATGGCCGTGCATCTTGGTGGAGTCGGGCATATCGAACCGGGTGAGCACCTCCGTGCCCGGAACGGCGGCGTAGTTGATGAAGCAGGGGCCGTTGTGGTGGCGGACCGAATCGATATAGAAGTCGCCGCCGAAGTCGTAATACTTCAGCAGCGGACTGTCTTCCGGCAGGACATGGCCGGGATAGATCTGCAGCGTGGAGAGCGAGGTGCAGTGTCCGGGCCAGATTCCCATGTAGTTGCCCGAAGAGGCGGTGTTGATGGAAGTGCCCCGCGAGGCGACATAGGCGCCTGCGCAGGAGCCGAGGTAGGAGCCGCCGGCAGCCACAAAGGCGCGGAAACGGTCGCGGCCGTCAGATCCCAGCGAGAAACCGTGGTCGCTCGAGCCGCCGCCCCGCACATAGACCATCCGGAAGCGCGGTTCGCCGTCCGGATAGAGCAGGCGGCCGTTGGTGTCGTCGTCCGTCCCCACGAAGGCCGCCGTCTGGGCCGCATAATCCGCCGGCGTGGGATTGCGGCGCGCCGCCATCAGGTGCTCGATCGAAAGGCCCAGGAAGTCGGACACGGGCAACGTGTCGTTGGTCGTGAGGTACATGCCGCTGTTGAGGTAGAGATCTTTATAGAAGGCCTTGTTGAGCACGTCTTCCCGAATAGTGACCTGCTCGGCCTGGCTGACATAGGAGAGGGGCTCGGTGGCGTCGTAGCGCGCACGGCCCTCGACGGGCGCGGCCTCTTCCTGCTGCATATAGCCCGATCCTTCGTCGATCAGCGTCAGCGTGAAACCCTCCTGCAGGGTGCCGACCGGCACGGTAAAGCAGCACGTTCTGCGGAGGGAGAAGCCGTTGCCCGCCAGCGTGCCGGCGGTGACGGTGGAGTTGCTGCCGGTGACAAAAGGCTCGTTGCCGGACTGCGGCCCGGCGGCATCCGAAAGCACCCGCACCAGCGTGTTGCGGTCCGCATTCGGATTTTCAGCCATTTCGAGACGGGGCAGGCCGCTTCGGGAATCCCAGGTGAGACGGGCATCGCCCCAAAGGGCCTCGTCTTTTCGGGAGCGCAGGCGGATCTCTTTCAAGGGCCGGGTAGCATCGTAGCTGACGGCCACCACGTTGCAGAGGTGGCGGAAATGCAGCCGGGCCTCCTTGCCGCCCCGGGCTGCCAGCAGCAGGTCGCGCGGATCGAGCCCGTCCGTATCGCCGGTCCGCACCTGCGGCAGGGCGACATTCAGGTCGTCTCCGGTCCGGAATACGGTCACGCTCTCCGGCCAGAGGGCCAGGCAGGCGCTTTCGTAATCCTGGTAGGAGTCCGAGCGGAAGGTCGCCGAGGAGAGGTCCGTCGAGATGCCTGCGAGCGGGATCTGAATCTCTCCGTTGCCGGCCTCCGCGGGAATGATCCGGATGACGGCGTCGGAGGGCCAGGCCAGCGAACCGTAGCCGGTGAGTAGTTCCAGCGAGGCCTCATAGTGGTCTGCGGGCGGCGTTACCGGATCCGGTGGAACTTCGGGACATCCCGTCGCCAGAAACAGCGTCGCCAGCAGGGCGGGAAGGGACAGATAACGTTTATTCATTGTGTGTGGATTTGTTTCTTTGGAAATGGAGGGAATCTCCCCAGCGGCCCCAGCCGATGGTGACCTTGCCGTTCTGGAGATTTTCACCGAGGGAACAGAACGGGAAGACGCAGTTTTTGCAGATATGGTTCTCCTCCTTGCGGGGTTCCCCGGAATGCGGACAGTCGCGGAGCAGGGTCTTGCGGTCGTAGAGATTATATTTGACCATTTGTTCCTCCGGGGTGATGTTGGGCATGAAAACATTGGCCCCCGAGAGGATGCCGAGTTCGCGGCCGCGCGGATTGAGCACCTCCAGTGCGGTGGCCGAGGCGATGTTGATGTCGGGCATCAGCAGGCGCAGCAGGGCGATCATCTTGAGTCCCAGCACGAACCGCTGTTCATCAGGAAGCAGGGGCGCCCCGCTTTGGGTGAGCGGCGTCTCGTCGTTGGGGTCGTAGGGCCCCATTCCCACCATCGGGGCGTCGAAGGCCTTGTAGAAGAGCAGGTCGTCCGCCATATCGGCAGCCGTCTGCCAGGGCAGGGCGATCATCGCTCCGGTGCCGGCCTGGTAGCCGATGGCCTTCAAATCCTGCAGGGCCTCCAGCCGCCGTTCGTGGCTGTGCAGCGCATCATGCGGATGAATCTTATAATACAGGTCGGGGTTGGTCGTTTCAATCCGCAGCAGGTAGCGGTGCGCGCCGGCGGCGAACCACTCTTCATAGACTTCGCGCGGCTGCTCGCCCAGCGAGAGGGTGACGCCCAGCGGAATGCCGCCCTCCGAGGCCGTGGGAAGGGCCTTGATGGCCTTCAGCAGGCGGGTGATTTTGCGCACGAAGGCCGCGTCGGTCCGCTCGCCGCCCTGGATCACCACCGATCCGTAGCGCATACGGGCAGCCTTCGTCGCGGCGGCGAGGACCTCCTCGTCCGAAAGCTCGTAGCGCGTACAGGCGGTGTTGTCGTGGCGGATGCCGCAGTAGAGGCAGTTCTTGGCGCAGATGTTTGAAATCTCGATCAGCCCGCGCAGATAAACGTCCGTGCCGATGTGCGCCACCTTGGTCTCGTAGGCCTTTTTGCAGAGCGCCTCGTTGAAGGCCGGCTCGTTGCATTCGAGGGCGGCGATCAGCCCGTCTCGGTCGAGTGTCAGGTCCTGGATATCCATATCAGAGAAGGGGCTGGAGCGCCCGCTGGTAAATGCCTGTCAGATAAGAGATGGCCATGCCGTAGTTGACCACGGGAAGGCCCGCTTCGGCAACGGTGCGCACCCGGTTCTGCAGCTGGCGGGCGGTGACCATGCAGCCGCCGCACTGGATGGCCAGCGCGTAGCGCGAGAGGTCGCCCAGCGGGTCGAGCCCCGTCACCATGTCGAATTCCAGCTGTTTTCCGCTGTGCCTGCGGATCAGGGCGGGCAGCTTCACGCGGCCGATATCCTCGCAGTTCGCGTGGTGGGTGCAGGATTCCAGCATCAGGATGCGGTCGCCGTCCTGCAGGCGGTCGAGCGCCGTTACGCCGGCGCGGTAGGTATCAAAGCTGCCCATGCTCCGGGCCAGCAGCATGCTGAAGGAGGTCAGGGGAATCGCCTCCGGCACGATGGCCGCCACGCGGGCAAAGACCTGGCTGTCGGTGACCACCAGCCCCACGCCTTTTCCGGCCTGGGCCAGGTAGTCCGCCAGTTCCTCCGGCTGCAGCACCGTGGCGATGCCGCCCCCGTCCAGAATGGCGCGGATGGCGTTCACCTGCGGCAGGATCAGCCGGCCCTGCGGCGCTTCGCTGTCGATGGGGCAGACCAGCACGATTTGCTTGCCCTTTTCAAGGAGTCCCTCGAACATAGGACGTTCAATCACTTCGGCGCCCGCGAGCGCTTCGCGGATGGCCGCAGTGAGGCGGTCCCGGTCTTCGGTCTTGGCAGCGAGACTGCTGGCCTCCAGCGGTTCCCGTTTGAATTCGTCGTTCAGGCTGCGGCGGAGTTCCGCCTTCAGCGGTTCCAGATCCTGCTTGTTGTGGACCAGCAGGAAGGGGACGCCGAGCTGTTGCAGCAAACGGGCCACCTGCCGGGCGCCGTCCGGGAAGCGGTTGCCGGCAAAGACCAGGATGCCCAGATCCACCTGCCGGGCGGCCGCGAGACTCTTGGCCACGCGTTCCGCGCCGAGCGCTCCGCCGTCATCGTCCAGTCCGGCCGTGTCGATCAGGGTGCAGACCCCCACCCCGGGCAATTCAATGCGCTTGCGCACCGGGTCCGTGGTGGTGCCGGCCACTTCTGAAACAATGGCTACCTGCTGGCCGGTCAACGCGTTGATCAGCGAGCTCTTGCCGACGTTCCGGTCGCCGAAGATGCCGATGACTTTAGACTGCGACATAATGGTTTTCTTTCTTTTTTGGTCCAATCGTCAAAGTTAACAAATTCTCGCGTATCTTTGTAGACAAAGAAGATTTGATCGTCATGAAAAAGTTTCTCGTCATTTGGGCGGCCCTGCTGGTCGCTTTTTCCGCTTCCGGAGCCGGCCGCCTGGTGGCCGACTCGCTGCAGAGCCGCATCCTGGGCGCCACCGTTCCCTGCAATGTCTATCTCCCGGAGGGGTTTGATAAATCCCAGGATCACTACCCGGTCATCTACCTGCTTCACGGTCTGACCGACACCTGGGATGCCTGGCAGAAAAAAGGTCACATGAAAGGCGTCGCCGACGAGCTGATGGCCTCGGGCGAATCAGTCAAGGCGGTCATCATCATGCCCAACGCCGGCCATCCCAAGCCGAATGAGGTCTGGAACGGCTACTTCAACATGCCGGGCTGGAACTACGAAGACTTTTTCTTCCAGGAACTGATCCCGACCCTGGAGGCGCGCTACCGCTGCGGCGGCGACAAGGACCACCGCGCCGTGATGGGCCTCTCGATGGGCGGTGGCGGCAGCGTCGTGTACTGCCAGCGCCACCCCGACCTCTTCTCGAGCTGCTATGCGATGAGCGCCTGGCTCGACAACAAGGCGGCAGAAGTGGGCTCGCGCGGCAAGGAGAATAAGTTTTCCATCCTCTGCCAGGCGGTGAGCGATCATTCCGCTATCGATTTCGTGGAGAATGCCTCGCAGGAGACCCTGGAGGCCCTGCGCACCGTCAAGTGGTTTATTGACTGCGGCGACGATGACTTTCTGCTGAAACTCTCAATCGATCTCTATACCCGGATGCGCAGCCGCGGCGTTCCCGCCGAATTCCGCGTCCGCAACGGCGCCCACACCTGGGAATACTGGCACCAGGCTCTCCGCCTCGCGCTTCCCTTCGCCTCCCGCAATTTCGCGAAATAATCAGGCCATCCGGTACGTTTCGAGGTCCCGGAATCCCAGCAGGAAGCTGGCGACATCCATGCGCTTCTTGCCGGCCACCTGGAGTTCGGTGATCCGCAGCACGTCGCTGCCGCAACGCACCTGAATCCAGTTCTTGCCGTCCGTGGAGAGGCTTCCCGGATTCGAAGGATCCGGCTGCGCGAGCGAGGAATCCCGCACGACATACGCTTCGTAGATCTTCACCGGAATCTCCTCGCCGGCTTCGTTCACAAAGACGGACCACGCGGCGGGGTAGGGACTCAGGCCGCGGATGAGGTTGTTGATCTCGCGGGCGGAACGGGTCCAGTCGATGCGTCCCATCTCCTTGGTCAGCTTCGGCGCGGGCCGCAGCGTCACGTGGGCGACATCCTGCTCCTGCGGCTTGGTGCGGTGGTCGCGGATCTCCTCCACGGTCTTGACCACGAGCGCCGATCCCATCTCCATCAGGCGGTCGTGAAGCGATCCGGCATTGTCGTAATCCTCAATCAGATAGTTCTGTTGCTTGAGAATCCGGCCGGTATCGATCTGCTCGTCGATCATGAAGGTCGTGACGCCCGTCTGGCGCTCGCCGTTGATCAGCGCCCAGTTGATCGGGGCGGCGCCGCGGTACTGCGGCAGCAGCGAAGCGTGCAGGTTGAAGGTACCCAGGCGCGGCATGGACCAGACCTCGCGCGGCAGCATCCGGAAGGCCACCACCACAAAGAGATTGGCTTTGTAGCTGCGCAGTTGCTCGAGGAACGCCGGATCGCGCAGTTTCTCGGGCTGCAGCACCGGCAGGCTGTGCTCCACGGCATAGCGCTTGACGGCGCACTCGTTCATCTTCAGTCCCCGGCCGCTCGGTTTGTCCGGCACGGTCACCACGGCGGCGACGTCAAATCCGGCCTTGAGCAGGGCGTCCAGCGGGCCGCAGGCAAATTCGGGTGTACCCATATAGACAATGCGGATGCGGCCGAAATCCTTGCGGAAGAAGTTGCGGATCTTGTAGTAGATGCGTTTGAACCAGGCCCCCATATTCTTGAAGAAAAGTTTGTAGCTGTCAAAGTTGACCAGCGAGGAATCCTTGGTGGAGCGGTAGGTCAGGTAGATCCCGATCGGCAGCAGGATGGCCGTCGAGATGAACGTACCCTCAAACGGCGTGATGCTTCCCTCGCGGGCGAGCTTCTTGCCGGTGATGTCGATAATGTAGTAGATCAGGAAGAAGAAGATCGAGATGATGACCGGCGTGCCGAATCCGCCCTTGCGGATGATGGCGCCCAGCGGGGCTCCGATAAAGAAGAAGATGAAGCAGGCCACGCTGAGGGTGAACTTGCGGTACCACTCGATATCGGTGCGCCGCAGCGGGTCCACATAGTGGTAATCCTCCCGCACGCAGTTTTCAATCTGGTCCACCATGGTGGGCACGTTGCCCGCGGCGTTGCGCATGGCGTTCAGCCGGATATCTGCGGGAATCCCGGCCAGCGTGGAATCCAGCGGCAGGTTTCCCTTCATCTTGTCGGCCAGCCAGAGCGAATCCAGCTGGTAATTGAATTCCAGGGAGGAGGAACGGATGACCCGCAGCCGCTGGTAGAAACGCAGCGAATCGAACTTCTGCGCAATCGAGTCGCGGTCGTGGCTGAGCGCCTTGAGCCCTTTGGCCATCACCTCGTCGGAGAAACGGTCGTCGTCGCTACGGGTGAAGGTGTAGTTGTCCAGGCAGATAATCAACTCCTGCTCCTTGAAGTCCAGCCGGTTCAGATCGAGGGTCGTGTCCCGGTAGGTCATCCGGTTGGTCTCCTGGTAGGAGCAGCCGTCGTAGAGGTGGAAGACCAGGTTCTGCTTGTCGGGCGAAATGGCCATCCGGCCGGAATCGGCCAGCGTGACGCAGGTATTGCCGTTGTGGGCGGTGTGGTCGTAGATGATGAGTTTGTGCATCATCTTGGTGCGGTCGTCGCGGCTCTCGATCCGCAGGATATAGCCGTCGATGCCGTCGTAGAAGGTTCCCGTCGGAATCTTGATCTCCTCCTTGGTCTTGCGGATGTCGTCGCGCAGCGTGTAGATCTTGCTGTAGGAGACCGGAATCAGGTTGTTGGCGGCAAAGAAGGCTCCGATGCTGATCAGCACCGAAACCCAGATCAGCGGAAAGAGGATGCGCGGCAGCGAGATGCCGGCCGCCTTCATGGCGAGCAGCTCGTTCTTCTCGCCCATGCCGCCCAGGGTCATGATGGAGGCCAGCAGGGTGGCCAGCGGCAGGGCCATCGGAATCAGCGTGCAGGCCGCCCAGCCCAGGAATTCGAAGATAACGCCCAGTCCGAGTCCCTTCCCCACCAACTCGTCGATATAGAGCCACAGGAACTGCAGTGACAGAATAAAGATGACGAGAAAGAAGGTGACGAAGAACGGTCCGATAAAGGACTTGATCAGGAACCGGTCGAGTCTCTTCATAAATACTTATCGCGTAGCGAGTTCAATCAGTTTTGCCTCCGCCTCGGCAAGTCCGTCCGGATTCTTGCCGCCGGCCGTGGCGAGGAACTTCTGTCCGCCGCCTCCGCCCTGGATGGAGCGGGCCGCTTCGCGGATGTGGGCAGCGGCGTCGGCGCCGGCAGCCACCAGGTCGTCGGTGTACATCAGGGTCAGGCAGGCCTTGCCGTCGGCAGTGCGGAAGGCGGCCGCAAAGACGGTGGCGGTGGTCTCATTGTGGATCATGAAGGCCAGGTTGCGGATATCGTCGGAGTTGTAGGTACCCCTGGGAAGGACGACCACCTTGCGGCCGTTCACCTCGCGGGCTTCGCGCAGCAGTTTTTCCTTCAGCTCGGCGAGTTTCTTCCGCTCCACCTCTGCGAGGGTGACCTTCATCGACTCGTTCTCGGCCAGCATCTTTTCGATGGCGGGCACGACGTTCGGCACGTTGTTGAAGAGCGCGCGGACGGCGGCATACGCGTCTGCATCCGCCTCGGCCAGTTCGCAGGCCTTGGCGCCGGTCACGGCCTCGATACGGCGCACACCGGCAGCCACGGCGCTCTCGGCCACGATACGGAAGTAGCCGATCCGGCCGGTTGCCGGGACGTGGGTACCGCCGCAGAGCTCGATCGAATCGCCGAACCGGATCACGCGGACCGCGTCGCCGTATTTCTCTCCGAAGAGGGCCATCGCGCCGAGTTTGCGCGCCTCTTCGATGGGCATGCCGCGGTGCTCGTCGAGCGGCGCGTCGGCACGGATGAGTTCGTTGACACGGCGTTCCACCTGGCGGAGGGTCTCCGGGGCAATCTTCTCATAGTGGGAGAAGTCGAAGCGCAGGTAGTCCGGGCAGACGAAGGAACCCTTCTGTTCGATATGGGTGCCGACGATCTCCCGCAGGGCGAACTGCAGCAGGTGGGTGGCGGAGTGGTTGGCCGCGGTGGCGTTGCGCCGTGCGGTGTTGACCGTGGCGGTGAAGGGCTCGGCGGGCTGTGCCGGGATGCGCTCGGCGATATGGACGGGCAGGCCGTTCTCCTTGAGGGTGCCGGTGATGTGAATCACCTCGCCCGAAGCGGAGCGGATTTCGCCCGTGTCGCCCACCTGGCCGCCGCTCTCGCCGTAGAAGGGCGTGCGGTCGAAGACCAGCTGGATCATCTCCTTGTTCTTGGCCTTGACGGTGCGGTATTTCATGATGCGGACCTGCGTGGAGGTCTCGTCGTAGCCGACGAATTCCGTGGAAGTGAACGGTGCGAGTTCCACCCAGTCGCCCGACTCGATGGCCGTGGCGTTGCGGGCACGCTCCTTCTGCTTGCCGAGTTCCACCTCGAAGGCGGGCATGTCGATCGTATAGCCGTTTTCGCGGGCAATCAGTTCGCTCAGGTCGATCGGGAATCCGAAGGTGTCATAGAGCGTGAAGGCGTCCACGCCGGAGATGACCTTTGTCGCGGCCGATTTGGCCATGATGTCGTCCATCAGGCGGATGCCCTTGTCGAGGGTGCGGAGGAAGGCCTCCTCCTCTTCGCGGATCACCTTCTCGATGAGGGCCTGCTGGGCCTTGATCTCCGGGAAGGCTTCGCCCATGTCGTCCACCAGCTGCGGCACGAGGCGGCAGAGGAACGGCTGCTTGAAGTCGAGGAAGGTATAGCCGTAGCGGACCGCGCGGCGCAAGATGCGGCGGATCACATAGCCGGCCTTGACATTGGAAGGCAGTTGGCCGTCGGCAATCGAGAAGCTGATGGCGCGGATGTGGTCGGCGATGACGCGCATGGCGATGCCCACCTCCGTGTCGGCCTCGTAGGCCTTGCCGCTCAGCCGCGAGATGGCCGCGATCATCGGGGTGAAAATGTCGGTATCGTAGTTGCTCTTCTTGCCCTGGAGGGCCATGCAGAGGCGTTCGAAGCCCATGCCGGTATCCACGTGCTTCTTGGGAAGCGGCTCGAGGTGGCCGTCGGCCTTGCGGTTGAACTGCATGAAGACCAGGTTCCAGATCTCGATCACGAGCGGGTTGTCCTTGTTGACGAGCGAAGCGCCGCTGACGGCTTTGCGCTCCGCCTCGTCCCGCAGGTCGATATGGATCTCGCTGCAGGGTCCGCAGGGGCCGGTATCACCCATTTCCCAGAAGTTGTCATGCTTGTTGCCGAGCAGGATATGGTCTTCCGGGAGGTACCGTTTCCAGAAGCCGAGCGCCTCGCTGTCCATCGGCACGCCGTCGGGTTCGTAACCCTCGAAGACGGTGGCGTAAAGCCGGTCCTTCTCCAGGCCGAACACCCCGGTGAGCAGCTCCCAGGCCCAGGCGATGGCCTCCTCCTTGAAGTAATCGCCGAAGCTCCAGTTGCCGAGCATTTCGAAGAGGGTGTGGTGGTAGGTGTCGTGGCCGACTTCTTCCAGGTCATTATGTTTACCGCTGACTCTGAGGCATTTCTGCGTATCCGTCGCCCGGTTGTATTTCGCCGGCGCATTGCCGAGGAACCAGTCCTTGAACTGGTTCATGCCTGCGTTGGTGAACATGAGGGTGGGGTCGTTCTTGACCACGACCGGCGCGGACGGGACCACGGTGTGTCCCTTGGAACGGAAAAACTCCAGGAAAGTCCTGCGGATTTCTTTGGATGTCATAACTCTTTGCACGATGTTTGTAGATAGAAACAAAAGACAAAATTACGTCTTTTTATGCAAAATTCGTACTTTTGTAAGATTATTGTTCTATGGCCCGCCGCAAACGTTATATCATCAATCCCGACACCCTTTCGTACGAGGTGGCGCGGGAATCCGTAGGCCGCAAGTTGCTCAAGACGGCCCTCTGGCTGGGCATCGGGCTGGTCTGCTTCTTTTTCTACGGCTGGCTCTACACCCGCGTGTTCGGAATGCCGCTTCCCAAGACCTACGCGCTCGAGCGGCGGAACGCGGAACTGGTTTCCAGTTTCCGGACCCTGGACGAGCGGCTGGACGAGCAGAGCGACGTGCTCTACGACATCCAGATGCGGGACAATTCGGTGTACCGGCCCATCTTTGGAATGGAGCAGATTCCGGCCGATATCCGCAACGCCGGATTCGGCGGCGTGGACCGCTACTCTTACCTGCAGGATTACGAGAATTCCTCTCTCCTGATCTCCTCGGCCATGAAGATGGACGTCCTCTCCAAGAAGGCCTTCGTGCAGAGCAAATCCTTTGATGAAGTTTCGCTTCTGGCCCGCCGCGCCGGCGACATGGCCACCTGCGTGCCCAATATCAACCCGGTGGATATGTCGGGTGCGGGCGTCCGCATCGCAAGCCCCTTCGGCTACCGCTTCCACCCGGTCTATCACCGCCCCATCCTGCACCGGGGCATCGACATCACCGGTCCTTCCGGCTATCCGATCTTCGCGACGGGTGACGGGGTTGTGGAGTCGGTGACGGTGAGCTTCTATGGCTACGGGAACTGTGTGGTGATCAATCACGGTTTCGGCTACAAGACGCGTTACGCCCACCTGCGTTCCGCCCTCGTGGCCCCCGGCCAGAAGGTCTCGCGCGGCGACCAGATCGCCCGCATGGGCAACTCCGGCCTCTCGACGGGTACGCACCTCCACTATGAAGTCATCTACCGCGGCAATCCGGTGAACCCGTGGAACTACCTGACGGACGACCTCTCCGTCGAAGAGTATTCGGAACTGGTCCGTCCGGCGGACAAATAGGAGGAAAGAGGGCATGCGAAAACTGGAATTCGACGCCAAGGAACTGAAGGTCCGCATCAGCCGCGTCTCGGTGGCGCGGGTGATCGGGAATATCTTCAAATACCTCTTTCTCAGCGTGCTGCTGGCCGTCCTTTACTATCTGGTCTTTGCCCTGGTCCATGATACCGGCCGCGAGCGGATGCTCAAGGCGGAGAATCACTACATCTCGCAGGAATTCGAGAACATGCAGAACCGGATGGACCTGCTGGACGGCGTCATAGAGAACCTGCGTTCGGAAGACAGGGCCATCTACCGGGATGTTTTCAACTCGGCCCTTCCGGACTATGTCCTGGAGCGGGTCCATTCCCGGGAAATCGACTATTCCCGCATCTATGCGATGAGCGAGAAAGAGTTGATCGAGATGGCCTCCGGCAAGATGCAGAACTGCGAGAGCGGAGCGGCCTCCGTCTCCTCCATGATGCGGCAGACCTCGGATGAGCTGGCGCTCAAGAGCGTCTCGCCGCGCGCTATTCCCTCCATCGTGCCGCTCCGCCACTTTTCCATCGGCCAGACCGGCGCCTCCACCGGCAACAAATACAATCCCTTCTACAAGACCCTCCGCCACCACGAGGGAATCGACCTGCTGGCCCCCGTCGGAACGGAAATCCTGGCTCCGGCAGACGGCACGGTGGCCGATGCCAAACGGGGCCGCCGCGGCGTGGGCAATGTGGTGGTTATCAACCATTCCGGGGGTATCCAGACGGTCTATCAGCACCTGGGCGAGATCCTGGTGAAGCCGGGGCAGAGCGTCCGTCGCGGCATGGTCATTGCACGGGTAGGTTCGTCGGGCCGCTCGTTTGCGCCCCACCTGCACTATGAGGTTCACAAGGACGGCGTCATTCAGGAACCGGTCCATTACTTCTTTGCGGACCTCGACTGCGTGGGCTACCGGGAGACCCTGCTGCTGGCGTTGACGACGGGACAATCGCTTGATTAACAATATAAAAGATATGGAATCCAACCCGCAGGAAAAACTGTTCTACTCCATTGGGGGAGTGGCCCGGATGCTCGGGGAGAGCACCTCGCTCGTCCGTTTCTGGTCGGACAGTTTCCCCAAGTGCGTCAAGCCGCGCCGGACGGCCAACAAGAACAACCGCCTGTACACGGCGGACGACATCCGTGCGCTCCGGGTGATCCACATGCTGGTCAAGGAGCGGGGAATGACCCTCGAGGGGGCGCGCCGCAAGATGGAGCAGGAGGGGATGGAACGCCTGGACAGGAAGGCTGATCTGCTGCAGGAACTGCGGTCGCTGCGCGAAGAATTGCAAACCATTCACGACAATATGTAATCGTATGAAAGCCAAAGATATCGCAGCTGTTATCGAGCGCTTTGCGCCGCTCGCCACCCAGGAAGAATGGGACAATTCGGGCTTCAGTGTCGGCTCGCCGGAGCAGGAGGTGCACGGCGTGCTGGTGGGGTTCGACTGCACCCCGGCACTCGTGGAGGAAGCGGTGGCCGTCGGTGCCGATATGATCGTCACGCATCATCCGCTGATTTTCGGCGGCCTGAGGTGCATCGATCCCGCTGATTATGTGGGGGAGACGGTGATCAAGGCCATCCGCGCCGGCATCGTGGTCTATGCGGCCCACACCAACGCCGACAAGGCCGACGGCGGTGTGACCGCCCTGATGGCGCAGAAACTCCGCCTGCAGGAGGTCCAGCCGCTGGTTCCCTCCAACCTGGCCCAAATCGGCAATCTGCCCGCCCCGATGCGTCCCGCAGATTTCTGTGCGGAAGTCAAACGGGTCTTCGGACTCAACGTGCTGCGTTACAGCGGAGAGGGACGCTCCCAGATCCGGCGGGTGGCTCTCTGTGGCGGCAGCGGATCCGAGTTTATCGGCGAGGCCCGCGCCGCCGGGGCAGACGCCTTCCTGACGGGGGATGTCTCCTACCACCGTTTTTTCGGCGACAAGTCCCTCCTGATCATGGATATAGGACACTACGAAAGCGAAGTGGCGATTGTAGAAAAATTCTTATCCTTACTTAAGGATAATTTCCCTACCTTTGCCATTCGCACTTCAACGAACAAAAACAACAACCCGATACATTACCTTTAGGCAAATTATGACAGCAAAAAAGAAAGTTGCAGCCGCTCCGGTCGACCAGGAAGAGACCTTCGTCTCGCTGGCGATGTCCAAGAACCTCGGTGACTCCGAGGCTTCCGTCGAGGAGAAGCTCCGCACCCTCTACAAGATTCAGCAGACCGACACCGAAATCGACAAGATCTACCTCCTCCGCGGCGAACTCCCGCTCGAGGTCAAGGATATCGAGGATGAGATCGAGGGTCTCAACACTCGGATCGCCCACGCCAAAGCGGATATCGCCGAGGCCGAGGGACGTATCGCCGAGTGTGAGCACCGTGTGGCGGAGGCTGAAGAGGCGCTGGCCAAATACAATGCGCAGCGCGATAACGTGAAGAACAACCGCGAGTACGAATCCATCTCCAAGGAAATCGAATACCAGGAGCTCGAAATCACCGCGGCCCGCAAGCATATCGGCGAGGCCAAGCTGCTGATCGACGCCCGGAACGGCCTGGTGGAAGAGACCCAGTCCGTCCTCTCGCTCCGCAACGACGACCTCGAGGCCAAGCGCAAGGAGCTCGAGAGCATCGTGGCCGAGACCGCCAAGGACGAGGAGCGCCTGCTCGCCGCCCGCGAAGAACTGGTCACCAAGATTGACCAGCGTATGCTCAACGCTTACGAAAGGGTTCGCAAGAACACCCACAACAAACTCGCCGTCGTCACCGTGCAGCGTGACGCCTGCGGCGGTTGCTTCAACAAGATTCCCCCGCAGCGCCGTCTCGACATCGAGGCCAGCAAGCGCATCATCGTGTGCGAATACTGCGGCCGTATCCTGGTGAGCTCCGCATTCGGCAAAGAGGAATAATCCCCCACGGTTATGGCCAAGACGGAACGCACGGAATATGGCAGGAAGGTCGATCTCGACCGGATCGGCGAGGACTTCGGAGGCCTGAAGCCCCCGCAGGCCCTCGACGTGGAAGAGGCGGTGCTGGGCGCCCTGATGCTGGAGACGGAGCGGGACATCATTCCGGATGTCCTGGACCAGCTCTCCCCGGAGTGCTTCTACAAGGAATCCCACCGCAAGATCTTCGAGGCCATCACCAAACTGTTCCGGGAGAACGCGCCGATCGATACCAACACCGTAGCCGACGAACTCGAGAAGCGCAAGGACAAGAAGTCCGCCCGCACCCACCTCGAGGAGGTCGGCGGCATGGCTTACCTGAGCCGGCTCACGCTGAAGATCGGCTCGGCGGCCCATGTGGATTACTACACCAAGCTCCTGCTGCAGAAGTGGATCCAGCGGGAACTGATTACCATCTCGCAGGAGACCCAGCGGATCGCCTACACCGACTCGATGCCGGTGGACGAACTGATCGACTCGGCGCAGAACAAGATCTTCACCCTCGCGGAGAAGAACATGAAGCGCGAGACCACCCCGATCCAGTCGGTCATCAACGCGGCCATCGCGGAGATCGAGGAAAACCAGAAACGGGAGGACAACCTCAGCGGCGTTCCCTCCGGCTACCGCGGTATCGACGAGGTGACCTACGGCTGGCAGAAATCCGACCTCATCATCCTGGCGGCCCGTCCGTCGGTCGGTAAGACCGCCTTCGTGCTGACCATGGCCCGCAACATGGCGGTGGAGCACAACATCCCGGTGGCGATGTTCTCGCTCGAGATGAGTTCCACGCAGCTGATCAAGCGTGTGATGGTCTCCGAGACCGGCATCACGCCCGACAAGATGAGCGGCAACAAGAAGATGACCCAGGCCGAGTGGAACCAGCTGAACACCGGCGTGGCCGCGCTCGAACGGGCTCCGCTCTGGATTGACGACACCCCGTCGCTCTCCATCTTCGAATTCCGCTCCAAGGCGCGCCGCCTGGTCCGCAACAACCACGTCAAGATCATCATCATCGACTACCTGCAGCTGATGACCGGTCCGCCCGAGCTGCGCGGCATGCGCGAGCAGGAGGTCTCCACGATCTCCCGGTCGCTGAAGTCCATCGCCAAGGAGCTGAACATCCCGATCATCGCCCTCTCCCAGCTGAACCGAAGCGTGGAGAACCGAGGCGGCAACAAGCGCCCGCAGCTGAGTGACCTCCGCGAGTCCGGCGCTATCGAGCAGGATGCCGATATCGTGATGTTCATCCACCGCCCAGAGATGCTGGGCGTGGCCGACGACAACACCTATCCGGGATACACCGAGCTCATTATCGCCAAGCACCGTAACGGCGAGGTGAAGGACGTCAAGATGCGCTTCCTCTCCTCCGAAGTCCGGTTCGTGGATGAGAACGACGGTGCCTCCTACAGCCAGGAAGATTTCAACTATAAGTATATGGACAGCGGCATTGCCCCTGCCCGCGAACTGGAAGATGACACGCTTTAGCCGCAATCTGACTTTGTCGGCGCTGTTTCTGACGCTGGCCTTTTCCTGCCCGCTTGCCGCGCAGGAGCCGCCGTTTCAGGATGGCGAATATGCAAACCTGATTCTCAATTTCCGCCATCTGATCAAGGCGGACCTTCTCCATGCCCGGATGGAGGTCTCCCGCGAAGATGACGATTACCGGGCCGTCATTACGGCCAATACCACCCGTTTCTGGGATTCCATCTACAGCGTGAGCGACACCTTCTCCTGCCGCTTCACGCCGGATGTGCGCCCGGTCGATTACATCCGCAACGTCCACGAAGGGGACTACTGGGCGCGTGCCCTGTGCACCTGGAACGAGGACGCCTCCATCCTGCGGCTGCAGGGGGACAAGCGCAACCGGCCCCACCGTGACACCACCTACACCGATCCCGTCATGATCCGGGACCTGATCAACGTGATCTTCCACCTCCGCACGGTGGATCCGGACGAACTGATGGAGCCCAAACCCTATCTGATGATCGTGGACAAGGATCTGATTGACCTCAAGCTCCGGTTCGTGGGCCGCGAGGTCAAGAAAATACCCGGTCTGGGCCGCTGCCGTACGCTGAAATTCGCCGCCACGATGAGCACCCGGCTCGCCGGTGACGAAGAAGATGAGCACACCGTCGGCGGCAACAGCAACGGAAAGGAGCGCCTCTTCTTCTGGCTCTCCGATGACGAAAACCGCCTGATGGTTTACTTCACGATGCCGATTACTGTGGGAACGATCAATGGCCGCACCGTGAGTTTCGGCGGACTGAAGTATCCCTTCACCGCATTGGAGGAGTAGCGGTATGGCCGGCAGCAGTGACATCCGCATCGCCCACGAGGGAAAGGTCATCGGGATCTTCGACAACTACATCCGCGTGGAAATCGTCAACAAATCGGCGTGTGCGGCCTGTCACGCAAAAGGGGTGTGCGCTGCCTCCGACGAAAGCATCAAATACGTAGATGTCCCCATTACCCTCGGGACCATGAACCGTACCTATGAAGAAGGGGAGCGGGTCGTGGTCCTGCTCAAGTCTTCGCTGGCCCCCAGGGCGGTCCTGCTGGCCTACGGGGTGCCGCTGGCGCTGCTCTTGATTGCGATGCTCACCGCCTCATCCTGCGGCCTTTCCGAGCTGTGGGTGGGTCTGACCGGCATCGCCGTCGTCGTGCTCTACTATATCGGCCTGGCCTTCTTCCGGAACCGCCTCTCCCGCGTATTCACTTTCTCCATCGAAAAACAATACTGATATGACTATCGTTTACACCATTGCCTGCCTGGTGGCCCTCGGCCTCTTCTTCGCGGTTGTGCTCTACTTCGTCGCGCAGAAGTTCAAGGTGGAGGAGGATCCGCGAATCGGACAGGTGGAATCGCTGCTTCCCGGCGCCAACTGCGGCGGCTGCGGGAATGCGGGCTGCCGCGCTTTTGCTGAAAAAGTGGTGGCTGCCGACAGTCTGGACGACTTCTTCTGCCCGGTGGGCGGCAACGAAGTGATGGCCCGCATTGCCGAAGCGCTCGGCAGGGAGGCTGTCGAGAAAGAACCGATGGTAGCGGTGGTACGCTGCCAGGGAACGGCGGAGCATTGCCAGAAGCTGAACCGCTACGACGGGGCGCCCTCCTGCCGGGTGGCCGCCACGCTTTACAGCGGGGAGACCGGCTGCCGCTGGGGCTGTATCGGTCTGGGCGACTGCGTGAGTGCCTGCGAGTTCGGCGGGGTCCACCTGGATCCGCGTACCCATCGGGTCTCCATCGATACGGGGCTTTGCACCGGTTGCGGCGGATGCGCCCGCGCCTGCCCTCACCACGTGATTGAACTCCGTCCGAGAGGACCGCGCGGCCGTCGCGTCTATGTCTCCTGCGTCAATCAGGACAAGGGCGCCCTCACGCGCAAGGCCTGCACCATCGGCTGTATCGGTTGCGGCAAGTGCGCCAAGGTCTGTCCGTTCGAGGCCATCCGCATCGAGAACAACCTGGCCTATATCGATTATACCAAATGCAAGGGCTGCGGCAAATGTGCGGCGGAGTGTCCGACGCATGCCATCGTAGCCACACCCATCGAAAAATGAGCGCTATGAAGAAAACCTTTTCCATAGGGGGTGTCCATCCCCACGACAGTAAACTGTCCCGCCAGTCGGCCGTTGAGGAGCTTCCGCTTCCGGAGACGGTCGCCATTTCGATGGCGCAGCATCTCGGCGCCCCTGCCACCCCGATCGTGGCTGTCGGCGATAAAGTTCTTGTCGGACAGTTGATTGCAGAACCTTCCGGATTCGTCTCCGCACCGGTTCATTCCTCCGTTTCGGGCACCGTCAAGGCCATCGAGCCCCGCGCTGACCTGGCCGGAAATCCGGTTCCCCACGTGGTCATCGAGGTGGAAGGGGATGCGTGGCTGCCCGAGATCGACCGTACGCCCGATTTCGTGGGCGACATGACCCTCTCGGCCGAGCAGATTCTCGCCCGCATCAAGGAAGCGGGTATCGTCGGTCTGGGCGGCGCGGCCTTCCCGACCCACATCAAACTGTCTCCGCCCCCCGGCAAGAAGGCGGAGGTGCTGATTCTCAACGGCACCGAGTGCGAGCCCTACCTCACTTCCGACGACCACATCATGCGGGATCGCCCCGACGAGATTGCCATGGGCGCCCAGATTATGATGAAGGCCCTTGGCGTTGGCCGTTGCTATATCGGCATCGAGGAGAACAAGCCCGAGGCCATCAAAGCCATGCGCATCGCCGCCATCCGTTTCGGCGGTCTGGAGGTGGTGCGGCTCAAGAAGAAGTATCCGCAGGGCGGGGAGAAGCAGCTGATCGATGCCATTATCGGCCGGCGCGTTCCCTCGCTGGGCCTGCCGATCGATACGGGCGCCGTGGTCCAGAACGTGGGCACCGCGCTGGCGGTCTATGAGGCGGTCCAGAAACACAAACCGCTGATCGACAATACGATTACGGTCACCGGCCGTTGCCTGCCCGTGCAGAAAAACTTCCTCGTCCGCATAGGAACACCCTTCTCCAAACTGTTGGAGGCCGTGGGCGGCATTCCGGAGAATGCGGCCAAAATCATCAGCGGCGGCCCGATGATGGGCAAGGCCATCAGCAACCTGGAGGCCACCACCGTCAAGGCTTCCTCGGCAGTGCTGGTGCTCACGGAAAAGGAGACGAAGCGTCGCCCCGAAGGGCCCTGCATCCGCTGCGGCAAATGCGCCGACGCCTGCCCGATGGGGCTGCAGCCCTTCCTGCTCTACAAACTCGCGAAGATGAACCGCCCCGACGAGATGGAGCAGGAGAAGGTCTTCGACTGCATTGAGTGCGGCTGCTGCCTCTACACCTGTCCGGCCGGCATTCCGCTGCTCGATCTGATCCGGATCGGCAAGGCCGACGTTATGAAAATCATGCGAAGCAGAAAAAAATAATCCGAGCGTATGTCAAATCTTATCGTTTCGCCCTCGCCCCACCTGCACGGCCCGGAAAGCACCCGCCGGGTGATGGGGGATGTGCTGATCGCCCTGCTGCCGGTGACGCTGGTGGCGCTGCTCTGTTACGGATGGAGCGTGCTGATCCTGCTGCTCAGCGGCGTGGCGACCTGCGTCCTGTGCGAGTACCTGATCAACCGTTTTCTGTTGCACCGCCCCTGCTCGGTCGGCGATCTGTCGGCCATCGTGACGGGCGTGCTGCTCGTGTTGAACCTGCCCCCGGCAGCTCCCTGGTGGATTGCCGTCGTGGGCGCCGTGGTGGCCATCGGCATCGCCAAGATGACCTTCGGCGGCCTGGGCCAGAATCTCTTCAACCCGGCGCTCGTGGGACGCGTCTTCCTGCTCGTCTCCTTCCCGGTGCTGATGACCGACTGGACCATTCCGCACGGCCTGCTGCAGGACCATCTTCCGTCGCTCTCCGCCCAGGTGGACGCCTTCTCGGGTGCCACCCCGCTGGGCGTTGCCAAGGAAGGGCTCGGAGCCGGCAGTACGCTGCAGGAACTCTTTGCAGGCGGGCAGTTCAACTGGAACATGTTCTTCCTGCGCCCCGGCGGCTCGGTCGGTGAACTCTCCGCCCTGGCCCTGCTGGTCGGATTCCTCTACCTGCTCTGCCGCCGCGTCATCAAGGTCACCATTCCGCTGACCATCGTGGCCACGGTCGTGGTGCTTTCGGCTATCTTCTCGGCCGTGGATCCGGCCCGCTTTACCGGTCCGCTCTTCAACGTCTTCACCGGCGGTCTGCTGCTCGGCGCCATCTTCATGGCCACCGACTACGTGACCTCGCCGATGACCACGCTCGGACAGATTATCTATGGTGTCGGCATCGGCGTGATCGCCCTGTGCATCCGCTACTTCGGTTCCTATCCGGAGGGAGTTTCCTTCTCCATCCTGATCATGAACTGCGTGGTGCCGCTCCTCAACAAGTACTGTAAACCCCGCAGGTTCGGGAAGGAGGCGAAGTAATGGCAGCACGTCCTTCTACCTTCGGCAACATGGTCCTTGCCCTGACCGTCATCTGCCTGGTGTGCGCCGGCCTGCTCGGCCTGGTGCAGCACGTCACGGCCGATGCCATCGCGCGGAGCGACCAGCAGAAAGAGAATGCGGCCATCGCGGCCGTCGTTCCCGCCTTTGACAACGATCCGCTCCAGGAGAGGGCCCAGGTCGGCGATGCCGTCGTCTTTACCGCCCGCTCCGGGGAGTCGGCAGTCGGTTATGCCGTCAAGGTCCGCACCGGCGGATTCGGCGGCCCGCTCGTGATGATGGTCGGTTTTACCCCCGATGGCACCATCTACAATACCTCGGTCATCTCGCACGCCGAGACCCCGGGTCTGGGCGCCAAAATTACCGATCCCCAGATCCAGCCGCGCGCACAGGTCGTCGGCAAGAATCCCGCCACCAGCGTAATCGCCGTGCGGAAAGACCGTGGCGAGATAGACGCCATTACGGCCTCCACCATCACCTCGCGCGCCTTCCTCAAGGGCATCAACCTGGCCTACGATGTATTCCGTACACTAAATCCCGAAAACAATGAGCAGCAACCGCAGTAAATGGTCGTTGGTGCTTGACGGCATCATCAAGAACAATCCGACGTTTGTCCTCGTGCTCGGCATGTGCCCCACGCTGGGTACCACCTCCTCCGCGCTGAACGGACTGGGCATGGGTGTGGCGACGCTTTTCGTGCTGGTCCTCTCCAACATCTGCATCTCCGCCGTGGCGCGCTTCATTCCCGACAAGGTCCGCATCCCTTCCTATATCGTAATCATCGCCACCTTCGTGACGCTGGTCGAATTCCTGATGAAGGCCTATGTGCCCGCCCTCTATGAAACCCTCGGCCTCTTCATCCCGCTGATCGTGGTGAACTGCATCGTGCTGGGACGCGCCGAGGCCTTCGCCAACAAGAATTCCGTGGCGGATTCGGCGCTGGACGGTCTGGGCATCGGCCTGGGCTTCACCATCGCCCTGACGGTGCTCGGACTCTGCCGCGAGCTGCTCGGCAACGGTTCCCTCTTCGGCTGGAAGTTCATCCAGGGCGACGGCATGCTGGCCTTCGTGCTGGCGCCGGGCGCTTTCCTGGTGCTGGGCTACCTGATGGTTCTCTTCCGTAAACTCACCCGTAAAACTGCTTAGGATATGGTCTATTTTCTGATTCTGATTTCGGCGGTATTCGTCAATAATGTCGTCCTCGCGCAGTTCCTGGGCATCTGCCCCTTCCTGGGCGTATCCAAGCGGGTTTCCACGGCAGTAGGCATGTCCGCGGCCGTGATGTTCGTGATGGCCCTGGCCACCCTTGTCACCTACCTGCTGCAGCAGTATGTGCTGGTGCCCCTGCACATCGAGTTCATGCAGACCATCAGCTTCATCCTGGTGATCGCCGCCCTCGTTCAGATGGTGGAGATCGTCATCAAGAAGATTAGCCCGCCGCTCTACCAGGCGCTGGGCATCTTCCTGCCGCTGATCACCACCAACTGCGTGGTGCTCGGCGTGGCTATCCAGGTGGTTTCCAACGAATTCGGATTCGTCAACAATGTAGATGCGCTGGGGAATGTCTCCCACATGATGAACCTCGGCCAGAGCGTGGTCTTCGCGGTCTGCTCGGCCCTGGGCTACGGCATTGCGCTGATTCTCTTCTCCGGTATGCGCGAGCAGTTGGAGATGAACAACGTTCCCAAGTCCTTCCAGGGCGTCCCCATCGCCCTGATCACCGCCGGCATCATGGCCATGGCCTTCATGGGCTTCTCGGGACTGGTGTAGCGCTGTCGCCCGGGCCTGTCCCTTTCTCCTGCGTCGCCCGATTTTGGGCCGTGGCGGCTAACCCACTGAGTTTCAGTGATAACGCAATAATCGGTCGGCTAATTTCGCTGACCGATTTTTGTCTTTGTGCTGATTGTCAGGAGTTTATCTGCCATGACTGATAGAGATCTGCCCCGTCTCGTCGGGGTTATCCTCGGCCGGAGGCAGCGCGAGACCCTCAAAATCTCGCGCAGTCCCGGCCGGGAGATAACCCTGGTTCATTGCGCAGGAGCAGAGTAATTCGCTTATTCACAGCGTTTTGTTAAATCTGAGTGTGCGATTTTGGCTCACTCGAAATGTGCATCTCATTGTTGCTCAGACAGATGCTTTGCTCCTCCCGTCCGCCACTTTGGCGAAACCGATCCAGGGCGAAACCGGTTCAGGGCGAAACTCGCCCGGGACGGAACCGGCCCAGGTGTCCCGGAAAGAGAGGGACCTGGACCGATTTACCATGTTTTTTGGCCCAGGTGACACACGGTTTGGGACACCTGGACCGCTCCCGAACATTGCGGTTTTTTTGAATTGGTCAAATAATCGCTTATCTTTACTGAGTCTTACTATTACTTAATGCGTTGCGCTATGAAGAGATTATGTTGTCTGCTCTGCTGCCTGTCCGCGATTCTGATGGTTTCCTGCGCGCCCAAAAAGCCGGCGGTGATTGCCGTGACTGGCATTACGATTGACCAGACCAAGGCGACGCTGATCGAAGGGGAGACCCTGAAACTCGTCCCGACCATCATGCCGGCTGACGCCACCGATCCGTCCATTCGCTGGACCAGTTCCTATCCGACGGTAGCTACCGTGGATGAAACGGGCCTCGTCACCGCCATCAAATCCGGCTCGACGGCCATCACGGCCACGACCAACGACGGAGGATACACGGCCATCTGCGCCGTGACCGTGGATATCGCCATCTCTTCCACGACAGGCGATGCTTCGCACATCTCCTGCCGGAATGCGGAAATCGCCGGCAAGGCGAACCTGCCCGCCAGCGCCCCTGCCGGCCTGAAGTTCGGTATCTTATACACGACCGAGTCGGAAGTGACCTATGGCGCAGCGACGGCGGTTGAAGCCACGATGTACGATGACACCAAGCGCTATACCATCGTAACCGGTGTCCTCGAACCCGAAACGAAATACTACTACCGGAGCTATATCGCAGAGGGCGCCACGGTTACCTACGGTGACACGAAATCCTTTACCACGCTGGCAGTCAGCTCGATGATTAAGACAGAGGATGCCACGGATATCGAAGCCGCAGTCGCTACGCTGCATGCCGTACTCGACCTGACCGATTGTAAGTACGATGCCATAGAATATGGTTTCACCCTGACCCCGGACGGAGGCGCGTCAACCGCTATCAAGGCTGACAATCTTTCCAACCAGGCTTTTTCCGTAAAGGCTGAAGGATTGGCGCATGAAAAGGCCTATGAAGTCACTGCCTACGTCACGCTTGACGGAAGAACATACACAGCCGAGAAGAAATCCTTCTCGACGCAGCCCATCCAGGCCGGCGTTGTCCTGAATGATGCGACGGACATTACGAAATTCAAAGCGACGCTTTCCGGCAAGTTGAATGTCGAATCCCAGGGCACCTTCACAAAGACGGCAACGCTTTACTACAGCGCAACCGCCACTGCTGCAGATGCCTTGGTGGCACAGGGAACATCCATATCTCTCACGTTAAACGAGGCCGATGGAACCTTCTCAGAGACCCTGACCGATCTCACTCCTGAAACCGCCTATCATTATGCCGTTGTCGCGACCGTAGAAGGCGTTTCATTTACGAGTGAAGTGAAGAGTTTCAGTACGAATGAATATCCGGCTGTCGATATGGGCTTGAGTGTCAAGTGGGCATCGTCCAATGTGGGAGCTGAAACGCCGGAAGACTATGGCGATTATTATGCCTGGGGCGAAACGGAAACCAAGTCCGAATACAAGTGGTCGACCTACAAGTTCGCCACCAATTCTTCCGGTCCGTTCTCGAAGTACAATATAGACAGTACATACGGTCCCGTGGATAACAAGACCGTACTGGATCCGGAAGACGATGTAGCACACGTCAAACTGGGTGGAACGTGGCGGACGCCGACAGATGCGGAGTGGGCTGAGTTGAGAGACACGGTAGTCAATTGCACCTGGATTTGGACAACACAGAATGGGGTAAATGGAAGTCTTGTCACCAGCAAGAAAACGGGTAACAGCATCTTCCTTCCTGCTACGGGCTATCGCAGCTATTACGGCGTCTACTCTAAGGACACCAATGGCTGCTATTGGTCTTCGTCCCTCAATACGGGCTATCCCAACCTCGCGTATGGCGTTTATTTGGGTTCGGGCATTTTAGATCAGAGCAGCAGCGCCCGTTGCTTCGGGTCGGCTGTCCGTGCCGTCTGCGATTAGCGGGTTACGGATGCAACAGGCTCCAGAGGACCACGCCGACCGAGACGGAGACGTTGAGGGAGTGCTTGGTGCCGAACTGGGGAATCTCCAGACACAGGTCGCTGGCGTCGACGACATCCTGTCGGACGCCGGCGACTTCGTTTCCGAAGACCAGGGCGTAGCGCCGCTCCGGCTCCAGTGAGAAATCCTGCAGCTGCACGGCCCCTTCCGCCTGTTCCACGCTGACAATCGTGTATCCTTCCGAGCGAAGCCGCTCCACGGCAGAGAGTGTGTCCTCCGCATATTCCCATGCCACGCTGAATTCCGCACCCAACGCGGATTTGTGGATTTCCGGGGTCGGGGGGACGGCGCAGATGCCGCAGAGCCAGATCTTTTCCACGGCAAAGGCGTCGGCGCTCCGGAAGGCGGAGCCGATGTTGTGCTGACTTCGGATGTTGTCGAGTACCAGCACCACGGGCCGTTTGGGCGCGGCCTTGAAGGTCTCCAGGTCGGGGCGGTTCAGTTCACTGTTGGAAAGTTTGCGGAACATGGAATATTTTTGTCAAAAAAGACTAAATTTGCCACTTATTGCAGCACAAAAGTAACAAATAATAAATCATCATTCATCACATGAAACAGGATATCGAGATTTTGGATCTCATCAAGAAAGAGAAAGAACGTCAGGAATGCGGCATCGAACTGATCGCTTCCGAGAACTTTGTCAGCGAGCAGGTGCTCGAAGCCCTCGGCAGCGTCTGCACCAACAAATATGCGGAAGGCTATCCCGGAGCCCGCTACTACGGCGGCTGCGAGGTGGTTGACCAGATCGAGCAGCTGGCTATCGACCGCATCAAGCAACTCTTCGACGCTGAGTTTGCCAACGTGCAGCCCCACTCCGGCGCACAGGCCAACATGGCTGTCTTCCAGGCATGTCTCAAGCCGGGTGATACCTTCATGGGCCTCGACCTCGCGCACGGCGGTCACCTGACCCACGGCTCCCCGGTCAATGCCTCCGGTATCCTCTATCATGCCGTTGCTTATCAGCTCAATCCGGAAACCGGCCTCGTGGATTACGACGACATGGAGCGTAAGGCGCTGGAATACAAGCCGAAGCTGATCGTCGGCGGTGCATCGGCCTACTCCCGTGAATGGGATTGGGAGCGCATGCGTGCCATTGCCGACAAGATCGGCGCCATCTTCATGGTGGATATGGCGCACCCCGCCGGCCTTATCGCAGCCGGTCTGCTGAAGAACCCGGTGAAGTACGCGCACATCGTGACCTCCACCACCCACAAGACCCTCCGCGGCCCGCGCGGCGGTATCATCCTCATCGGCAAGGACTTCGATAACCCGTGGGGCATCAAGACCCCGAAGGGCGAAATCAAGAAGATGTCCGCGATGATCAACTCCGCCGTCTTCCCCGGCATCCAGGGCGGTCCGCTCGAGCACTGCATCGCAGCCAAGGCTGTCTCGTTCTACGAGGCGCTGCAGCCTGAATTCAAGGCATACCAGACGCAGGTCAAGAAGAATGCGGCTGCTATGGCCGAGGCGTTCATCGCCAAGGGATACAAAGTGGTGTCCGGCGGCACCGACAACCACCTGATGCTGATCGACCTCCGCACCAAGTTCCCCGACCTGACCGGCAAGGTCGCCGAGAAGGCCCTTGTCCGCGCGGGCATCACCGTCAACAAGAATATGGTGCCTTTCGACAGCCGTTCCCCGTTCCAGACTTCCGGTATCCGCGTCGGTACGCCGGCCGTCACTTCCCGCGGCCTCGTGGAGAAGGATATGCCGGATATCGTCGAGCTGATTGACAAAGTGCTGACGAATGTGGAGGATGAAAACGTCATCTCGCAGGTTCATGACATTGTCCGCCAGAAGATGAGCGGCCTGCCTCTGAACCGTTGGTAATCGATACTCTATGGAAAAAGAACCCCTGATTGATCCCATTCCCGTCGAAGTCCTCAAATCGGAACTGACGCCGGAGCGGAAACTCCGTGACACCAATAAAGGCCACAACGAGATTTATGTCGTAGACTGGCGCAACGCGCCGAACACCCTCCGGGAAATCGGCCGTTTGCGGGAGCTGACCTTCCGCACGGCAGGCGGCGGTGCAGGCGTGGCCTGCGACCTGGACGACATGGACTTGATGGAGAAGCCCTACCAGCAGATCATTGTCTGGGATCCGGATGCGGAGGCGATCATCGGCGGGTACTGCTATATCCTCGGTCCGGACGTCACCTTCGACGAGGAGGGGCACGCCCGGACTGCGGTGGGGCACATGTTCCACATGTCCAAGGAATACATCGAGGATTATCTGCCCCACACGATGGAATTGCGCCGCGCCTTCGTGGTGCCGGACTACCAGAGCAGCAAGGCGGGCGCCAAGGCCCTCTTCGCGCTGGACAACCTCTGGGACGGCATCGCGGCCGTGATGCTGCAGCATCCGGATATCATGTACTTCGTGGGCAAGATGTCCTTTTATAAGGATTTCCCCGTGCCCGCGCGCGACCTGCTGCTCTATTTTATCCGCAAGCACTTCCCCGATCCGGACAACCTGCTGACCCCGTTCGACCCGGTGAAGATCGAAACCGATCCGGCCATCCTGGACCTGATTCTCAAGGATGACAACTTCAAAGATGATTACCGCAACCTCAAGGATGCGCTCAAGAAGCTCGGCACCGGCATTCCGCCGATGATCAACACCTACATCAACGCTTCGCCCACCATGCGCACCTTTGGTACCGGCATCTTCCGCGAGTTCGGCGACGTCTATGACACCTGCATCATGATTGCCGTGGACGAGATGTCGGAGGACAAGCGCGTGCGCCACGTCGATTCCTACATCCGCGAGACGGCGGCCAAGCTGCTGGGACGCTTCCCGTGGCTTTCCAAGTCGCAGGAAGACCTGGAGTTGCGCATCGCAGACCACTGGCGCCTGCGCCGTCTGCGGCGGACCGAGGCGCGCAAAAAACGCATTTTCTCCAAAAAAAAGCAAAAAGGGCGTAAAGGTTAAAAAGTTTTCTTATCTTTGCAGCCCAATTCGGGAAGTGGCGCAGTTGGCTAGCGCGCTGCGTTCGGGACGCAGAGGTCGGGTGTTCGAGTCACCTCTTCCCGA
>JAEEGH010006076.1_pt1 | contig 29789 bp, 24 predicted proteins | sample 9134181 | NCBI WGS metagenome assembly JAEEGH01 (sample SAMN16246544, study PRJNA631951) | gut metagenome | biome: gut microbiome; feature: rumen; material: DP-attached | host: Bos | place: Iran: Karaj | collected 2018-10 | reverse complement strand
GCATCAACAACCTCGGTCCCCACATGCTGCCGCTCATCGGTCGTGCCGACTGGAACGACTGCCTGAACCTGAACTGCTTCTCCTGGGACCCCAACGAATCGTTCCAGACCACGGAGAACGTCTCTGAGGGCACGAAGGCCGAATCGCTGATGATCGCAGGCCTCTTCGTCGTCACGGGCAAGGACTATGTCGCCCTTTGCAAGAAGATCGGCAAGACCGACGAGGCCGCCCGCATGCAGCAGGCCGTCGACGCGATGATCGAGGCCGTGAAGAAGCACGGCTGGGACGGCGAGTGGTACCTCCGCGCCTACGACTTCTACGGCCGCAAGATCGGCTCCAACGAGTGCGACGAGGCCAAGATCTTCATCGAGTCGCAGGGTTGGTGTACGATGGCCGAAATCGGCGCTGAAGACGGTCTGGTAGCCAAGTCGCTCGACTCCTGTAAGAAGTATCTGGAGTGCGAACACGGTATGGTGCTCAACAACCCCGCCTTCTCGAAATACATTTACGAATATGGTGAAATCAGCTCATATCCAGAAGGTTATAAGGAGAACGCCGGTATCTTCTGCCACAACAATCCCTGGGTGATCATCGGCGAATGTCTCGCAGGCCGTGGCAACGATGCCTGGAGCCACTACGCCAAGATTCTGCCTTCCTACGTCGAGGAGAAATACCAGACGCTGCACAAGGTGGAGCCCTACGTGAACTGTCAGATGGTGGCCGGTAAGGACGCCTTCCGTCCGGGCGAGGGAAAGAACTCCTGGCTCACGGGTACGGCTGCCTGGATGTGGTACACCGTCTCGGAATTCATCCTCGGCATCAAGCCCGACTATGACGGCATCCGCATCGATCCGTGTCTGCCCGAGACCGCCAAGGACTACACCGTCCAGCGCAAGTTCCGCGACGCAGAATACGAGATCACCATCCATCCCAACGGCGCCCAGAAGGGTGTGAAGCAGGTCATCCTCGACGGCAAGCCCATCGACGGCACCGTCATCCCCTACTCTCCCGGTAAGCACGTCGTCGAAGCCACGATGTAATTGGATTCGGTAATAAATCGTAAATCGTCAATTTGTAAATCGTAAATCAGATGGTGATGACCAATAAAAGCAGATGGTCGAAGATGTGGATTGGAGTAATCTCCTTCCTCCTTCCTCTTTCCTCGTTCCTCGTCACTTCCTGCGGCTCTTCGCCCAGCGAGGAAGAGATGGCGAAGGCCGAGCAGCTCATCGAGGCCGCCCACAAGGCGAAGGACTACCAGCAGCTGATGAAGCTGGCAGACGACCTCGAGGCCAAAGGCAGCCTGACGCCCGCCAAGGCATACTACTGGCGCGGCTATGCCAGCGACAGGACCAACCGCCGGCGGATGGCCGAGTTCTACTACAACACCGCCCTCAAGGCCGCAGCTGACGAAGACCTCGACATCTACGCCAAGGCCGCCAGCCACCTGGCCAACCTGATGGCCCTCAGGGGCGACTACGAGAACGGTCTCAAGCTCGCCACGCCCGTCGTGCAGAAGCTGGAGGAACAGCAATGCGACACCACCAGCGACTACGTGAACCTGCTCATCTACATCGGCTGCTGTCAGGCTGGTCTCGGCACCACCGGCGATGCCGTGGGCGACGGCTTCGACAAGGCTTACGAGAAGCACCTCGACAACGTGAAGAAGAACCGTACCGACGAGGCCTACAAGAGCGCCTTCGCAGGACTCATCAACATCGCCTACGCCTGTAACTACACGGGCCAGTACCGCGATGCCCTGAAGTGGAACGGTCACCTGAGCGAGATGCTCAGCGAGTACGAACAGCGGCCGGGCATCAATCCCGACTATGTCGATAAGCAGCAGGCCCGCTACAACCTCTATCAGGCACAGGCCCTCGAAGGACTGGGCAAGACCGAGGAGGCCGCCAAGGCCTTCGACGCCTTCCTCGCCACGGACTACGCCAAGACGCCTGAGGGACGCATTATGGCCAACGACTACCTCATCGTCGCCAAGCGCTGGGGAGAGGCTGCCGACAACTACCAGAGCCTCACCGCCCTGTTGGGTGACAACGACGACGGCTACTCGCTCGACAACATCGAGTCGCTCGTGCTGAAGAAGTATCAGGCCAACCTCCTCGCAGGCCGCCGTGACAGCGCCATCGCCGTCAGCATGCAGCTCTGCGACTCCCTCGCCGGAGCCTTCAAGCGCGCCAAGGAGATCGACGCCGCCGAACAGGCCGTCATCGTCAGCAAGGTAGAGGAACTCGGCGACCAGCAGGTGGCAGCCGAGCGCCGCAACCAGCTGCAGAGGATCGGAATCTTCGGACTGCTGTTCCTCATCATCCTGGGCTATATGCTCTACCGCCGCTACAACCATCACCAGCTGAAGAAGGCGCACGAAGAGCTGCAGGAAGACCTCGGGACCATCGAGACCGTCGCCACGGAACGCTCGCGCACAGAGACCGAGCAGCGCTTTGCCGCAGCCATCCAGCAGCGGCTCACGCACGCTCCCCTGCCCCAGCGCAAAGACCTCGAAGTCTATGTCTCGCAGACGCCAGGCACGATGCCCGGAGGCAGCTTCTACGACACCCTGCTCTGCGACGACACCCTGCTCTTCTGCATCGGCAGCGCCGCCGCTCAGGGCATCGACGCCGCCACAGCCGCAGCAATGGCATGGGCACAGTTCCGCACGGCAGCCGCCTTCGGACAGGCACCCGAACAGATCGTCAACGCCGTCAGCGACGCCATCGCCGACGGACAGAACATCCCCGTGCGCCTCTTCGTCGGACAGCTCGACCTCACCACAGGACAGCTGCGCTACTGCAACGCGGGCAACAACACGCCGCTGCTCACCGACGAGGAGATCAGCCTGCTGCCCATCGACGACACCGCTCCTGCCGGCTCTCAGCCGGGCACGGTCTATACCGCCCAGGAGACCACCATCGCACCGGGCAAGCTGCTGTTCCTCTACACCGACGGCATCGCCGAGGCCAAGGATGCCGACGGCAAGACGCTCGGCGACAAGCAGTTCCGAGGTATGGCCCTCCAGGCCGCGAAGCTCAACGCCAAGCCGCAGCCGTTCTACGACAACATCCTCAAGGCCATCGACAGCTTTACCGGTGGCACGCCTCAGGCCGATGACCTCACCCTGATGGTCGTCGCCAGGAAATAACTTCCATCACATAAACAGATGATGACTCAAGAAAACACCCCGCAGCCCGCAGACATCAAGGAACTGCTGAACCGCACAGACCGCTTTGCTGTCCTTGCGGGCTGCAGGATCACGGAAGTAGATGAGCGTCACGCCGTCGCGGTGATGACGGTCACAGAGGCCCATCTCAACGGCGGCAACGTCTGTCAGGGCGGTGCCCTCTTCACGCTGGCCGACCTCGCCATCGCGGCCCTTATGAATCACGGCGGTCAGCTCACCTTCGGCATCTCCAGCAGTCTGATGTTCGTCTCCAGCGCCCGTCTGGGCGACACCCTCACCGCCGAGGCCGTCAGCGTCGCCGACCACCACAAGATCCCCGCCGTCGAGGTGCGCGTCACCAATCAGGACGGCCGCCTCATCTGCCACGTCACCGGCATGGGCTACCGCAAGAACGCCTCTGTCTTCTAATCGCACACTGGGGCCAGGTCCGCTTGTGCTAATTGAATAAAGAACCCACGGGGCCGTCCCGTGGGTTCTTAATCAATAATCAATATTTCAATATTGATATTCGTTATTACAATTCTTCCCAAAGTTCGTCCAATTTCGCATTCACTTCATTAGAAAGCAAAGCAGCGGAAAGACCTTTCGATTATTGTTTTAAGTGATTCTATTCGTATTTAATAGCATTACCCGTCAACGTTCTGACTGTCTTATCCATAAATGTTATGACAATTTTCGTTATCTTCATTTCCGATGCATCTGCTGATGTATAATGGGTGGCCCTGTCCCATTCCCAAGAGCCAAAACTACCTGGCTCGACAGGTCCAACTCCTCTGACATGGCCAGTATATGACTTGTCATATCTTAAATAGCATCTGTCGCCTACAGCATTATAGAGACTAAAATAGAAATCTACATACTTGATAGTCTTCTCAGAAGTATTGAAAAAAGAGAAATATGGTTCCACTCCGTCTGCGGAATTAAGATTCCAACCCCAGTTTCCTATGAACCCATAAGGTGCTTCTTTCTGGATGTCGGATTTGAATTTCACATAAGTATAGAGATTGATCTTTTTAGCCTCATCATTGGTAAATTCATTATGGAGTGCGAGGGAGTCATGCCATATTTCCAGATACTCTTTAAATTTCTTGGATTGTTTAAGTACATCATTTATTTCCGCATAATGTATACCGCTAAGAGATTTCCCTAATATATTGATATTCGGGTTGTCTTGAAGATAATAAATAGTATCGGAACTTAAAGAAAGTACATAGAATGTTCTATCCAAATGTTCGAGATCACAAAATTTGCAATTCATTTTAACAGCGTAATCCAAAATAAGATCATGCCAGCTATGATTCTTTCTATATTCCTCTAACTTCTCTGCTTTTCTTTTTATTGCTTCAAGGGAATCCTTTATCTCCTTCTCACGCTGTTTTTCCTTTGCGATTCTTCTTACTTCATTGATACTGTCATTCTTCTCTTTATAAACCTTATCTAGAATATTTCTGGCTATACTTTTTATTTGAGGTACGTCTTCTAATGAAAAAATAGGTACCTTATTATCGATAATCTTTTTCTTAAAATCTTTTGTATCTACTAATTTTGTCGGACTATAATAACCGATAATATTATTTGTATAGAAATAATATCTATTATATTTTTTATCATATCCGAAAAAACGTTCATTCCCATCAGATAATTTATAATAATCATTTGATGTTACAACATTATCGTCATATTCTTTAAATTGGTATAATCCATCTTTATTTAGCTCATATCTACCATAAAAACATATTCTATGTTGTATGGTTACAAGAGAGGGTTTCTCTCTTTCATAAGTTTGACCAGATATCTCAATCATTGAGCAAAGACAAACAAAAAGTAAAATAACCTTCTTCATATTTATAGTAGTTTTAGTGATACTTATTATTTCACTCCTTTTCTTCTATTACACTCTCGGCAGAGCATCTGACAGTTCTCTATGACCGTGCGTCCACCATCGCGCCATGGGGTAATGTGGTCGCCCTCCATGAACTCAAAATCGAACTCACGACCACATGATTTGCAGAGATGATTCTGCTGCTCCCATACCGCCAACTTGATATCCTCGGGGAATGCCCGCAGATCGAGGTAATGCTCGTCGCCTGTCAAAACGTATGGTATGATGCCAGACTGCTTCTGAATCTCACTGTCTCGCATGAGTTCAGAGATTCGCTTTCCGAGTGCAACAGTATCAAGTGTTTCTGTACCGTACTTGTCATAAAGTGCAGCCCAATCCAAGCCCTTCATGATCTTCTTGAACCGCTTCATGTCGAAGTTCGTGATGGCCCAATTAAGCACATTCTGGAAATATGACCACAGGTTTTTGGCGTTCGGATCGTGCTGATGGGCAGACATATAGCTCACGACGGTCATGCGATGTCCCAGTCTCGTCTCGTGGTCTGCCATCCATTCAAGTGCTTTCTTCAGGAAGTCCTGACGGATGGGCGTACCATTCACCAAGTCCTTGCCTAAGCGGTAGGCTCCACAGTTCGACTTAGAGAAATGTTTCTTGGCATCCGATACGAAAGGCCCAGCGAAGATGGCGTTGTTGATCTCCTGGTCGTTCAGTGGCTTGCCTGCTATGTTGATGGTCTGAAACCACTCTAACTTCTCTGATGCAGTTCCTTCGCAGACGTAAATAGTCAGCGGATAGTTGAGTATCTTGCGCTGGATATCCTCAGGTTGGTTGAAGAAGTTCTTGAAGTCATATGAGAACTTGCCTGCCACGTATTCGCAGATGGATAGTGTGCGCTGCTGCCCGTCCATCACTTCGTAAGGACATTCGGCATCGTCAGAGCGTTTCACCCAGTACATGCTACTCAACGGATAGCCATTCAATACCGTGCGGATGACAGCCTGCTGCTCTTTCTCGTTGTATATAAACTCACGCTGATACGGCGGGCGGATGTCGAGCTTGCCATAATAGCCACGCACGCCCTGCTCGTCGTTGTTCACGTAACCCATAGTAATATCACCGACGGTCACTTCCTTCGGTTCAATCTTCATCTTTTCTTCGTTATTCATTTATTCTTGGATGTTTGTTACGAATGAGAATTCTTGAATATGGCTTTTGAGGATAGCCGTCTTTCATATAAAACAATTGACCATCCCTTAGGCTCTTGTTTAATTTCTTTAGTTCTCTATCGAAAGGCCTAAGACCAAGTTCTTTTCCTAAATCACCCTCTGCTAAGCCTATAATTTCAAACTGATCAGGATTGTATTTGTCAAGAAACGTTGTAGGTACACCCATAGCACCTTCATAGTCATAGGGAATGTCTTGTACCTTACTCACTTCTATTGCATCATAGTTTGCATATGTAGGATACTCTGATGGAGAGTAACGGCATACTAAATCCATATATTCATGTCTCTTATTATGGTCAAGGTTTGTAAACCAAATGCAACCCATTATATTCTTTATAATTTGTCCTCTTTCATTTATTGTGTATGATTTCGTCTTTGCTGGATCGAATCCATCTGGAATTTGTATCATATTCATTCCACCACCAAAAGACTTATAGCCTGTCCAAACCTGCCCCTCCTTAATCCATGGGAACACCTCTTTATAATGGAGAGCATTCATATTTCCAATAATCAAGAACTTCTTGTCAAGATCCATTAATTGTACGATATACTCTCTAAACAGCGAAAAGGGAGGATTTGTAACGACAATATCTGACTGTTTCAATAACTCAACACACTCAGGGTCTCGAAAGTCACCTGTTTTCAATGTTGTTAGAACATTTTTGTCGTTTTGTAACAGATATCGAACATCGGAAAGGTCAACAGCCCCATCGCCGTTTAAGTCTTTTACCTCCGTTATCTCTACTTTATAGGCAATCTTCTTTGGTTCATCTGAGAAGTCACCAAAGTCAATCATCAGTTCGTTTCCTTGAACAGGCGACCCATTATAGCAAGTACAAATCAGTTTCTTTAAACCCAATTGATTGAAACGCAGGGCAAAGTATTTGAAGAAATTACTTTCGTAGGGGTCATCACAGTTGCACAATACCACCTTATCACGAAAGTGCGGCCAATAGTGCTGCAACTCCCGTTCTATATCTGTCATCTGCGTGTAGAATTCATCCATTTTAGCCGCCTTAGCAGCATTTAGGTTTTTATTTGCCATACGCTATGCATTATGCGTATTGCTTATCTTCGGAGGCAGGCAGCTGAGCACAAAAAGGCATGGACGATATTCTCACCCATGTCCTAAAGGCTCTCGCATGCCCACCAAACCAGATAAGTCACGCCCATGCATAAAGCAAGGACGTTTGCGACTTATTCATCCGGTTTGGTTCTTTTGAATTTGCGAGATTCTTAGGACAATTCCGAATAACAGCAAACGCTTGTTATTATTTTCCCATAATGTCGCACCAGCACCTCCACCGAGGCATATCGCCGATGTTCGAGGGCAAAGATACGAAGAAAAAACGTAATATGCAAGAAAATCATTGATTATTCTTGCGGATCAGGTGGATTTCTATAATAGCGAAGGATGTTAGAAACAGTCACTTTGTTAATACTTTTTACTATTCTCAAAACTGGGATAAACAGCCCGAAGGCACCCTAAAATCGGGACTCTGATTTTAGACGGACTAAAGTCAGAGTTTAGTCTAACTAAAGTCCCACTTTAATGCCAGTAAAATCCCAGTTTAGTTAGGGGAAAGTTTTGGCTAAATTGAAGTCTTCTTGCGACGTAAACTAATTTTACCACCCTAATCCATTAATCAATTAAAGAGAAAGCAAGAAGTTAGGAAAGTAAGAAAGTGGACATTAACGTATTCTGAAGGCGGAAGAAGGACTTTATAAGTCTAAGTTTATTTTATTCTCAATTTATAATACAAATAATATAACATGCCTTAAAAAAGGATTAATGTCTACTTTCCTACTTTCTTACTTTTCTACTTACTCCTCAGAAAATGTGATACGCTATTTATTAAATAGATGTGCAAATTATAGAGTATATCACTTCTTTCTCGAAGATTATTTGTGTCTTTGCAAACTACAGCCAGCCCTAACACTGCAGCCAACTTCTGATATGGCTTAGCTGTAATGACTATCTTATTCGATTAATGAGGATGCCCAATCGTAGGACAAACCACGCCAATCGAATTGCTTGTAAAATAAAATTACTTTTTTATTTTAGACAAAATAGAAAATACCACTTTTAGGAAATACATCAAAAAATGTAAAGAAATAAAAAAAGCGTGTAAAAATAAATCATTTTATATAATTGTGAAATCGCATCCTCATGAGAACAAGAACATATCATAATTGTTCCGCTCCTATAAGTCACATCTACGAACTCAAACCAATATTTCATGAAAGCCCTTGCATTTTTTTGCAAAGTACCGTACCTTTGCAAAAGGGCGGTAAACCTTATACACGTAAATCTCAGTACTTCAAAGCTTTTGGACTAAATCCAGGCTTTGAAGCATATGACATACAAAACAACAAAAGAATGCCCGCAAGAGGTAAAAGACCAGTTACAGAAGTGGCTGGACTATGGCTGGTTGTCAGCCGATGGTTTTGAAAACGAGGTTGAGGATGTTTATGATGTAACACCGCCACCATCGAAGCCACCGAAAAAAGAGGTAATACAAGAGCCCAAAGAAGTTCAATGGGCCAAGAGGCTTAAGGCTATAGCAAGAAAGATATCAAAAGAGCTTGATAATCAGATAGTTAGTACGAATTCTCGCGGATATTCAAGCTCCTACATCTTCAAATTCGACTCAAAAGGATTCTGCGGTATGATTGACGAATTGCTCAGCAACTACAGCCCATATATTAAAAACTATCTTAAAGGCACACATAAGCCGACAGGTGTTACATACATTTTTCCGTTCCTTGGGGAAATAATCAACGCTCATTTGTTTAATGATGATAAACTACAAAAGTCTGATCTGGAGGATATTTTGAATAAATTCAAGTACAACGGTAGAACTGCTGTCAGTAAAATGAGCATCTCTGGCAAATTGAATCGGAATCAAGATGCAAAATTGCTCGTTGAGACAGCCAAAAGTATAGCCAAGAAGCACGTTAGGTCTGAATAACTCTTTACAAATCCAACTTTTTTGTTCGTTTTATGATAAAAAATCCATATAAAACATCAAAAAAGCCCTTTATAATAAGGCTTTCTCAGAGATTTATCGAAATAGTATTTTACTATAAAAAAACAACAAACAACATGTAGGATATTCAAAAAGTTATTTAGAACCTTTGCACCGAGCAAAATCAATAACGATTTTAACTCATGCGTTCTTTCTAATTCTGAGTACAAAAATGTTGGAGCGACGGCTCCAAAGTTCTACGGCTTCTGTTCGTGATGAATCGAAACCGGTTCTCTTTACCTGCGAAGAGGTTTGAGGCAAAGTCGCGAATTTACTCGACCTCGTTCGCTCACTTAAAAGGTCTATCACCTTATTAAATAATAGATAGAAAATGAAAACTTTTAGCAACAAACAACATCAAGTTATAGTTTTTGACGACCTCATGGGAATTCCGTATAAGATATCATTCATCGGTAATCGCTGGTGGATGACGACGAGCGGCGAGAAGTTCCAACCCTTGGAGGATTTCATGGATGCTGAGGACATCGGCTTCTGTTATCTCTGCGAGGCTGACGGCAGGGTTGGTGCCCTGGCGTTGGCAAAGATGCTGGGCAAGGCATTTGATAACCCAGAGGATAGGGTCGATGAGGTACTGCGCCATCGGGTGAAGAGTCTGAAACGTCTGGGCGTTACGCTCGACGTAAAGGATGAGCCGCTGCTGCTGGAAATGGAAACCATCTCCAATGAGAACAGCCAGAATCGTCATGGCAAGTATTCTGTGATCTGTCATCTGCACGGCAACTACTTTGAGGCAGTTTTCGACGTCGATGCTTTCGACAGCAAGCACGATGCGGAGGAGTGGGTCAGCTACTACTTCGACACGCTCGAAAACGTAGGAATAGAGTTTAAAATCATTTAAAAAAAGTATAAGAAATGAATAAGACAGTTAAGAAAATCAGGGTTCGTGGCACAGGCACATACGACCCTGAGACGCAGAAGTTCGGCTTCGAGCCGTTTAACGAAGCACCGTCAACGCAGACCAACGTGAAGACTTGCAGCGGTGGTGGCAAACGCTGGGTGACAACGGGTTCTGACCCTTCGAAGATGATAAGTCTGAAAAGCAAGGAGAGCAGTGCCGACCAATACGCCGACTTCGTGAGTCAGTTTAACGCATTGACAAAGGACTTAAGGGCCAAGAAGCCCTTGACACCACCCGACGATCAGCGCGTGGTAAACGAGGACGGTCTTGAGTGCTGGATTAACGAGACGAAGGAAGAGATGACCTTCAGGGGAACCATCAACCTCTCACGCCACAGCCGTGACTGGCAGGCCGAGGTGCTGCGCCAGGTTCAACTCGTGGTGCGCCGACTGCCCGCAAGTGAGAGATTCAACAAAGTAATTAACCAACTTAAAAATGGAGGAAACAAGTGATGAAACGTACATTCCAATCCAACATTAACCAGCCAACTCAGGAACTCACCGAGCAGGCCCTGAAAGGCATGATTGAACATCCTAAGAACAACGAACTCATCGACAGTTACCGTCTGATGAAGAGCAAGATGGCCGAGGCCGTGGCGCATCAGGAGGTAGAGGAGTTTGTGAAGTCTGTAGTAGAAACGCAGGATTACAAGTCTTATCTGGCGGAAGAACTCCGGAAGGATGCCCGACGAAAGAACAAGCGCATGCCAAGTGACGATCTGAAGCGTGTGCAGCTCTACATCAGTCAGAAGAAGAGTTCGCTGCCTGCCGTTATCCCGACAGTAACACATTTCACCGAGAGTGCAGACCGTTGGGGACGTATAGGACTTTGGCGAGTGCAAAAGAATGGTTACCTCTCAGCATTGGCCGTGCTTGATGGCGACCATGTGCTAAACCCCGAGCAGCGTATCGAAGAATGGCTCGCCCGTGAGGACTTCGACAAGCTGGGTATCGTCTGGATATTCATCACTCCGAGTGGCGAGGGCGTGAAGGTGGTCTTCAAGGCCAGAGAGGAATGGGGAAACCTTCAGGACAACGCCTACCAGATGGCCGAGATCCTCGGAATCCTCGACTACTGCGACTCGCAGACGAAGAACAGCGACCATGCCCACTTCATTCCTAAAGCAAGCGACGTGAAGTATATTGACTGGCAAGAGTTCTTCACTTACGAGAATCCCGTCTACGAACAGAAGTATGGTGAGGCCTACCGTCGTGGAGAGTCAGAACCTACTCAACCCCGTTGGCAAGAGTTAGAGCGACAACGCAGAGAATCACGTAAGCAGACGGCTGGTAAAGCATCCACGCAGATCATCGACACAACCCAGCCACAGGTAGAAACGCCAGTAGAATTATCTGAAGAAGACGAGGCCTTTATTAAGGTGCTCAACGAGTACTACGGGCCAAACCTGCCTCCTCACACGAAGCACGACCGTATGCAAACGGAGACTTCTCACTGGCTATGCTACTACAATGACAATGACCCGCAGAAAGCCATCGCTATGGCCAAACGCCTTGACTGGGTGAAAGAATGGAATCCGAACCCTGGCGAAGTGGAAGATCTGTGCCAGTCGGCTGCCAAGAAAAAACTACTGACACGCTATCCCAAGGCTCTGAAAGAGCTGATGGATAAGGCTGGCATCAATCTGGAGCAGCCTGTGGCTGTAGCCAATAATGTCAATCCGTTGGCCGTTCTGCCTTTCGAACGCTGGTGTGACACGATTGAGAGCTTCTTCGACGTGTATCCCTGTCTGCGCGAGGTCTGTGAACCTCATCCACGCCGTTTGTGGCCATTCCTGCTCTTTGCCTCTGCTGCCATGATGGGCACGTGCATGGATTTAACCTACTATTATTTTTATGCAAACAGAGGTGAGCGCACTCGTTTGAATTACATCATCTGGGGTGTGGGTGACCCGACGTCTGGCAAACACACGTTGGAGAGATTGATGGACCATCTGCTGGCTCCCATCATTTCGGAGGGTGAGATTGCCGACGATAGCACCAATACCTGGAAGAGTGAGACTGATGCTAAGGGTGCCAACAAGGAGAAGGATCTCAGGCCTGCGATTTACAACCGAATGTTTGGCTATCGCACGTCAAACTCTGAGTTTATTCGCAGTCTGATAAATTGCAAGGAGGAGGTGGACGGTGAAATGATGGGACGCCATATGGTAACCGTTTCGTCAGAGAAAGACCTTGAAATAGGCAAGACTGGCAGTTGGATATCAAAATCTAACATGATTCTGTTAAGTTTTCATGGTGAGTACGATGACCAGCACTACTCGAACAAACAATCGGTCAGTGGCCGTTATCGTGTCTTTTGGAATATGGTCGAGACCTTTACGCCACCCACGCTTACCAAGCTCGTGAATGAGAGGTCGGTCAATTCTGGTCTCGATACACGTACCGGAACCATCCCGATGGGTGAGGAAGATTTCAAGATGTTACCGTTGGGCGAAAAGGAAGACACCAAGACTGCTGAGTATAATAAGACATTGCTACAGTGGTCGTACAAGTTGGATCAGCGTCGAGGTGAGCTTCCTCTATGGCCTCTGGTCGAACACGTTCACAAGTGGTGCGATGACCGCCGTGCTATTGCCGAGTTTAACGACAGAGATAAGGCGGATTGGTTACTCGTAAAAAGATGCCCATATTACGGCATCAATGTCAGCGCCCCTTGGATAGATATGCGACATTGGGAAGAACGCGAAAAGACGGGCACCTACGTCATCGATGATCAAGACCTTGCGCTTTGTAATTTAGTACTTGACATCCAATATCGGACGCAGCATTTTTGGTACTACGAATTACATCGGCAGTATTACGAGAACCAGTTGAGGGATGCTGCCAAGCAGCGTCGCCGCACCAACAAGTTCGTCGAGTGCTTCCGTCAGTTGCCAGAGGAGTTTACCACCGAAAAGTTCGCTCAGGTATTTGGTTATGCCAATAACCGTTCTGGCCAGAAGACTCTTGAACGCCTGCTTGATGACAAAGCTATTGAGCGCACCATGCGAGGCAACTACAAGAAACTTGTTTCCGAACTATAGAAAGTAGGAAAGTAAGAAAGTAGACATTTTCACCTCTTCTTATCTCACAATGGGGACTGTCCCTGTTGTGAGATTTTTCTATGTGTCGTTATTTCGCCCTTGGTGAATGGCTTTGGTAGGTGTCTTGCCCGCCTGTACCGGAAACGAAGATAATGGTGTCGATGAAATAGAGATGGCCATCCGATCCCATCAGCACGTTGTTGGGAACAGCGTCGAAGATGTCGTAGTCGCCATTGGTGAAATAGTCCATTTCCTTGTGAAAACCAATCCGCTCCAATTCGTCGTCGATTTCCTGTTGGGTAGCCTCACGCTCGGAAACGATAAACGGCTGACTGAGCAATGCACATACCTGACCGTCACGGTTCTCTGCGAAGCCTAAGAGGGTATAAGCACAATCGGGGAAGAGAGAGTTGTGAACTTTCATCCGCTCAAAGAACGGCGTCAGGTTATCATCAGAATAACGGAAATCATTCAGTTTATAGACCAAGGTGCTGTCGTAAGATGCATAGACTTCATTTTCAGATCCACGGTCAGAGAATGTTCCCAAAGTGTCAACATCCTCAACCCAGCAATGATGGGCAATGGCCCAATCTTTCAATCTTGCGATTTGGACTCCCTTGCAAGACGTTGTTCCCGCAAGCGCCTGAACTGATTCAAGCACGCCTCTTGCGAAATCGGATGCTGCTGCCAATAGGCTACCGACTTCATCTTTTCCATTGTCACCTTGCGGTGGTATTCGTTGAGTGTCGTCATTGTTCATCCTTTCTGTTTTGCTATTTGAGTGCAAAGATACGAAGTTTATCTGAAAGTTGCAAAGAAATCGGCAATTATTTATAATAAGAAATAAACAATATTTAACGAAAATAATTGGCAAAATGTTTGGTAGTTTCAGGAAAAAGCTGTACCTTTGTAGCATAATAATAAAGCGGGAGGCGGTGACCCGGAGTAGTTCGCCGCGTAAGATCTAATACCATAAAAAACACAACAAAATGGCAAGATCAAACATTCCAATGGTCATCAACCTTCGTCAGAACACGAATGATGACTCAACGGCCTTCGGCAAGTGGTTCGCCGAGGTCGATGCCAAGGAGCCCTTGAACCTGAAGGGTCTGGCAAAGCACATGACGGAGCACGGCAAGATCTCCTCGGAGGAGATGTGTAACCTGGTGCTCGGAGAGATGGTGAAGTGTCTTATTCACCTGGTACGCGAGGGACAGCCCGTGAAGCTCGACGGCTTCGGCACGTTCTCACCCTCTGTCGATGGTCAGGGCAACGGCAAGAACGACATCGAGACGGCCGTGGCCGGTGGTGCCGACGCGATGATCAACGGCATCCGCATCAACTTCACGCCCGAGAACACCAAGGGCGAGCAGCTCACCTCGCGTGCGCTGAAGAAGGAGTGCGTCTTCGAGTGGGGCTACGTGGTGCAGAGCGTCATCCGCACCGTAGGCGGGAAGCAGAAGCGCTTCCAGAACAAGACGCCGATCAGCTACGTGCTCGCGCCGGAGGCGGACGGCAATGGCGGTGGCGGTAACGGTTAAGCCGAGAAAAGCGGTTGTTCAGACCACCCCGCCCTGACGGGCACCCCTCCTAACTCAGGAGGGGAAACAAAAACCAGACGGGACTTGCATCACGAGGGGATGCGGGTCCTGTTTTTTTGTTAGCCGAAGACGAAGCGGATGGATTCGAAGAGTTGGATGGCGAAGAGGTAGATGACGATGAGGGATGCGCCGCGGGCGATGCCGTTGCTGAGGGCGTCGAGGATGTCGGCCAGACTGCGCAGGCGGCCAGATACAAGGCCGAAAGTGACGGAGACAAGGCACACCCCAAAGGCGATGACAGGCACAAGGCTGCGGCTGAAGGCCGACGGGAAGAGATGGCCCGTGGCGGAGAGAAGGATAGCGTGGGGCGTCAGCGTAAGCAAGGCCAGGATGCCGAGGTAGATGACGAGGAAAACGAGGGAGACACGGAGGGCAAGGCGATCTCTAAAGGTGAAAGGGTGAGAAGGAGAAAAGGTGAAAGGGTGAAAAGGTGAAAAGGTGAAGAATCTGATCAGGCCGGACTTGCGGAGACTGCCCCAGGCAATAAGGCACAGGAGGAGCCACACGAGCAAAGGCGAGGCGAAGAGGGTCTGCCAGGAGCCGAAGAACCAGCGGATGCCCTCGCTGGAGATCAGCGAACGCACACCCTCCATCCTCGTGGCGGAGAGCAGCCAAGAGAGGATGAAGAGGAGAACTTCGGACAAAAGGAGAATAAGGCCAACCACCCCTAACCCCTCCTTGCTAAGGAGGGGAATACGTCGTTTGGTGTCCTCCTTGCTAAGGAGGGGAATACGTCGTTTAGTGTCCTCCTTACTAAGACGTTTGGATGCCTCTTTAGTCAGGAGGGGCTTACGGTCTCTTTCTTCGCTATTCTTCATCGGGATGGAGGTTGTCGATGTCGAGGATGCGGAGCTCGATGGCACGGACGACGAGACGCGTGGCATTGATGCCGCCGGTGCCCTCGGGGAAGAGTTTCTGGATGAGTTCGTTCTGACGTTTCTCAAGGCTCTTCACGCCGAATGGCATGCCGCGAAGATTGGTGATCTGCTCCTTGGTGTAGCCCAAAGCGAGGTGACGGAGGAAACGCTCGTCGTACTCGTCGATCTCGTAATTCACCAGCGCCTCCTGCTTGACGATCCTGCCGCTGACAGAGGCCTTGAAGCGCTCGACAATCTTCTCGAGGATGGGCTCGTTGAACACCAGTTGCTTGCCGTCCATCACGGCCGAGACATCGCGGCGGGTCAGCAGTTCGCCCGTCTTGAGGATGATGCCGTCGGCTCCGGCGTCGAGCACATCGACCCAGAGTTTCTCGTTCAGGATCTCACCCGTGAAGATGAGTACCTTGACATTGGGGTGGAGCTCCTTGGTGTGACGACAGATCTCCACGCCGACGGTGGTTGAGCCGCCGAGGCCGAGGTCGAGGAGTACGAGGTCGGGAATCTGCTGCTTGAGCAGGCGCCAGTAGGCAGGCTCCGTGTCTGCCGTGCCAATCACTTCCGCCTCAGGGATGTCGGAGCGGACAATACCGAGGGTGCCTTTGAGTTCGAGGGGCACATCCTCAACGATAATTACCTTAAATTTATCCATATACTTTTATCACTTGAATATTCTTTTTTTGAACCACGAATTTCACGAATTCTTGCGTCCCGATGGTAGCAAGCGGCAAAGCCGAGCGACACGAATTATTGGCTGCGCATACAATTAATTTAATTAGTTCAATTAGTTCAATTAGTTTAATTAGTTTAATTAGTGGTCGTTTTAATCTTAGCGGCGGGGAGGGTGATGACAATCACGCAAATGCCGTCGGCGAGTTCGGCGAAGATGCCGCAGCCGCGACGGTTGGTGGCCTCACCGTGGTCACGGACGATCTGACGGCAGAGCAGGAAGGGAATATGGGCCTTGGAGGGCGTGAAGAGATCGGCAGCCTGCTCGGGAGTGAGCCGGAGCTGCGGCATAGGGATGCGCACCTCGACGTAACGGTCGTCGCGGGGCGTGAACTGCTTATCGAGTCGCTGCTGGCCGTTCTGACGGCGCAGGATCTCGTAGAGGTAGCGGATGAGCGTCTCGTCGCCCAGCACACCGCCTTCGAGAGGCTTGAGATGGAGCGTGGCGCGTTCCACCTGTCGCATCGCCTGACTACTGAGCACGCCGTAGAGTTCGCGGTAGTAGCGGGTGACCTCGCCCAGGGCCTCCACATCACCAGCGTCGAGCAACTGACGGATGCGCGAGGGATAGTACATCGTCTCGTGCTTCAAGGCGGAGAGGCAGTTGTCGAGCACGGCGTTCGACACGTGCAGGTTGCCGTCTTCGAGTTCTGCCTTGCGGATGTCGTCGTCGAGCATCTCGAGGCTGTTCTGCCGCTGCTGTTCGCGCAGGAACCGGTCGTAGAGGCGATGGCGGTAGTAGAGCAGATAGTAGGCGGGGACGATGGCGAGCAAGAGGAGCACGAGCAGGATGACGGCAATGGTCTTGTTGGTCTGCGACTGCTGCATCGTGCGGCAGTAGTCACCGAGGGTGTTATCAGCCGACAGCTCCTTGAAGAGCTGGGTATAGATGCGGTTGTTGTAGCTGTAGAGCTGCCATTGGTGGAGGGCGAGGGCAGCGACGGCGCTCTCGTTGCGGATGTCGAGGATAACCTGGTAGTTGGTCTTCAGACTGTCGTGGAACCACTTGATCTCCGGGGCCATCAGCGAGGGGTTGCCCATCTGGCGCATGAGGTAATGGCCATTAGGTCGCAGCTGACGGTAGTAGGCGTTGAGGTAGTAGCGGCAGGAGTCGGCAAAGAAAAGCGTGCGCTCGTAGGTGCCGTTGATATTGGAGAAATAAGCCGAATCGGCAAAGGCTGATGCTTTCGCTAATTGATAATTGAGAATGGAGAATGGAGAATTATGATTACTATCGGGAGTTTGAGCAGAGGCTGGAGTATTCAATCCGAAAATCGTAAATAAAAGAATAATCATTCTTATGATTCCCTTGGGGAGGGTGAAGCTGATGCGGCTGCCTTGGCCGAGGGTGCTGGTGGCTCCCATCGAACAGACGGAGAATATCTGGCTGACCTTGCGGTACTTCTCGATGATGCCCTTGCAGTTGAGAAGGCCGAACCTATGAGAGCTTTGAACTTTATGATTACCTTCAGAATCGATAATGGGTTTGGCATCAAAGAGATGGTCGAGCTGGTCTTGTGTCATACCCTGGCCGGTGTCTTCGACGGCGATTTCCACACGGTCGTCAAGGTCGCGGGCAGAAACGATGACACGGCCGTCCTTGGGCGTGAACTTGCGAGCGTTGTCGGCCAGTGTGTTGAGCATAAAGAGGGTGAGCACCTTGTCTGCTTTGACAACGGCTTCTGTTGGCTGCACCTCGAGGTCGATGCCCTTCATCTGGAACGATGTGCGTCCGCGCCCCAGCAGGTCGAAGAGCGACTGGAGAGGGAAGCTCTCGATATGCAGGCTGAGGTCACCCTGGCGCAGCTGTATCCAGTAGGTGAGCACCTCGTTGTAGTCGTTGATCTGGTCAGTCAACTCGCGGATATAGTCCATCGCCTCCTCACTCCTTACTCCTTCTTTCCTTTTCTCCTTCTCTCCTACTTCATGTATGATGCGGTCGATAAAGGGCGTGATGCTGTTGACGAGCGAGATCTTCGCCCGCTGTTCGAGGCTGAGCCGCTCGCCGTTCTCCACCCGCAGACGCTGTACGGCCAGCTGTTCGCGCTTCTGTTCGAAGAGGTCGTCGGGGATGTCCTCACGGCGTTTGCGACGGTTCATATGGTTGAAGAGCCAGAGCGAGAAGAGCAGCAGGATGATGGCGATGACGACGGCAATAAGCATGAGGTTCAGCTGCCCGGCGGTCTTCTCATACTGGCTGGCACGGGCCTCGAGCTGACGGTCCTGACGGGTGGTTTCCTGCAGGTCGAGGTAGAGGTTGCGGTTGTAGTCGCTCTGCGGCTTGTCGTCGATGGCGGCATAGGCCACGCTGAGCTGTTCGCGGATGGAAGCCACGAGGTCGGGGGCCTGATAGATGAGCGAGTCGGAGAGCGCCTGTTCGAGGTTGTAGAGCGCCGATTCGTAGTCGCCGATCTGTCGGAAACAGGAAGCGAGGGTACGATAGGCACCGGCAATCTGGTAGATGTCGCCATATTGTTCGAAGATGTTCAAAGCGTTCTCTGCGAGCCAGCCTGAGAGCATATCTTCGTCGACACCCTCGGGATTGATGAACTTCATCGCGGGCAGGTTGTCTTCGAGCAGCTGACGGCGGTAGTCTGGGTCCATCAGGTGCTCGGAGAGGGCCTCAAGGGCATTGGCGGCGAAGAAGGGGTAGTCACCCTGTCGGGCGATGAGGAAGCAGCGCATCAAGTGGTCGAACTCCTGCTGGTTGATCTCCTGCTGGGTGCCCTGCGTGATGATGCCACCCGCACCGATGTTATAGAGCCAGTTGAGCAGCTGGGCGGTGTCGCGCTGTACCTCGTTGGGATTGATGGCGTGGAGGGCCTCGATGGACTTTTTCTCCAGACCCACGTAATAATAATAGGTGGAGTTGACGATGGCGTACTCGCTCTCGGCATAGTGCAGCCGGCGCAGCTGACGAGGCGAGAGTTGGTGACGCTCCTCGTTGATGCGGCTTAAAGCACCATCGGCCAACTGACGGTACTCATGGAACTCACGGTTGCGCGAACGGCGCTGACAGAGGCGCATGTGCTGCACATAAGCCACCATGCGTTCCACCTGGTTGTCGCTCGTCTCCAGCACCTCATCCAGCAGCTTCTCCGCCTCGTCGTACTGCATGCGGACGATGCAGACGAAAGCCTGGTTGTTGCAAGCCTCCGCCCTACCCTCGCTGTAACCATCCGACAGTTTGTAGGCCCTGACGGCATTAGCCTGGGCCGAGTCGATGTTGCGGTAATGATAGGCATAAGACAGGGAATTCAACTTGTCCACGGTGCTCCTGTCGGGGCGTGAACAGGCTGAGATGAGAATGGTTGATATGACGAATAGCCAGAATTTCATGAGTAAGAATAGAATCCCCCCTGCCCAAAAGGCAGAGGGGACAGACGTTTATTATGCGCGAGCCTTGGCCACGTAGCCGAGTGCTTCCTTGCACTTGTCGGTCACGTACTGCCAGTCGCCGGCCTTCACCTTGTCTGAGGGGAACAGCTTCGAGCCCATGCCGACGCAGAACACACCGGCCTTGAACCACTTCTGCAGGTTCTCCTCCTCGGGAGCCACACCACCGGTAACCATGATCTTCGACCAGGGCATCGGAGCCTTCAGGCCCTTCACCATGTTCGGACCCACCACATCGCCGGGGAACACCTTCGTCAGGTCGCAGCCCAGCTCCTGAGCCTTGCCGATCTCGCTGACGGTCATACAGCCTGGGCAGTAGGGAATGAGACGGCGGTTGCACACAGGGGCGATGTCGGGATTGAACAGCGGACCCACCACGAAGCAGGCACCCAGCTGGATGTAAAGGGAAGCCGTGGGAGCGTCGACCACAGAACCGACACCTAATGCCAGTTCGGGGCACTCCTTGTCGGCCCACTTCACCAGTTCGCCGAAGATCTCGTGGGCGAAGTCGCCGCGGTTGGTAAACTCGAAGGCAAGAACGCCACCTTCGTAGCAGGCCTTCACCACATTCTTACAAGTCTCGAGGTCCTTGTGATAGAAGACGGGCACCATGCCGGTGTCGCCGATCTTCTTCAGGACAGCAATCTTATCAAACTTTGCCATATTCTATCATTTTTGGCACGGATTACACGGATTGACACGGCTTTTAATTATTTAGCCGTGATTCTCGAAGAGAGCCGTGAAATCCGTGCCTAATTATTAATTATCTCTGGACTCTTCCACTTGCATTGCCGCCAGCCAGACTCTCGACCTCATCAACGGATACAAGGTTGAAGTCACCATTGATGGTGTGCTTCAGGGCAGAAGCTGCGACGGCGAACTCGAGGGCCTCGCCCTGGGTTGCCTTGGTCAGCAGACCGTGGATCAGACCGCCGGAGAACGAGTCACCACCACCCACGCGGTCGATGATCGGATTGATCTCGTAACGCTTTGACTGATAGAACTCCTTACCGTCGTAAATCAGGGCCTTCCAGCCGTTGAACGTAGCGCTGTAAGACTCACGGAGCGTAGAGACGACATACTTGAAGCCGAACTCCTGCATCATCTGTTTGAAGATGCCCTCGTAGCCGGCTGCGTCGGTCTTGCCACCTTCCACGTCAGCGTCGGGCTTGAAGCCGAGGCAGAGCTCAGCGTCCTCCTCGTTGCCGATGCAGACATCCACATATTTCATCAACGGGCGCATAATAGAGATAGCCTTCTCTGAGGTCCACAGCTTCTTGCGGAAGTTCAGGTCGACAGAAACAGTCACACCGTGACGTTTGGCAGCCTCACAGGCCAGCTTCGTCAGTTCGGCAGCTTTGTCAGAGATAGCGGGCGTAATACCACTCCAATGGAACCAGGCGGCACCCTCCATCACCTTGTCGAAGTCGAAGTCAGCAGGCACAGCCTCTGCGATGGAAGAGTGAGCACGGTCGTAGATCACCTTCGAGGGGCGCATCGAGGCACCCGTCTCGGCATAGTACAGACCGATACGGTCACCGCCACGGGCGATGAACTCCGTGTTGACGCCATAACGGCGCAGGGCGTTGACGGCAATCTGTCCGATCTCGTGCTTCGGCAGTTTGCTGACGAAATAAGCCTCGTGGCCATAGTTAGCCACCGAGATAGCCACGTTAGCCTCACCACCACCGGGGATGATGCGGAATGATTCACTCTGAATGAAACGGTCGTTTCCTTGCGGAGACAGGCGGAGCATAATCTCGCCCAATGTTACGATTTTAGCCATTTTTCTTTTTCCTTGTTTTAATATGTAAGTAAACTAATTTTCGTTTGCGACCACAAAGATAGCAACTATTTCTGACTTGAACAAATATTTTAAGGGATTTAAAGGAAAAAAATACGGAAACGATTACATGATTTCGTTTACGTACACAATTTTCGTTTTAAGTTTGTTTATTTCGTGGAATTATCGTACCTTTGCACACAATTAGCATCAATATTGATAAAAATGGCAAAAGAGATCATCACCATCAAGGATATCGCAGCCCGTGCAGGTGTGTCAACGGGAACGGTAGATCGTGTGCTGCACAAGCGTCCGAACGTGAGTAAGACGGCACTCGACAAAGTGAACAAGGCCTTAGAGGAACTGGACTATCGTCCGAACATGTATGCCTCTGCCCTCGCCTACAACAAGACCTACAATTTCTACGTCGTGCTGCCCAAGCACGAGCAGGAGGCCTACTGGGACGAGATTGAGGAGGGTGCCCTGGCCTGTACCGACTTCCGCAGGGACTTCGGCATCAACCTGAAGTTTGTGTACTACGAGCGCTTCAACAACGCCGCCTTCACAAGAATGGTGCGCGAGTTCTTCTCGGCCAAGATCGACGGTGTGGTGATCGTGCCCACGACGCTGGAGCAGACCGCCCGCTTCACGGAGAAGTTGACGGAGCGGCAGATACCCTACGTGCTGCTCGACTCGTATATGCCCGACCTAAAGCCGCTGACATTCTTTGGACAGGACTCGTTTGCCAGCGGATATTTCGCTGCGAAGATGCTGATGCTCATTGCCAACAAGGAGAAGGAGATCGCCCTGATGAAACAGACACGCGACGGACGCGTGGGCTCCAAGCAGCAGGCAAACCGAGAGACGGGCTTCCGACACTATATGGTGGATCACTTCCCCGAGATCAAGATCACGGAGGTGGACCTGCCGCTCGACGAAGAGAAGAAGGACTACGACGATATCCTGGAGGCGTTCTTCAAGGAACATCCGCTGGTGCACCATTGCATCACGTTCAACTCGAAGGCACATCTCGTGGGATCGTTCCTGCAGAAGACCAATAGAAGGAACATTCAGATTATGGGTTATGATATGGTGCCGAAGAATGTGGAGTGCATCCATAACGGCAGCATCTCGTTCCTCATCGCCCAGCACGCCTACCAGCAGGGGTACGCCAGCATCGATGCCCTGTTCAATGCCATCGTGATGAAGCGCCAGGTGAACCCCGTGAACTATATGCCCATCGAGATCCTGACGAAGGAAAACGTCGATTTCTATCGCAGAACGGCGATATGAGACTTTGAACTTTAAGCTTTGAACTTTGAACTTTATGATTACCTATGCTGGAGAGAAAAGAGACAGAGAATAACGTATATGAGATTTCGAAAACTTTCGCCATACGTATAGTCAATCTCTATAAATATTTGAAAGAGGAAAAGTCGGAATTCATTATGTCAAAGCAACTGTTTCGATCAGGTACAAGTATTGGTGCCAATGTATTCGAAGGAAAAAATGCTCAAAGCAGAGCCGATTTTACTAACAAGATGAATGTCGCCTTAAAAGAGGCTACTGAATCCGCTTACTGGTTAGATCTTTTACACGAGACTCATTTCCTGAATGATAAAGAATTTGATTCTATATATGATGAATGTAGTAAAATAATAGGTGTATTGACCAAAATTGTAAAAGCAACTAAACAATAATAAATTCAGGGCTTTTGTAATCATAAAGTTCAAAGCTCAAAGTTCAAAGTTTAAAGTATAATGGAACAAGCTACTTATTTAAAGATTAATCCGGCAGATAGCGTAGTGGTCTGTCTGCAGGCGAAGAAGAAAGGAGAGATTATCGAGGTGGACGGTCAGCAGATTACCGTCAAACAGGACACACCCGCAGGACACAAGGTACTGATCAAGGACGTGAAAAAGGGAGAAGACATCATCAAATATGGCTATCCCATCGGTCACGCCCGTGAGGATCTGAAGGCCGGCGACTGGGTGAACGAGAACAACCTGAAGACCAATCTGTCCGGTACACTCGAATACACATACAATCCTGTAAACGAGAAACTTAGCATTAAGAAAGGAAACCGCACCTTTAAGGGTTATGTTCGTAAGAACGGCGACGTGGGTGTGCGTAATGAGATCTGGGTGGTGCCCACCGTCGGCTGCGTGAATGGCATCGCCGAACGCCTCGTGAAGGAACTGAAGCGCGAGACGCATGAGGAGGGTGTAGATAACATCTACGCCTGGCATCACAACTACGGCTGTTCGCAGCTTTCGGGTGACCACGAGAACACCCGCAAGGTGTTGCGCGATATCTGTCTGCACCCCAATGCCGGCGCCGTGCTCGTGCTGAGTCTCGGCTGCGAGAACAACCAACCCGACGACTTTATGAAGATGTTGGGCGACTACGATAAGGACCGCATCAAACTGCTCGTCACCCAGAAGGTGGAAGACGAGATGGAGGCCGGTATGACCATCCTGCGCGAACTCTACGACATCGCCAAGCAGGACAAGCGAGAGGAAGTGCCCGTAAGCAAACTCCGTGTGGGTCTGAAGTGTGGTGGCTCTGATGGCTTCTCTGGCATCACGGCCAATCCGCTCGTGGGTGAGTTCTCCGACTGGCTCGTGGCACAGGGCGGCACCAGCGTGCTGACAGAAGTGCCTGAGATGTTTGGTGCTGAGACCATCCTGATGAACCGCTGCCGTACAGAAGAGTTGTTCAACCAGACTGTCTCGATGATCAATAACTTCAAGGAGTATTTCCTTTCGCATGGTGAGCCTGTGGGTGAGAATCCCAGTCCGGGTAATAAGGCCGGCGGCATCTCCACCCTTGAGGATAAGGCGCTCGGTTGTACGCAGAAGTGCGGCAAGGCTCCTGTAAGTGGTGTGATGGAGTATGGCGACCGTCTGCAGAACAACGGTCTGAACCTGCTCTCTGCCCCTGGCAACGACCTTGTGGCAGCTACTGCCCTCGCCTCTTGCGGTTGTCATATCGTACTTTTCACCACGGGTCGCGGCACGCCTTTCGGCACGTTCGTTCCCACGATGAAGATTGCCACCAATCCCGACCTCGCACGCCGTAAGCAGAACTGGATCGACTTCTCAGCCGGTCAGCTCGTCGAAGGCCGTACCATGCAGGAACTCGTGCCTGAGTTCATCGACAAGGTGCTCTCCGTCGCCAGCGGCGAACAGGCCCGCAACGAAGCCAATGACTACCGTGAGATCTCCATCTTTAAAAATGGAGTAACCTTATAAAGGTGAAAAAGTAAAAAGGTGAAAAGGTGAAAAAAGGGTTGTTCGCATTATCGCCGTTGATGGTGTTCATCGCCTTCTATTTAGTCACCAGCATTGTTGCTGGTGACTTCTACAAGATACCCATCACGGTGGCATTCATGGTGTCGAGCATCTATGCGATTGCAGCCTTCGGAGGGAAACCTCTGAAACAAAGGATCGACCTTTTCAGCCGTGGGGCAGCTACAGAGCAGATGATGCTGATGATCTGGATCTTCGTGCTGGCAGGCGCCTTTGCCCACGCCGCCAAGGCGATGGGTTGTATCGACGCCACGGTAAACCTGACACTCTCCCTGCTGCCTCCTCAGATGATTCTGGCGGGTATGTTCCTCGCTGCCTGCTTCGTATCTATTTCCATTGGCACCAGCGTCGGCACGATTGCAGCCCTTGTGCCCATCGCAGCAGGTGTGGCCAATGAGACCAATACAGACTTATCCCTGATGACCGCCATCATCGTTGGCGGCTCGTTCTTTGGCGACAACCTCTCGTTCATCTCCGACACGACCATCATGGCGACGCAGACACAAGGCTGTCGGCTGAGCGACAAGTTCCGCGTGAACAGCTTCATCGTCTTCCCCGTAGCCCTGTTGGTGTTCGCCTGTTATCTGTTCATGGGCTCCAGCGTCAGCGCCCCGCCGCAGGTGGCACAGGTGGAATGGGTAAAGGTCATCCCCTACCTCATCGTACTGATCACCGCCATCTTCGGCATGAACGTGATGGCCGTGCTCACGTTGGGCATCCTGTTGACAGGACTGATTGGCCTACTGACAGGATCAATAGATCTCTATGGTTGGTTTGGCAGCATGGGTGAAGGCATCATCTCAATGGGCGAACTGATCATCGTGACAATGATGGCGGGCGGCATGCTTGAACTCATCCGTCAGCAGGGCGGCATCGACTTCATCATCCGTCTGCTCACACGCCGCGTCAACAACAAACGGGCGGCAGAGCTGAGCATCGCCGTACTGGTGTCGCTCGTCAATGTATGCACAGCCAACAATACGGTGGCCATTCTGACTGTCGGCGACATTTCCAAGCGTATCGGCGACCGTTTCGGGGTGGACAATAGGAAGTGTGCCTCGATCCTCGACACGTTCTCGTGTACCATTCAGGGTATGCTCCCCTATGGTGCCCAGATTCTCATCGCCGCAGGACTGGCCTCGCTGAGTCCGGTGAGCATCATCCCCTACCTCTATTATCCGTTCGTATTAGGCATCGTAGCCCTGCTGTCAATCCTGCTCCGCTACCCTCGCCGCTACTCCTAAATAGTAAATCGTAAATCCGTAAATCGTAAATAGCATAGCCCTGTGGATATCGTTCAAAGAAATATGTTTCTGCTCCTGAGGAGCGGTGCCTTCCAGGCTACGGAAGACTTAGAACCCATGTCGGCCTTCAAGTGGGGACGCCTGTATCAGCTGGCCGTCATGCACAACATCGTCCCCTTTGTCTACGACGGCATCATCCGCAACAAAAATCAGTTCTTCCTACATCTGACGGAGAAGCAGCAGAAAGACTGGGAGAAAGCCATCGCCGACTATCGGGCAAAGGAAAAGAAGCAAAACGACGAGGAGGAAGACGAGTACCTGCGTCCCGACCGTCTGACAAACCCACTTCTCAACAAGCGGCTGCAGGATATCCTCGATGACGAGCACTCCGATGTGACCAGCCGTCAGTTGCTGATGAACATCATCCGCGTGGTGCGCCATCTTTTTAATGAGGGCATGCCTATCCGCCAGTTGACGGAACTCGGCATCTTCCTACGCGAGAACAACCAACGGATTGACTATCAAGCCGTTGGAAAATGGATAAGCCGTCTGAAACTCACGCAGATGACACAACTCACGGGAGAATTTCTCATTCAATTGTTCGGATTTACAGAAGAAGAAATCCCTTTCCTGAAGAACCGGAAAGAGAAGCGGATAGACCGTATCGCACAGGAGCTGATTGAGTTTACCGACACCCGTTCGCAGGACTGGTATTTCTCCCAGCAGGACGGTGGCATCTTCGTACACAATACGAACTCATCGGCCACGTTCAGTCATGTCAGACGTTCTGCCCGATATTTCAAATACTATCCCTCGGAGAGTGTCACAAACTTCTTCTCGTCATTTGTCCACTCCCTCTCCCATATTGAAGAGTAATCATTTCCCCTCCTAAGTTCTTGCGTCCCTTTGGTAGCAAGCGGCAAAGCCGAGCGAGGAGGGGTCAGGGGTGGTCTGAACAAGCATTAATGTCGAAATCTTATTTCCCGAAGGCCGTGGCGCCCCATGAAACGGCTCTTGTCCACATAGCCGCTGATACCCACGATACGCCCTTTACTCGTGTACTGCCACATAGTGATATCCCTGCCGTCGGCCAGTACAGGTTCTTCCTCCGTGTACATCGCAATCATCAGCTTGTAATCGTCGATCTGACCCAGCAGATGCTTGTTGTAGAAATTGCGGAAGGTATAGAGCAACGGCTGCTGACGATAGGTGCGCTCCACCATTCCCAGGAATCGGAAGAGTGAATCACAGAACTCACGGTCTGACAGTCCGCCTGTGGTCTCAATATCAATCATCGGAATCAGGTCCTGCTCGCCTGGCAGGCATTGTGTCTTGAAGTTCTCCAATTGCTGCGCCAGGGGTGTCTTCGGACGGAAGAAGTGATACGATCCCACCTTCAGGCCGTAGCGATGGGCCAGTTCGATGTTACGCTCATAGCGCTCGTCGATACGGTCGCCACCCTCCGTGGCCTTCAGATAGACATAAGCCATCTTCGTGTTCTCGCCTACCGTCTCCCAGAACACCTGCCCCTGATAGTGCGACAGATCGATGCCGTGCACGTGACCACAGGTATCCTCACACATGATATTCGGATCGTAGTCAGGATCGTTCAGCCGGGGGTCAACGGGCTTAAGGACAACCGTGCGTTTGCGTGAAGCCTTCTTGGTCTTTTTGGGATGTTTTCTGACTACTTTATGCGTCTTGAGATGACGTCTTTTATTTGCTTTCGACCGCTGGGCAGACACTTCGCCAATCGCCATCATGGCTACCAGCACCGCCAGCAGTATATATATTTTTCTCATGTTCGTTTCAGTTCGTTATATTAATTCTCTTTCCCGTGAATGATCACTTTGATCTTGGAGATACGATGGCCGTCGAGCTCCGTCACCTCGAAGGTGAAGTTCTTATAGTCCAGCCGTTCATGCTGTTCCGGGAAGTCGCCCTTGATCTCCAGCAGCAGTCCTGCCAGCGAGTCGGCATCGCCTTCCACATCCTCGAAGGTATCATCGTCAATATCTAATATCTTGTAGAAATCACTCAACAGCGTCTTGCCTTCAAACACATAGGTGTTGGCATTGACGCGGGTATAACTCTTCTCTTCCTCGTCGTACTCGTCATTAATCTCTCCGACAATCTCCTCGAGGATATCTTCCAGCGTGATGAGACCGCTGGTGCCGCCAAACTCGTCGACCACGATGGCAATATGCACCTTGTTCTCCTGGAAGTCACGCAGCAGTTCGTCGATCTTCTTCGTCTCTGGCACGAAATACGGCGGACGGATGAGCGACTGCCAGCGAAACGACGACGGCTTGGAGAGATGCGGGAGTAAGTCCTTGATATACAGGATGCCCCGGATGTTATCAATGGAACCCTGATAGACGGGAATACGCGAATAGTTGTTCTCCACGATGCACTTCAGCACATCGGGGAATGTGGAACGGAAGTCGAGGTCGACCACATCCTGACGGCTGGTCATCACCTCCTTGGCGGTTTCATCGCCAAATCGTACGATGCCTTCCAGCATGTTCTTCTCCTCACGCAGTTCGTCCTCATCAGTCAGTTCGAGCGCCTGTTCCAGATCGTCCACACTCAGCACGTGGTTCTCCTTCTGCACCACTTTCCCCGCCAGGATTCCTGAACGGATAAGCACGGACGACAGCGGATAGAAGACCCCACGGAGCCGCTTGATGCCTGGAGCAGAGAAACGGCAGAAGGCCAGTGCATGCTGCGAGGCATAGACCTTCGGCATAATCTCACCAAAGAGCAGCAACAAGAAAGTAAGGATGACAGTTATAAAGATAAACTGCAACCAGTAAGCCATGCCGAAATCCACGACATGAGCAAAGAAATAGTTGCAGAGCATAATAATCGTTACATTAACTAAATTGTTGGTAATCAGAATTGTAGCTAATGTTCGTTCAGAATCTGCTCGAAGTTCACGAATCTGCCGGTCACATTCATTTTTCTCTTCATCAAGATCATTCAGATCATTAGGAGAGAGAGAAAAAAATGCTATCTCAGACCCTGAAGCATAGCCAGAAAGCACTAATAAGACACACGCTAAAATACCAGATATGACGGCACCGGTATCAGGTACCAGAAATTGAACTTCAGAGAATAATTGTTGAAGATAGTCCATTGTCAGAACGGAAGGTTCTCTCCCGGATTGTTATCAGACTGAGGTGCAGCCAACGGCTCATTCACCACAGCAGAAGCACTGCCATTGGCAGGTTTCGGACTGAGCAGCTCCATATTGTCAGCCCAAATCTCCGTGGCATAGCGACGCTGTCCCTGCTTATCGTCATAGGAAGTATATCGGATACGTCCCTCAATATAGAGTTTGTCACCTTTATGCACATACTTCTCCACAATCTCAGCCAGACGACGCCACAGAATCACATTATGCCAATCAGTATGGTCGGGTACCTGAGTTCCGTTCTGCAAGGTATAACCACGTTCTGTCGTAGCCAGACGGACACGTGCCACAGCCACACCCTGATCAACATATCTGATCTCAGGATCCTGGCCTACGTTACCAATTAGCATAACCTTATTCATAATGACTTTGCCTTACCTAAATATGTAAACTTGAAATTC
>JAEEGH010006074.1_pt1 | contig 29795 bp, 7 predicted proteins | sample 9134181 | NCBI WGS metagenome assembly JAEEGH01 (sample SAMN16246544, study PRJNA631951) | gut metagenome | biome: gut microbiome; feature: rumen; material: DP-attached | host: Bos | place: Iran: Karaj | collected 2018-10 | reverse complement strand
AGACTGAGCCATAAACTTCGGCGCTTCCGCCGATGGTCACATAGGGATGGCTGGTCAATGCCAGCGTCTTTAAGAACGCAAGATAGTCTGCCTCGGTTGCATAATATCTCCAAATAAATAGAGAGTTCTCATCATTATTATAATGACTCCATAAATTAGGATCACTTGGTGCGTTTGCTAAGAGTTGCATACTCTTAGACCTATTATCACCAGAACCCACATACGCAGGCGTAACACCCTTGCAGGCACCAAATACGTTATGACCTGTGCCACTTTCTCCAATTTTTGCATTACCCTGAATAGTGACCTTACATGTTCCACCGCTATCTGGATGTTTGGGTAATCCACCAACGACAGTAAATCTTCCTACTGAAGCTATCTCGCCACCGCCATAGACGCTACCTCCTACCTGAGCTGCGCCCTGAACAGTGACATCAGAGTTGCCACGCACTAGTGCAGAGTAGCCATGTGTCTTAATGCCAGCACCGGCTCCGAATACGTTGCCTGTAATTGTGGCTTCTCCTATCGTTACCTTCGCATCATCTTCCACGCGGCCTACCTCACCACCGCCATAGACAGTGCCTCTCACCGTGCCCGCACTGATGGTGACATTTGTTGCGAACACGATGGCTTTCTCACACCACCATGTGTCTGCAAGCCCCTTACCGGCTCCAAACACATTACCATTGGCGTATGTACCATCATCATTCGGTTCAACACCTGTGCCTATCGTTCCACCAGAAATATTTACTGTGCAAACGCCAGTGTTCTTGTTAGTCTCATTTTCAGCATATGTAACCTTATTATTTTCAGAAGTATTACCAGTGGTGCCATCGGTCTTTTTCCACGTATAATTGTAATCAGCATTCTTCGTAATTGTACCCACATCGCCTACGTTTCCACCACCATAGACGTTGCCGATAACTAAGCCGCCACTCATATTCACTTGAGTATTCATATTAACATCGGCCTTATTACCGCCACCAAAAACATTCATGACACCTCTGTTGTCAGTTGCTTCAATTTTTACATTTGTACTGCCATTTACTGCAGAAGCATCACCACCGCCAAATACGCCACCAGTACCAACTACTGTTTTTGCTGTTTCAATCTCGCCATCCTCATCATATGTATGAATATCACCTTTCACATAGGTACTACCTTTGATGGTTAGATCTACATTTTTAACCTGTCCAAGGTTAGTTAAATCTTGATCGGTATATATAACATCAATTTCGTCGACGGTTCCAAGTGCTGAAGAGTTATTAGTCAAAGTACCTTTCGTCCATTTATAAGGACCGGAATCAGATATCTCAGCAGGGGTAAATATACCTGCCTTGGCATTATAACCAGGATATGAATTTGTTTTAAAACCACTAGAAACAACATCAATAGTAGGTATTGATCCGGAATAACCACCACCAAAAACGCTGCCGTCTACAGTACATCCGTCAAGCGTAGAAGAGGCAGTACCGCTTACGACACCCAAGCTACCACCACCATAGAAGTCGCCAGTAATATGACAATTCTTTAACGTTGAATTAACGTTATTCGTTATGGCTTTAGAGAACGAAGCATAGTTAACGTAAAAACGTCCCCAAATAGTACCTTTGGATCCAATAAAGTACTCGTATTCAAATCCTGTTGCTATACCCTTCTTATCAGATAGATATTTACCTATATTATTAGTATAGCTAGTTTCCCAAGAACTCCAAGGCTGATTATTCTCTGCAGTTTTTTCTATGACTCTGTTATATGATGCTCCTCCATAACCCGCACCAAAAAAACGCCTAAATACACAGCCCTCGGCGTTGGTCGTAACAATCTTATCGTCTGTTTGGTCATTTGCAGTATTATAACCTCCCATGTTACCAAACTTAGGACCTCCGCAATAGACATCCACATGGCTATTTTTGATAGTCACGTTGATGTTTCCTGTGATAGCATTCGCCGCGTTAATACCACCGCCATAGAAATTATCAATGTCAGCGTAATCAATAATCCAATTTACGTCTCCGTCAATTTTCTCCTGACCTGCACCTGCGACCTCTCCAAATGAGCCTCCTGTAATGTAACACTCTGCATCATCCGAAAATAAGTTAGAGGTAATAGTAGGCTGATAGATTCCAGAAAGATAAAATTTCTCATATCTTCCACCTGTTACAGAAATTGGTCTATGAGGTGTTCCATTGTGTTTATCAGAATGTATTCCATTATTGAATTCTTTAAACCACACATTGCTTCCAATATGAATATATTTTGTATTATTGGTGCAATTTGCAACACCATCATTATTAGAGTTATTCGAAACAATCTGAAGTACTTCACCTCCTAACAAAATCAATGGGGCGCTACTTTTTCCATTAAAATCATACTCAATTTGACCAAAACTTATAAGAGCAGTATTTGTTACCTCAAACCAACCATATGGCTTGAAAATTCCTATACCACACATCTTTGATGAGCCATTTGGCTTTTGTGCCATTGACGTTCCCAGTATATTGATGAAGTCAAATCGGATAGGGGATACTTCCTTACGGTCTGTATGGAAGTATATCAGACTATAGTCTGGTTCATTGTCATTATCAAAGTCTGCAGACATGATAGTAAAGGGTACTGTTTTAGTATTATATGGTACAGCACCTTGATGGACATTACCAACCAATACGATAGCATTGTCATAAACAGAAGAACCTTTCGTAGTAATATCAGAAAGAGCAGTAGTGAAATCATTACGAACTTTTATGTTGATACCATTGATTTCATAGGGCGTATCACTACTCGTGTATTGTGATCCTGCGACATCGGCACCAGCTCCAAATCCGGAAGTATATGTTTTGTCTAGGTTTTTATCTGAGATGAAAGCAGCATTAGCCCAATAGGGCTTAATGGTAATGTCAGATACTCCAATGGGAACATCAAAATATGCGCCCTGTGAGAATACCCTGTAATCTCCTTTTTCATCCTTGGTACAGGTGCGGTCTGCAAAGTTATAAGGAATATCTTTTATTGTTCCATCTGTATTATAAGTTATGTCTTCACCGGCGGTAGCTTGGGTGGCCCCTGTCATTGAAGTAATAATCCAACCGGTCACAACTTTACCATCTTTATAGTTGTCTTTACCAACTTCGTTGTAATAGGGCAACCGAACCTTATAGTAATTATAATTAAACTTACTAAAATCCTTATCTGTGATGGGAACTTCTTTGGATGGGGTTGTAATATAACTTCCAGAGCGGTATCCCTTATCATCACTAGAATTATTATCAGAGATATTTATGGTCAGTGAGCCTAGCTTACCACCTTTGTTACGGTCTGTTTCAGAAGGTTTTCCATTTATTAAAGAAGAAGTTAAATCTGTAATATGTTCATCGTCATAATTGATGATGGAGTAATATTCTCCCTGTTGTTTCAATATGGGATAAGGCTTGGGCTTGCTAATATTTTTGTCAGCTGACTCCAAAACCCACTTCGCCATATCGCTCGGATTAACTGTAGTATTTGTACTTGTTCTGGAAGCATAATATGCTGCCAATTTCTTGTTACTATTAAGTAAAAGACGATAGAACTCAAAATGAATAAGGTATTTATCCTCTGCAGCAAGGGCGCAATTATATTTGTCATTAGTGATTTTGTTATTCTTACTATAGTTTGATTCGTACCTGTAGTAGTTGTAATTGTTCAATCCATTATTGGAATTACTTTTGGCATTGTCAATAATACTTCCTCCATAAATAGGAGAAACAATCATCCCGCTTGCAGGTATATCTGTGATATCTCCATAAAACATGCAATTCATCACCATAGTACGGATATCTGAGGCTTTAGATGCATAGTTGTTATAGCCCACAATACCTCCCACATCAGTACCTCCGCTTACATTAGCGTAACTGAAGCAATTGATAACACGCGAACCTTTATTTGCTTCTCCTTTGTGATCAAGTAAACCAACAAGCCCGCCTACATATTTTTTACCACTTACACTTCCATCCAAAATACCACAATTGTAGATGCGGGTCTCTCCCTTCGCATTAGCAGCTATAGCTCCAACATTAGTATCTGCATCAGTGATGTTTATTGAAGTACTGCCTATAATAACATTTTTGATAGTGGCATCCTCTGCATAGTTAAACAGCGGTTTATCCCAAGTACCAGTAATCGCAACTAGCTGACCATCGATTGTTCCTTTGAAGGGAGCTTCAGATGTTCCGACAGAAGCAGTACACGTGAAATCGCTGGCCAGCACATAATAGCCATTCATTTGTAGTATCTCAGCAGAGCTATGAATCAATGTTGGTATGACCATCATCTCTGTATATAATGTCTGGTTCCCCGTGCCTTTATCATTTTCAGGGGCTGCAGAGGCTTGTGCTGCAAGGGTGGTGAAAGAGGTGGTGAAAGAGGTTATTACCTTCCCATGGTCAAAGCGGGGCATCAGGCGCATGTTGCCATTAGCATCGGCTACCACCATAAAGGTAGCATTGGTGATATTGAGCGTAGTTTGGTCGTAACCTGTGGCCGTCTGACGATTAGTTGTAGTCATGTTCTGCAGTGACACGCCGGTTGACGTCGTGGCTGACCATACACCGCCATCGAGTTTCGAATCGGTCGTGTTGGCAGTAAAGTATCGTAAAGGATACTGCTTGTTCTGAATCTGCACGTTGTAGGGGTCAAAGCCATTACGGCCTTCGTTGTAATTGTCTTCTTCAGTCTCAGCCTTGCTCTTGGCTCCATCTTGAGCCCCTGTCTCGCCGGCATATTTATAACCCATCTCTCGATCTATGTCGAAATTAGGCTTTAAATACCACTGCATATTATCAGTGACATCTTCCAAACTCTCTGGTCTGGCTTCCGCTGTTATCGACGTGCCATCAGCCGTCGTGGCATAGCGACCATACTGTTTCAGCAGGAAGGGCGTAGCCGTTGTTGCATCTGCAGTAGCTGCACCGGTATAAGAACTGGCATATAGTGGTTTCACGTCATAAGTGACGTAGAAGTCTGTTTTGACGCTTTTGTCCTGTACTGAAGTTATATGATCATAAGGGATATCACTTAACGATGAAGAAATGTGGGTATAGCGGTCATCTGTTGCAACCCATTTGTTTTTATCGTTTATTGCATAGATGATTATTTCCTTCTCACTATCCTTGACATCATATTTATGATAGCCCGTACGCTTACTTGCTTTGGGATACCAATGATATGTCTCAACCATCGGGCTATTGTATTTATTTAGTGCATCGGTATTAACCACTGTACAGGCATTATCACTATACATCGGTACTCGCACAATTTCCCATCCGTGCTGGTCAAGGAGAATGACCTGTGGAACTAACGACACCTCCTCCAAGGTGAAATTACCAGAGCCCATCGAGATGGTCTGAAGCCAGTGTTCACCATTTTTCAGTGCCTTATCGGTACTACCATTCTCAAACTTCTCCCAAGGCTTTGTGTATGCCCATACATTGTAACTATGCCATGCATCCTTGTGAAGTGAAGCATTTGCACTCTCAAGGAATGTTCTTTGGTCAGTGGTAAGATCAACGTCTTCCTCGTTTCCTGTCACTTTGGCTATTCCTCCAGCTTCAAGAAGGTTGTTGGCTGTGGGGTTGTTTTTCCAATACTGTTCAAAGCTGGTTACAGTTTGCCGAGCACCATCTATTTCGTCGAAGGTCTTCAACGTCATATTCAGCATCGACGATCCGAGAATCATGTATTCTGTTGCTTCTCCATTAACCCATCTTGTAGACATTTTAGCAGGATAGGCATTATTATATTCTTCGCTTTCGTATGCAACATCCGTAACTACGGAACCGTATCCAACAGGCTTGTATGTGCGCAGATAAGTATTACCCGCAAAGTTATAGTCCTTCTCTTCTCCCTCCACTGTTTTCTTGCCCTTGACTGTCTGATTCTGCTCAGACTTGAAAATGACATGATAGGGGTCATTGTTGCTACTGATAATATGCCACAACCAACGGGTACGCGTAGAAGCACCACTTGCCAACTGCGACTCCCATTGTTCCTTACCATAGACATACAAGTGGAATTCACCATTATTATAAGGATATACAGCCTTATATGGGTCAGATAAAATTCCGTCACTTCCATCTTCCTGATTGAACGACACGCCATCAGAGAATTTCAACATGTATGTTTTACCTCCCGTTAAGTCGATAGCATTGCTGACATCATAGGTAACATAGATATCTCCTGTATTGACAAGATTAGTAATCTCATCCGTTGGAGTATAAGTATCGGTACTATTATCATAACCCGATGTCGTATAATAGTGATAAGTCGATACCAACGGGCTCTTCCACTCGTCGGGCAACGACAACTCAGACGATGTGCTTTCTATAGGGCCAGCAATAAGTTTACCCGCCTTATCGATGAGATAGTAACTAATTGTAAAATTAATGGAATAAACGCTGATCTCTGCGCTATTATCAGTGGTATTGCCTGTAGCTTCTCTCAGTCTTACAACATCGTAAGTGGTGCCGTTACCACTGGTACTGCCTGACATTAGAATGAAATTGGCTGGAGTGTCGGACAGTGAGAATGTTGGTGCTGTAGAGAATACAAGGTATTTACCAGTATCGGCATTCTTGACTTGCACGGCATAAGGATCATTGCCTGTAAAATACCATAGATGATTCTTGGAGGCTTTGTTTGCATCAGTTGATTCAAAAGCTAATGTACCGTTATTGTCGTATATGTATTCATTGTTTACCTTGATATTAAAGGCACGGGCACCGCGAAGCTTCAGAAACTTGTCTAATAAATGATCCGTGGTGTAAGTCACGTAGATATTAGCATCAGCATCTGGTGTCTCGGTAATTTTGTTCTCGTCGGTGAGGTTGGCTGCCAAATAGTCGCCACTAAAGGTGTAGAACGCTATGGTCTCCCCATCCAGATAAGGACTTCGGATGGCTGAGGGTATGTCGAGATAGCTGTTCAGCACTTTGCCGACAGCTTGTTTTAGAGAGGTGTGCTGGATGGCAACATCTCCTGCACGATTCACTATATAATAGGTATAGATCTGCAACGGCAGGGTCACTACATTGGAAACCTTACTCTCGGAATTGATTGCTACGGCATTGATCGTGGTCATCTCATTCGTGATGGTAATGGCACTTGAATATACCGTACCATTTGATGCCGTAGGTGTCGAGCTGTCAGTAGTAAAACGTATAGTGGTTCCCGATGCAGATGACATCTCTACAGTGCCATCTGCATTGATGGTAAACGACGGTGGCTCAACAGTCTCTTCGAGATGCCAGATGGAGTTACCTGTTGACTCCTTCCAAACACCTACCAGACCTGCCGAATTCCGATCACCTCCTGAACCGAAATAATTATCCGAGTTATTAGCTGCGGGGTTCAAGAACCTATTACCAGAAGTTAAACTTATCGGACGTATCGATCCGTTGGAAGCAATATCAAATTTCGCATTTTCTCCAGGTGTATTTGCCGTCTGCAAGTGGACACTCTTTCGATTAGGTAGGTCACTATAAGGCGGTTCATAAATAAGGTATTTGCCTGTCAGCCAGTGTTTGATATAAAAATATCCGTCATCACCTGAGGAGAAAACCTCCCAAATGGAGTTGTTGTCACGATTAGTTTTGTAAGTTGCAATAAACGGTTTTTCAGGATCACCATTAGCAAGTGTATAGTTTGACGAATAATAAGCATCATGAAAGTTCGTCTGCTGAGGGTCTGCAGCAGGCACCATATAGTAGTTGTTGCCAGTGGGACTTGTATAGCCACCATTATTGGCAATGAAATAAACAGAATTTGTTCCTCTCTTTGTGTTGCGGTATTTAGTTCTGAAATTGACCGTCTTTATCCAAAGTCCGAGATTTGATTTTACTGTAATATAATAATCGCGCTTGGCAGAGAGGTTATAAGGTTCCTCGCCATCGAGTTCTCGTTGGGTACTGACCTGAGGAAGGTCTGCACGGGTACCATTAGGATCTATGGTTTCATAGACTTCAATATCAGGCATAGATATGATATAACCCTCGTCAGGGGCAACGGTAAAGGTAACAGTGACTAGGTCATCTGCATCAGGCTTTGTCTGAGCCGTCATTTCTATAGTACCGCCTTTCCCTTCGAACTTTTCAGTACCTTTTTCTCCGAAAACAACCTTCACATCAGCCCATGCCCCCGTGCTGACCATCGCCAGCATCAGCATAGTGAATAACCTTGTCATATATGTCTTCACCATATTTCGTATCATCAATCTTACTTTGTCTCTATTTGTTTCTACCTATACCCTAGGCATACTCTAAACACGCTCTAAGCATACTCTTGGCAAGCTCTAGGCATAGTCATTGGGTATGCTTACACTATGCCTACACCTTGCGAAAACCTTGCCTAACATGAGCGAGCTCTGCTTTATTCTCACTTAATCACGACCTTTTTACCATTCTTGATATAGAGTCCCTTCTTAGTGGGAGCGGTGGGCAACTGACGGCCATCGAGGGTGTACCAGGCAGATTGGCCCTTTACCTTATTAATATATATAGAATCAATAGCCGTAGTGCCATCGCCATGGAGCGAATAGCTACCACGGGTGCGCATCTCCGATGTCGCCTGGAGGTAGACATTGCCTGTTGGGATGACACCTGCCTGGGAGTAGTAGAATACGTCGTTGTAGAGTATATAGGCATCACCAAGTTTTACCTCATGACCACCATTTCCTTCGTCTTGTGCCACTTTCAGTAGACTGGTAGTCCTCGAAGGCTCTTCGTTCGTGGGTGCTGTGTAGATAGTAACATTTGAAGGAATTTCCTTCTCGTTGAACACCAGAACGGCCATACCTGATGTGATGACCTTAACTTCAGTCAGACTCAATTTGGTCTCATTGATACCCGTGATGGCAAAAGCCTTCAGTACCGATGGCACCACGATGGTTTCACTGGCTGCAAAAGTGTCGAACTCGTTGCTGGCGCTGAACTTGATGTTATCCATCCTAACGGCATTCTCACTGCCCATCGTAAAGTCCTTCCAGCCATCGGTGATGTTATACTCCGTCAGAAGATTGCCAGGGACATTAATCTTGAGACCTTCATTCGTGGGGATAGCCCCCTCGCCCATCTTCAACACCTGATTGGCATTATCAATCCTGATGCTCGTCAGACTGGTACAGCCAGCAAAGATATTCGCACCAAGACTGGTAACACCTTTTTCAATAACAACACTGGTTACCTGTGCTCTGACAGATGCCCATGGATCTGACTCGCCACCAAAGTCAACAGTAGATCCCTCGCCCGTGATCATCATAGTGCCGTTGTCCGCATCATACGACCAGGTGACATTAGACCCCTCTGCACTGATATTATTAGTGGGTTCCTGAGGCTCTGGTCCCGGCTCTGGCTTCACTTCAACAACATGGAAGTTCGCCTCCTTCACCCATGCACCAAGACCTGCTTTTACCGTAAAGGTATAGTCGCGTAACTTGGTCAGATCTTCGGGATCATCACCCGAGAGCTCAATATCGCCAACCACCTCAGGTGCACGCGTACCACCAGGGGCAACGGTCGAAACCACCTTGATATCCTTCTTGGCGATGTAATAACCCTCAGCAGGGGCCACTGTCAGCGTCACGAGCACACTTCCGTCATCAGCGGGATCTGCCAGATTGGCAGAAATCGAACCACCCGTATAGGATTCATTCAGGTCGACCTTGACCTGTGCCGTCGCTGCCATACTGACGATTGTCAGCACTGCAAGCATCCAGATTCTGTTCATTACCTTTTTCATAATGCTTCTATTTTAAATTTTTACTTTTTCACTTTTCACTTTTCACTTTTCACTTTTCATTTCACGATGACTTTCTTCACATACTTGCCATTATCGGCATAGACGATATAGACACCTGCGCTGTAGACCTGCGTCTCCACATACTCGCTCGACTGGATCGAGTAAGTTGCCAGCGTGACACCAGCGGGTGTAACGATACGCACATCAGTAGTATAACGCAACTGCGACTCCACGCAGATCTTCTTCTTTCCTGCTGTCACAATCAGGTCGTCATCACCGCCCAACTGGTTAATTTCCTTGGGCACCTTCATCTGGGCCATATCACCACTGAAGATGATGCTGCGCAAAGGATCTGCGCCAAGTGTTCCACCCTGACCGCGCGTCAAGCTACCCTTAGGTCCTTTCACAAAGTATGGACGGAATGGCAAGGCTTTTGCTGCGGCCGTCAATATTTCATACTTGCTGCCATCATTGCTGAGCATGAAATGACCAATAGGCAGTTCCTTAGTAGTATAAGTAGGACTATAGAGATAGTCATAATCTCCCTTAGTTACTTTATCACCCTTCAGTTCATCATCGCTGACACCAATAGTGGCTCCCGTCGTAGATACGAAGGAGATGCTCTGCTTATTTAACTGAGCAGGATACGTCGTCGCAGCTGTCGTGGCTTCAAACGAGCCACTGAGGTCAAATTCATAATAGCTCTTTCCTGGGAAGCCTACCAGATATGGCTTACCTGCCTTTTGTAATGGATAATTATTATATTTCTGCACATATCCTTTATCTTCCTTAAATATATAATAATCTTTCTGATAAATATCACTGTTCGCATCATTGAAGCTATTATTCGAATAATAATAATCATAGAGGAATGAATTTTTAAATTCCTTATCCTCTTCATTTTCATCAGCAGCGGGGAGAGTAAAGATCGCAGGTAGCTCTGTAGCACCATCTGTATAATTATCAATATCAGTAAATTCACGGAGCCAATACTCATGACCTGTAGTACTGGTGCTATAGAAATGGGTAATCTCACCCTTGTCCTGAGTAGAAACAAGTTCTGGACTGAACGGCAGACAGATGCCATCCCATCCCTTGGTATCGCCAGATTCCAAGGTCACGAAGTTATCCGGCTTGCGCTGATACAACATACGTTTACCACTACCCATCGTATAAGCAATCGGACAGTTGAAGTCCTGCTTATCCACGAGTAGATGGTCTACTGATGTCAGATAATTACCCGACGACAACTGTACATGATGGCCCTTGATGATATCGGTAGATTGTACGGCTACAGAACGGTAAGTCGCATTGGTCTCGGCAAAGGCAGGTTCCTGCAGGTAGGCCCCGACGACATCTGCCGTCTTTTCTGCAGCAGTTGGATTAGTGGTCGTAGATGATGGTATAGTAGTCGTATAGACGAGCAGGTTCTTTGTCTCATCGACGTTATTGATGGACGTCAGTCCGTCGTCGTCGAGCAGTGGCGGATAGAATCGCGTGCTTACAGCAGTTTCTGCTGTAGGCTCAACATATTCGCCCTTTGTTGTGACACCTTTAAGTCCAAACTGATAGCCACCGCTCAGGTCACCATTACCGCCTGTGAAGTCGATGGCCGTCATGCCTGGATATGCTTCTACCACTGGGGTGCCTGCCTCAGGATTAGAACTTGCAGCCAAGATAGCAACAGGGTTGAAGTGAGCCACGCCCATGGTTGCTGAGCCGAAATAGGCCGGTGCACGATAGACACGGTTACTACCAGTACCTGCCACGAGGCGTCCATCGCTCTTCTTGATAGCCGACGGCACGCTCTGGTGTGCACTGCCATAGTCAAACGTCAGCGACTGTCCAAAGAAGAGATAATCATCAGGCCAGATAGGTACGTAATAGGTTGTCGTCACAGCATTATCCCCTTCACCCTCCGTGATTGTTCTCATGCGGATGTCGGTGCCGTCAGGAATGCTGCCACCAGCATAACGGTAATCACCATCATAGAAGCGGTTCTCCACATAGCTGAGGTATGGAACTGACTCACCCTCAGCGACCTTCACATCAGGCTGATAGATGGCATAGTCGTTCGGATAATAACCTGTAGACATCTCCTCAGGCAGTGTACCGTCTGCATTGGGCTTCAGGTATCTGTAGGCTGTGCCGGAAGACAGGTTAGTACCCTGATAGTAACGCTTGTGCAGGTAGAAACCATTCAGGTCGTAGGCCACCGTACCGTTATAGAACGCCTCAGCGGGCATCATCTTGGCATTTCCATGAGTAGCATCTGTTGTATTACTGAAAATAGCCTCATTATCTGATGAGTAGTAGCAGTTGACAACCTGGACGTCTCCACGAGTAGTATCGTTATTCCTTTCCGGATTGCCATAGACGGACTTGACTTTCGTTTCCGGTGCGGTAGTGGCACTGGTCTTTACCCAGCAGTTCTCAACATATCCATCACCTGCCTCCGCGATACCGGCTCCTGTGAACGAACCTGTGACACCCAGGTTATAGACCTCGCCACACAAGTGGTTGAACAACGAACTGGAGAGTCCGCTGATGGTATGTCCGTCGCCGTGGAGGTTACCCCCGAAGCACTGGCCGTTATCACCCGTCGTACTGTTGTTACCGATAGGTGTCCATGTGGTGTACTTCTTCGGACTGACATCGCTGCCGAGGAAGAACTCCAGGTTGCGGCCTGCACGGACATGACTGTCAAGCGCGGAGTGGCCGGCAACAGCAGGTGATCCGCTGTTCACACTCAGGTCGAAGAAGTCCTTCAACAGGTCGAGCTCGCTCTTAGCCGGATCAGACTCACAGTCACGGTTGTCGATGTAAATCTTACAGGGACGTTCCACGTTCGACTTATCCACGTACAAATGGTGTTCCTTATCATTCATCACCTTATCGAGGTCGTGGTAGTTGGCCACACTGAGCGGAACGGGGTTCGAATAGGTCTTACCGAGGTAGGTCTTCGAGTAGAAGGCAATATAGTTGTTGCCGTTCTGATACCAATAGACGGGCGTATTGTTATTCTCGAAGGGCACGCCGTTACGGTGGTTGTCGGCGTCATCCGGTGTGCTGTAGAGTTCCCAACCGTTGGATATCACCTCATAGAGTCCGGGGTTCACATCCGGAGCAGTCAGACCAACGATATTGCCAGGCAGCACGGTGGCAGGCGGACTCAGCTGTCCGATCTGCGGCACACCACTCTGCAGGTCAAGGTGGATGTTGATGACGTGCAACTCGTTGGTGAGCTTCACACTGCCGTCGTCCTCATCCTCATAGTAGGTGTACTGGTAGACCACTGTGACAATCTTTTCCTTCATCACATCGTAGGCATTCGACTCACGGCTGACATAGAGCGTAGTGGTCTCAGTAGGCTCCTGACCCTGAATGATGAAATACTGCTGGTAGTTGGGCACGGCGCCGTATTCCGCATTGGTTTTCAAGGTGCCTTTGCTGACGGTAGAACCATTCTCGTCTTCATAGGCCTCATAGCAGTAGTGGTACTTGCCGGCCGTCGTAATCTGGACACAGTCCACATCGTTTTTATTGGCATTGTAGGTGTCGGCATCGACCACCTGACCAAAACCATACGGTGTGCCGAGGTAGATGAAGTTTTTATTGGCGATATAGACATCGTCACCGTTGTTCTTCGTCTCTATATAGGTGTAGTGCCGTTTGTCGTTGCGGATGGTCTCGAACTCCGTGTTCATGATGGTGGCTCCCTGCGTATCTTTCGTGAATGATTTTGAAGTACCATCGTTATATTTAATAGTTCGGGTGGTTTCATCCGTATACACAGCCTGATATTCCACATCCATCTGGTCAGTGTAAGGTGCATGGAAGGCACCAACGGTCGACTCATGCGTCGGTGACGTGGTGATATCCGGATCAACCGTCAAGTAGCTGCTCTTTACCAACAGGTCAAGGGCATCGTAGTTATAGCTGAACTTCTCACGGTCAGCCACTGGCAGCGAGCTCCATGCCTGGATAGCACTGTAGTTCTTGCCTGTCTCAAAGCGCTGTCCACCGTATTCACCATCCTGCGTACAGATATAGGCCGGTGTGAGGGCGGCATCAATCTCGTCATTAGTAACCAGCTTGCCCTCGATAGCCTTCATCGCAGCAATCTCGTCGGCTGTCTTCAGCTCGCCGTAGAGCAGGTAGTTCTCGTTGGTCAGCTTCAGGGAGTAAGTGCAGAACCATGCCGCGGCAAAGGAGTTGTAAGCAGAAGTGTTCTTAAGTGCCTCATGCTCCGTGTTGGAGATGGCAGTTCCCGAGTTCACCGTCTTCGTCGTATTATTATAAGTATAGGTCACCGACTCTGTGGCCACATAGGCCTCCTCCATATTGTCCTGGCCTACGCCGGCATTATCATGGACGGCTTTGGTAACGACCTCGCCTGCCTTGTACGTCCGCTTGCCATAGACACCCGTCTCTGTCGGTGTGAAGGTCGGCCCCTCGCGCCAAGCATTAATAATGGCCTGCTTGTCAGCATCACTCATATCATTGGTGAACAACGCTTCATATTCAGCCTTCGTAATCTTGTTGGTTTCTGTTGAAGAGTTCTGAGTACGTGTGTAGTAGTCATCCCACGCCTTCGGTGTGTCCATGTCGAAGGTAAGCAGATAACCCGTCTCGTGGCTGATATTGTTCGATGAGCGGAAGACATAGGTCTTGCCGATGTCATTGTTGTTGTCATCCTTGAAGTGATCGCCATTGCTATTCCTAATATCGTGAGTACCAGCAATAAATGCTTCATAGTCAGTCTGATCCATAACGTAGGTGCCCTGTTCGTATTCGACACCATCGATGGTACATTTGACGCAGTTCACATAGGTCTCGGTGACGAAATACTGACGGTCGGAAGCCGACATCTGGTGCCAATCCCACCAAGAGATGACATCGTTCAATCCGTAGCTGTCGCTCTCGTTGTTCACCGTTACCTTGTCGATAGGTTTGCCTTGAGCATCATTCGTGCCGATCTTCACCCTAGTGCCATTATTGTTAGTATAGTAGGCATAAAGGTTGGGCTTCACGTTAAGCAGCTGCAGTTTACCGTTAGAGGCTGCTGTGATGGTCAACGGCAGGTGTACCTCCTTCGAGTAAGCATTGGCAGAACCCGTATAGGCAGACACTTTCTGTTCATAAATGTAAACTTCACCCTTCACATACCAGTAGTGGGCCTCGGAGTAATTGGCAGAGCTGATGATATAGGCATTGTTCGTGGGATAGCAGTCGTCGACAATACGCTTCGACGGGTGGATAAAGTTACCAGAGGTCTGCCATTCCATTGTCTTGTAGACGTGGGAATTGTCACCACTGATGACATAGGAGCCTTCAGACTCCGACCAATCGCCTGACTGATCGAGTGAATACTGGTAACGCTTATAGGTACGGGCCTCGTCAGGCTGCTTACCGCCTTCACTCTTAGGCTTATTATATTCAGACAGGAGCACGTTGCTCTTCTTGGGATAATACTTCGGCACGCGGTGCTCGTTCTTGGCATAGACGAAGCCGCCACCCACCAGGTCTTTCTTTACGTTGATGAGGTCAAGTTCTACCACACCCGTCACATAGCCATAGTCTTTCTTATCCTTCGTACTGTTCTCGGTAGTCAGTTCCAGGAACACACCAGAGGCCAATGCCACCTGGTTGGCGCTCTGACCCTTGTTACGGTCACTACTGGTGTGCTTCGACGACTTATAGGAATAATAGGTAGTACCGTCTGTAGAAGTGGTACCGTCGCCATTAACATAGTCGCTACCAAATTTAACGTCGCTGGTCAGGTTACCGAGATAGTTCACAAGACTGTATATTCCGAAATAGTTGCCATGAGTGGCATCACTGCCAGAATCCGGATTAGAGAAGCCTGTTCCTGTTCTTACCGAATGTTGCTGGTTGAGCGAGAGTTCACCCACACGATTGATGGTATAGTCGATGTCCTCGCCCACCTCAGCCACACGGTCCTTAGAGCCTTGGAGCACCATACGCGAACCAAACACACCACAGAGGTCAGCACGCTGAATAGTATTCAGCAGACGACCTGCATAGATAGAGCAGAAACCGTAAGGCTCGAAACTGGCCTTCACCAGATTGGCGATATCCTCGTTGCTCAAAAGTTTCAGATACTCTTCCTCCGTCAGGCGCTGATCTTTCTTATATTCCACGCCGTTGATGGTCACATCGTTCTTACACTTATATTCCAACTGGAAGTAAGCACGCTCACGGTTAGAGAGCCCGCGGTACTCATCGATGGAGATGGTCTGCTTCAGGCCGTAATAGTCGGTGCCATAGTTGGTGATGTTCAACTCACGGTAGCCGTCAACCACAGAAAGGTTTCCACCACCATAGATACCACCGGTATGCTCGGTTCCAATGGTGATGAAGTCACGGTGATAGACATCGTAGAGTGTAGCTGTGGTATTGCCGTAGATGGTTGTGGCATTGGCATAGGTCTGATCATTGTTCGACGACACGTTACCACCGGCGAATATGGCATTGTGGATGTAGATACCGCGTTCCTCCTCACCTTGAGAATCACCAGTTATGAGATTCTCCCAACCGCCACTCCAATTGCCGGCATCATTTTTCTTCGGCAGGGTGTTCAGATAGTCGGTCGGTACATAGTCAAATAAGCCGTAAGTCTTATTGTCGTAATTGACAGAGCCGCTCTTAACCTGCAGATAAGGCGAAACGACCACCTTACAGTCTTCCGTCAGGTTGCCACTATCATCATAATAGTAATAATGTCCAGGGGAACCGGTGGTCTTACCAGCAGCTTTGTCTGCCTTAGTTTTCGTCGAGTTAATGCTGGGGCTGTAAACAAAACCGATATCACCGCCACCGAACACGTTGCCGTAACCCTCAGCCAGGCCATCGTCTGTTCCAATCTCACCACCATGAATGTGTACCTCGGTCTGTCCGAATATGTAACCGTCCATGTAGAGCGTACCCTGCTGACCATAGCCAAAGGTGTTGTAGCCCTTACCACCACCAAAGACATTACGGAGCACATGACCGTTGAACATCTCGATGTTGGTCTTACCGGCCTTATAGATACCTCTCAGCGTACGAATGGAGTTCGACGGACCGCTAGCATCAATGGCACCGCGACCAATGGTGGCAATCTCACCGCCGCCGACGAGGCTGTTGCGTACCAGTCCGTTCCACATCGTAATATGACTGAAGTCGACACTACTCTTCACGTCGTAGCCACCGCCAAACAGGTTACCGCAGTCAGCCAAGCGATCCTTACCTTTCCACACATCATCCACATAATACGTGTCATCATGGATCTTTTCCTCGTAGCGTTCCTTAGTCGTTTCCGTAGTGGTCACAATCTCCCCCTGCTCGTTCTGCACCTCATCAGCGTTCAAATGGACATAGCCGATGTATCCATTGTTGATAGTCAAGTAGGAAGAACCGTAAACAGCACCGCCTTCACCGCCGCCGTAGGCATTACGCTGGATGGCAGGCAAACCAGCATAGAAGCCATAGTCACTCTTGGTGGCATTGTTTTTGCCCGTTACCTTTTTCAACTCTGCGACAAGATTATCATCTGTCTGGTCAGGACGGATACCGATAACCACGTGGGTCTCGCCGGGCTTTTCGTTGGTGGCGTCGAAGGTCGCGGTTTTGCCATCGGCACTGACGGTCATCGTCGTATAGCCGACATCACCCTTCCAGCCACCACCATAGACATTACGTACCGAACCGCCTGCAATGAAAGCGTTGGCACTGGCCGTAAGATTCTCGGCTCCAAAGACATTGTAAACTGCTCCCGAAGTTCCTGCCGCATAGATATCCTTGTTTACGATGCCGCCAAGGAGGGCAATATAGGTGGTGCCGTAGACATCACCACTGCCGACAAATGACTGACCTTCCTTACCAAGTCCACCACCATAAGCATAGTTGCCTACGTAGGCTCCCTTATGGATGATGACGTTGGTGTTGTACTTATAGGTCTTGGTATCCCTATCATCCATTTCAGCCTTCCTGACCAATGGGTTTTCAAGGTTGGTGTAATGATTGTTCACATAACCGGTAGAGAACGACTCAGGATCGTAGCCAGATCCTAATGACCAGGCAGCCTTCCAAGCATCCGCGTCGATGCCTTCACGATTCATATTATAGTAGGCCTGAACGCTCTCGGCACTCATCACACTGCCGGCCTCAGCTCCACCATACACCTCGTAAACCTTTGCACCTTCGTTCAAATTGACCTCGGTATATTCATTCCAGGTCAAACGACCGCAGCCTGCACCATAAACCGTGCCGGTGGTCATACCATATTTGTAATGCTTCTGTCTGACAGGGGCGCTGATATTGACTTTACTATAGAGGGTGCGGCGTGCATTATTGTTACCACCGTAGATGAAACCCTTTGTCAAATCTGTATTGTTAGAAATCAGGTAGGCATCCTCACTCTTTGTCAGCCAGTTCACATTAGCCTCATAGACATCACAGGGATTATAGGCACTACTGCCGTATGCTCCGCCAAAGATGCTACCAATCTTGATGGTAGAACCATCGGGCACATTGACCATCGTACGACGGGTAACACCTTCCTTGTAACTGCCACCGTATGCGGCACCTATCTTTCCACGCATCAGATCGATGATAGCGGAAGCCTCGTTGATATCAATGGAAGTTTCGCTACCCGGGAATGTGTCAGCTGCTGGATAGCGCATACCCAATCCATTATAAGCTCCTGCACCAAAGACCTCTGTGTTGCCAAATATCTCCACATTGTCGGGAATGTCAATCAGCACGTAGCTGTGATCCTGCCCCTTGTCGCCGTCACGGTCGCCTGGATAGCCCTCTCCGGCACCAAAGATTTTCTCCACCGAATTGTTGGCATTCGTGTTGGGCCTGAAATTGACGAAAGTATTGCGTAGATAGGGTTTGTTGGCGATACGAGAACTATAGGCCTCATCAGTGTAATCATAGTCACCGAAACAGCCACCCAGCATATTTCGTACCCTTCCCTGGGTGTACTCCATATAAGATGCAACGTCATAGTTTTTGGCCACCATGCTTTTCACCTCGTCACGGATACGAGAGGCGAAGGTTGCCTCTCCCACTTCCTTAACATTTCTTTCGATTTTTCCACCCAGGTCGTTACCACCATAGATATGGTCACGAACCCAGGGGAAGCCGTTCAGGCCTACATAGGTCTCCGTATGTCCGAGGATATCGGCATTACAGCTACCGGCGAAAGAGTTGAAGATACGACCATTACCAAGGTTGACATGGGTGTTGCCAGCAATCTTACCCTCGAAGCCACCACCATAGATAAACTCACACTCGGCCATGTCTGGACTGTCACCATCTGCTCCTCTCGCTACGCCTGGGAGAGTAGGATCTCCGTTCAGATTAATATAGGTGCTGTAATTCTGGTCGTACACATACTCCAATATGGCTGCAGACGGATTATTAGGATCAGGTTCGGAACTCTTAGCCTGACCGATAGCACCGGCCTCACCACCACCGAAAATTTGGAAGGTATAGCCGGCATTCAGATTGATAGTGGTGCTACCCCAGATCTCTGAGTCGCCACCATAACCGCCACCGAAGACATTCAAAGCTGCACCCAGCACGTCCATGCCCTGATGAGAGAGAATAACACCTGTATTTCGCTTAGTAATAGTATAGTAATTATCTTCTTTTTCAGCATTCTCAACATTCTCATAGAGAGTCTCTCCCTCATTCGCCACGACATCAAAGAGTTTGTCGCGCTCATGGATGGAGGCATTCAGGTTGATGATGATATTACCATTGATATGGCCTCGGTTATAGCAACCGCCATAAATATTTCCACCCTTCAGACGACGGTCAAGGTCTGTTGCCTTTTCAAATGCCTTTGACTCGGTGACAGGGGCAACATCTTTTCCCGTAGAGGCGCTGATGGTGTTCCACTCCAACTGAGCGTTGCCATAGTCATCAAGTTCGTACAAGGCATTGCCGTCTTCATCTTTCTTGATATTATACTCGTCATCTCTTTGATACTTCCAGCGCTTCGGCTGAATCTTCAGACCTGCAAAGTTAAGTTCAAGTTTGTTGCCGATGGTGCCTTCTGGAGAACCCGCAGGAACAGGATCAGGATCGCCCAACAGGCCACCCAAGTATTCTGCATTCAGCCCTGTTTGTGCGTAGATATTGGCATCGTTACAGCCACCCACCACCTTATCATATATATAAACGGGTTTATTGAAGTTGATCGTGATCTTTCCGTTTGTTTTCATGCTACCCACATTACCACCGCAGAAGAAGGAACCAAAGTAAGAGGAATAATCTTTATAGTCCGCTGCATCACCATTGGCTTTTCTGTCGAACACCACACTGGGCTTTAGGGTCATGGCCACACCGTCCATATAGGTCTGGAAAGTGGTTTTATCTGTCAAATTCAACGAACTGAAGTCCGTGCCGCCCGAAGTGACAACTTTTCCGTCGGCATCCACAGAATAGGCATAATGTTTCAAAATGTCTTCTGTCACCATGTTCGCGCCGTTGTTGCCGAGGTACACATTGTCGGCAATGACATACGAGCCAATCTTTAATTCCACGGTGGGATTATCTCCCGTTGACATGATGGTGGCACTGTTACCGCCACAGTAGATACTGCCGTGAACGATGGTTGGCTTATTCTGCGTTCCAACTACGCGGATAGACACCTGATCGGCATTAGGACGGAAAGCATTGAGGGCCTCGACAGAAGTCGTAAATCTTTCATCATTTATTCCATCATTTAAAAAGTCGCCATAGTATAAGTCGCCATAGATGTCATCGCTTTTAAGGTCTACTTGATCCGTATATGGGTAGGAGCCGTTGCCACCGCCATAGACGTCGCCACGGACACTGGTGCGGATGCCGACAGCATTACCGCCATAGACCTTTCCGGAGATATCATTACCACCATAGACATTATTGATGTCACCGCCAGAGATAACCACACGAGCCGAGAACCCTCGTGGGAAATTATAGCCTGCGAGATTTTCGGTCGTTGTTAAAACACCATTCTCCATCGGCTTAACATCGGCCATACGGCAACCACCAAAAAGGTTATCGACGATGATCTTGGAGTCGGCGTCAATGTTCAGGAGCAGACCTTCCGGACTGGTCATATCGCCCTGATTACCACCGGAATAGAGATTACGAATCTTACCGCTCTTCAGATACCACGTGGGACGGATGGCCATCTCGGCCTTGTTGTTTCCACCGAAGAAACGGCCTATCTGGAAGGCATCGCTGCTGGGATAGGAGAAACCGATGTTGATGCCCATCTGATTCTTGAAACGGTCGTTGGTCAGCAATTCATGATTATCCTTGTCCAAAATACTGTTGACCACCTTGCTGGGGTTATCCACACAGATGACGGTATTCTCCGTCACAGTAGCATTGTTACCACCACCATAGGCATAGACAATGGAACCACCGACAATTTCCAGATAGGTCTTTCCTAATACCGGATTAGTCAATCCTTGATAATCATCAGAGGTGTAGTCGTAGTCGCCGTTACCACCACCAAAAAGCTGTCCGATATAAATCTTCTGGGCACCGCTGGTCTCCTTGCCATCGGTATCGGTCTTGGTCGAAACACGCACAAAGGCATCCCAGTCTTTTGTAACACTATTTTCCGTTGCCTTTTCTAATTCTGTGGGTAGCGTTTTTACGGTGTTCTCCTGTTGCTCGGAATTTCCTTTACCTATCTCTCCAGAAATATCGTTACCACCATACACTTTATTAATGATAATGTAGTTGGAGGCATATTTACCATCGATATTGACAAAAGCATTGCCGCCCACGTCAGCCTTTCGGGCACCGCCAAAGACTGCGTTAATGTCACCGGCACGTACGGTGACTTTAGTATTCCCGTCAGTGTTACCCTCATTACCGCCACCATAGACGTTACCGCCAATAGTAATCTGGGCCTGCGCCGCCGTGGCAGCGAGGAACATCAACAAACTTACTATCGTATCTTTAATTCTCAACACTCTTTCCTCAATTAATTATTATAGTCGGATTGTCCAAGTCATTATCCGACAAGATATATAAATAGGTAGGCTTGACTGTAAGGGTTATATTCCTCTCTTTCCCTGGCAACAGTAAGGCTGCACTTAGCTTGATGGTGTTCACGGATGTTCTCTCACCAAGATGCCTTCTATGACCATCTGAACCTCTGTCGGAAACGTCATACTCGGTTCTCAGCGTCAGGTTATATGTTCCAGAGGTACTATTCAGTGGCGTACAATAGGCAGGTATGTTGAGCGCCAGCTGTAAGCTGTCCTTGCTGAGCACTTTATCATGAGTGTTAGAGCGGGTATATAATGTGACAGTCTCTTGTGTTGTGCCTGTAGTGAAAGTCGGGGTGCCTATCCCCTGCTTGTCACGTAGGTTGACAACCGCCTTTACAGGACCAAAGGCAGTAGTCAGCTTAACATCCTTCAAATCGATACTACGGAGTTCTGCATAGGCAGGATCGATCTTAAAACTCAGTTTCACCCTCGCATAGAGGTGAGCCATCAGCAGATTGAGGAAGTTCTCTCCCTTGATACCAGAGCGGAAACCATACTGACCCTCCTTAACATTTGGTGCTTCTGTTGTTGTTGATCCTACTCGCTGCACACCGACAAGCACGCCGATATCATCTGTTGTAATGGCAGGCAGATTGCTCAACGTGAGGTCAACGCCTTTAGAATAGTCGTCATTAAGGTCGTCAGCTGATACGCTGCCCGTTACAGATGACGGCATATAGCCATACAGATAGTATTGCGTTTCCTCTTTCACTGTGATGGCTGAGGACGATGACCAATAATTGCCGCTGTAAGAGAACATACCATTCACCGCTGTATAATGATTCGGATTCTCATTGGTGGGTGACAATGTATAAAGGAACAACTGGACACTGGTGGCCGGATTTTCTGTGGTTGGTATCTGATAGGCGCCACTGGTTCGGGTGACGGCACGCAGCTCCAACATATCTCCCTCCTCTGGCTGGGGCTCAGGCACTGGTGATGGCTGCTGTACCTCCTCAAAATTGTCGGTACAGCCCGTCAGCAGTAGTAGACCACCTGCAATCAGGCAGCTCCACAACCAGCGATATGTCATTCTCTCCGTCATCATCGTTCTCTTCTTACCAGTTATATACATCCCCTGAGGTTTCTGAACTTGTCCAGTCCTTTAACTCCACGATTTTCAACTCCAGATCGCCACTCGTGATGAAATAGCCATAGACTATCCACGTATGATTACGCGAGAAATCGCCAGAGATACTCATCGAATAGGAGGCTGGTTTCTCTTTAGCGTCCGTCGAACCAACTGGAGTGATCGCATATGTGATGGTTCCCGAAAGTGCCTTATCGGACTCTCGCAGATAGAACGTTCCCAAATCAGACAACTCATTATTCTCCACACCTTCATTGATGAGATCCTCGTATTTCTGACCAGTCATCTTTCCATCATAGCTGTATGAGTATGGACTATTATTTTTCGCAATCTCCGTGCCAGAGGGAATAGACACCAGAGTCTTTTCATCCTCATAGCCGCTATCTTTAATTCGATATTTCGACGTAGCCTTTTTAAAATCATCAGTCAGGAAGAGGTATTCCTCTTTAGGCAACACACTGCCATTGAGTTTAATTTCCTTCACAGCCACCTCGTCTAAATTGGAAGTTGACTTACAGAATATAAACCTCATCTTCGATACGGCACGTACCAACTGGACATTAGCCAGCTTGTCTGAAGTTCCTACACGGAACACAGGAGATGTGCCAGAAATCGGCTGATCCTTCAGAACACCAGACATAGGTAGACCATCTGATGGAACTTTCGTGATGGGTGAAGTGACACCAAAGTAACTGCTCCCGATGATGGGCTCCAAATCACTCTCTTTAGTTTCACCATTTGTAGTGAGAGCATCAAATGACAGGCCACAATTCGCTGATGTAACGTTGGCAGCGACATAGACATCCACTTTCGGACGTGGATCTGATGTCATCACTTTCTGAGCAAAGGCATCGGTAATCTCCATCGTGACCTCACCAGTTCCGGCTTCAGATAACGTGAGTTTGCCCAGACTGACATGACCGACAAGTTTGCTAGCACTGGGATCATTTGCATTTCTCTCAAACACCCAAACGTGGAGGCTGTGGATCTCATTCTCCTCCAAAGAGGCATCGACATTTCCAAGATCGTCAGCACGGGTGACAATGGGCTGATCAGGTGGGAATACATAAATCTTAAGCACAGGCTTATTGGGATCAGGCTCATCCCCACCCTCAGACGAAGACTTCGAACATGCAGTCAGCAGGAGCAACATCAGTATGGCGCTCATCCACAGGAACTTATATCGTCTGTCGTCTCTCATTGTCTTTTACTTTTTTTATTCCATCACCACTGGTCCCGATGGCGTCGCAGAGAACCACTGCGGCGTAATCATCACACCAATCTCCAGACTGTTCGACAGGAGACTGGGCAATACATGATAGGCATTCTCCAGCGAGTTCACCGTCATCTTGATCGTGGTTGTATAGTCTTGCGTAAACACGCGCTTTTTGTAATCATCTGTTTCATTAAGAGCATTTTCAGCGAGTTTCACCTCACCCACCAGATAGAAACGGGTGTCAGGATAGACATAGCCCTTGTGGCACTTGAATCCTTCATTTCCAGAATATTCAAATTCAAGGATGACATTCACATTTTCACCATCGTAACTCTGTAGTGCAAGGGTGTGATAGATATCACCGCTTTCAGACTCTGAAGGGTGCTTCAAAGTCGTATTAGCGCTATTGACCTGACTATCATATACGAAATTCACATCGTATTGAGAATTGCTGATCGGCTTGAACTGATAGTCCACAGGTCGCTGTCCACCTATAATCACACCTTTCAAAGTGAGATTTGAAATGTTTATCGTTTTTTCACTTCCTTCTCCATATTCCAAAGATTCTGCACTTGCTTTCACCTCCATCGTAAGATGTGCCACGGCATATTGCAGAGGATCCGCTACGGCAACGGTCTTAGTGTTACTCAAAACCGTCTCTCCATCAGAGAATAGGGTCTGGACAGCATTGGCATCGTTTTCACTGGTTGCTTTCCAATGGCTTTTCCCACTATATTGTTCAAACGACAGCGCCGAATTAGAGGTCCAGATATCGCTATCTACAAAATAGTAAAGCGCGGGCGGATAGACAAATCGCGACACAGAATTGATGTTATCGAGCGTCGTCGTCTGCATCTGAGGCACGAACTTCTGTACTTTCACGCCCCCCTCTTCCACTTCAGTCCATCTCAAAGCTGCTGCGCCATCAGGCAGGTTGATATCGCGGGGATAACTTGTTTGTGTAACTTCAATGGCTTCTGCTGCAGTATTTGCCTTTTCCTTGATAATCCCAAGTAAGATTATCTCATCAGCCTCTATAGCAGAAAGGCCTGATGTAATATAATAATCTGCCGAATTGGCTAAATCCAACATCCATTGCTTCACACTAGCTGCAGAACCAGGCAGGTCTGCATCATTGTTGATAAACCTTTGGAAAAGATTTCTCAAAATGCTATTTGTGGAAGTCTTCCAAACGAGGGTATTGCCTTCGTTATGAGAATCATTGACGACTGCTGTCAATGCATCCGCCAACGCCCAAGCCTCTTTTTCCCATTCAGCAAGGTCAGATTCCGTGATTTCTCCACCTACCTGACGTGCCTCTTTAGCATTAAGTATAGATTCAAGACTGAAACGGATGTCATCTGTTGACTGTACAAGATTGGGAATAACCGCATTCAGACTACCATTATATTTTGAGGTCGCCTCCAGGCTTCCTTTGTCTACATCCACAGCCTTGGCATACACCAGACAGTTATTCGTTAACTTCGGCATATCACAATAGCTGAAGTGATAGAACTGCGTTTTATCAGTTTTAAGCTCAGATGACTGCTTATGATCAACCGTAGCATTTACAGGAGCACCGCTTTTCATAGCTATAACGTGCACATCCGTAATAAGGCGATAATTATCATTCAACTGTACCACATCATCTGCCAACCTTGTCAAAGCGCTATTAGAGTTTACGGGCGCACAGGCCAAGAGCAGACTCATAGGCTCTGGCTCTTTGGGCTCCTCGATAACAACAGGAGGCACAGGAACATCGGTCTCAGCCTTCTCTGACGCGCAACCTGAGAGGATGGCAACAAGCAGGAGCATCAGACTGATCATCTGATGTCGACTCAGCATTGCTATCGTTGAATATTCTCTCATGCGCGTGTACTTATTTAATTTATAAATCTGGGGTGTAGACACCTCCTGGATTCCAGTTGAGTGTAACTGAGACACTGACCTCACTATTTGTTGTGTCGGGCTCATGCTCTGGCTCTGGTTCAGGATCAGGGCTGGGTCCGGGATCAGGGCTGGGGCCAGGATCGGGACTGGGGCCAGGATCGGGGCTTGGACCTGGATCGGGACTGGGGCCTGGATCAGGACTAGGTCCAGGATTGGGATTATCCGGATTGTCAGGGTTATCCGGATTATCCGGATTGTCGGGATTATCTGGATTATCTGGGTTATCTGGATTGTCTGGCCCAGGACCAGGATCGGGGCCAGGACCTGGATCAGGGCCAGGGCCTGGATCGGGATCGGTCGTCGTAATATTAACGGCACCGTCATCACCTATCCAACACTTGATAATCTTAAATTGGCCGGCGCGCAAAGGCGTCTTGATAGTGAGTACATTCTTCGTGATGCTACCATCAGGCTGGGGCACGTAGACCTGCATCTCCCAAAGTGGCTCGCCTGGCACAGTGATAAACGGTTCCTCCGTCTCGATGACAGAGCGCGTAGATGTCTGCTGGGGTTCCCTCGACGGGAAAGTCACCGAACTGAAAGCCAGCTTATCCTCGTCTTCTATGGTCGTGCGGGTTGTCCTGATAATAGGCGAACGAGCATCAAATTGATAAACACTGTCGCAGATGTTGAAGCCCGTAGCAAATCCCGTGCTGAAAACACGTATCTTGTCAAGCTGTCCATGCCCTCTGGGGTCGATCACCAGTGTGGCAGAACAGTTGGCCATGTAGAGGTGGACGTTGAAATTCTGGTCGATGCCTTCGAGCACCTCCATCGGCTGTCGCGCAGTGAACAGACCAGTACTGTGAGAATCGATCGTATCTCTGGCAACCTGCTTGAGCATCGCCTGGTGACAGGAATTGCCGTTCTCCAGCGTCACCAACTCGTTGTCGAGGATGTTCGCCGTCGCCAGGTGCATATAGCGTCGCATCGGCAGGTTCAGTGCATAACTGGCCTGGTTGGCGTCCATGAAATGCTCATCGTGCTGTAGACGGGTAGAGTCGCCCTGCGTATCGTAGAACGAGAGGTCGACGTCGTGGGCATAGTCGGTGAAGATGTTGCCAAGTTCCTGCTTCAGGGCATCGGCGATTTGGAGATCTGTCTCCGTGGTCAGCTGCGTCTTCAGCTCGGTGGTCATGTTCGTCACCAACCGCAGCTCATAGTCCATCTTCGCCTGCTCCACGCAGTCGCTCAAATCCTCGTCAATCACCGAACAGCCCGCCATCATTGCGCCCGTCAGTGCCAAGCACCAGAGATATGTCACTCGTCTCAACATTCTTCTATCTTTTCTCTTTTTCTCACAACAGGGACTGTCCCTATTGTGAGATTTAACTACAACCTAAATTGTATCAGAGATCTACACTAAATTGCAGACCTGACTGCCAAGTCATATCAACAGAAAGCCCCAACTCCAATTGTGGAGTACGTAGGTCAGGAATGGTATTATATGCTTTTGCAAGTCCTACAGTATTTCCTCCATTTGGGAAATATGTAGTATCGGTCTTAGGATAACCAGCTTTGATTGTAAAAGCAGCTATTGTCTTATAATCCTGCCTAAACACCTGATTCATTGTTGTTGCATTGTATTGAGTACTAGCGTTAGGAGTCAACTGTGCAACAAGATAGAATTTGCAACCAGCAGGAACGACACCATCAGCACCTTCAAAATCATCACCATTGTTTAACAACTCAACCGCAACATTAACTGGCTGGTCAGCAGCTGTTTCAAGAGCAAGAGTATAATTAACAGCTGAACCTGTATTATCTTTTGCAGTTAGTGTTGTTCCACTTTGCGATTTGGTAATATTATCGAAAATAGTATAATCAGCTGATGTGGTAATTGGGGTGAAATCATAACCAACTTGTTTCTGACCCCCTATCAATATACCCGTCACAGTAAAGCCGCTAGCAGGAACAGCATATGCATCACCATTCTTATCATATAAAGTTGTTGCATTTTCTAGTTTAACGGTTGCATCAAGACGACCAACACCATATTGTATTGGATCCAATATCGCTACAGAACGGGTTCCTGTCCCTACAGAAGTACCAGCTGTATATTTTCCTGATATGGTACTCCAGTCATCAGTACCATTATATGCACTTTGCTGTGAAGAATTGGATGTCTTGATACCGCTATTGCAATAGTAATAAAGAGAGGCTGGGTATACATAGTCAGCATATTTTGCAGTAATAGTTCCCGTATTTCCATTACCATCTATCGTTTGTGTAAACGTCTTTGTTGTTGCATCAAATGAAAGCAATGCTGCACCATCAGGCAGATTCACATCTCTAGGGAAATATGTAGCTTCAGAGTTGCCTATTGCGGCTGTGAAGGTCAAAACGCCACTAGTGGTATTGGAGACGTATGTATTGGCTTCAATAGCAGTTTTTATGGCAATAGAAACTGCATCTGTATTATTCTTAATTGTCGAGTATAAATCCTGAACTGCAGCCTGAACTGTCCGTGAAGATCCTGCCTTCATTCCTATAAACTTAGTATACAAATCGCCTAATGACGCATTATACCATGATTTACTGCTATTTGTAGTAGCATCTGAACAACCAGCCCACGTGATGTTTGCATCTGTTGCATCAGCGGCAGCCGCGATAGAAGAAAGATAATTCGCCAAAGCAGCACCAACTGTTGATGCCGTGGTTGTTGAAGGATAAATCTGAACAGGATCAAACGTTATTGCTTGAGGCTGTCCTTCTGTCATTGTCAAAGCACCATTCACAAAATTTTCAGTTCCTGAATCTTTTGCCTTTCCATAAAACAAGAAAGAACCTGTTCCTACAGGAATGGTCACGTCATTATACAACACAGAATTACTTGCATTTACCAGAGCGTTAACAGACGTAGTAGAAGCAGGAATTTCATTATTAACAGTAGCAACACTTGGCAAGAGAATAGTTGTCAACGAAATTTTATCGCCAAGTTTTGAAGAAGTGGAAGTAATAGGATCCGTGTTAACAGCGCCAGTAGCAGCAAAAGGAAGTAGAACGATATTGTCCATACCTCGGAATGAAGCAATAGTCTGAGCATTTTGGACTGTTGTTGCAGACTGACGTGTACTTGCAACATTTTTAGGAAAAGAGATTGTGAACTGCGTTTTCACAGAGTTCTGCTCCGGATTGTAATCCGGATTGTTGATCACTTCGTCATTGGAGGACGAACAACTGGAGAAACCTACTGCGCCAGTCAGTGCTATCGCACCAAAAAGGGCCAAATTGAATAATTTCTTCATACTTTGAACTTTTTATTGTTTTTATTCTTGATTTCAGTTGATGATATACACCACATTGACGCCTAACTGCGGGAGGAGGAAGATGCGGTTGCCCTCACCGAGGTAGGTGCCACAGTGGGGACACTCATATTCCTTATACCAGGCGTAACCGACGGCTACACCGGCCTCAGCTTCGATGCGCCAGGCACGACCCAAGATCCAGCTATAGCCATATTTGCCACCGAGGGCGAAGAGGTCACCCTGCAAACGACGATCCTGGGCGCTCTTGTAAAGGCCAAAGGGAATCTTCGTATTGCCTACGTTATAATGGCTGTAAATCAAATCAGCCTCGATGTAACTCTTATGGAAGAGGGAATCACCCAACCAACGACGGACGTTGGGGGCAACGAGCAGATGGCGCCATTTCTTATTCTTTTCCTTGTCGATATCCCAGGCATTCAGGCCTACGACAG